>Ga0302326_10009995_pt1 | contig 20595 bp, 21 predicted proteins | sample Palsa_T0_3_FD_202264 | JGI IMG/M metagenome (GOLD analysis project Ga0302326, IMG submission 202264) | Peat permafrost microbial communities from Stordalen Mire near Abisko, Sweden - Palsa_T0_3 | ecosystem: Environmental > Terrestrial > Soil > Palsa > Peat permafrost | place: Sweden: Abisko...
CTCGAGCTCCAGCGGCTCGAAGCGCTCGCCGATGATGATCTCGGTGCTGCCGCCGCCGATGTCGACCACCAGCCGGCGTTCGTCTTCGTTCGGCAGGTTATTCGCCACGCCCGAATAGATCAGCCGCGCCTCTTCCATGCCGGAGACGATTTCGATCGGAAACCCTAAGGCCTCGCGCGCGCGCTCGAGGAACGACTGCTTGCGCCGCGCCACGCGCAGCGCGTTGGTGCCCACGACCCGCACGTTGCTGGCGTGCATGTCGCGCAGGCGCTGGCCGAAGCGTTGCAGGCAGGCGAGCGCGCGCGCTGCGGCCTCCTTGTCGAGCCGGCCATCCTCGCCGATGCCTGCGGCCAGGCGCACCATCTCGCGCAGACGGTCGATGATGACCAGCTGGCCGTGCGAATAGCGCGCGACCACCATATGAAAGCTGTTGGATCCGAGGTCTACCGCCGCGATGACTTCGTCGGTGGCGGGAGCACCGCGGCTCATGGCCAGATGAATCGGCGGGATCGGAGACTGGCTAGCCGGCTCAGGCGCATGCGGATGGCAGGCGTCGCCGGGAGAGAATCAGACGCTGAACGAGGACCCACATCCGCAGGTGGTCTGCGCGCTCGGGTTGCGAATCACAAACTGCGCGCCATCGAGGTTGTCGCGGAAATCGATCTCGGCGCCACTCAGGTACTGGAAGCTCATCGGATCGATCAGCAGTTTCACGCCCTGCTTCTCGACGCAGGTGTCGCCGTCCTGGATCTGCTCGTCGAACTCGAAGCCGTACTGCAGACCCGAGCAGCCCCCGCCCTGCACGAACACGCGCAGCATGAGCTTGGGATTGCCTTCACCGGCAATCAGCTCGCTGACCTTGCGGGCCGCGGCGTCGGTGAACAGCAGCGGCGCCTCGCCGGTCTCGGGTAGGGTCTCTGTAGCGGTATCACTCATAGTTAACAGTGTAGGCGTGCGGCCCTGGTACGTCAAAGCGGGGGGCTGGAAGTGAGCACTGGTCCGCCGGTTATGTCCTTAAGTTTATGCTACGGCATGCCCACCGGCCCCGAGATTGCCCTCTATACCTGCCCGATGCACCCGCAGGTGCGCGCGGCCGCTCCCGGCGCCTGCCCGCTGTGCGGCATGGCGCTCGAGCCGGTCGTGGCGACGCTGGCGCAGGATACGTCCGAACTCGACGACATGACCCGGCGCTTGCGTCTCGGGGTTGTATTGACCCTGCCGGTGCTGCTGCTGGGTATGGGTGGCATGGTGCCGGCGCTGCATCTGCAGCGCTGGCTGGCACCCGCCACGGCCGCGTGGCTGCAGGCACTGCTGGCAACGCCGGTAGTCTTCGGGGCTGGCTGGCCATTGCTCGTGCGCGCCTGGGATTCATTTCGCAGCGCGCGGCTGAACATGTTCAGCCTGATCGGACTGGGCACCGGCGCCGCGTGGTCATTCAGCGCCGTAGCGCTGCTGTTTCCCGCACTGCTGCCACAGGCTTTCAAGACCGATGGCGCGGCGCCGTTGTATTTCGAGTCCGCCGCGATGATCACGACGCTGGTGCTGCTCGGCCAGGTGCTCGAGTTGCGCGCCCGCTCCCGCACCGGTAGCGCGATCCGCTCGCTGCTCGCGCTGGCGCCGAACAGCGCCGTGCGCATCGAGGCCGACGGCCGCGAGCACAGCGTGCCGCTGGAGCGGGTGCATCGCGGCGATCGCCTGCGTGTCAGGCCCGGCGAGAAACTGCCGGTGGACGGCGCGCTGCTCGAAGGCCGCTCGAGCGTCGATGAATCGATGATCAGCGGCGAGGCGATGCCGGTGGAAAAGCTGCCGGGCTCGAAGCTTCGAGCCGGCACTTTGAACCAGACCGGCACTTTCATCATGCGTGCTGATCAAGTCGGCAGTGAGACCCTGCTGGCGCAGATCGTTCGCATGGTCAGCGACGCCGGCCGCACCCGCGCGCCGATCCAGCAACTCGCGGACCGAGTCTCCGCCTGGTTCGTGCCGGGGGTGATCGCCTGCGCCATCGTGACATTCGTGGCCTGGGCAGTGGTCGGACCCCCGCCGGCGCTGGCGCATGCATTGGTTGCGGCGGTCGCCGTTCTCATCATCGCCTGTCCCTGTGCGCTCGGCCTGGCAACGCCGATCTCGATCACGGTCGGCGTCGGGCGAGGCGCGCAGGAGGGGGTGCTGATCAAGGACGCGGAAGCGCTGCAGCTCATGGAGCGGGTCGACACGATCGTGCTCGACAAAACCGGCACGCTCACCGAGGGCCGGCCGCGAGTGATGCGCGTGGTCGCGGCCGCACCGTTTGCGGGCGCGGAGGTGCTGGCCTACGGCGCCGCGCTCGAGCGCGCGAGCGAACACCCGTTGGCGCGCGCGATTCTAGAGCACGCTGCCACGCAGGCTGCCGGGCGCAGCGCGCCCGATCTGCCGGTGACACGTTTTGAAGCGGTTACGGGACTTGGAGTGCGTGGCGATGTTGCCGGTGTCGAGGCGGCATTCGGCAACGAAGACCTGATGCGCGCCTGCGGCGTTGACGTTCCGGCTTCGGACGCGGCAGCGTCAGCGCGCAGCGCCGGTGAAACGCTGATGTTTCTCGCAGTCAGGTCGGCCTACGCCGGCTTCATCAGCGTGGCCGATGCGGTCAAACCTCATGCGCTGCAGGCGGTGGCGCAGCTGCGCGCCGAAGGCCTGCGCATTGTCCTGCTGACCGGAGACAACGCGGCCGCGGCCGCGGTCGTCGCCCGCGCTACCGGCATCGATGAAGTGCACGCCGGCGTGCTGCCGCAGGACAAATACCGCCAGATCCAGGCACTGCAGCAGCAGGGCCGCGTGGTCGCAATGGCGGGCGACGGTATCAACGATGCCCCGGCGCTGGCACAGGCGCAGGTCGGCATCGCGATGGGTACCGGCACCGACATCGCGATGAACAGTGCGCGCATCGTGCTGGTCAGGGGCGACCTGCGCGGAATCCTGCAGGCGCGCCGCCTCAGCCGGCGCACCATGCGCAACATTCGCCAGAATCTGGTGTTCGCCTTCGCCTACAACGTCGTCGGCGTGCCGCTCGCGGCCGGCGTGCTGTATCCGGGCTTCGGGTTGCTGCTCAATCCGATGATCGCCAGCGCGGCAATGGCGCTGAGCTCGGTGTCGGTGATCGCCAATGCGCTGCGGCTGCGGGCAGCCCCGGGTATCTAGACCGGAGCCTATGCCACGCGGCTCTGCCCGGCGGCTGGCTGCGCGCTGTCCTTGACCAGCCCGAGGCGTACCAGGCTCTCGGCGGTGGCGACGATGCAGTCTTCCTTTGGTCGCGGCGTCCAGCCCAGCAGCCGTCGCGCCTTGTCGTTGGTGGCGTTCTTCGCCTTGCCGAGCTCGGGCAGGATCTGCTTCACCATCGGGTTACGCAGTGCGGCGATGCGCAGCAGCCAGTTGGGCAGTTGCATGGTGGGCACACGCTTGGCACGCGCACCCAGGCGCGTCCTGAGCACCTTGGCGATGGCCAGCAGCGGCATGAAATCGCCGGCGACGGCGAGAAAGCGCTCGCCCCGGGCCGCGGGATGAGTCATGGCGCGGATGTGCAGGTCGACGACGTCGCGCACATCGACGACGCCGAAGTAGAGCCGCGGGCAGCCGGGCATGGCGCCGTCCAGCATGCGTTGCACCACCTGCACTGAAGCCGACAGCTGCGGCCCCAGCACCGGGCCGAACACCGCCACCGGATTGACCACGGAGAGCTCGAGGCCGCCGCCCTCCCGGGCGACGAACTCCCAGGCCGCGCGTTCGGCCAGAGTCTTCGATTTCACGTAGGCGGACACGTTGCCACGAATGTCCGTCCAGCTGGTCTCGTCAAACGGCGCCGGCCGCGGCTCCTGACCGTAGCCGATCGCGGCAAACGACGACGTCAGCACCACGCGCTTGACGCCGGCCTCGCGCGCCGCCCGCAACACGCTCAGCGCGCCCTCGCGCGCCGGTACGATCAGCTCATCCTCGTGTGCCGGGACATTCGCGGGAAAGGGCGACGCCACGTGCAGCACGTAGTCGCAGCCGGCGACGGCGTCCGACCAGCCTTCGTCGGCGTCGAGATCAGCGCCGACGAATGACAGCCGACCGTTCGGCTCGACACCGCCCCGCTTGAGCATCGCGCGCACGTCATCCGCGCGCTTCAGGTTGCGCAACGTGGCGCGCACCTCATGGCCTGCGTCCAACAGCTGCAGGATCGCGTGGCTGCCGATGAAGCCCGAGCCACCAGTCACGAGAATCGTCGCCATAGTGGCCTCCTCTCTAGCATGCGACCTGGGAGGACTCGAGCTGAGAGCCTGCGGTCCGGCCGAACTTGCCACGCCGCACGATCACCTTGGTCGCCGGGGTCGTGAAAGCCTGCGGCGCATCGTCCCAGTCGGCGATCACGGTCGCGACCGCGAGCGGATCGAAAACACCCTTGGCGACCAGGTCGATCACGTGCGGGATGCCGGCCCGGGCATGTGAGACGCCGACATGCAGCGTGGTGCTGTTGGCGTACATCTGCATCAGCGGCAGCCCGGTGCTGCGGGCGAAATAAAATCCCACCGCGGTACAGATTCCGCCGGGCGCAAGCGAGCGCAGCGCATAGCGGATGCCGGCGGCGGTGGAACTGGCCTCGACCGCAACGCGATAATCGCCGTGCACGCGCGGCGCCGAGCGCCACGGCCATGCCGGCCGCATACAATCCGATGCTTCGCGCCGCGCCGCCCACCACGAGGACCGCGGCGTCGGGACATTGCGCCAGCGGCGGTCCGACCGCGCGCCAGGCATCCGCCATGTTGTCGCTGGCGCTGGCCAGCAGCATCGGATCGATCGATTCGGGTACCGGCACCAGCATGGCGTCGGCGTACGGCACGCGCAGCAGATCGCAGACGCTGCCTCCCCACGACCCCATCGATGCGCCAAAGCCGTAGGCGCTGAGCAGCGAGCTACCCGCCGCGCTGCACCTCGAGGTCAATCCGTCGCCGCAGTTGCGGCATGCGCCACAGGAGATCGCCCACGGCACGATCACCAGCTGCCCGGGGGCAAAGTCCCGCACCGCCTCGCCGCACTCCACCACCTGCGCGATGCACTCGTGACCGATCGCGAACGGCGCCGCGTAGGGATACGCGCCGAGCAGCTCGGTCGTGACCGGATCAAGGTAGTGCAGCGCCACGCCGGCGCGCATCGCGGTAGTGACGCGATTGAAGATCGGCAGATTGTCGCCGTCGCATCGCGCCGCGATGACCGGACGAACCAGGGCCGCGCGGGCTCCTCCCAGCGTCGGTTCGGCCACCGACCGCCATTCGACCCGGCGTCGACCCAGATATGTCAGCTCTCGCATGCGCTGGCCGGTCGGTGCGCTCACTGGCGCCGCCGCTGCAGCTCCTCCAGCTTGAGCTTCAGTTGTTCGAGCTTCTGACCAGCTTCGCCGAGCTTGCCGGCCGCGGTGAGCTGCTGATAGTCGGACAGGTCGCGCGCCGCATCGGCGATGAGCGCGTTGAGGTCCTCCGGCCCGGCGCCGGTCTTGCCGGGGCCAGCAGCCGACGTCCCCGCGGCCGCCGACCCTGGCGACGCGGGGGACCCCGGCGACGCGGGCGACCCCGGTGACGTGGCTGATGCCTGCGCGCTGAGCGTGGATGGAGCGCCGCCGAACATGGCGGCCATCGCCGCCTCGAAGGTCGGACCGTAGGCGAGGCGGTCCTGCACCGCAAGCACCACCAGCCGCAGCTCGGGCATCGGGCTACGTTCGGCCTGCAGATAAATGGGCTCGGCGTAGAGCAGCGCGCGGCCGATCGGGATCACGATCAGGCTGCCGCGGCGCACGTGCGAGCCCTGCTGGTTCCATAATGTCAATTGTCCCGAGAGCTGCGCATTCTGGTCGATGCGCGCCTCGATCTGCAGCGGCCCGTCGATCAGCCGCGTCTTGGGAAAATCGTAGACCACGGCCTGGCCGTAGTGTTCACCGTCGCTGCGCCCGGCAATCCAGCCGATCAGATTATTCCGATTGGCGGGCGTGAACGGCAGGATGCCGATGAACTCGGTGACGCGCTCTCCGGGCAGCGTCATCAGCACGAAGTTCGGCTCCATGACCTGCTGGCGCTGCTCGGCGCTGCCGATCTCCGCGGCGACGGTCCACAGATCCTCGCGGTTGTAGAACACGTCGGGGTCGGTCATGTGATAGAGGCCGAACACCGCCGCCTGCACTTCCAGCAGCAGCTCCGGGTAGCGCACGTGCGCGCGCAGCGCGGCGGGCATGGCCGCCGCATCGACGAACAGGGTGGGAAACACCGTACGGTAGGCGGCGATGACCGGATCCTGCGTATCGAACACATAGAACGTGGTCGCGCCGGTGTAGGCGTCGATCACGACCTTCACGCTGTTGCGGATGTAATTGATCGGGTCGTTGGCGAGCCGGTAGCGGCGCGCGTACGGATAAGTCGCCGACGTGGTGAAGGCATCCATCAGCCAGTAGATCCTGCCGTCCTCACCGACCACGACGTACGGATCCGGATCCAGCGTGAGAAACGGCGCCAGCTCCTGTACGCGATCGCGCAGGCTGCGGCGCATCAGCAAGCGGCTGTCCGCATTCACGTCGTCGCTGAACGGCAGCTTGGTGATGTCGCCGCGATCGTAGGCGATCAGCGTGCGGCGCAGCAGGCCGCCCAGGCGGATGCCGCCATTGCCCTCGTACGAGGTCAGATTATTGCTGTCGCCCTGCGGGTAGTTGAATTCCTTCTGCCGCGTCTTGACGTAGACGTCGGTGCTCGTGAGCTCACCGAAGTAGATCTCCGGCCGCGTGACCTTGAGCTCGGCAATGGTGCTCTGGATCGGCATGTTGCTGAGCACCAGCGTCGGCAGGCCCTCGGGCGTGAAGCCATTGACCGGATTCATCGTGACGCCGTAGCCGTGGGTGTAGATCAGCTTCTCGTTGATCCAGTTGCGGCTGCTGGCCGGCAGCTTTTCCACATTGAGCTCGCGCGCGGCGAGCATCATCTGCCGCGTCGAGCCGCCGAGCGTGTAGCGATCGATGTCGATATCGGGGAAGTCGTAGTAGGTGCGGATCTCCTGGATCTGGCGCAGCGTGTCCTGCAGTGCGCGCCAGTCCCAGAGCCGGATGTTGTCGAGCGTCGCCTGGTTGTTCGGCGCGTCGAGCGCCGCGACCGTCGTCTCGGCGGGAAACGGGTGCGGCTCGATGCGATCGAGCGCGTAGGCCCGGCGCGTCATCTCGATGTTGTGCCCGATGTACGGCCGCTCGCGCACCAGCTGGTTCGGCTTGACGATGAAGCCGCTGACGTAGGCGCCTACGAGGCCGACGATGACGTAGCAGGCGATCGCGGGGATTGCCGCTGCCAGCAGCCAGCGCGGCCCGGGAGCGGCGATCGCGCAATACACGGCGACACCCGCGCCCACAACCAGTGCCACACACACGACCAGCATGCCGCCCAGGGTGATGTGCGCATCGGTGTAGCCGACACCGGCGAAGATCGTGTTGTCCGCGAACAGCCGCTCGTAGCGCCCGAGGTAGACGTGCAGCGCGATGATCAGCAGCAGCGCCGCGACCGTGATCGACAGGCCACGCCACAGGCGGATCTGCGCGGCGCCGAAGCCGCGCTCGACCACGCCGCGCGCGCGCGCAGTGGCCAGCACGAACAGGCCCGCGGTCAGGCACACGATCACGCCGACGGTCAGCAGCCAGCCGGCGATGAGCTGCCAGGCCGGCAGCGTAAATAAATAGAATCCCAGGGGCCGCCCGAAGATCGGGTCGAGCGCCGAGCTGTCGGGCGGCGCATCCCAGAACAGCGCGAAGGTGGTCCAGCTCGCCATCATGCTGGCGCCATTGCCGAGCGCGATCACCAGCGCCAGGCCGAGCGCGACCAGCTTGAGCACGGCCTCGATCGGCACCTGCACCCATTGCTGGTTGATCAGAATGCGGCCGCCGATCAGCTGATCGAAGCGCGCGGGCTTGAGCGCCAGGAAGGCGCCATAGATCGCCGCGAAGGTGACGATCGAGAAGAACGCGAAGGTCAATGCCTGCAGGTTGATTCTGGTCCAGAACACGCCCGCATAGCCGAGGGAATCGAACCACAGCGCGTCCACGTAATACGAGATCAGCGTGCCACCGCCCAGAAACACGGCCGCCGCAACCGCCAGAGTAATGATCCCGCCGCGCCGCCGGCGGGGCGGCGGTAGATTGCCAATGCTGCGAGTGCGGCCGTTGCTGTGGTCGATCATAAACTCCCCAGCATCCACGCTAGCGCGTTTCGGTGACTGGTACTAGCGGACAGCGGGATTATCGGCTGTCGGCGCGGCCGCGCCCGGCAGCAGCGCCACCGGCACTCAGGCTCGAGGACTTCAGGGAGAATAAAAGCTCGTGAGCAGCGCGGTGACGGCCAGTACCGCGGCCAGCAGCAGGTACTCGATCGCGATCGAGCGGCGCAGTGCCCGCGGTGCCGCCGGTGCATCGCCGGCCGCCATCGCCGGCACCGCCCACCATCGATTCCAGGCGGCCAGCAGCAGCAGCAGCCCGAACGCGCCCAGTTTCGTCAGCACCAGCAGTCCATAGGGCGCGCGCCAGGTGTTGGCCGCGGGGATCAGCATGACCGCGAGCGCAAGTCCTGCGACCCCGATCGCCGGCACCAGCCAGCCGGCCACGCCCGAGAACGCGCGCAACAGCGCGACCGCATCGGCCCGCGCCTCGTGCCGGATGCAGAGGTACAGCGGCAGCAGCGCGCCGAACCAGAACGCGACCACCAGCAGGTGCACGCACAGCAGCGGCGCCAGCAGCGCGCGCGGCGCATGCTCACTGGTATGCCCGGTGAGTGCAAAGGCGCAGGCCGCGATCGCAGCGCCCGCAGCGGCTACGCCGGCCGCCGCGCGGCCCTGCCGGGCGAGCCCGCAGGCGATCACGGCCAGTCCGGCGAGCTGCAGCCACGCGGCCTGACCGCCGCTGCCGCCCCAGGCCAGTCGCTGCAGTGCCGGATCGACCAGGCCGGCATAGCTGTCGGCCAGGCGTGCGCCGCGCAGCCACTGCTGAGCGGCGAGCAACGCCATCCCGGCCAGCGCGGCCTGATATCCGAGCCGCCGGATGCGCTGCCCGGATCGCAGCAGCCACGGACCGAACAGCACCACGAAGAACGCCGCGCCCGCGGCCTGCAACACACCGGCCAGGGCCAGTGTCCGCACCACCACCGAGAGCAGGTCAGGGTTCACGCAGCCGGAACTTGATGCTGCCCGACATGATGTGGCTGTCCTCGCTGAGCACGCGGTAACTCAGCGTGTAGCCGCCCGGTGCGAGCTTCGGCGCGGCAATCACCCAGCGCGCGCTGGCCGCGCCCGCCAGGCCGCCGATCTTCTGCGGCGCCTCGTCGTCTCTTTGTATGTTCAACGCCGTGAGCCGTGCGGGCTCGTTGAACAGCAGCATGAAGCTGGCCGGCGCCTCGGTCAGCACGCTGCCGTCCGCGGGCGTCGCCTGCAGCAGGTGCGCGTGCGCCTGGGCGTTCAGGGGTGCGAGGCCGAGAACCAGCATGGCAAGAACGGAAAATCGCCGCATGGTCGCTACCTCCGGAAAGTCCCGTGTACTAAAACCAGAACCGTACACCGATCAACCACTGCAACTCGTCGGGCACCGCGCCGGCCGCGCGCAGCAGCTGCGCGCTCGCCCCTGAGCGCTGCCGCCACGCCACACCCAGGTACGGCGCGAGCTCGCGGCGGATCTCATAGCGCAGCCGCAGACCGGCGTCCACCTCCGATAGGCCCGCGCCCTGTTCGCGGGCGCGGTCGGCCCGGGAGTAGGCGTTGAACTCGAGTTCGGGCTGCAGGATCAGGCGCTGCGTAAAGCGCAGATCGGTCTCGGCCTTGAGGCGCCCGGCAACGCTGCCCGCCTCGCCCGCATAGACCGTCGCCTCGACGTTGATCCACCCGGGCGCGAGCCCCTGTACCCCGAGCGCAGCCCAGCCCTTGCCCGGGCCGGCGCCGAAGTCGTAGCGGGCTCCGGCCTGCAGGCTCCACCAGCGTGTGACGATCCGGTCCCACAGTAATTCCGCGCGCCCCTGCGCGCCCGTCCCGGATGGCCAGTCACCCTCGGTCCTGGCCCAGAGCTTGTCGTAGTCACCCCCGTACCAGCCTTCCACGTCCCAGACCCCGCTGCCGCGCCGCGCGGCATCATCGCGCCATTCCCATTGGTCCACGATGATGCGCCCGTACCGGGCGGCATCGTCCATATCCATGATCGATGCCATCTGCGCATACGGCATCTCGGGCATCGCGCTGGCCGGCGCCGCGGGCGCCACATGGGCGGCCGCGCCGGACCCAGGATCCTCGTCCGCTGCAGCACTCGCGCCCAGCGGCAACACGATCACCGTCAGCATTGCGAGCCAGCCGGCATGGCACGATGCGGCATGACGTCGCGGCGCGAGCTTCGCCGCCCCGCGCGGCGTCATGGTTCGCCGGCGCCGGCCTCAGGGGCCACCACGACCTCGCGAAACATGCCCGCCTCCATGTGATAGAGCAGATGGCAGTGATAAGCCCAGCGGCCGAGTGCATCGGCGGTCACTCTATAGCTCAGGCGCTGTCCGGGTTGCACGGTCACGGTGTGCTTGCGCAGCTGAAACTCGTCCTGCGCGTCCTCGATTTCGCTCCACATGCCGTGCAGGTGGATCGGATGCGTCATCATGCTGTCGTTCACCAGCACGATCCGCAGGCGTTCACCGAAACGAAATCGCAGCGGCTCGCTGTCCGAGAACTTGCGGCCGTTGAACGACCACAGGTAGCGCTGCATGTGCCCGGTCAGATGCAATTCGATATCGCGCTGCGGCTCGCGGGCATCGATCGCACCACCGAGCGTGTGCAGATCGCCATACGTGAGCACGCGCCGTCCGTTATCGCGCAGACCAACACCGGGATCATGCAGCCGCCGCTGCGGGTTCGCCGCGACCATGTCGACTCCGGGACCGTAGTGCACGCGCGCGTGCTGCGGGCCCGGCACCGGCGCCGTGTCGTGGCTCATGCCCGGCATCCCGGGCATCTCGGGCATCTCGGGCATCTCCGGCCTGCCGCTCATTGCCATGTCCATGGCCATGCCCATGTCCGCCGCGCTCAGGAGCGGCCGCGCATCCAGCGGTGGCAGCCCCGCCTGCATGCCGGGCTGCGGCGCGAGCGTCCCGCGCGCGTAGCCGGAGCGGTCCATCGCCTGCGCGAAGATCGTATACGCGCGATCGTCCGCCGGCGCGACGATCACGTCATAGACCTCCGCGGTGCCGATGCGAAACTCATCGACGCTCACCGGCTCCACGTCCTGTCCGTCGGCCGCGACCACGGTCATCGTCAGTCCCGGGATGCGCACGTCGAAGAAGCTCATCGAGGAGCCGTTGATGAAGCGCAGGCGCACGCGCTCGCCGCGACCGAACAGCGCGGTCCAATTGGCACCCGGCGTGCTGCCGTTCATCAGGTATGTATAGACCGACCCCGAGACGTCCAGCAGATCGGTCGGATCCATGCGCATGCGCGCCCACAGCGCCCAATTCGCCCCGGCCGCCGCCGCGCCCTGGCGCGCGATATCGGCGTGCAGATCCGCGACGGTGCGCTGATGAAAATTGAAGTAGTCGCTCTGGCGCTTGAGCGTGGCGTAGACGTGCTCCGGATCGGAGTCGCTCCAGTCCGACAGGATCACGGTGTAGTCGCGCTCGCAGCGCGCTCGCTCCCCGCCGCGCGGCTCGATCACCAGCGGCCCGTACAGCCCGGTCTGCTCCTGGAAGCGCGAATGCGAGTGGTACCAATAGGTCCCATGCTGATTGACCGGGAAGCGATAGACGAAGGTCGCCCCCGGGGGGATGCCGGGAAAGCTCAGTCCAGGCACGCCGTCCATGTCCGCCGGCACGATCATGCCGTGCCAGTGAATCGAGCTGTGCACGGCCAGGCGGTTCGTCACCCGCAGCGTCACCACGTCGCCTTCGCGCCAGCGCAGCAGCGGCGCCGGCACCTGGCCGTTCACCGCCGTCGCCACCCGCGCCACGCCGGTGTAGTTCACCGCCAGCTCGCCGATCGACAGATCGAACTGCGTACCCGACAGCGGCGCCGGCCCCGGTGTCGCCTGGGATGGCGGATTGCCCGTACGGCCGAACAGGCTGCCAGCCCCGAGCAGCAGCGTTCCGCCCGCCACGCCCTGGACAAATTGCCGCCTGCCCATGCGCGCCGGCTGCGCGCCACCGCGGGCGATGATCCCCATAATGAACTCCGCCGGTTTCAGTCCGCCTTCGGCGCCGGCAGGTTGTCGCTGCGCGGCACCAGCTTGCCGCTGATCTCCGCACCCAGAGCCATCTCGATGACCCCGTAATGCACATTGCCGTGCACCCGGGCCTTGCCGCCCAGTACGACACGCTCGCTGCCGTAGATGTCGCCGTTGACCCGGCCGTTGAGCACCACGTTCGGCGCCTCGACCGAGCCCTCGACCACGCCATGCTCGCTGACCGACAGCGAGGCCGCGGCCCCGGTGGTCGCGCGCACGCTGCCGGTAATGCGACCATCGATATGCAGGCCGCCGGCGAACTCGACATCGCCCTGCACGCTGGCGCTCCGGCCGATCAGCGTGTCGATGCGGCCCAGAGTCTCTTTTTCCCGTCGCTTGAACATTCCTACCCCGCTGTGCGTGCCTTTAGCTCGGATCGACGGTCCAGACGAACGTGCGCCGGTAGGGTGTCAAGCCCTTGCGCTCGGGTCTGACCTCGATCGTCACGCGATCCGGTTTGAAATCGGCCGGCAGTGTCACGGGCTGATCGATGCCGGTGGTGTAGCGAAAATTGAACGCCAGCTCGTTCTTGCCCCCGGTCAGCAGCGCCAGGTCGGCGCTGACCGGTCCGCCGTCGCGCGTACCGTCGACCGTAATGGCGAGCGCGCCACTGATCGGCTCGCCGGGCCGCTGCAACCGGCTCAGGCTGAAGCGCAAGGCGAAATTCTGGCTCCCGGGCAATGGAGCGATATGAAACTGCTGCACCCCGACGATCACCGTGGCCTGCTGGCCGGGCTGCGCCAGCACGCCGCGATAGAACTCGACGTCCTGCTGCTCGGTTTCGATCTGCGCCTGCAATTCACCGATGGTCCGCGCCAGTTCCGAGCGCTCGCGCACCTCGGCCACGCGGCCTTCCTGTGCTGCCGCCAGCTGCACCCGGCTCTCACGCTCCTGCTGCTGCAACTGGCCGATCTGCACCTGCAGCGCCTCGCGCTCGGCCGCGGCCTGCATGGCATCGAAGCCCGCCTTGTAGCGGCCCAGTTCGAAAGCCACATACAGCGCCAGGCCGCTGAGCATCACCAGGATCGTGAACATGATCCAGTGGCGCGCGGGCGCGTAGGTACGGACGACCAGTCTGCCCGGGATTTCCATCGCTGTGACCGTCAAGCTCTAGGACGGCGTCGGCGCTGCTGGCGACGGCGTTTCGGGGCGCTTGCGCCACCACGCCGGATAGGGCGGCGGGCCGCCGGGAAACGCCAGCGCCCCGAGCTCGTGCAGGGCGCGCGTGTAGACCGCGCGCTTGAAATAGATGACCTCGCGCACCGGCTGCCAGTAGTCCACCCAGCGCCAGCGGTCGAATTCCGGCTGCGGCGTGACGTCGAATCGAAACCGCGTCTCCGCCTGCCGCAGCCGCAACAGGAACCAGCGCTGTTTCTGGCCCAGGCACAAGGGCTGCACGTTATGACGCACGTAGCGCGACGGCAGGCGATAGCGCAGCCAGTGGCGCGTGCGGGCGATGATCTGCACATCGTCGGCGGCCAGCCCGATTTCTTCCATGAGCTCGCGAAACAGCGATTCCTCGTCGGTCTCCCCGCTGCGCATGCCGCCCTGGGGGAACTGCCAGCCACGGCCGCCGGCGCGCCGCGCAATGAACAGCCTGCCGTCCCCCGACATCAGCATCATGCCAACGTTGGCCCGAAAGCCGTCGCTGTCGATCACGTCGCCCATGGAACACTTTTACCCCGGCCGCGCGGGGCGCTCAAGCCGCGGACGGGGTGGATGCGACGTGCATCCGGTACCCTTAGGCAATGATGCGAACAAAGTACTGGTGGGGGCTGGCCGGGCTGGCGGTGCTCGCCGCAGCCACGTTCGGCGCCGCGCTGCTGATCGGCTCCGCCGGCCTGTCCAGCGCCGGGGCGGTGCGGGCCCTGTTCGGCGGCGGCGATGACTACAGCCGCATGATCGTGCAGACGGTGCGCCTGCCGCGCGCGATCGCCGGTTTCGCGGTGGGGAGCCTCCTGGGCCTGGCGGGGGTGCTGCTGCAGGCGCTGTTTCGCAATCCACTGGCCGATCCGCTGGTCCTGGGGGTCTCGGGGGGCGCTGCGATCGGCGCCCTGATCGGCATGCTGACCGGGGCCGGCTTCGCGGCCATGCACTCCTATGCGACCGCCGGCGGCACGCTGATCGCCCTGGCGGTGCTGCTGCTGGCCCGCGGCGGTGGCGCCACGCGCCTGCTCCTGTGCGGGGTAGTGCTCGCGAGCGCCTGCGGGGCGGTGCTCACGGTGCTGCTGACCCTGGCCGACAATGGCCAGCTGCGCGGCATGGTGTTCTGGCTGGCCGGGGATCTGAGCTGGACGCAGCGGCCCACGCTGCTGCTCGCCGCCTCAGCCGCCGCCCTGCTGGCCGCGTTTCTCGGCGGCCGCTGGCTCAACGTGCTCGGCTCGGGCGAGCTGCGCAGTGCCACGGTCGGAATCCCGGCAGCCGGCGCGCGCCTGGTGGTGTTCGCCGCCAGCGCCGCCCTCACCTCCATCGCCGTCATCGGCGGCGGCATGATCGGCTTCGTCGGCCTGATCGCCCCGCACCTGGTGCGCCTGGCACTCAATACCAGCGATCACCGCGTGGTCGCCCCGGCCGCGGCCCTGGCCGGCGGCACGCTGCTGTGCCTGGCCGACCTGATCGGCCGCACCGTGGCCGGTCCGCGCGAACTGCCGGTCGGCGCCGTCATGGCCCTGATCGGCGCCCCGGTATTCATCGTGCTGCTGCGCCGGCAGACGCGCTGAGCGGTGGCTCTACCCGCCGCGCGATCAGCTATACGCGCCGCGCGGTGGCGTCGCGCCTGCCCTTTACATACTCATGTCCCTGGCGCATCAACGCCGTAAAGCGGGCCTGATCGCCTGAGGATATCGCGCTGCGCACTGCTTCCACGGCGCGCGAGAGCGCGTTGAGGGATTCGGCGCCGAAGTCGTTGAGGCGCTGGATTTCGTAATACAACTCCGGGCTCTCCGCCGCCACGTCGCTGGCGATGTCGAACTGCGCGTCGAAGGTGGTACTCGACAGCTGCACCAGCCGCGGCGCGGCCTCGCCGCTCTCGGCCAGCGCGGTGAAGAACGCGATATTGAGCGCGTGCGACAGGCCGAGCACATAGGCGATCAGCCGGTCGTGCTCGTCGAGCCCCATGACCACCTGCTCCGCCATGGTCGGCGCAAACAGGCCGCGTGCCTGAGCCAGCGCCTCCGGGCTGCCCAGGTCGATGAAGATCACGTGCCGGCCCGACAGCAGTTCGGTGTCCGGCCCGAACATCGGATGTAATGAAGTGACCGCGACTCCGGCCGTGCGCAGTGCTTCCAGCCCGGCGCGCAGTGGCGATTTAAGCGACCCCAGATCGAACACCACGCCGCGCGGCCGGCGCTGCGCGATCTGTTGCAGGATGGTATTGGTCGCGCCCAGCGGCGCGGCCACGACGATGTAGTCATGCGTCAGCGGCGACTCGCGCCAGTCGGCGATGGTCTTCACGCCGCTGGCTGCGGCTTTCGGATCGGCCACCTCGACGTCGAAGCCCTGGGAGCGCAGGAACTGACTAAACCAGCCGCCCATCTTGCCGGCGCCGCCGATCACCAGCGCGCGCCGGCCGCTGCCGCTGCCGTGCGCCGCGACGCTGGCCTGCTCCTGGGTCGCGAGCGAGGAGCGAATCAGCAGCCGCACCACGGTCTCGGCCACATCAGGCGATACGCCGATCTGCTGGGCGTTGCTGCGTGCGCCGACGATCACATCACGCTCGCGCGCATAGTCGCGCGTCGGATAGCCGGTGGCCCGCTTCACGCGCGCGATCTCGCGGCTCGTGGCCTGCCGCTCGGCGATGGTTTGCAGCAATCGTCGATCCAGCTCATCGAGATGCCGGCGTAATTCGTCGAGGGTCATGGCAGAAGTCCTGTCGGATATGGTCCACCTTTGTATAGTCTTATCTATACAGGCCGCAAGTCGTGCGGCAGGCCTTCCTGCCGATGCACGTGCTGCCCGGGGCGGCTACCATGTGCCGATGGCGCTGCACAAGGAACATCTGCCGGAACCGCTGCCCGCCGAGCCGCTGGCGCTGGTCGCCGACTGGCTGTCGCAGGCCGCACGCGCCAACGTGCAGCCCAATGCGAATGCGATGGTGCTCGCCACCGTGGATGCACGGGGCGCGCCCGCGGCGCGTGTCGTGCTGTGCAAGGAAATCCGGGTCGACGCCGGCTACATCACTTTTTTCACCAATTACCTGTCGCGCAAAGGCGCGGAATTGAGCGCCAACACGCGCGCGGCCGCGGTCATGTACTGGGACGTACTGCACCGGCAGGTGCGGCTCGAGGGTCGCGTGACGCTGACCACGGCGGCTGAGAGCGATGCCTATTTCGCATCGCGCGCCTGGCAGAGCCGCATCGGCGCCTGGGCCAGCCAGCAGAGCGCGCCCATCGCCTCGCGCGCCGAGCTGGTACGAGCCGCCGAGGCTGCGGCGCAGCGGTTCGGCACGCCGATGCCGACGAAGAGCGAGGATACCGCGCCCGATCCCGGCGTGCCGATAGCGCGTCCGCCGCACTGGGGCGGCTATCATCTGTGGATCGATGCGGTCGAGCTCTGGGTCGAAGGCGCGGCGCGGCTGCACGATCGGGCGCGCTGGACGCGCACGCTGGAGGCCGACGGCGGCGGCTTCAAGGGCGGGCGCTGGAGCGCAACGCGCCTGCAGCCGTAGTGCTGGCAGCTCTGGAAGACACGGCCATCGACGCAACCCCGGAACCCCTGACTGTCACCGGCCTGTCGATCGCCGCCGGTGCGCGCATGCTGGTGCAGAACCTTTCCTTCGGCGTGCGCCGCGGCGAATTCCTCGCCATCCTCGGCCGCAACGGCAGCGGCAAGACGCTCACGCTGCATGCGCTGGCCGGCCTGAGCACCCCCTACAGCGGCCAGGTGCTGCTCGATGGCGAGGAGCTCACTGCCATGCCGCGCCGCCGGATCGCGCAGCGCCTGGGCTTGCTGCTGCAGGACCGGGAGGAGTCGCTGGCATTGAGTGCACTGGAATCGGCGCTGATCGGCCGCCATCCGCATCTGAAGTTCTGGCAGCGCGAGGGCGAGCAGGATCTGGCGATCGCGCAGGCGGCTCTGCGCCGGGTCGGCCTCGCTGATTTTGCGCGCCGCTCGGTCGCAACGCTCTCGGGCGGCGAGCAGCGCCGCGCGGCCATGGCCTCGTTGCTGACCCAGCAGCCGCAGGTGTATCTGCTGGATGAACCCACCAATCATCTCGATCCGCATCATCAGATTGAGGTGCTCGAGATATTTCGCGAGCTGTGCCGCGAAGGCGCCAGCGTCATCGCCACGCTGCACGATCCGACGCTCGCCGAGCGCTACGCCGACCGTGCACTGCTGCTCTACGGCGACGGCCGCTACCACCTCGGTCCGGTCGCCGAAGCGCTCACGGCCGAGGAACTCTCGGCGCTGTACCTGACGCCGATCTGCGCCATCGGCGCGCCGCCCCGGCGCGCCTTCATCGCCGCATAGCGTCGAGTATCGGCGCGTGCAGCGCGCCGTTGGTCGCCAGTATCGAGCTGGTCGCGAGGTCGGGCTCGCGACCGGCCAGATCAGTCACAGTGCCGCCGGCCTCGCGCACGATCACGCTCAGCGCCGCGATGTCGAGGATATTGATGTCCGATTCAAGCACGGCATCGAGCGCGCCGCGCGCCAGCAGATGGTAGTGCAGAAAATCCCCGTAGCCGCGCAGCCGGTTGACCCGGCCGACCAATGCCCCGAAGCGTGCCCAGTCCGCGCTCGATGCGGCGAGCGTCGTGAGATTTCCGGTAGAGAGAATGGCCCCTCCCAGCTCGCTCACCGCACTCACATGCAGCGGCTGACCATCCAGCAGCGCACCGCCGCCCAGCTCCGCCCATGCCGTTTCCCCGTAAGCCGAGGCGCAGGAGACGCCGAGCACCAGCCTGCCGGCGCGCAGCAGCGCAATCTGCGTGGAAAAAAACGGGCAGTCGCGCACGAACGACTTGGTACCATCGATCGGATCGACCAGCCAGATATTCTCCGCATCCATCGCATGCCGCCCGGTCTCCTCGCCGTAGAAACCATAGCCGGGGAAACGCGCACTCAGGATCTGCCGGATCACCTGCTCCGCGCGTACGTCGGCCTCGGTCACCGGCGACTTGTCGGCCTTGAGCGTGACCTGGGCATTGCGCCGGTAGAACCCCTGGATGACTTCGGCGGCAGCGCGAGCGGCCTCGAGCGCGGCCTGCAATTCCTTGGATGCCATGATCGGTCTATGTCTTCCAGTCCTGGAAAGGACAATGCCGGCAGCGGTTGCCACAGCAATAGCCGCGCCGCAGGTGATAGGCGGCAGTAAATACCATGAGGCCGCCCTCGAGGTAGAAATCCCCGTCCTGCAACGGCAACGGTAGCGCCCGCTGCGGCTCGGGCGCCGGCGCTGGCTCCGGCTCGGGCTTCGACTCGAGTGGGTGGTCTCGCGTGGTCTTCATCTGCTGGCGGAGAGACTACGTGGATCCGGCCGGCATATCACTACGGCGGTGCGTGACACGGCGCGGCTGAGCGTCGTTAGTGCAGCGTGGGTCCTGTGGAAACACGCGCGACGACGGACGCTGCGCGTAAAGGGCTGTCAAATCAGCCACAAAAGCGGCACGGGAGCCGATGCGGGTCAGTGCAGGGACCCTGGTATGGCGCTTGCTTGCAGTGTTGCAGCCCTATGACTGGCAGCGGATGCACATTGAACAACGCAGCACCATCGAGGATCACCATGCGCAACCCCCTTAACGTCGTTGTCCTGTTCGCGTCAGTGTGCCTGGCCGTCGCAGCGCCCGGCCTCGCCGCGGCGGCTGATCAGGCGTCCGGCCCGACGGTCAGCAAGGCGCTGGCGAAGCCACTGAAGGCGGCCCAGGATGCACTGCAGGCAAAACATTGGGACGTCGTCCTGGCCAGCCTCAAGGAGGCGCAGAGCACGCCGGGCGAGAAGAGCGCCTACGACAATTTCGTCATCAACCAGATGCTCGGATTTGTCTATGTCCAAAAGCAGGACTTCGTGAGCGCAGCGCCGGCACTGGAAGCGGCCGCGCAGTCGCAATACGCCACGCCCGAGCAGCAGAAGAACTGGCTGCGGGCTGTCATGGGCAGTTATTTCACGCAGAAGAATTACGCCAAGACCGTGGACATTGGCGAGCAGGCGGTGAAGCACGGCGCCACCGACAGCGACACTTACATGACCATTGCCGATGCCCAGAGCAAGCTCGGGGACTGGAAGGGCGCCGCCGCCACGATTCAGCAGGTGGTCGAGCATCAGAGCAAGCCCGAGGAGAAGCTGCTCGAATTTCAGTGGAATTGCTACGTCAAGGTGAATGACAGCGCTGATGCGGCCAAGGTCATCGAACAGCTGGTGAGTTATTACCCGGAACCCAACTACTGGCTCAACGCGCTGGCGCCGTTATCGCGCATGGACATCAAGGACGGGCATCTGCAGCTCAATGTCTATCGCCTGATGAACGATGTCGGCGTGCTCAAACGCCCGACGGACTATGCCGAAATGGCCGAACTGGCGCTGGATCAGGGCTATCCGGGCGAGACCCAGGCGGTATTGGAAAAGGCATTTGCGCAGAAAGTCTTTACCGAGCAGCGTGACAAGGATCGCTATCAGCATCTGCTCGACGGGGCCAAGCAGCGTGCCACCGCGGATCTTGCCCAGCTCGGAGCGAGCGAGAACGCCGCCGCGGCGGCGCCGAGCGGCGACGCCTATCTGCGGGTCGGCGCCGCCTACCTGAGCTACGGCCAGAACGACAAGGCATTGGCCGCCATCAACAAAGGCATCGCCAAGGGCAACCTTAAATCCGCCGACGAGGCACGCCTGCTGCTCGGCATCACGAAGCTGCGCATGAAAAGCGCCACCGACGCGGAACGGGACTTCGAGAAGGTCAGCCTGTCGAGCAATTCGGGGTACGCGCGGCTGGGCAGGCTATGGGCGCTGCACGCCGGCTCCCATACCCACAGCGCCTGACGGGCTTTCGGGGGACATGGGCTTGCGGATCATGACTGGAACCAGCGCGCCTGTCCGTTGACGCAGCCACAGTCGCTGGATTCAGGATCGGGGAGCCAGCGGTTCATGCCGTAGGCATAGGATCTGTGCCCCGACATGGGCGCCACGCCCGCAACGACGCGTTCCCGTTGCTCGGCTGCTTTACGGGCCTTGTACTCGTTGAAGTCGACCACTCGCGTGCGCATCAGGGCCTCTACCGGGGGGGCTGTATCGGCCTACCCCGACATTGGAACAGAGGGCGCCGGTCGTGCTCCGTTCGCTACGTCACACAGCGGCAAAGGGAATGCCGACCGCGTCACAAGGCGACGTCAAAGCGACGCTCAAG
>Ga0302326_10009996_pt1 | contig 20595 bp, 18 predicted proteins | sample Palsa_T0_3_FD_202264 | JGI IMG/M metagenome (GOLD analysis project Ga0302326, IMG submission 202264) | Peat permafrost microbial communities from Stordalen Mire near Abisko, Sweden - Palsa_T0_3 | ecosystem: Environmental > Terrestrial > Soil > Palsa > Peat permafrost | place: Sweden: Abisko...
ACACCTGCCGCTCGTAGTTCGAGTACATGACGTAGTCGAAGTCAAGGCCGCCGGAGTCCCGCAGCCACGAACGGAACCCGTCCCAGATCGTGACGACCTTCGGGTCGTAGGCAACCGCGCCCAGCAGCACCCCGCCCATCAGACCTCCCCGAGCAGCGGCAGCCCGAGCAGCGCCCGTCCGATGAAGTCGTCAAGCGCCGCGGTCGTCGGCGCCATCACCCGCGCCGCCCGCGAGTCGCGGAACAGCCGCTCGACCACCGACTCCTTACGGAACGCGGCCCCGCCGCCGGCCCGTAGGGCCAGGTCGGCCGCGTCCGCCGCCGCCTCGCCCGCGGCCGCCTTGACCTCGAGCACGAGCAGGCTGGCGTCCGCGCGGCCGGTCTCGACCGCGGTCAGGCAGTCGCCGATGTGCGCCCAGGCACGGTCGGCCTCGATCTGCAGCCGGGCGAGCTGCGCGCGCGGCGCGGCCTGCTGCGCGAGCGAGACGCCGAGGTGCGCCAGCTGGGTGCGCTGCAGGTGCGCGGCGGTCTCGGTCGCAAGCCGCCGCATCAGGCCCGCGCTCATCGCGGCCGAGCAGATCAGGAAGTACGGCAGGATCGCGGTCAGCGCCAGGTCGAGCCCGGCCCCGTCCGCGCCGAGCATCGCCGACAGCGGCACGACCACGCCGTCCGCCGTGATCGGGGCCGACGCGTTGCCGCGCAGCCCCAGCCCGTCGAACGGGCCGGCCACCGACAGGCCGGGAGTGCCGGCCGGCACCAGCCAGAGCGTCATCGGCCCGGTCGCGGCCCCGGCGTCGCCTCCGTCCCCGGGCCCGCCCCGAGTCACCGGCCGGCTCGACCAGACGTAGCTGTCCGCCTGCCCGGCCGAGGTGACCCAGCTCTTGGCCGCGTCCAGCCGCACGGTCGACCCGCCCGGCTCGGCCACGGCGGTGGACATCGGCGCCCAGAAGTGCGAGCGCGACCCGGTCTCAGAGAACGCCAGCGTGGTCAGGTGCCGCCCGCCCGCGATCTCGGTCAGGGTGTCCTTGTCGGAACCTGCCACCAGCGCCGCGACGCCGCTGTAGTGCATGGTCACGATCATCGCGGTGGACCCGCAGACGGACCCGAGCTCGCGCGCCACCTCCGCCGCCTCGCGCAGCCCGGCGCCGCCGCCGCCATACTCGGCCGGCACCGTCAGCGCCAGCAGCCCGGCCGCGCCGAGGGCGTCCACCGCCGCGCGGGGGAAAGTGCCGGATGCGTCCACCGCCGCCGCGCCCGGCGCGACGACCTCGTCGATGACCCGCCGCAGCGCGTCGCGGAACCACTCCTGAGATGACATTGCCGCCTGCCCCTCAAAGTCCTGTTCAGATCCGGCCAGACCGACCGGCGCATCAATGCTTACCCGTACCCCGGCCGCGCGCCAGCATCCGCGTGCACAGCAATCGGCGGCGCGTTTTGGTCCCCGGTGACATCAACGCTGACCTCGGCCCTTGGCGGAGAGGACAGCCCCGCGCAGGTCAGCCCGCCACATCGGCGCGGATGTGCTCGAAGATCAGCGACGTCTCGGTGTACGACACGTCCGCGTTTGACGACAGCGACTCAACGAAGTCCCGCAGCGACGCGGTCGACGCCGCCGCGACGTGCAGCAGGAAGTCGTCCTTGCCGGCCAGGAAGAACACGTTGAGCACCTCGGGCAGGTGCGCGACCCCGGCCACGAACCCGCGGATGTGCCCCCGCGCGTGCGACTGCAGGCGCACCGCGATCATCGCCTGCAGCGGTCGCCCCAGGGCGGCCTGGTCCACGTCCGCGTGGTAGCCGCGGATGACGCCGCGCTCGCGCAGCGACCTGACCCGCCCGAGGCAGGTCGAGGGCGCGATGCCGATCCGCTCGGCGAGCGCGTTGTTCGGCATGCGCGCGTCCCGCGCCAGCTCGCGCACGATGTGCCGGTCGATCTCGTCGAGATCGCCGGCGTCGGCCCGAAGACTATTCGGCTGGCCCCCCAGCGTGCCAAGCCCAGATGAACTTAGACCTTCCATGACATCATCGTACAGAATCTTATTCGCTGATCTAGGCCAAATCCCGATAATCGTGCAGACTAGTCTCAGTGGGACGGAATGTAGTTCAGCGTAGTCCGACATCCGCCGCCAGCAGCGAAAGGTAGACATGCCATGAAGGTAGGCATTCCCCGCGAGGTCAAGAACCACGAGTACCGCGTCGCGATCACCCCTGCGGGCGTTCGCGAGCTCACTACCCATGGCCACGAGGTCTACCTGGAGAAGGACGCGGGCGTGGGCTCGCAGCTCGCTGACGACGCCTACGTCGCGGCCGGCGCGACCATCATCCCAGACGCCGACGAGGTGTGGGGCTCGGCTGACATGGTGCTCAAGGTCAAGGAGCCCATCGCCGAGGAGTACCACCGGATGCGCCCGGGCCTCACCCTCTTCACCTACCTCCACCTGGCAGCGGACAAGGCCTGCACCGACGCGCTTCTTGACAACAAGGTCACCGGCATCGCCTACGAGACCGTCCAGCTCGGCGACGGCTCCCTCCCGCTGCTCGCCCCGATGTCGGAGGTGGCCGGCCGCCTCGGCCCGCAGGTCGGCGCCTACCACCTGATGCGCTCGGGCGGCGGTTACGGCGCCCTGCTCGGCGGCGTCCCCGGCACCTACGCCTCCAGCGTCGTCGTCATCGGCGGCGGCGTCTCCGGCCTGAACGCCGCGCAGATCGCGGTCGGCATGGGCGCCCACGTCACCATCCTCGACCGCAACATCGCCCGGCTCCGCCACATCGACGAGATCTACCAGGGCCGGATCCAGACCGTCGCGTCCAACGGCTATGAGATCGAGAAGGCCGTGCTCGAGGCTCACCTGGTCATCGGCGCGGTGCTCGTCACCGGGGCCAAGGCGCCCAAGCTGGTCTCCAACGAGCTCGTAGCCCGGATGAAGCCCGGCTCGGTCCTCGTCGACATCGCGATCGACCAGGGCGGCTGCTTCGAGGACTCGCACCCGACCACGCACGCCGACCCGGTCTTCATGGTCCACAACAGCATCTTCTACTGCGTCGCGAACATGCCCGGCGCGGTGCCGAACACCTCCACCTACGCGCTGACCAACGCGACCCTGCCCTACGCGGTCGAGCTCGCCAACAACGGCTGGCGCGACGCCCTCCGCGCCGACAAGGCCCTGGCCGGCGGCCTCAACACCCACGAGGGCACGCTCACCAACGCCCCCGTCGCGCAGGCCCACGGCTACCAGTCGGTAAGCGTCGAGTCCGCCCTCGCGTAAAAACAGTCAAGATCAACCAAAAAAATTCACCCCGAACGAACGCGTGCGTCGCGCCGCCGGCCGATTCCCCGTTGAGGCCGGCGACGGGCGACGGCACGCGTCTCCGAAGTCCGTCACCCGTAACCCGGCTCTGACGGGCCGCCCTCCCCCAGGGGCGAAGACCGCGGACCGGCAGGTGCTCACCACCCTTGAGCACCGCCGGTCCGCGTTATTTCCCGCTCTTCCCACCGCCCGGTGCCGACGCTGGCAACGGCAGGCGGACGCCTTACCCCGGCAGCAGCAGGTGGACGTCGCCGAACTCGTGCCAGAGGTAGGCGCGGTCCAGGGCGGCCTCGTAGCAGTCGCGGAGCAGGTCCTCGCCGTGGAACGCGGCCAGCATCCGCAGGTGCGAGGAACGCGGCTCGTGCAGCCCGGTGAACAGCCCGTCCACCACCCGGAGGCCCGTTTCCTGGCTAATCACGTGCGACGTCCAGCCGGCCGAGGCCGCGAGCGCTGTGATTCCCAGGACTGTGGTTCCCAGGGCGGTAGTTTCCCGGGCAGTCGTCTCCAGGGCAGTCGTCTCCAGGGCGGCGGTCTCCAGGGCGGCGGTCTCCAGGGCGCGGACGACGGTGGTGCCGACCGCGATCACCCGGCCGCCCGCCTGTTTGGTTAGCGCAACCAGGCGCGCTGTGGTCGGCGGCACGTCGTACTGCTCGGGGTACGGGTCTTCGCCCGCCTCAAGCGACGAGACCCCGCAGTGCAAGGTGATCGGCGCGAACGTCACCCCGCGCGCGACCAGGTCAGTGACCACCGCCGGGCTGAACGGGCGGGCCGCGCTCGGCATCTCGGCGCTGCCGGGGACGCGGCCGAAGACGGTCTGGTAGGCCTCAAGCGGCCATCGCTGCCCGGCGTAGGAATAGCGGATCGGCTCGCCGTGCCGCAGCAGGTACGGCACCACCGCGGTCGAGAGCCGGGCGCGCCACAGCCGCGCGGTGGCCCGCCCGTCCAGCGTCAGCTCGGCGCCGCCGGGCAGCGCGATGACCGGGGGAGGGTCCGCGTCGCCACTCGGTATGCTCGACTTTCCGGTCGGGATCCGCAGCTCCACCAGCCAGCTTCCGTCCGGCCGGGCGGTCGAGAAATGGACCGCAAGGCCGGGGCCAGCCGGCACCGCCGCGGGCAGCGTCCGGGAGATGTTGACCACCAGCAGGTCGCCGGGGATGAGCAGCCCGGGCAGGTCGGTGAACCGGTGGTGCGTGACGTCGGCGCTGGCGGCCCGGCTGACCAGCATCCGCACGCCATCCCGGGGCAGGCCGCGCGCCTCCGGCGGAGCGTGCGCCTCGAGCTCGGCCGGCAGCGTGAACTCGGCCATGCCGGCCAAGCCGGCCAAGCCGGCCAAGCCGGCTGTGGCGGTCATGCGGCGTCTCCCGCTCGCTCCGAGGCGCCTGAGTGCAGCGGGTTCCCTCGGTCGTCGCTGGTCAGTCCGGACGCCGCAGCGTCCCTGCGCTCGCTCGCCGGCACCAGCTCGGCCGCGCGGTAGCGCCCGCTCGGCAGCCGCTCGGCGACCAGCCGGACGAGAGCGGGCGCCACCGACTCCGGCAGCGGCCGGTCGGAGATGTCCTCGCCAGGGAAGGCCGCCTGGTGCATGTCGGTGCGCAGGTCGCCCGGGTCGACCCACCAGACCCGGATCGCGCTCTCCTCGGCCGCAAGCACGTTGGACGCCTGCTCGATCGCGGCCTTGGCCGCGCCGTAGCCGCCCCAGCCTGCGTACGGCTCGACCGCCGCGTCGGAGGTGACGTTCAGCACCGCGCCGCCGCGTTCGCGCAGGGCGGGGAGGAACAGCTGGGTGAGCGCGACCGGGGCGATCACGTTCGCCTCGAACGCGGCCCGCAGTTCTTCGATGGGGTAGTCGGCCAGGGCAGGCAGCGGCGCCGCGCCGAGCGTGCCGGCATTGTTCACCAGCAGGTCGATCTCGCCCGCGGCGGCGCGCAGCGCGGCCCGGTGGGCCGGGTCGGTGACGTCGCCCGGCAGCGCGGTGACGTCGGCGCCGGGCGCCCCGGCCCGGATGGCCTCGGCCGCGAGGCGCAGCGCTTGCCCGTCTCTGGCGTCAATGACAAGGGCGTAGCCCGCGGCGGCGAGGCCGGACGCCAGCGCCCGGCCCAGTCCGCGGGATGCCCCGGTGACGAGTGCTTTCTTCATGTCTTCGACGCTAGGCAGCGGAGGCCCACGGGACATCGGCCGCAGGGCGCGGCCGGCCCCGGCCCATCGTCTTAGGCCAGGGGTCCTAGGCCCATGGTCCTAAGACCAGCGGCCGATCCGCTCCGGCGTCGATGGGGATACCGTCACTAGAGTGGAAAGCTACGTCGCCGAGCTGCAGCTGGTCAGCCAGGCGGTGCAGGCGGTCAGCAGGCAGCTGTCGACCAGGGACGCGCTCGCGGTGATCGTGCGCTCCGCGCGCACGCTGGCCGGCGCCCGCTACGCGGCGCTCGGGGTGCCGGACGACCAGGGCTCATTCGGCGAGTTCGTGGTTGACGGGATGACGCAGGCCCAGCAGCGCGCGATCGGCCCGCTGCCGCGGCAGCACGGGATGCTGGCGGCGTTGCTGACGGCGGGCGCGCCGGAGCGGCTGGCCGACATCAGGCAAGATCCCAGGTTCGGCGGGTGGTGGCCCGCCGCCCATCCCGAGCTGACCGCCTTCCTCGGCGTGCCGGTGAAGAACGGCGAGGAGGTCCTCGGCATCATCTTCGTCGCCAACAAGCACTCGGGGGAGTTCACCGCCAGGGACGAGGAGCTGCTGACGCTGTTCGCCGCGCACGCCGCGATCGCCCTCACCAACGCCCGGCTGTACGAGCGCAGCCGGGAGGTGTCGGTCCTCGAGGAGCGGGCGAGGCTGGCGCGGGAACTGCACGACGCGGTCTCACAGCGGCTGTTCTCGATCCGGTTGCACGCCCGCGCGGCGCAGGTGCTCGTCGCCAAGGACCCGGCGCGGGCGGTCGGCGAACTGGAGGCGATCGCGGAACTGGGCGCGCAGGCCCACGGCGAGCTGCGCGCCGTCATCGACGGCCTGGCCCCGGCGGGGCTCGACGGGCTGGCCGAGTCGCTCCGTCGCTACGCGTCGCTGGCCGGACGGGCGCACGGCCTCGAGGTCCGGCTGACCGCGGTCGACGTGCCCGAGCTTGACCCGCAGGTGCAGGCGGCGGCGTTCCGGGTCGCGCAGGAGGCGCTGCACAACGCGCTGCGGCACGCGGGCGCGCGCGAGGTCTCGCTGACGTTGTCGCGGGCGCGCGGCCGGGTCGTGCTCGAGGTGGCCGACGACGGGACGGGCTTCGACCCGGAGCTGGCCCCGCCCGGACTGGGGCTGGCGTCGATGCGGGAACGCGCGGCCGCGGTCGGCGGGCAGCTGCGGGTCAGCTCAGCGCCCGGTGCGGGCACTCGGGTCAGGCTGGCGGTACCAGGGAAGACGCCGCGCTCGGGCGCCCTCGAGCGAGCGGGAGGCGCCGGATGAGCGGCGACGCCATCACGGTGCTGCTGGTGGACGACCACCCGGTCGTCCGACGGGGGCTGCGCGCGCTGCTCGAGGTGCAAGACGGCATCGTGGTCGCGGGCGAGGCGGGCGACGGTCCGACCGCGGTCTCGCTGGCCGCGTCGCTGCGACCGGACATCGTGCTGCTCGACCTGCGGCTGCCCGGCGTCGACGGCGCCACGCTGATCGAGCCGCTGCGCGCGGCCGGGGCACGGGTGCTGGTGCTGACCAGCGCGACCGAACCGTCGGTGGCGGCCCGGGCGGTGCGCGCGGGCGCGGTCGGCGTGCTCTACAAGGACATCGACCCCGATGCGCTGGTGCGCGCCATCCGCGCGGTGCGGGACGGCCACGTGCTGCTCGCGCCAGAGACCGTCGGCTCGCTGCTGCGCGGCTCCCGGGCCGAGGCGCTCACCCCACGCGAGAGCGAGGTGCTGGCGCGGATCGCCGAGGGCCGGTCCAACCGGGAGATCGCCCGCCTGCTGCGGCTGTCCGAGAAGACGGTGAAGGCCCACGTCAGCTCGGTGCTGGCCAAGCTTGGCGTGCAGGACCGGACGCAGGCCGCCGTCTACGCGGTGCGCCACGAGGTCGACGGCGACGGAACGGTCCCGGAGCGGCGCCGCTAGTTCGAACCGCCGAGCCAAGTCGAGCATCCGAGCCGAGCCGCCGAGTCGAGCCGAGCCGCCCGACCGCCTACTCGAGCCGAACCGGCAGCGTCTCCAGGCCGTGGATGAGCGAGCTCGGCCGCCACCGCAGCGTGGCCGGGTCGACCGCGAGCGCGAGGTCAGGGAAGCGCGACAGCAGCGCGCCGAACGCGATCTCGCCCTCCAGCCGGGCGAGCGGCGCCCCCAGGCAGTAGTGGAGGCCGTGCCCGAACGCCACGTGGCCGCCCGCGTCCCGCCCGACGTCGAGCTGGTCCGGGTCGGCGAACCGGCCCGGGTCGCGGTTGGCCGATGAGGTCACGCAGAGCACCCACGTGCGGGCCGGGATCGTGACCCCGCCGATCTCGACCGGCTCGAGCGTGAACCGCTCGGTCGCGTGGTTCAGCGGGTTGGAGTAGCGCAGCAGTTCCTCGACCGCGCCCGGCAGCAGACCCGGGTCCGACCGCAGCCGGGCGAGCTGGTCCGGGTTCGCGAGCAGCGCCAGGGTGCCGCTGGCGATCAGGTTGGCGGTCGTCTCATGGCCCGCCACCAGCAGCAGGAACAGCATCGCCAGGAGCTCGCGCTCGTCCAGCGAGTCGTCGCTGTCCCGGGCGTCGACCAGCGCGGAGATGAGATCGTCGGCCGGCGCCGCCCGCTTCGCGGCGACCAGCTCGGTGAAGTAGTAGTACATCGCGGTGCCCGCGGCCACCCACTCCTCGCGCGTGCCGACCGACGACAGGATCGCGTGCGACCAGGCCCCGAACTGCTCCTGGTCAACCGCCGGCACCCCGAGCAGCTCGCAGATCACGGTGACCGGCAGCGGGAACGCGAACGCCTCGATCAGGTCGACCTCGGTGGCGCCCGCCAACGCCTGGCCCGCCATCGCGTCGAGCAGCGACGCCGTGATCACCTCGATCCGCGGCCGCAGGCCGGCGATCCGCCGCGCGGTGAACGCCCTGGTCACCAGCTTGCGCAGGCGCGTGTGGTCGGGCGGGTCGGCGGCCAGCATGTGCACGTTGAGGAAGAGCGTGGCCGGGTCGGGCTGCCAGTCCGGTCCCGCCAGCTTGCGCGCGAAGTCCTTGTACAGCCGGGGATCGGCCAGCGCCGCCCGCACGTCCGCGTACCGGGTGATCAGCCAGTACTGCCCGCCGTCGGGCAGCTGCACGGGCACCGCCGGACCCTGTTCGCGGACCCGCGCGAAGTGGCCGAGCGGGTCTTGGAAGTAGTCCGGGCCGAACTCCTCGACCTCGGAAACCGGTGCGTCCGTCACGTCTTCCACGATACAAGATATAACTCGAATCCTGTCAAATACCACCTCAAGCCAGATCCGAGCTCGCGGATAACAGCAAGAAGCGCGAAGCGCCCGAGGCTCAACCGGACTGGTTGCGGATAACAGCAAGAAGCGCGAAGCGCTGCGTTCTTGTCACCCGACGGGCGGACCAGGGGAGGTGACCATGCGGGCAGGCCAGGGCGAAGTCACTCGCCCGTTCCTCCTCATCATGGGCCTCATCATGCACATCAGCCGCGCGCGGCGCCGCAAGGTCCGCGTAAAGTCCCCGCCCCCGACTAGTCTTATTACCGTGGCCGACCCGTCTCGTTACCGTCCCGCACCGGGGGAGATCCCCGAGGATCCCGGCGTTTACCGGTTCCGCGATGAGCGCGGCCGGGTCGTCTACGTGGGCAAGGCCAAGTCGCTGCGGCAGCGGCTGAACCAGTACTTCGCCGACTTCACCGCGCTGCACCCGCGCACCCAGCTGATGCTGACCACGGCCGCGTCGGTCGAGTGGACGGTGGTGAACACCGAGGTCGAGGCGTTGCAGCTGGAGTACTCCTGGATCAAGGAGTTCGACCCCCGGTTCAACGTCAAGTACCGCGACGACAAGTCCTACCCCTACCTCGCCGTCACCATGGGCGACGAGTACCCCCGGGTGATGGTGCTGCGCGGCGCGAAGAAGAAGGGCACCAGGTACTTCGGCCCCTACAGCCATGCCTGGGCGATCAGGGAGACGGTCGACACGCTGCTGCGCGTCTTCCCGGTCAGGACCTGCTCGGCCGGCGTGTTCAAGCGGCAGGGCCAGCTCGGGCGCCCCTGCCTGCTCGGCTACATCGGCAAGTGCTCCGCGCCCTGCGTGCAGCGGGTCAGCGCCGAGGAGCACCGGGCGCTGGCCGAGGACTTCTGCGACTTCATGGCCGGCCAGACGGCCAAGTTCACCAGGAAGCTCACGGCCGAGATGAGGGAGGCGGCCGCGGCCGAGGAGTACGAGCGCGCCGCGCGCGTCCGCGACGACCTCAAGGCCCTCGAGCGGGCGCTGGAGAAGCAGGCGGTGGTGCTCGGCGACGGCACCGACTGCGACGTCATCGCGCTGGCGGAGGATCCGCTTGAGGCCGCCGTGCAGATCTTCTACGTCCGCGGCGGCCGGATCAGGGGCCAGCGCGGCTGGGTGCTTGAGAAGGTCGAGGACGTCACCACGGCCGGCCTGGTCGAGCACTTCCTCGGCCAGTTCTACGGCGAGGGCGACACCGCCGCGCCCGACAGCAACGGCATTCCGCGCGAGGTGCTCGTGCCCGAGCTCCCGCCCGACCCGGCGACGATGACGGAGTGGCTGAGCGTCCGGCGCGGCGGCCCGGTGGCGCTGCGCGTCCCGCAGCGCGGCGACAAGAAGACGCTGGCCGAGACCGTTGCCCGCAACGCCCTGCAGGCGCTCACGCTGCACAAGCTCCGCCGCGCGGGCGACCTGACCACCCGGTCCAAGGCCCTCAACGAGATCCAGGAGGCGCTCGGGCTTGAGGAGGCGCCGCTGCGGATCGAGTGCTACGACGTCTCCAACCTGCAGGGCACCCACGTCGTCGCGTCCATGGTCGTCTTCGAGGACGGCTTGGCCCGCAAGAGCGAGTACCGCCGCTTCTCCATCCGGGGCTACGACGGCACCGACGACATCTCCGCGATCCGCGAGGTGATCACCCGCCGCTTCCGCCGCTACCTGGCCGAGCGCGAGGAGACCGGCGAGCTCGACATGCTCGGCGACGCCGAGCTGGCGGAGCTGGCCGAAAAAGATCGAGAGCTTGAGGATGAACGGCCGGTGGTTTCACCCAAGCCCAAATTCGCGTACCCCCCCAACCTGGTGGTCGTCGACGGTGGCGCGGGCCAGGTCGCGGCGGCGGCGGCGGCCCTGGCCGAGCTCGGCATCGAGGACGTGGCGGTCTGCGGCCTGGCCAAGCGGCTGGAAGAGGTGTGGCTACCAGACCAGGAGTACCCGGTCATACTCTCCCGCACCTCGGAGGGGCTCTACCTGCTGCAACGGGTGAGAGATGAGGCGCACCGGTTCGCCATCACCTACCATCGGGCCAAGCGCGGTAAGGCCGCCACGGTGTCCGCGCTCGACTCGGTGCCGGGCCTCGGCCCGGCCCGGCGGGCGGCGCTGCTGAAGAAGTTCGGCTCGGTGAAGGCGCTGTCGGCGGCCTCACCGGAGGAGATCGCGGCGGTCCCGGGGATCGGGCCCAAGCTCGCGGAAACTGTGACCGGGGCGCTGCGGCGTGCCAACGGGTAAACGGGGGACGGGTATGACTGAGACCGCCGAAGAGCACGGCGAGAGAACCGTGTCCGGCGCGCCGGACATCGTCATCATCACCGGCATGTCAGGGGCGGGCCGGTCCACGGCGGCCAAGTCGCTGGAGGACGTCGGCTGGTTCGTGGTCGACAACCTGCCCCCGGCGCTGCTGCCGACCATGCTCGACCTGGCCGATCGCGCGTCGGTGCCGGGGGTCGCGGCGATCGTCGACGTCCGCTCGCGCGCGTTCTCGATGGACCTGAAGTCCGCGATCTCCGCGCTCGGCCTGCGCGGCGTGAGCCCGCAGGTGGTCTTCCTCGAGGCGGCCGACTCGACGCTGGTCCAGCGGTTCGAGAACGTGCGCAGGCCGCACCCGATGCAGGGCGGCGGCACCATCCTCGACGGGATCACGGCCGAGCGCACGCTGCTGCGGGCGGTCCGCGGCGACTCCGACATCGTGCTCGACACCTCCGCGCTCAACGTGCACGAGCTGCGGGCGCGGATGCACGCCTACTTCGGCGGCGACTCGGTGACCGGGCTGCAGGTCAACATCAAGTCGTTCGGCTACAAGTACGGGCTGCCGGTCGACGCGGACCTGGTCGCCGACTGCCGGTTCCTGCCGAACCCACACTGGGTGCCTGACCTGCGCCCGCTGACCGGCCTTGACGAGCCGGTCCGGGATTACGTGCTCGGCCAGCCCGCCGCCGCGGCGTTCCTCGACGCCTACCTGGCGGTGCTCGCGGTGTCGCTGGCCGGCTTCGAGCGGGAGGGCAAGCGCTACGTCACGCTCGCGGTCGGCTGCACCGGCGGCAAGCACCGCTCGGTCGCCATGGCCGAGCGGCTGGCCGCGCTGCTGTCCGCCCGGCTGTCGGCCCGGCTGTCCGGGGACGTCACCGTGTCCCACCGCGACCTGGGACGGGAGTAGCCGTTGTCGCTGAAGGTGGTGGCGTTCGGCGGCGGGCACGGGCTCGCGGCCTCGCTGTCGGCCCTGCGACGGGTGACGCCCGACGTCACCGCGATCGTCACGGTGGCCGACGACGGCGGCTCGTCCGGGCGGCTCCGCCAGGAGTTCGGCATGCTGCCACCGGGCGACCTGCGGATGGCCCTGGCGGCGCTGTGCGGCGACGACGACTGGGGGACCACGTGGGCGCGGGTGGTGCAGCACCGGTTCGGCGGGACCGGTGACCTGGCCGGCCACGCGGTCGGCAACCTGCTCATCGCCGGGCTCTGGGACCTGCTGGGCGACCCGGTGGCGGCGCTCGACTGGGTGGCGCGGCTGCTCCGGGTCACCGGGCGGGTGCTGCCGATGGCGGCCGTCCCGCTCGACATCGTCGCGTCGGTGGAGGGCGCCGACCCGGCCGCCCCGCACGCGCTCTCGCAGGTCCGCGGGCAGTCCGCGGTCGCGGTGGCGCACGGGCGGGTGCGGTCGATCTCGCTGGTGCCGGCCGACCCGCCCGCCGTGCCGGACGCGGTCGCGGCGGTGCTCGAGGCGGACTGGGTGGTGTTCGGCCCCGGGTCATGGTTCTCCTCGGTGCTGCCCCATCTGCTGGTCCCGTCGCTGGCCACGGCGCTGCAGCTGACGCACGCGCGTAAGCTCGTGGCGCTGAACCTGGTGCCGCAGCCGGGGGAGACCGACGGATTCTCCCCGCACCGTCATCTGGAAGTGCTGGCCGATCACGCGCCTGCCTTGTCCTTCGATGTGGTGCTGGCCGACTCGGCGGCGGTGGCCGGGTCCGAACAGGAGCTGGCGAAGGCGGCGGACCTGCTGCGCGCCTCGCTGCTGCTGGCCGACGTGGCGACCGGTGACGGCGCGCGGCATGACCCGGTGCGGTTGGCGGCGGCGTACCGGGCGGCTTTCGCCGCTGGCGGCGCCGACGGCACCGGGCTTTCGGGGGATCGGTTCTAACTGATGGGGGTGGTGTCGCGATGGCGATGACGGGCGTGGTGAAGGACGAGCTCAGCCGGGTGCCGGTGGTGAAGCCGTGCTGCCGCAAGACGGAGGTGTCCACGCTGCTGCGGTTCGCCGGGGGGCTGACGCTGACCGCCGGGCACATCGTGATCGAGGCGGAGCTTGACACCGCCGCGGTGGCCAGGCGGCTGCGGGCGTCGATCGCGGAGGTGTTCGGCCACCCCTCGGAGCTGCTGGTGCTCGCTCCCGGCGGGCTGCGCAAGGGCAACCGGTACATCGTCCGGGTGTCCCGCGGCGGCGACAGCCTGGCCCGGCAGGCCGGGCTGATCGACTCCTTCGGCCGACCGGTGCGGGGGCTGCCCCGGCAGGTCGTCTCGGGCGGGATCTGCGACTGCGAGGCCGCCTGGCGCGGCGCGCTGCTGGTGCACGGCTCGCTGACCGAGCCCGGCCGCTCGATGGCGCTTGAGATCACCTGCCCGGGCTCGGAGGCGGCGCTGGCGCTGGTCGGGGCGGCGCGGCGGCTGAAGATCAGCGCTAAGGCGCGCGAGGTCCGCGGCGTCGACCGGGTGGTGATCCGCGACGGCGAGGCGATCGCGGCGATGCTGACCAGGCTCGGCGCGCACGACTCGGTGCTTGCCTGGGAGGAGCGCCGGATGCGGCGCGAGGTCCGGGCGACCGCGAACCGGCTCGCCAACTTCGACGACGCCAACCTGCGCCGCTCCGCCCGCGCCGCCGTGGCGGCGGGCGCCCGGGTGGAGCGGGCGCTGGAGATCCTCGGCACCGACGCGCCCGACCACCTGGTGATGGCCGGCCGGCTGCGCGTCGCCAACCGCCAGGCGTCCCTGGAGGAGCTGGGCGCGCTGGCCGACCCCCCGCTGACCAAGGACGCGATCGCCGGCCGGATCCGGCGCCTGCTGGCGATGGCCGACCGCCGTGCGGCCGACCTCGGCCTGCCGTCGACCGAAGCCTGCCTGACGGCCGACCTGCTGCCGTAGCGTTCGCCCTGATCCGGCGACTTGCAATTGCGCGCAGCGCACTGGTGCGGCTGACCTGGCGGATCGCGAGCGGTCAGCGTCCCCGGCGACGGACGCCTTCCTGACCGGAGAACGGATGATTTTGTCCGATTGCAATTGCAGGCGAGGGCATTGTGGTCGTAGGGTGTGCTTCGTAGGCAGGGGGATGCCCGGCTAGCGGGCGGCTGCACGCACCGTCACAGATGGGGGAACGGGGATGCGGACTACTGGTTGGTGTTAGTGCCGGTGTCGGTGTCTAGGGTCGCCGCTGACCGCGGCGGAGGCACCGCATCGCGGGTGTTACCGAACCCGCCGGACGCCGTCCGGCGGGTTCCGGCCTTTCTTAGCGCTGCCTTCTTTTAGCGCTGCCCGGCGTCTGCCGTCACGAACCACGCGATGGCCACGCTGACCACGGCCAGGAAGCTGACCGTGGCCAGGCTCGGCCCGAGGCCGAGGGTTCCGGCCAGGAAGCCGATCGTGGGCGGCCCGAGCAGGAAGCCGCCGTAGCCGAGGGTGGAGGCGATCGCGACGCCGTGCGGGCCGGCCAGCAGGCCGACCCGGGTCATCGCGGCCGGGAACGCGTTGGCCACGCCGAGGCCGGCCAGCGCGAACCCGGCCACCACGACGGGGATCGACGGGGCGAGCGCCGCGCAGAGCATCCCCGCGCAGGTGGCGACGCCACCCGACACCAGCACGGTCCGCTGCCCGAACCGCACCAGCAGCCAGCTCCCGGCCAGCCGCCCGCAGGCCTCGGCCAGCGCGAACGCGGCGTACCCGGCCGCGGCCAGGCCGGCGCCGGCGCCGAGGCCGTGCAGCCGGAGCGCCCCCCAGTCGGTGACCGACCCCTCGCCGTACGTGGAGCAGGCCGCCAGCACCCCGAGCAGCAGCACCACCCGCCACACGTGGACATGGCCGCCGCCTTCGGCTGTCCCCGCCCGGGCTGGTCCGGGCTTGGCGCCTGCCGTGCCTGATTCCGCTGCCGCCGTGCCGTGACCGACCACCGCCGATTCCAGGGTCTCCGGCCCGATCTCGGCGCTGACGGCGGTTGGGACTTCGTGGTCGACCGGTGCTTCCTGGCCCGGCAGCGCGGTGGTGAGCAGGACGCGGCCGGCCACGACGGTCACCGCGAGGCCGACCGCGGCCCCGATCGCGAAGTGCGGCAGCGGCGCCAGGTGCGGCGCGAGCAGCCCGCCGAGCGCCGCCCCGGTGAGGCCGCCCAGGGACCAGGCCGCGTGAAACGACGGCATCACCGGGCGGCGCAGCACCGCCACCACGTCTACCGCCACGGTGTTCGCGGCCACGTTGACGCATCCGTAGCCGATGCCGAACACCACCAGCCCCAGCCCGAGCGCCAGCGCCGACTTGGCCAGCGCAGGCAGCAGCAGCGCCAGCGACAGCCACCCGGCGCCGCAGATCAGCACCCGCGTGGCGCCGAACCGGCGGCAGAGCGCCCCGGACAGCGCCATCGTCAAGATCGCGCCGCCCGACACCCCGAGGAGCGCGATGCCCAGTTCGGCCGGGGACGCGCCGGTCGCCGCCTTCACCGCAGGAATGCGGACCGCCCAGGTGGCGAAGATGAACCCGTCGAAGGCGAAGAACGCGGTGACAGCGGCACGGACCCGGTTCGTAGCCCGCTGCGCGGCAGCCGGTGGAACTGGTATTTTGTTTAGTAGCTGCACAAAACAAGGATAGACGGAGGCCCAGGTGCGGGACAAGCCAGCGGCGCCGACGGTGGCGACCCTGCCCGGCGCGGCGCTCGCGCTGATCCACACCGGTCAGGCGCCCACCCGCTCCGCGCTCACCGCGCGGCTTGGCGTCACCCGCGCCACCACCGGCGCCGTCACCGGCGAGCTGCGCGATCTCCGGCTGATCCAGGTGGAGACGGCGACCGGCGGCGGTCTGCAGGGCCGCCCGTCGCACCGGCTGCTGCCCGATCCGGACGGCCCGGTGGCGCTGGCGGCCGAGCTCTACACCGACGGCTTCGCGGTCGGCCTGGTCGGCCTGGGCGCGACGATCGTCGCCCGGCTCAGTCGTGATCTGCCCGTCTCGGCCGACCCCGCGCAGGCCCTGGCGCCGGTCAGCGAGGCCGCCGCGACCCTGCTGGGCCGGTCCGGCCGCCGCTGCGTCGGCGCCGCCGTCGCCCTGCCCGCCGCGGTCACCGAGCCGGCCGGCGCGACCGTCGGCGCGCTCTACTTCGGCTGGCCCGACGGCGCCCAGATGCGCGACATTTTCGCCGCTCAGCTCGCCGAGCACGGGGTCACGGGGCCGCACGGCGGTCCACTGAACCTCGGCGGGCCGCAACAGCCGCGGGTCCCCCGGGCCTGCCACGCGGTCAACGACGTCAACGCGGTCGCGCTGGCCGAGCACCGGCACGGCGCCGGCCGCGACGCGGCCCACCTGCTGGTGGTGGCCGCCACCAGGCGCGGCGTCGGGTCCGCGCTGGTGCTCCGGGGCGCGCTCTACACCGGAAGCACCGGCCTGGCCATGGAGGCGGGCCACGTCAGCATCGACCCCCGCGGCCGCCCGTGCCCCTGCGGCAGCCGAGGCTGCCTCAACGTGGAAACCGACGCCGGGCGGTTCCTCGACGCCGCCGGGCGCGTTCCCGACCCGGGCGCCGAACCGCTGGACGCCGCGATCGCCCTGTTGACGGCCGGCTACGCCACCGACCCCCGGGTCCGCGCGGCCGTCAGCACCCTGGTCGACCGACTCGGCCTGGGCCTCGCCAGCCTGGTCAACGTGGTCAACCCCGACCGCGTGCTCCTCGGCGGGCTGCACAAGCACCTGCTGCTGGCGGCCCCGGAACAGCTCCGCGACGCCGTCGCCGCGCGCAGCCCGTGGGGCCGGGGCGCCGCCGTCCCGATCAGCCCGTGCGCCCTGGACGACGCCGCCCTGATCGGGGCGGCGGAGCTAGCCTGGCAGCCGGTCCTCGACAACCCCGCCCTCCTCCGCCGACCCGCCTGACCGAGGGCCGGCGGCGGGTCGGCGGAGAGCGGCGGCGGGGGGGGCGTTGCGGGCTTGGCTAGGGGAGGGTCCAGAGAGTGTCGCCGGAGGACTGCTGGACGACGGCGGTGCCGCTGGTGGTGGCGTTGAGCGCCAGGGACTCGCGGGTGTGGACGTTGACGAATTCGGTGTAAGAGTAGAGCTTGCCGCCCGCGATGACGGGCACCGGCTGGTTGAGCCAGAGCTGCGCGTGGTTGTTGCCGCAGGTGTTCACGTACACGCCCGGGTCGGTCCCGGTGACCGAGAGGCACTTGCCGCTGTGCTCGTTGAGCAGCTCGCCAGTTGACGTCCACTCCCAGAAGTCGGAGTGGTTCGACGTGCACGGCACCCCGGCGATGGAGCTCGTGGTTCCCCCCTCCGCGACGCAGGCGTTGGCCAGGTCAGCGCTCCGGAGCTGGAACCACGTCCCGCTGGCGGCGGCCCGGGCGGTCGTGGGCCTGGCCGCCGCAGTCGCCGGGCTGGCCGCCGCGGTCGCCGGGCTGGCCGCCGCGGTCGCCGGGCTGACCGCCGCGGTCGCCGGGCTGACCGCAAGCGCGAGACCGGTGCCAAGCAGCGCCGCGACGGCGCTGGTCGCTGCGATAATTCGCCTATGTGACGTGCGCATTCGTTACCTCCGAGAACTCGTTTGGGCGCAGGGCGAGTCCGGCCACGGGAATCCCATCCGGATCCGCGTCGGCCGAGCTGAAGACAACCGCTTATGAGACGTTTTGCGCGCTGCACCGGTTCCCGTCAAGGCTGCCGAATCGAGTGTGAAGACGGCGCCTGAATCTGCTGGCGACGTGGTCGCAGGGATGGCAAGTCAGCATCGGCAGCAGCAGCGAGCTCGTTTCCAATAGTGCTGGGAGTTATCCCGCTCACAGCGGGATAACTCCCAGCACTAATATCATTGTCCGTGATCTTGGTCGTCTTATACCGACAAATCTCGCAGGCGCCGCCGAAAATCGCGCCCACGCCCGCCGTGCCATCCGTGATCCGGGGCGGGCCTGTCATCTACGCCGTAAACGATCGGGATTGACGATGTAATGCGCAGGCGGAAGCCTGGTCGGGTGAGCCAGGGGACTGACGTGAGTGACGAGCAGGGGCGGGCGGAGCGGTTCGCCGAGCGGTTCCGGGCGGTCTACCTGACGTTTCACCGCCGCGACGGACCCCGGGGGCAACTCCAGGGCACGTCCCGAGCCGTGCTTGAGCACCTGGCCATGGCCGGGCCGTTGACGATCGGGGAGGCAGCGACCCACCTGGATCGGGCCCAGTCGGTTGTCAGCGAGATCGTCAGCCACCTGGAGGGCCAGGGACTGCTCGAGCGCGAGCGGGACCCGGCTGACCGGCGCCGCACGCTGGTCTGGCTGACGCCGGCCGGTCAGCGGGCGCTGCGCCGTGATCGTGAGGTGCTCGGCTTGGACCTACTTGCCCGAGCGCTTGACCAGCTACCGCCAGGACAAGCTGATGCGCTCATCGCCGGGCTTGGGGACCTCGTGCAGGCAGCAGCGAGCCAGCCTGACCAGGCCTCATCTACTCCATCAGCCACCGCATCCGCCCGGCCAGCCACCACCACCACCCCGCGATCAGCCACCACCCCGTGATCAGCCACGGCAACCACCTGACCCAGCCACCACTAGCAAACGAAAGCGAGCAGCCATGACGACCGCGCCAGCGTGTGAAAGCTGCGGCATGCCCATCGAGACCGGCCGGTACTGCGCCCACTGCACGGACGAATCCGGCCAGCTCCAGTCGTTCGACCAGCGATTCGAGCGAATGGTCGCCTGGCAGGCCCGACGTAACCCGGCCGCCACCCGTGAAGAGCTCGAACGGCAGACCCTCAGCTACATGGCCACCATGCCCGCCTGGCAGGATCACCCCCGCGTCGCCAGAGGCGGTGGCTGATGCCAGAGGCGGTGGCTGCCAGAGGCGGTGGCTGCCAGAGACGGTGGCTGCCAGAGACGGTCCCTGGCGCCAGATGGTCGCTGACGGCGGTCAGGCGGTGAGGACGACCTTCCAGCGGGTGCCGTTCCAGAATGCGGACTCCGAGCGGTCGCTGGCGGCGAACTGGGTAGTGCCGGCCAGGGCGGCGCAGCTGGTCGCGGCCAGGCAGTCCACTGCGGCGAACGCGCCGATGTGCCCGCCGCTGGTGGTCATGCCGACCAGGTGCCAGCCGCTGCCGTTCCACGAGACCGCGTACGCGCCGTTGGTCACGTACACGCCGACCGCGAGGCAGTGGGACGCCGACGCGCACGAGACCGACTGCAGGCCCGCGTAGGAGGCCCCGCGGGGGACCGGGGTGGTAGCGGCGGACCAGGTCCGGCCGTTCCACCGCTCGGCCAGCGAGCCGCCGAAGGTGGTCAGGCCGCTGCCAACGGCGAGGCAACTCGACGCCGACGGGCAGGAGACGCCGTAGAGTTCGGCCGACGGGGCGGACCGGGGCGTGGTCCTGGACCAGCCGCTCGCGGTCAAGCGCTCGATGAGCTCGCCCGAGCCGTCCGTGCCGACCGCCACGCAGAACGTGGCCGACGAGCAGGACACCGCCGACAGTGAGCCGAAGGTCGTGCCGGAGGGGACGGGCGCGTTCTGCTTGGACCACGTCGCGCCGTTCCAGCGCTCGATCAGCGGGACGGACGCGTCAGTGCCCTTGGGTGTGTAGTCGCCGACCGCGTAGCAGTTCCGCGCCGATGAGCAGGACACGGCGGCGAACCCGCCACCCGAGGCCGCGGCGCGGCCGGCCGTCCAGCGCGATCCGTTCCAGTAGTCGGCGAACGGGAAGATCGCGCTCTTGGAGTTGGCGGGCGGATAGCCGGTCCCCACCGCCACGCACTCGGCGCGCGACGGGCAGGCCACCCCGTTGACGGTGATCTCGTCGGCGCCGGCCGGCTTGGGTATCGCGGACCGCGCCCAGCGGGTGCCGTTCCAGCGCTCAGCGATGGGCTGGGTCGCCATCTGCGGCGTGTTCGCGCCGACCGCCACGCAGCCCGACATCGTCCAGCAGTCCAACGCCGCCACCGTTGCCGGAAAGGAAGCGGCGCGGCTGGACGTGACGGCGCCCGGCCGGGCACCGATCGTGGCGTCAGCCGCCCCCGCTGCCACCGGAACCGCGATCGCCGCCCCCGCGACGACCACTCCCAGGGCCATGGCCAACCGCGTGCGCGACGCGAAAACTCTCAGCAGCCGTGACGTGAGCACGGTGATCACCATACGCCGCTGAATTGGCCGAAGCCATGACCTAATGCCGCTCAGCCCGGGCTGCTTCTGTCGCACGGCGCCGTGCCGTTAGGCACCGCCTATGCTCCGCGATTCCCAGTCCAAGCGACGCGCCATTTGACCCCTCATGTCCAAACCCGGAATCACGTATATCGGTCATTCCTATTATTGTGTGCAGTTCGGGCTGCGGAGTGCCCCAAACTGCACACGATCATGGCAGTAGGAACGCAGTAGGAACACCGATCATGGCACCTTCACGGGTAAGCGTCCTGCACGGGCCGCTCCGCCTCGCAATTGACCAGATAACAGCAAGAGGCGCGAGGCGCGAGGCGCGAGGCGCGAGGCGCGAGGCGCGAGGCGCGAGGCGCGAGGCGCGAGGCGCGAGCTCATCGCTGAAAGTTCGGCCGGTGATAGGCGGTCGAACTTTCAGCGCTAGTGATGTTCACCCGGTCCACCCAAGATAACAGCAAGAAGCGTGGGTTTTAGCCGGCGCTGTCGGGGATCGGCGCTACCTCGATGACCGTGCCCGCGCTGAAG
>Ga0302326_10009997_pt1 | contig 20594 bp, 10 predicted proteins | sample Palsa_T0_3_FD_202264 | JGI IMG/M metagenome (GOLD analysis project Ga0302326, IMG submission 202264) | Peat permafrost microbial communities from Stordalen Mire near Abisko, Sweden - Palsa_T0_3 | ecosystem: Environmental > Terrestrial > Soil > Palsa > Peat permafrost | place: Sweden: Abisko...
GCGGGCCAAAACAGCGACGACCTGGAGGTCTACCGAATATCAGGACGAAGCGGGAAACTGTACAGTCGATCTAGGCTAACTGGAATCTCCAAACCCGTCTGCATTCAGTTCGTCCACCGTTAAAGATCTAGCTTCCGGTTGTAGTGTAAAGAAACGCGGGACTGAGAACCCGAATGGGAGTGCCGATAATTCGCGGTACCACTGGAGGACAGTTGCCTCCCGGAACAACCGTTGAAGGATAACCGCCCAAGCCTGGCCGCCGGAGCCCTCGCTTCTCGGAGGATGTCGCCTTGAATCCCACCGATGCGATGCAGTCGTTGCGCCGGCTGATTGAGGCGGTCAGGCGCGCAGAGAGTCTTGAACAGATCCGCGAGGCAGTGCACGAGGTCCTTTCCTGTCCGCGCTGGGTGGTCACACTAAGGGCTGCCGACCCACCGCCGCCCACTGGCGAAACAGTTTTCATCCCGATCACGGTTGGCGAAATCGTTCTTGGGTATCTCTCGGTCGTGCCGGAGTTGGCGGGGGCGAGCCTTGACGAGTCGGAGCGTGATTTCTTCCATTCGGTCGCTCTCCTGGTGGCAGACCGCTCCGAGCATCTGAAGATACGGCGGGAGCACCAGCATGGAATTGAGAAGCAGGCTCAGCTCATGGAACTGGGCGCCGCGATCAACACCAGCATGGACCTCAGCCAGGTACTGAGGCTGGTGCGGGATACGGTGGTCAATGAGGGTGGCTTTGACCGGGCCGGGGTGTTCCTGTTCGATGAGGCCGACCGCATGATGCGCGGAACCTGGGGCACCGACCGCGATGGCAACATTGAGGATATCCACGACCAGTACTATCTGTTTCCAGAGCAGGATCAGCTCCGTTGGACGCCGGACGAAAACGGACTGAGCCCGGCCTATCTGCGCCTGGAAGAATACAAAGAATATTTCGATACGGAAGACGGCCATCCGATGGCTGGAGTGCACGCTCACGGGATGGTGCGCCTCAAAGCGAACGATAAGACCGTCGGGTTCATTGGGGTAGACAACCTGTTAACCGGCCGCCCGATCACTGACGAAGATCTCCGGCAACTCCTTCCATTCGCGCACCAAGCGGCCGCCGCGATTTACAAGGCAAGGATTCTGGCGGCTAGCGACTCGCTGGCCAAGCAGCAGCGAAGGTTGGCCGAGTTGGTCTGCCTAATGAACGAGACGATCGACGTGAGCCGCATCTTACGGTTGGTGCGAGACGCGGCGGTAGATGAAGGCGGATTCGACCGGGCCGGCGTCTTCTTGTATGACAAGGACAAGGGCGAAATGCACGGGACGTGGGGCACCGATGCCCAGGGAAACGCCGAAGATATCTATTACAACAGGTTCAAGACGGATCGCGAGGACCCGTTGGGTCTCGGCGCCAACGTGAAGTGCAGTGAAGAGGGATTCGTGCTAATCGAAGACTTCCAAGCGTACGATTTCGCAACGGATGACGCCTCAATGGCCAACGTCCATAATCATGGCGTCGTCCACCTCAGGGCGGATGGGGAGACGGTCGGTTACATCGCAGTCGACAACGTCATCTCCCAGCGGCCGATGACGGAGGAGGATATCCGCAGACTGCTGCCATTCGCACATCAGGCCGCGGCGGCGATTCATAAGGGCAGGCTCCTTGCTGAGCAAGAAAGGATGGTGCTCCGTCAGCGTCGGCTTATGGAGATGGCGACCGCAATCGGCGGAAACCTTGAGCTTGACGGAATCTTTAGGCTTGTCCGCGACGCGGTCCTTGAATCCGGCATCGTAGACCGTGTTGCGTTCTTTGTGGTGGACGGGGATACCGCCCGCGGGACTTACGGGACTAACCTCCTAGGGGAGCCGGTTGATGAGCACCACAAGAGCTTCAAGATCGGAGATAGCCTGAATCCCAGGGCTCGCTCGATCGCCGGCAACGGCTTGTTCAGTATCGACTGGGTGGAACCCAGGGTCTGGTACGACGGTCAATTTCGCGAGCGAGTGCCGCACGCCTCTATCTCCGTTCAATCGAATGGCGAGGTGATCGGCTACCTGATGGTCGACAATGCGCTGACCCGCCGTCCCATCACTCAAGAGGATCTTGAGACATTGCTGCCGTTTACGGAGCAGGCGGCGGTGGCTATCCAAAAGGCCTCTCTTCTTCGAGAGCAGGCCGAGCTTCTCAGAAGGCAGCACCGCCTCATGCAGATGGCGGCCGCGATCAGCGAGCAGCAAGACCTGAATACCCTTTTCAAGTTGGTGTGCGAGGCGATGGTGGAGGCTGAATGGGTTGACCGGGTAAGCGTTTGGCTCCTCCGGGGAGACGAAGTAGTTGGGACGGTCGCGGTGGGTGACACCGGCATCGTCTTTGAGCGGGAGAACTTCTATAAGCGCATCTCGGACTGCACACCGGCGCTAAAAGAAGTCATTGCCGATGGCAAGCCATATGCCATGGACACCCTGCCTAATGAGTACAAAGAGGGCGAATTTGTGCCGCATGCGGTTCTGGCGCTGAAAGCGGGCGGTGAAATGGTCGGCATCATCTCGATCGATACGATGTTCACCGGCCGGCCGATCACGTCCGACCATCTTGATCGGCTGATGCCGTTCGCAAACCAGGTCGCGGTTGCGATCCTGAACGCCAAGCTGTTGTCGGCGTCGCAGGCGGAGCTTGAGCGGAGGCGGCTTGCCGAAGACGAACTGCGGCACCGTGCAGAGGAGCTTCTGGAAGCGCGAGACCAGGCGCTGGAGGCAACCAGGGTAAAAAGCGAGTTCCTCGCCAACATGAGCCACGAGATCCGGACCCCGATGAACGGGGTCATCGGAATGACCGCATTGCTTCTAGAAACCGATCTGAATCAGACCCAGGCGGACTATATGCGGACGGTCCAAAGCAGCGCGGAATCGCTGATGTCGATCCTGAACGACCTTCTCGACTTCTCGAAGATCGAAGCGGGGAAGATGCTCGTGGAATCGGTCGAGTTCGATCTGCGAACCTGTGCCGAAGAGGTCACCGAGATCATGGCCGCCCGTGCGGGATCCAAGGGCATCGAACTGAACGCCTTGATCCCTCCGGATTTACCGGATCTCATAACGGGCGACGGCGGCAGGGTCCGGCAGATCCTGACCAACCTCATCGGAAATGCGGTGAAGTTCACCGAGCATGGCGAGGTCAGAGTTGTTGTAGAGGTATTAGAGCAGAGCCGAGGGAAGATGAAGGTCCGGATGGCCGTCCATGACACCGGAATCGGAATCGCGCCCGACCGGGTTGGCCGGATCTTTGAAAGCTTCACCCAAGCCGATGGCAGCATGAGCCGCCGTTACGGTGGGACTGGGCTTGGCCTTACGTTGACCAAGCAACTCGCCGAACTGATGGGTGGCCACCTCGGCGTCACCAGCGTCGAAGGTGAGGGGAGCTGTTTTTGGGTCGATCTTCCATTTGGAAAGGTAGCCAGCCTTGGGCTGCCGGCAGGGGTGCAGGAATTCAAGGGCAGGATCGCGGCGGTTGCCGACCGCAATGCCACAACTCGCAAGGTGCTGATCGACCACCTTTCCTACTGGGGTTGTTCGGTTGTGGAGTGCGCCGACGCCGAGGACGTACTCTCCGTCCTCGAGTTCTCGCCGGGTCGCAAGCGGCTTGACGTCGTCTTCCTGGAGGCCGCCATGGAAGTGAGTTCCGAAGTTCTCGGTGCTGCGGGAGTCCCCGTTGTTTCTCTTCTCCCGATTTCAGCGAACACGGGAGGTTCGGAGGGCACCCATGCGGTACTCGGCAAGCCGATTCGCCAACGTCAACTGAAGGCAATGCTCGGAAAGCACGCCCAACCGATCGAGGCGCCCCGAAAGGCCCCTGCGCAGGACGCTGCTCCAGCTCCCTTAGGTCTCACCGTCCTCATTGCGGAGGACAACGACGTCAATATGCTCATCCTTCAGCGTTATCTGTCGAAACTGGGCTGCGACTATCAATCCGTCGAAAATGGCGCCGCCGTGATGTCAGCCCTGAATGCCGGCGACTTTGACTTGGTCCTGATGGACGTCCAGATGCCAGTCATGGATGGATTTGAGGCAACTAAAATGGTGCGCGAGGCGGAACAGTTCACCGGCAGGCACATCCCGATCATCGCCTTGACCGCGCACGCCCAAGTGGGTGACCGGGAGCGGTGCCTGAAGGCCGGAATGGACGACTACCTGTCCAAGCCCGTACTGCGGGGCGATCTGGAGGCGAAGCTAAAGCTCTGGGGTGGCGCGGATGAATTGGCTACCGCCGCTTAGTTGAAGACTTCTCCAACCGCGTGGCGTAGCCGCGCGCGCGCCTCGTTCAACGCGCTCACCGCGTTCGCCTGATCGGACTGGGCGGAGACCAGGAAGCCCTGGGCAGTGATGATATCCTGAAACAGTCCCAACCCCGCCGAGTAGCGCCCCTCTGCGATCCGCACTCCTTCTTGGGCGTTTACCACCTCGTCGTTCGCAACCGAGATACGCTGCTCGTCCGACTCGAGTTCTAGATAGGAACTGCTAACATCGTTCTTGACAGTGAGCGTCGCATTCCGGAGATTCGCCAACGCGGTGTTCAACTCGCCTTGGGCGGTTTGGACTGCGCCGCGTCTCGCGCCTCCGTCGTAGAGGCTGAACTGGATGCCGAGACCGATGCTCGACGAGTTGTCCTTGAGCGGGAAATTGTTGCCCGCCGCGCCAAGTGCTGCCTCCGCGTAAAGGCTGGGTAAACCCAACGCCTTTGCCGCGCTGAGCCCGTACTTCGTTGCCGACAGATTCCTTTCCGCTGCTTTGATCTCCGGTCGGAGCTTGAGCGCTTCACCAACCAGACCGAGTGGATCCGTCGAAGCGAGCGGGACCTCCTGCTGGTCTGCAGCCACGACCGGGGTGTTCGGGTCGACTCCCATCAGGTTGAGAAGAGCTTCCCGGGCTTGCTCGGCTTGATCACGCGCCAGATTCAGGGCAAAGATGGCTTGCGACTTCGAACTTTCCGCAACCACCACATCCGACGGCAACCCGATCTCGTGTCGCATTCTAGCATTCGCGAGATCCAATTGTCGCTGCCGGTTGGCAACGTCTTGTTCGTCTACCTTCACAAGATTGGCCGCGTTCGCATAGGTGTAAAACGCGTTCTTTACTTGATAGACCAAGTCTTTCTGGGCTTGCACCAGTGAGAACTCGGCCACCGACTCTAGCTCTTCGTTCTGGTTGACCAGGTTCCGAGTCTGGTTAAAGTCATAGATGAGCTGCCGGGCCTGGACCGCTGACGAATATCGAAACACGCTTGGCAATCCGGCCACGCCTCCGACGGTCGGTTCTTCCGGCGGGGTGAAGCCGGAACCGGCAATGCTGTTGAGTTGATCGTAGCCGGCGTAAACGCCAACCTGCGGATTCAACGCCGACCCGAACTGGGTGACCCGACCCCTTGCCGCAAGGACCTGGCCCTCGGCGGCCCTGATGTTTGGCTGGAGCTTGAGAGCGATTCGAGCCGCTTCTTCCGCCGTGAGTGGCGCGTTCACGTAGGCGGCGGTTTCGTCGGTCGGGGCAGGCAGCACCAAGGGCGGTGGCACCTTGGAGTCCTGCACCTTGGGCGGGGGCGCTTTCGGCCCTTGCTGAGCGACAACCGCAGAAACCAGCAGGGCGAGCGTGGTACCGAACGTCACGCTTTGGCGTCCTCGGGCTTTGCGAGTTCTGCGTCCACCGTTTCTCCTTCCTGGAGCTCGTCAGAGGGGTTGGAGATCAAGCGATCGGTCGCTTTCACGCCGTCCAAAATCTCAACTTCAGTCCCGAAGTCTTTGCCGATCACCACGGTCTGGTAATGAACCTTGTTGTCTGCGCCGACGATCGCGACTCGGTTGCCTTTCGAATCGATGATCAAGGTGTTAGAAGGCACTCGTAGGGCCGACTGACCGCCCGTATCGAACTGGACCTGCGCGAACATGCCAGGTAACAGGAGCCCCTTGCGGTTGTCCAGACGGACCTCCGTGAGCAGCGTTCTGCTCGCTGCGTCGAGCGCGCCTGATGCCTGAAAGACGGTGGCCTCGAACTGCTGCTTCGGCAACTCTCTGACCATCACTCTCACCTTGGAGCCGTCCTTAACGGACTGGTAATAGGTTTGCGGAAGGTTCACAAAGATCCGCAACTGGTCAACCCGAGCGATTCCGAACAGCCCGAGTCCCGGGGTGGTGGCGTTGGAAGAGGCTGAGATCTGGCCCGGACTCACCAGCGATCCGATATCCACGTTTCGGCTGGTGATGACACCGTCGAACGGTGCGACCACTTTTTCGAATCCGCTAAGAACCGAGTAGCGTCTCGCATTCGCGAGGCTGGACTGATACGCCGCCTGGTTTGCCTGGACGGTGGACCGGCTCGCGTTCACGGTCGCATTGTCGGCGTCTATAGTGGCCTTTTGGGAATCATACGCTGCATGGGCCGCGTTCAAGTTTGCTTTTGCGGCATCGACGTCGGATTCGGCGGACTGGACCGCGGATTTGGCGGATTGGACGTTCTGCTTGGACGCGTCGACGTCTGAGTTGGCCGCCTCCACGTTGGAGTTCGCCGCCTGGAGGGCGGCATCGGAAGTTTTAAGCGTCGCAGCCGTCTGATCGTAATCCTGTTGGGAGACGAAGCCCTCCTTGAGGAGACCCGCATACCGCTTTTCGGTTGCCTGGGCCAGGTCGTACTGGGCCTGTGCCTGCAGCACGCTCGCTTTCTGCGTCATCACGCCCTGCTTGCTCTGGGCCAGCCGTGCCTCGGCAGCCGACTCCGCAGACTTGGCGCCTTCAAAACGGGATCGCGCAGAGGCGACCGCCGATAAGGAATTCGCGATACCCGCGGCCTGGCGAGAGAGGTCTGCGTGACCTTGTGCCACCCCAGCCTGGGCATGGGCCACATCGGCGACCGATTGCCCAACCGTCGCCTGAGACTTCACGGCGTCCGAGTTTGCCTGGTCGAGCTGCTGGTCGGCATCCGGCGATTGGATGATGGCCAGCACTTGGCCCTGCTTGACGTGGGAGCCAATGTCCACAAACATCTTTTGGACGTAACCGCTCGTTCTAGCCTGGACCGCGGTCTCCGACAGCGCCACCGTGCTGCCGGGCAGAAGCAGTTTGTCCTGGATGGCAGAATGCGGCAGCACGACCTCGACATCGGGGCTGGCGGAGGAGGCGGACTTCGTCTCGTCCTTGAGTTTGGAGTCAGCCTTCAGCTTCGGGACCCACCCGACCAGGAACAAGACGATGAGCAGCAACACCCCACCCAGAAAGCGGAGGGCGGTTCCTCGGTTTCGGGGAGGAGTGGCGGGACGATAATTTGTTTCCATACGATTTCGTTTAGTGGACGGAAGCATGCTCGGGAGATTCCGGATGGTGCGCGGGGGCCAGCGGGATCTCATCGAAGTCGTCTTCGATCTCCGAAGCGGGTTGCTTCTTGCGAAGCAGGCTGTAGACGACAGGCACAAAGAACAGCGTTGCAGTGGTGGCGACCAGCAGGCCGCCGATGACGGCGCGGCCCAGCGGAGCGTTCTGTTCGCCGCCCTCGCCCATGCCCAACGCCATTGGGAGCATTCCGATGACCATTGCCAGAGCCGTCATCAGAACCGGTCGGAGTCGGGTTCGGCCGGCCGCAAAGGCTGCTTCAAGCGCGTTATCTCCCATCCGCCGGCGGTCGTTTGCGAACGTGACCACCAAGATCGAGTTGGCGGTTGCCACGCCGATGCACATGATCGATCCCATAAGCGAGGGGACGCTGAACCGGGTGTTGGTGAGGAAAAGCATCCAGAGGATGCCGCTGAATGCGCCGGGGAGCGCTCCGATGATGATCAACGGGTCGATCCATGTCTGGAAGTTCACGACCATCAGCAGATAGACCAAGATGACGGCGAAGGCGATGCCGGTCCCCAAGCCGATGAACGAGGAGTTCATGCTCTCCGATTGGCCACGGATGACCATGGTGGTTCCGCGGGGCAGAGACTTCGAGGACTGGTATTTCGCGACCACCTTCTGTACGTCAGAGGTGACCCCGCCCAAGTCTCTGCCCGCGACGTTCACGTAAACGTCGAACGTTGGCTGCACGTTGTAGTGGCTAATGACCTGGGGCGAGTTCAGGCGGCTCATCGTCGCGACGCTGTCGATTGTCTGCGTCGTCGCGCCGTCCACATTGATAGGGGTGTTGCCAAGATCGTGGAGGTTGCTTATGTCGTACTGCGGCGTTTGCACCGCAACGATGTAGTTGACTCCGTTCTTCGGATCCAGCCAGTAGTTCGGGGCGACCTGGCCGCTGCCGCTTAGGGAGATGAGGAGGCTGCTCGCCACGTCTCGCTGAGCCAGGTTCAGCTCCTGAGCCCGATCCCGGTCGACGTTCACCAGGATCGCGGGAGCGTCGACCACCTGGTGGACGTGCACATCGGCGGCTCCCGGGATCTTCTTGACGTCGTTCGCAATCTTTTCCGCGATGCCGTAATTCAAAGGACTGCGGCCGACAACCTGAATATCGATCGGCGCCGGAAGGCCAAAGTTGAGAATCTGAGAAACAATGTCGGCCGGCTGGAAGAAGAAAGTGCAGTCCGGAAACTTCTGATTGAGCCGCTTCCTCAACTCGGCTACGTAGTCGTCGGTTGGCTTGTGGCCCTCGGTGAGCGAAACCAGGATCTCTCCGTCCGCCGCACCGATGGTCGCGCTATCTCCAAAGGCGAGGTTGACGCCGTTTGGCAGGCCGATGTCGGCCAGCGTGCTGGATAATTCGGACGGCGGAATTGTGTCGTGAATAACGTCGGTCACCCGGTTGAAAACGTGCTCGGTCTCTTCAATCCTGGTGCCCGCCGGCGCCCGAACGTGCAGCCGAATTTGGCCTGCGTCAACACTCGGGAAGAAGTCGCGCCCGATGAAGAGCAGCAGGCCCATCGAGGCAAGAAAGAACGCACCGAACGAAAAGACCGTGCGCGCACGGTGGGCCAGCATCTTTCGCAGCATGCGGCCGTATCCATCCGCGAACCGCTCGAAACCTCCGTCGAAGACTTTGTGAACCCTCCAGAAGAAATCGCCCCTCGGCCCGCCCTCGGCACCATGGTCGGAGTAGAGATGCTCTTCCTTGTGAAGCATCAGCATCGTCATCACGGGGACCAACGTTCGCGAGAGGATGTACGAGGCCATCATGGCGAACACCACCGCAAGGGCTAACGGAGTGAACAGGAACTTGGCGGGACCGGTAAGGAAGACGACGGATACGAAAACAATACAGATCGAAAGGGTGGCGACGAGGGTGGGAGTCGCAATCTGCGCCGCCCCATCGAGGATCGCGCGCCGCAGCGCCTTGCCCTCATGCATGTTCCGGTGGATGTTCTCGATCGTGACCGTTGCGTCGTCGACCAGGATCCCAACCGCCAGAGCCAGGCCGCCAAGGGTCATCACATTCATCGTCTGACCCAGGAATCCGAGCATCACAATTGAGGCCAAGATCGACAGCGGAATCGAGACCGCCACGATCAGCGTGCTGCGCCAGCTCCCGAGGAATAGCAAAATCATCGCCGCCGTCAGCATTGCCGCAAGGACCGCTTCACGAACGACTCCCGTCACTGCGCTTCTCACAAAGACGGACTGGTCGAACATCGGGGTTATCTTCAGGGCCGGCGGCAACGTCGACTCGATGTGCGGCAGGGCGTCTTTGACGCGCTGCACCACATCCAAGGTCGATGCGTCACCGCTCTTCAGTACCGTGATCAGAGCCGACCGGCGGCTGTTGATGTCGACGATATTGGTTTGGACCGCAAATCCGTCGTGTACGTTGGAGACGTCGCGAACATAGATCATCGCGCCGTTTACCTCCTTGATCGGGAGGTTGCCTATGTCCGACGCCACGTTGGGGCTGCTGTTCAGAAAGACGTTGTATTCGCGCTTGCCGATCTTCTCGGTTCCGCCGGGCAGAATCAGGTTCTGGGCGTTGATCGCGTTGCTGACGTCGATGGGAGTCAAGCCCTTCGCCTGGAGGGCCGGCAGGTCCAAGTCCACCATGATTTGGCGAGACTTGCCGCCGTACGGAGTGGGAACGGAGGCTCCCTGAACGGTGGCGAGCTGGGTTCGGACAAAGTTGGTTCCCAGGTCGTAGAGCTGAGATTCGGAGAGAGTCGTGCTGCTTAAGCCAAGTTGGAGGATGGGAACGCTTGAGGCGCTGTAGCGGATGATCAGCGGAGGGGTGGTGCCCGGCGGCATGATTCTCAGAAGGGTTTGAGAAATTGAGGTGAGCTGGGCAACCCCGGCTTCGACCTTCGCCCCAGGCTGGAAGAAGTATTTGATCACCGTCACCCCGGGGAACGAGGACGACTCGATGTGCTCTATGTCAGAGACGGTGGTCGTTGATGCGCGCTCACTGATCGTGGTGATCCGCTTGGCCATATCGTCTGGAGAAATCCCGGTGTAGGACCAGATCACCGTGACGATCGGGATATCGATGTTCGGAAAAACGTCAGTTGGGGTGCGCTCGATCGTGACCGCGCCAAGGATCAGGATCAGCAGGGCCATCACGATAAACGTGTACTGACGACGGAGAGCGAGACGGACAATCCACATGAGTGCAGAAGAGGGCAGAGCCTATCAAACGCCGATGTTCGCGAGACGCTACTTATTTTCCTGAATGTACGTTCTGAAAAACAAGGTTGTTGGCAAAGAGTTCCTTAAGAAACCAATGTTGGGATTCGGTCTGGGTGTCGGTCTTCGATCACGGAGAACGTCAAGTTGAGTATGTCGCGGAAGGTAGCCGGATCTTCCGCATACTTGACGATAACCCGCAGACCCCGGGCGTTGTTGAGCAGGAACCGAGCCAGTGAGCGCAAATCCTTGTCGGTTCGAATCTCGCCGTTCTCCTGCGCCTCGCGGAGGGCCCTCAGGAAAATGTCCTCCAGGAGAGAAAAGTGGTGAGCCGCGCGTTTCGCGGTTTCCGGGTCGGTTCTCGCCAACTCGACGACGGCGTTGGTCATGAGGCAGCCGAGCTTCCGTTCGGAAAGGCTGTCCTCCAAGATCTGCTCAAAGTAGCGCCGAACAAGCGGCATCTTGAGGCCCGGCTGTTCTATGAGCGCCTGGGTGTATGCCCGCCGCTTGGCGTGGTATCGATCCAGCGCCTCCAGAAAAAGCGAGTGCTTGTCGCCGAACGTCTCGTAAAGGCTGAATCGGTTGACCTTCGTGGCGTTGACCAGATCCTGAATCGAGGCGGACTCGTAGCCTTTCCGGCTGAACACGTCGATCGCCCGATCGAGGACCTCCTCTCTTGTAAATCCCTTTGGCCTTCCCATCCAGCTTCTTTCAACGAGCATTGTAGTGCAATCGTGTCGAAAAGCTGCTCGCTTGCTTTACATTGTCCAAAGGCCGCTATCTGACAGAACCGAGTCCGGAGCGCCGAGAGCCGGCGGCTAACCGTCGCAGTATTCGTCCATCGAAGGGGGTAACTGCTTCAAGCGTCGAACCGGGCCAGCCCACCAGGGCGCAAAATGGACGGCCCGCGAGCGTAGCTCTCTCGGGCCTTCCCGTTGGAGACTCGGCCGTAATCGGAGGGGATAACAAGGCTGGTCTCTCCTACGAGGGTGCTCCATAGTTTTGCAGACCGGTCTGCAAAACCTTCCAACTGCGATCGGACAATTTGTGCAAGCGCCGCTTGCACTTTCTTTACCACACAGATGGGTTCGCGTCACGCTGCTCCTCAAAATAGATGGAGGTTACTAAGGGCGGTTTGGTGCGGTGTGTCGGAAGGCGCCGGGAAGGATCTCGCTTTGCAAATCGGCAAGCGGAAATCCTTGCGCGCAATGTGGCCCCACCCCGCACTGCAAGCCAGTCAGTCGATCCTGCGGACAACGTCCAAGCACGCGCTTTCGTCGTGAATTACCCAAGACCAAGTGCCAAGTGTTGCGCAAGGTGACGTTAAGGCAAGCCAACACAACGCTGGTCTAGGCATCCCTCGTCCTCGCCAGTTGGGTCGCTCTCATGAGCGTCGGGACCCTGCATTCGTTGGAACCGCAATGTCACTCGCTTGGGAAAGTGACGCTGCAACGTTTCGGAACCGACCGTAAACCCTACGCCCGGTCCATGCTGCGCCGCTGCTTGGCCGCTTCTTTGTTGTACTTGTACTTGTCAGGCCAGAACGACAGAACGGCGAGACCCAGAATGCTCCCAAGTCCCAGAAGTCCCATAGCCGGATGCAAGCCCTTGCTCTTGGCGTAATCCACGCAGGCAAGAACAAAGAACACGACGGAGATCGGAAAGAAGATCCAGACGAGCAATCCGGTGCCCGGCTGGCCAAATCGATGCTGGGCCAGGGTCATGATGATCGGGGACAGCATCGCGACCCCGATGCCCATCTTGTAAAAGCAGGATTTCAGCAGCTTTTCTTTGAGCTCGATGGACCCGGGAATCGGGGCGCCAGTGGCCTTCAACCCCTTGACCGCCGGTTTCGGCTGCTGCTTCTGCATGCCCTCCCATTCTACTGTGAGGCTCTCTAACCCGGTTCCGAGTGGCCCGCAATCGAGACCGGCTCGGTGGTCAGGAAGTCCAGCACCCGAATCTCATTGCGCCCTTTCTTTAGCCAGGGGGCCGGGCAGTAGAGCCTTTGCTGGGGGCCGATTTTCCAGTACCTCCCAAGGTTGTGGCCATTCACCCAGACATATCCTTTTTGGTAGCCGCTAAGGTCGAGGTACGTATCGGCCGGAGTGGTCAAATCAAAAGAACCCTGAAAGATCGATGCCGGTTTGACCGGTTCGCTGCTCGGCTTAATCCCCTCGATCCAAGCGACGTCGAGCGGGAACTGAAAGGCCTCCCACCCCATGAGTGTCATTCCATCCAAAACAACTCGATCGGTGATTCCCTTCCGATCGATAATCGCCTCCGAAAAGTTGATCCTTCCCATCCCTTCCACGAGGATATCGAGCGTGGGAGTCGCGGTGGCCGGCTCCGGCAGGTCGATCGACGTAACGCCGCCGCGCCGGTCAAGCGTCCCCACCAGCTTGCCGTCCTCAAACACGAGTGCCCAGTCGTGAACGTCCTTCACGCTCAATCGACCGCTCTTGTGGCCAATCAGTCTCGTCCGGTACAGGATGCAGCCATCGGTTTGCCCCAGTTCCTCGAACGGTTTCGGTTGCGCCATCGACACCGGCTTGGGAAGCTTGTCAAGCAGGCTGCCGAGGCGCGTCATCGCAACCGGCGGCACATCGGCCGCTGGTATTGGGTCTGGTATCGGCGGAACCTGAACATCCGGCCGGCTCTTCCCGATCAACTCGCGCAAGGCACTGTATTTGGGGGTAGCGCGGCCCTGCTCGGTCACCGGTGCGTCGTAGTCGTAGCTGGTGAGATCCGGTTCATACCCGTGGCCGCCATTGTTGGCGCCCGCCGTAAATCCGAAGTTGGTCCCCCCGTGAACCATATAGAGATTGAACGACTTGTGATTGTCGAGAAGCCAACGGACCTGCCCAACGATTGAATCGGTGTCGGTCCGAGCCCACTGCTCTCCCCAGTGGGTCAGCCAGCCAGGGTAGGTCTCACTGCTAAAAGCGGGCACTCCCGGGTTCATCTTGGCCGCCACCGCATAGTCATTCGGGCTCAGTCCTGAATCCAACCCAACCGCGCAGCCGGGGTAGGAGCCGGCCTCGAGCATGAACGTGGTGGGGCCGTCCGCCGTGTAGAACGGGACGTCGATGCCGCTCTCCTGCCAAAGCTTGTGCAAATAGGAGATGTACCGGCGATCGTTACCGTAGCTCCCATACTCGTTCTCAAGCTGAACCATGAGTATCGGCCCTCCCTTGGACACAAGGTACGGCTTAACAACCGACGCCAACTTGCCAAGGTATCGGCTTGCGGCAGAAATGTAGCGAGGGTCCATGCATCGAACTTTGATGTCGGGATATTTGAGCAGGTAAGGGGGAATGCCTCCGAAATCCCACTCGCCGCAGCAGTAAGGGCCGGGCCGCAACAGGACCCACATTCCCTCTTCTTTACAGTCCCGAAGGAACTGGGCCAGGTTGTGCCGGCCCGTTGTGAAGTCGAATTTGCCCTCTTCCGGTTCCTGAAAATTCCAGAAGACATAGATGGCAACCGTGTTCAGGCCCATCGCCTTCGCCATTCGAATCCGGTGCCGCCAATACTGCTCGGGGATCCTGGCCGGATGCATTTCGCCACTGCGAATCTCGAACGGCTTCCCGTCGAGTAGAAAGTCGGAAGCGGACAGCTCGAAACGGTGGTTCGCCTGGGCCCCAGAGGCAGCGACAACTGCCGCCACCGCAGCAGCGAGAGGATTCATGCCGCAGAGGTTATCTTGTGGTCCGTTCTCACGGCTTGCGGGTTCAGGACGGATTTGGTTGAATAGGGTTGGAAAAGCCTATGTCGAACCAAACCAACGCTAACCCGCCGTCAGGAGATATCTGGCAACGTCTGAGACACATTCACCCCAAGACTCCGCCCCCCGATGGCGTCAAGAACGCAAACGACGTTCACGAAAAGCAGCTGAGCAGAATGGACAAGCTTGCGCTCTTGATCACCGTCCGGGTCGGCTCGATGGGATTCTTCCTGATCATCCTTGGGTGGACCATCCTGTGGTGTGGTTACAATCTCCTTGCGTCCGAGGTGCCCGGCCTTGGCTGGAAGGCGTTCGACCCTTTCCCGGCGTTCGTCGCATATCTTCTGATCAGCAACGTTATCCAGATCCTGCTCATGCCGCTGATCATGGTCGGACAAAACGTCCAGAGCCTGCACTCGGAGATTCGCGCGGAGCTGGACTTTGAGATCAACCAGAAGGCCGAGCAGGAAGTGATCGAGATTCTGAAGGGGCTGGCTCATAATACAGACCTCCTGATACAGCTCATGAAACATCAGCAATGCTCGGTGGATGAGAGCCAGATCCGCGCGTTCACCGAGCAAGCACCGAAAGCTGCGCCGGGCGTCAGCTCTTCAACAGCCACATAAGATCCGCTTCCGTGAGTTGAGCTGCGAAATCGGTGTGGCCATCCAGCAGCCCTTCCGCGAGGGCTGCCTTGCGCTCCTGCAATTCCAGGATCCGTTCCTCCACCGTGTTCGCGGCCACGAGCTTGTAGACGAAAACCGTCTTGTCCTGACCTATCCGGTGGGCTCGGTCAGTGGCTTGGTTTTCGACGGCGGGGTTCCACCACGGGTCGAAGTGGACCACCGTATCCGCCGCCGTAAGGTTTAACCCGGTACCGCCCGCGCGCAGGCTGATGAGGAAGATCGGGGCCTCCCCATTTTGAAATCGCTGCACGGGGGTGGCGCGATCGCGGGTGTCTCCGGAGAGTCTAAGGAACGGGACGTTCCTCGCTTTCAATTCGGGCTCGATGAGGTCCAGCATGCTGGTGAATTGGGAGAAGACCAGCGCGCGGCGATTCTGCGCTACCAACTCGTCCACCATTTCCATCAGCCGGGTCAGTTTGCCGGACTCGTGGTCAGACCCTCGCAGGTCGTCCGGAAGAAGCCTCGGATCGCAACAAGCCTGGCGGAGTCTTAGAAGAGCTTCCAGCACCTCCATTCGGCTCTTGTCGAAGCCTTTGTCGGCGAGTGTCGCCTGGATGCGGTTCGCGACGGAGCCACGGATGCGCTCGTAAAGCGCGCGCTGCTGTTCTTCCAACTCGACCCGCTCGGCGACCGTGACCTTTGCTGGGAGCTCCTTCGCCACCGTCTCTTTCGTCCTCCGCAGAATGAACGGGCGGATCCGCTTGGCCAACCGTCCGTGAACCTCGGAGTTTCTTCCCACTTCGATCGGAATCCGGAAGTCCCGCTTGAACTCTGGCGAGGTGCCGAGCAGCCCCGGGGTCACGAACCGGAAGAGGGACCACAACTCGTCGAGATTGTTCTCGATGGGGGTACCCGACATCGCCAGTCGGAAGGGCGATTTCGTCGCGTAAGCTGCGCGCGCCACATGCGTCGCCGAGTTCTTGATCATCTGGGCCTCATCCAAGATCACGCCTGCAAACTCGTGCTGATGAAGCGCCTCTGCGTCCTTCGCCAGAAGAGTGAATGAGGTCAGCACCACATCCGAACAGTCGATCTCGCTGAAAAGAAGCCGGCGGGTTGGCCCATGGAGCTTGAGGAGCCGGAGAGAGGGCGTGAACTTCGCCGCCTCCGCCTCCCAGTTGGGGAGGGTACTGGTGGGAGCAACAATGAGGAACGGCTTTGGCTCCTTCTGCGAGTCTCTTTGGGAAGCGATAAACGCGAGAGCCTGAACCGTCTTGCCCAGGCCCATGTCGTCCGCCAGAATTCCGCCAATTCCAAACCGGGCAAGAAGCTGAAGCCATGCGAGCCCCTGCTGTTGGTAGGGGCGCATCTCCCCAATGAAGCGGGGCGAAAGAACCGCGCCGGCGGCGCTGGGTGCTTCCCGAAGTCCGTCCGCGAATTCGGTGAGCCGGCCCAACGTGGTGAGTTCGTCAACGACGTCTGACAGCACATCCGCTTCGGCGAGCCGGGCCTTGGGGATCGCCCAGGAGTCGGCCCAGTGCGAACTTGGACCCGCAAGTGAGTCAACCGCGTCGATGACCTGGGCAACTCGTTTGGAGGGCAGGGCCAGGAGGCCCTCCGACTCAGAGCCGAAGTACATGATGTCCCGCTGGAATAAGTCCGAGTGGTTCATTCCGAACTTGATCGCGTCCCTCAGATCCACCCGAGCGCCTGCAATATCTGAAAAGAGCCGAATTTGTAAATACTCGCTGGAATCCTCGCTTAGTTCGGCCGAGATCGAACGAACCTCCTGGACGGTGAGCTCGGTTCGCCGGTTCGAAACTATCTCCCAGCCTAACTCCCGCAGTTCAGGAAGTCGCACGTGGACGAAGCCCGCAAAATCCTGTTCCAATCCCTCCTGGTTGGGTGGCACCCGCGACGGGTTGAGCAGCCATCCCTCCTCGTTAGGCGAGAATGGGTCCCAAGACTTCGAGTCGGTTGCCTGCGACCATCCTCCATCGAGCAGTTGGGATCGGCACGTTGCCTCCAGTTCCGGGTCCCGCAAGAAAGTGATGGGCTTGCCGCCATCCAACACGCGCAGTTCATGGCCGAGGCCGGTGGCGGCGAAACCCCCGTAAAGAAACTCCAAGCTTGCGCCCGCCGGCTTGAGCCAAGAGTGAGAGCTTTTTGCGAGCGGCTTGTACCGGGTTTTGGAAGTCAGGATCGTCAGCCTTACGGTCGGCACGGTTTTGATGACCCTCGGGGGTGGGAGCGCGCTTGGGAGCGGCAGCTTCGCGCATTGGCAGGCCGCCGCCAACCCGCTTTTGACCCTGCGCGAGTACTCGGGCCGGATAACCGGACCGGCCAGTAGCTGCCCCGCCAATTCGGGGTCGAGTCCCACCTCGACGAATCCGCAGAGGCCGGCGTCCTCGTCGACGTAGATGGGTGGAACGGTCGGGAGAACGTGACGTCCAACCCCCTCGACCCGAAATCGTTGGTCTCCAACCAGATCCATCTCCCACCCCGCGTTCCCGGACTTGGTTTTGCCCCCTTTGAGCGGCTTGGAGCCTGGTGCGCGCCAATAAAGCCTCCCTGTAGCGACCAACTCGCCGAGCAGAGCACCCATGCCGACCCCGGTGAGCCCGTAGGAGGCGAAGGTGACCTCCAAGTGCTCGCACGCATCGTCGAGTGCCCTGAGCAGCTTCACGTCAGACGGGCGCACATACTTGGCGAACTGGTGGTTGGACAGATTGGAGGTTCGGTATTGGGTCGTCTCCGACCACTGACCGCCACGCTGATACTTCGCAGATTCGACCCGGATGCTCGCTGAGCATCCTTCAGGGGTCTCCTCAAGATCCAGAAGGTAGACGAGGCGCTGCGAAACGTCGTCCGGGAAGCTGTTCTTCGGCAAGGCGGCCTCCGTAACGGCCGCGAGCCACCGCTCCACTTGCGGGGTCGTCGGAGGCAGGCCAGCTTCTATTCCGTCGTCGGCGAGGGATTTGCCTTGCTCATGGAACAGTTTGAGAAGGATCGCTGCAATATGGCGGCATTTGCGCTTTGAGGAGCAGGTGCATTCGCCTGTAATCGTGAGACCGGTGGGCTCGCGAGCCAGCTTCAGGACCTGCTCGTAACTGCGCCCGGCCTCCCCCAGCACCCGCCCGTGAATCCACATTCCAGGCTCGACCTGCACGTCGGCAACCAGCCCCTTTCGTTCGAGCTCCCGGGCCTTCACGATGGTCAGCCCATCAAAGTTCCGGGTGATCTCCGACTCGCTACCAATCAACATCCCACTACGCCGCCAGACTCACCCGCACCGTGAATGCGCAGAGCCGGACCTTTAAGTATAGGCGTTATTGGCTTGTGCACGACGGGCGAGGCCAAACTGCTGGAAGAGTTCACCGGCGACCGGCAACGCCAAGCCATGCCACTTGCCGCGCCCAGTGAATGGAAATTGCCGCCGAATGCAGACCGCCGGCGAGAGAGTCCAATCGGCCCAGCCGCAGGAAGCGGTATTAGACAGCGCTTCCGTGCCGTTCTTCCGGATGATGCTCAGCAGCTTGAGCGAAGGCCCGGCAAGATGTTATCGCCGCGCTCCCACTGGCTCACCACGCTCGGCGAGATGTTGAGGTAGAGGCCAAATACACTTTGGCGGCCGCGGGGTTCCGCCGCTCCCAAGAAACTCCCGGCGTTGAACCTGCGTGGGCGGCTCGCTGGCTGAATGGCTCAGAGGGGCAATTCCTGCATGGAAAATGGATTCAGGGACGAGGCGCTGGTGTGGGCACATTCCGGGATCCTGAAAGGATCGACTCAACAAAGCGAAGGGTTTTAACCCTGGTACGACCCCGACCCACGTTTGATCCGAGCCCTGAAGGGGCTCTTCAAAGCGCCGCCTCGGTCACCGGTGGCGATACAATTTAACCGATTTGGGACACCCCCTCTCGGCCGTTTGCTTGCTTGGTTGTGTTTGGAAGTAATTGAAGAGCCCTTCCAGGGCTCACACGCTCACCCCACCCCGATACCAGGGTTAAAACCCTTCGCTTTGTTGAGTTATCCTTTCAGGATATCCAGAGGGTGGCCGAGCTTTCGTCCATATGGGCGGTCCAAATTCAAAGCGGACTTTTACGGTTTGTCGGTAATGCCCCATTCCCGGGCAAAACACTGAAACGGCGTGGCCATAAGTATCCTCAAACCCAGTTTCCTTGCCCAATGGCCGAACACATGCAATCAGAATACGTGGTGTTATAGTTTCCAAACAGGGCTGCCTAAAGAAACATCTGAAGACCCCGCGTGGTTGGTTCGCCCGAGACGCAAACGCAGGATGACACGGGTCCGGCGTCCGGCTAAGCGTGGTCGATGGACGTTAAAACAATATTCGAGGGGGTTCGGATAGGACCGGCCACTAAGATTGGCCTCATCTTGGTGAGCACCGGCTACCGGGTCGCCCGCGCCCAAACCCGGTAAGGATCCCGCACGGATTGTTAACATCCACTAATTTACGAAGCCGGCGTTAAACGCGGCGGGGCGAACGGGCGTCATTCCCCCTTCGCTGGGAATTAAACTGAAGATGATGCGACTTTCTACAACCTTCGCCGCCACCGTGCTCGCTCTTGTTTCTGGAGTGGCTACCGCCCAACAAAGCGGGTACCACGTCCTGCAGACGGTCAAGGTGGGGGGAGACGGCGGCTTTGACTATGTGTACGCAGACCCGGTGAACCGCGAACTGTACATGCCTCGCGGCGGCGCGAACGCGAGAATTCAAGTCGTGAATCTGGACACGCTCACGCCCGGCGCCGATCTTCCTGGCAAATCTGGCCACGGTGTTGCGAGCGACGCAAAGTATCACGTGGCTTTCGCCTCTACCAACCCAGTCACGATGTGGGACAGCCGAACCTTGAAGGTCATCAAGACGATCAACGTCGACGGGCATCCCGACGGCATTTTGAACGACGCCTATAACCACCGGACGTACGTCTTCAGCCACGAGGCGCCAAACGCTACGGTGATCGACGACAGCAACGGCAACGTGCTCGGCACCATCGATCTTGGTGGCGCCCCTGAGCAGGCCCAGTCCGATGGTCACGGACATCTCTTTGTGGACCTTGAAGATCAAGCCGCCGTCGCGGTGGTCGACGCGAACACCATGAAGGTGGCCGGCACCTACTCGCTGAACGGCAAGGGAAGCGGATGCGCCGGCCTCGGCCTTGATGGGAAAAACCACGTGCTCTTCGTGGCGTGCCGGGAACCTCAGGGGGCGATGGTGATGCTTGATTCCAGAGACGGCCACTATTTGGCCAGCCTTCCGATCGGGGGGCATTGCGACGGGGTGGTCTTCAACCCGCGCACCGCCGAGTGCTTCAGCTCCCAGGGCGACGGAACCTTGACTGTCATCAAGGAAACCAGCCCAACCACCTTTGTGGTCGAGCAGACCGTCACCACCCTGGCCGGCGCCAAGACTCTCACCCTCGATCCTAAGACCGGACATCTCCTGCTGATCACCGCTCTGTACGATTCTCCGGCAACGTCGGCTCAAGGCGCCCGGCCCGGCCGGGGCGCGATGGTTCCCGGCTCGTTCTCGGTCATCGTAGTCGGCAAGTAATGGGTGGCGCTGGATAGGTCCGACCATCCCGGTCCGCCGTATCCAGTGTGAGTTCCAACAAGAACTGCAAGCAAATTCAAAAAGGCCCGCCTAAAATGAGAGCGG
>Ga0302326_10009998_pt1 | contig 20593 bp, 16 predicted proteins | sample Palsa_T0_3_FD_202264 | JGI IMG/M metagenome (GOLD analysis project Ga0302326, IMG submission 202264) | Peat permafrost microbial communities from Stordalen Mire near Abisko, Sweden - Palsa_T0_3 | ecosystem: Environmental > Terrestrial > Soil > Palsa > Peat permafrost | place: Sweden: Abisko...
ATCTTTGACGGGCAGTTCGCCGGGTACGTGACGGTAAACTGGCGACCTACCTATGCCGGATTTGCTAACCTGAACATTCCTGAGATTCAAGACCTCAATGTGCTCACAACATACCGCAGAAAAGGTATCGCAAGTCGCTTACTTGACCGCGCAGAAGGTGAAGCAGCCCGCCGTTCGGGTGTTGTAGGCATCGCAGTCGGACTGCATCCGGGGTACAACGCCGCTCAGCGGCTCTATGCGAAGCGGGGCTACATCCCGGATGCTCGCGGCATTACGTACCGAAATCGCTTCGTGGAAGAGGGCGCAACCGTGGTGCTCGACGATGACCTCGTAATGCATTTAACGAAGCAGTTACTAGCGGGGAGATGATGATCCGCTGCGTAACTGGCGAAAAAGTGCGCCGTGAAAGGCGCTGAACTTCAGCGGGTGCGATTACCGCTCGGAAAGCCAGCATGGCTATCGGTTTCAAAACAGTGAAAGCGGCATTAGCTCTGAATCCGAAGCCCGCCCTCGGCTTCACCTCGGCAGCGAACCCCGAAATGCTGCCACAACCGAAACCACGCGCAGCGCTTCCCGCCGATTCGCAGCCGCGATGGCGATTGCAGTCAGCGGCCTAATATCCGGTGCCTCGAACATTTCCTCTAGCTGCTGAATATCGTCGATGATGCGTTCAATGTTAATTCCGTCTCAATATCCGACATGAGCGTTGCAGCGGTCAAACGGGACGGCATCAACTGACGTGTCTGCGAGAGTGTGCAACACACAAAGCTGCTCGGCGTTGACCTATCCCTCGCCCCCACCTAACATGTCTAGCCAGTGACCACGCCCTCCCAACCCGTGGGTCAGACGGTCTCCCATTACCGCATCCTCAGCAAGATCGGCGGTGGCGGGATGGGTGTGGTGTATGAAGCCGAAGACCTGAAGCTCGGTCGCCACGTCGCCCTGAAGTTCCTTCCTGATGACCTCGCCCACGACGCACAAGCCCTCAGCCGCTTTCAGCGGGAGGCCAAAGCTGCGTCCTCTCTGAACCACCCGAACATCTGCACGATCCACGAGATTGATGAGGCCGATGGGCGAACCTTCATCGCCATGGAACTGCTGGAGGGGCAGACTCTCCGGCACCGGATCGCGGGCAAGCCTCTAGAGATTGAAGCTGTGCTCGATCTAGGCGTCCAGATCGCCGACGCGCTAGATGCGGCACACTCTGCGGGCATTGTCCACCGCGACATCAAACCAGCGAACATTTTCGCAACTAAGCGTGGGCACGCCAAGATTCTGGATTTTGGATTGGCAAAGGTGACGCCCGTCCCAAGCAAGTTGGGTGAGGCTAGGGCGTCACCCGCTTCGACCGTGACACTGGAAGAATACTTGACTAGCCCCGGTCAAGCGGTTGGAACAGTGGTATACATGTCGCCAGAGCAAGTGCGAGCCAAGGAATTGGACGCACGCACCGACCTGTTCTCCTTCGGGGCGGTTCTTTACGAAATGGCGACAGGGACCTTGCCGTTCCGGGGAGAGAGCACTGGCGTAATCTTCGACTCCATCCTGAACCGGGCACCCGTTCCTCCCGTTCGGCTCAATCCCAATGTTCCTCCCGACTTAGAAAGGATCATCGCGAAGTGTCTGGAAAAAGATTCCAACCTCCGATACCAGCACGCCTCTGAGATTCGCACGGACTTGCAACGGCTGAAGCGAGACACGGAATCGCACAAGTCGGCGGTTTTGCAGGCGAGGACACCTGTCGCTCTGAGCAGACGAATGCTCTGGATCGGAGCGGCGGGGTTTGTTGCAGTCTTGCTGGTGGTCTCTCTCTTTTTCCGCCGTCCAGCCAAGCTCACCGACAAGGACACGATCATCCTCGCAGACTTCAATAACTCGACCGGTGACCCTGTTTTCGACGACACACTGCGACAGGGGCTTTCGTCGGAATTGGAGCAATCACCTCTCTTGAACTTGCTTTCGGACGAGCGCATCGCGCAGTCGCTTGCGTTGCTAGCGCAGCCCAAAGGTGCCCGCTTGACGCACCAACTCGCCATGCAGGTTTGCGAGCGCACCGGCAGCACGGCAACGATTGACGGCTCCATTGCCAATCTGGGCACCCAGTATGTGCTTGGTCTGAAGGCTGTGAATTGCCACAGCGGCGATCTTCTGGCTGACGAACAAGTCACCGCAAAGAGCAAGGAGCAGGTGCTAAGCGCGTTGGGAGCGGCTGCGACTAAATTGCGTGAACGGTTAGGTGAATCGCTGCATTCGGTGCAAAAATATGACGCCCCACAGCAAGACGTTACTACAGCTTCTCTCGATGCCCTACACGCGTACACGCTTGGGCTAAAGGCGCGTTATGAAAAAGGCGATGGCGATTCCATTCCATTCTTTCGGGAGGCAGTGCAACTCGATCCCATTTTTGCCATGGCTTATCTTCGCCTCGGTATTGCTTACGGAAACATTAATGAGGCTAGCCAGCAGAAACAAATGATCGAAAAAGCTTTCGCGCTTCGTGACCGAGTCAGCACACGAGAGCGCTTCGACATTGATTCCAACTACTATGACTCTGTCTTGGGGAACCTGCGGAAAGCCGAAGAAATTTTTCAACTGTGGGCACAGATTTACCCGCAAGACCCCACACCTCTTGATCGTCTTGGCAACGACTATCTCTTCTGTGGGCAATACGCGCAGGCTTTAGAAGCCCTGCTTCAGGAACAGAAGCTTGCGCAGAACGGGTTCTACAACTACGGCAATCTTGTTGCAGCTTATGTCAATTTGGAGCGATTTTCTGATGCGAGAATAACTATTGAACAAGCGCTAGCGCGGAAACTGGAACCTGTCGATGCATACGGGTATCGCTACATGATCGATTTCCTTGAAGGCAACCAACCTGGCATGGAAGCGGATGCAACCTTGGGAGCCACAAAGTCCTATGTTCAAGATATGTTTCTTTCTATGCAATCAGACACACAAGCGTATTACGGTCATGAGAAAGAAGCCTGGCTCCTTTCCGTAAAGTCAGTGGGGGCGGCAGGGGAGACGGGTAAATACGACAATGCAGCGATTCACTTGGCAAACGCTGCGCTTCGCGAAGCGGAACTCGGCAACTTCACTCGTGCAAGGGAGACAGCGAAGAAAGCGGCCAGCGTTGCACCTTCACTGGAGGTAAAAATACTGGTTGCTCTGGCATTTGCAAGGGCAGGTTCCGCTGAACAGGCGATAGCCTTGGCAGATCAATTGGCCAAAGCAAACCCATCGAATACTATTCTGAACTTCTACTGGCTGCCATCCATTCGTGCTGCCGCTGAAATTGATTCGAACGACGCAGTCCAAGCGGTTCGGATGCTAGAGCCGTCGGTCGCCTACGAATTGGGTGAGCCAAGTCCGCTAGGACCGGGTACACTGTATCCCGCCTATATTCGTGGTCAAGCATATCTGATGTTAGGCAATGGCAATTCCGCAGCCGCCGAGTTTCAAAAAATAGTGGGTCACCGGGGCATTGTGCAGAACTTTGTAACGGGAGCATTGGCACATCTTCAACTCGCCCGCGCCTATCTGACGCAGGGTGACACCGCCAAGGCAAATGCTGCGTATCAGGATTTCCTCACGCTCTGGAAAGACGCCGACCCCGACATCCCCATCCTGAAACAAGCCAAAGCCGAGTACGCGAAGCTGCAGTGAGTGCGCTCAGACATCGTTGCTGCGCTGCGATCCTGCGCGTTCCACAAGGTATACGGGCTGACCAGCCCCCGCCGAGGCGAAACAGGGGGCGAAAGGCCGCATAAAATGAAGCTGCGGATTGCACCCTTTTGAGACGGTGGATTGGCGAGGGCTTGGGATAGCCTGAAGTCGCTGGATTTCCGCTTCCTGCGTGTATCGCTGCGCCCCCTCGTTGACTCTGCCTCGTCACATCCCTAACATTGCACCCTGAGTCCTGCACTCTCCCATGATCGGCCAAACCATCTCGCACTACCACATCATCGAGAAACTCGGTGGTGGTGGGATGGGCGTGGTCTACAAAGCCGAGGATGTGAAGCTCGGTCGATTTGTTGCCCTCAAGTTCCTGCCAGACGACGTAGCCAAAGACCCGCAGGCACTCGCCCGCTTTCAGCGCGAGGCTAAGGCGGCTTCTGCACTGAATCATTCCAACATTTGCACCATCCACGAGATTGACGACCAGCACGGGCAAACCTTCATCGCCATGGAGTTTCTGGATGGCATGACGCTGAAGCATCGCATTGGCGGTCGTCCGATGGAAACCGAGTTGATTCTGTCACTGGCCATCGAGATTGCGGATGCGCTTGACGCAGCCCATGCAGGAGGCATCGTTCACCGCGACATCAAACCCGCGAACATCTTCGTGACCAAGCGCGGGCACGCCAAGATTCTGGATTTTGGGCTGGCAAAAGTCGTTGCCCGGCCAGGGGCCAGAGCCGAGCCCAATGCAATCACCATTGAATCTGAGGAACATCTCACCGGCCCCGGCGCGATCATCGGCACGATTGCCTACATGTCGCCCGAGCAGGTACGAGGTAAGGAGCTAGATGCCCGAACCGATCTTTTTTCGTTCGGCACAGTCGTGTACGAAATGGCAACTGGAACTTTACCGTTTCGTGGTGAGACATCGGCAGTGATTTCTGAGGGAATCCTGAACCGCGTCCCAGTGCCTGCGCTGCGGTTGAACCCTGACCTTCCGCCCAAGCTGGAAGACACGATCAACAAGTCTCTGGCGAAAGACCGCAACCTGCGCTATCAACACGCCTCTGAAATGCGCACCGACCTCCAACGGCTGAAACGGGACTCCGAAAGCGGACGCGGTTCTGCGGGAAGTACGAGCACAGTGGTCGATGACAAAGTCTCCGCGGCGGCTCTTGGCAGATTCTGGAAGATCGCGGTTCCCGTCTTGCTCGTAGCTTTGCTTTCGGCGGGCGGGCTTTACTATCGGTCGCGCCAAAACAAGCGCCTGACCGAAAAGGACACTATCGTTCTCGCCGACTTTGCCAATACCACAGGCGATCCGGTGTTCGACGACACGCTGAAGACGGCGCTCAACGTTTCCCTGCGGCAATCCCCCTTCCTCAATGTGCTCTCCGATAGCCAAGTCGCGAAGACCTTGCAACAGATGACCCGTCCCGCCAGCACGAAACTTACGCCCGAGGTAGCCCGTGAGCTTTGCCAGCGTGCGGGTAGCAAGGCCTACCTTGCCGGAGCGATTAGCAATCTGGGCAGCGAATATGTGCTGGGATTAAAAGCAGTGAACTGCCAGAGCGGAGACACGCTGGCGCAGGAGCAGGTCACGGCGGCGACCAAAGAGAACGTGCTGGATGCGCTGGGCAAGGCAGCGTCCAAACTGCGCGGCGAACTGGGCGAATCGCTGGCTACGGTGCAGAAGTTTGATGTTCCGCTGGCAGAGGCCACCACGTCGTCGCTCGATGCTCTTCAAGCCTACAGCCTCGGAATAGAACGGGCTACCAAAGGAGATAATCTTGCGGCGCTTGGTTTTCAAAAACGTGCCGTAGAAATTGATCCTGACTTCGCGGCCTCTTACGCAGCTTTAGGGATCGCCTACGGCAACATGCGCCAGGATGACTTGGCGCTGAAATACTTGAAACAAGCTCTGGAACATAAGGACCGGACCAGTAAGCGGGAGAGGTTGCTGATCGCGGCCGACTACTACTCCATCGGCAATGAAGTAGAGAGCACGATCGAAGCATGGGAGCTCGTCAAACAGAGCTATCCCCAGGACAGTTATCCTTACATGGATTTGGCGAACTTATACCTACAGTTGGGCGAATTTGACAAGGCTGCGCAAAATGCGCTACAGGCGGTGCGGCTCGATCCCGACAATTACAACGCATACAGCAGTGCGGCTTCTGCTTACATGGGCCTCAACCGGATTGCAGATGCACAAATTGTGATCGAGAACGCACAGAAGCATAAGATCGATAGCCCCCGCCTTCACTACGACTTGGGACTGATCGCGCTGGCGGAAGGGGACGAGGCCAAACTGCAAAGGGAAGACAGCTTGGCTAAGAACAGCCCGGAAGACGAATACTTTCTGCTGGCGCGCGACGCCGAGTTAGCTGCATCAAGGGGACAATTGCGGCATGCGAGAGAACTCTATGACCAAGGGTCTGCCATGGCAGAGCACATAGGACTGAGAGAGTCGGCGGTCCGTAACCTTGTCACCAAGGCGTTCGTGGGGGCAATGCTGCAAGACTGTTTTGAGGCGCGTCGGGGAGCGACGGCGACCCGACCGCAGTCTGTGACGGCCGACCTCATGCTCAAACTGGCGGACGTGTATGCCCACTGTGGCGACGACGGCAGGGCGCTTAAGCTAATAGCTGAGGGAACGAAACTGCGCCCCAGCGACACGTTTCTCCGGTCCGTGGAGGCCCCGAAGATTCGCGCAGTCTTGGAGATGAATCACGGCCATGCGTTACGCGCCTTAGAGTTGCAGAGAACGGCTCTACCTTACGATCGCAGTGCAACCGATTCGCTGTACACGCGCGCCAGCGCGTACTTGCAGGCCGAGCAAGGCTCGCAAGCAGTTGAGGAATTCAGAAGGGTCCTCGCCTTGAAGAACTACTGGCCACCCGATCTCATGGTTCCCTTGGCGCAACTGGGAATGGCGCGCGCTTACGCTCGCCTTCACGAGCAACAAAAGGCTCGCACTGCCTATCAGCAGTTCCTCACCCTCTGGAAAGACGCCGATCCCGACATCCCCATCCTGAAGGAAGCCAAGGCCGAGTACGGGAAGCTGCAATAGCCTCTTCATCCCTTGCGGCTGCTGCGGAGAGGCCCCTTTTGGACCAATGAGACTGAAAGCCGATTTCCGCTTAAGTTCGCCCGGCAAAATGCGGCGCGGGACTGGAGTGGGCGTTTATGCCTTCGACCCTTTCGTCAGTGCGCGGTATGAGGTCTGTTCCGCCGCAGAGTTTGCCGCTCGAAGGGTGCACACCTAATGCCCAAGTTCAGGACAGACAGATGGACTACAGTGAAGACTGGGGATATCTCACAATGAAACCGCTACGGCCCTAATGGTCCTAAGAAATTCGATGACTGCCACGGAAGCAAGTTTTGGGGCGTGGATAAGGATAATGACAGAGCGGTTCGATGTACCGATCGAGGTTCTACTCGGGCGCAGGGTGACCGGCGTTTTGATCGTGGCTGTGTTCTCACAGTCTTCTTGAGTTTTTTGTCATGGCGCAGTGTCCGGCGTGCGGAACAGGATGGCTACTGGGTATCCCACACCCATGAGGTGATGGCGATGATCCAGGGCACGTCCCGAGATGTGCTCGAAAACGGAAATCAGCGCGCGGGCATTCGCCCTGAGCGGGCAAGAGCCTTCGCTGGTGCTTTGTCAGACGGCCCGCTACACCATCTAGCAGGACATGAGCCGGCTGCTGGTTTTCGTCCAAGAGGAGAGGTGAAATGAGACCAAAGCCCGGTTTGAATCGCAAGATGTGGCTCGCGTTCGCTTCCGCAATGTTGACGTTACTCGTCGTGGGAGCGATTTCCTATCGCGAGATGGTCGTCTCCAGGGATAGCGCGCGGTGGGTGAGCCACACCCACGAGGTTCTGGAAAGCATCCACGATTTAGTGCTCGCCGTGGAGAGCATCGGATCGAACTCCCGCGGATTTGCATTGACGGGCAAGGAGTCCTATCTCGAGTCCTACCGCACCGACCTCCTAAAGGTGGCGCAGGACCAGGCAGCGATTCGCCACTTGACGTTGGACAACCCTGCACAACAACGACAGATTCCTCTGCTCGAAAGCCTGACTGCTGAGACGATACAGCACGCGGAGACGGTCATTCCTCTGGGCCGGGCCCAGGCTTTGGCGGCGGCTGCCACTCAAAACGGGCCGAGCCAGGCAACCACGGAAGAGTTTCTTGCGGTAGTGGATAGGATGCAGAGCGAAGAGCTTCAGTTGCTGGCGCTGCGCACCGCAAAGACCAAGCGGCTCTTGAGCCAGACTGAGCCGCTATTGCTTTTCGGGACCGCTTTGGGCTTGTTGATTGCCGCCGGAGCGGGTTTGAGCGTCCAGCATGACAGTTCCCGGCGCGCGCATGCCGAAGGGGCGCTGCGCGAAAGCGAACACAAATATCGGACGCTTGTTCAGGGGGTGCGGGAGTACGCAATCCTGATGTTGGGCCCGCGGGGCGAGATTCGCAGTTGGAATCCCGGCGCGGAACGAATGACCGACTTCACTCACGAAGAGATCACCGGACACAACTTTTCCTTCTTCTTTTCTCCGGACGACGTCAAGCACGGCCGGCCAGAGGAGATACTCGGGTTGGCTGCCGCCCGCGGCCAGTATGAAGAACAAGGCATGCGGGTACGGAAAAACGGCTCGCGGTACCTGGTTCATGCAAGCTACACGGCGGCGCGGGACCCCAACGGACAGCTGCGCGGCTTTTCCGTGATCAGCCGCGACCTCAGCGAGAGCAAGGAATCGGAGGCGAGGTACCGCGGGCTGCTGGAAGCGGCTCCGGATGCGATGGTGGTGGTCGACCAGGGCGGGGAGATCGTTCTGCTGAACGTTCAAGCGGAGAAACAGTTCGGATACCGCCGCGATGAACTTGTAGGACAGAAGGTGAAGAACATTATTCCCGAGGGCTTCGCGGAGCGACTGATCGCCGACGGGACCCGAAGCGCGGCGGAGGCGCTGGCGCAGCAGATCGGTACGGGGATTGAGCTCAACGGGAGGCGGAAGGATGGCAGTGAGTTTCCCATCGAGATCATGCTGAGCCCGCTGGAAAGCGCCGAAGGAATTCTGGTGACGGCGGCAATCCGGGACATCAGTGTACGGAAAGCTGCGGAAGAACATCTGGCGCAGATGGAGGGCAGGTATCGCGGGCTGCTGGAAGCGGCTCCGGATGCGATGGTGGTGGTGGACCAGAGCGGGGAGATCGTTCTGCTAAACGTTCAAGCGGAGAAACACTTCGGATACCGCCGCGATGAACTCATCGGGCAGAAGGTGAAGAACATTATTCCCAAGGGCTTCGCGGAACGGCTAATCTCGGACGCTCTTCGATCCGCGGAAGACGCTCTGGCGCAGCAGATCGGTACGGGGATTGAGCTCAACGGGAGGCGGAAGGATGGCAGTGAGTTTCCCATCGAGATCATGCTGAGCCCGCTGGAAGGCGCCGAAGGCGTCCTGGTAACGGCGGCGATCCGCGACATCACGACGCGGAGGAAGGCGGAAGCGCTGATGATCCATTCGTCCGAACACGACTTCCTGACCGGATTGCCCAATCGCACGCTCTTGAGCGACCGGGTTAATCAAGCGATTCGCATGGCGATCCGACACAAGAGAAAAGTCGCGGTACTGTTCCTGGATTTGGATGGTTTCAAACACATCAACGATTCGTTGGGGCATCCCACCGGCGACAAGCTTCTTCAATCTGTGGGGAACCGCCTGGTGGATTGCGTACGCGGCTCGGACACCGTGAGCCGGCAGGGAGGCGATGAATTCGTTGTGCTGCTTTCCGAAGAGGAAGATTCGGAAGATGCCTCAATCACCGCGAAAAGGATGCTGCGGGCGGTGGCCGAGGCGCATTTCATCGACCAGCACGATCTTCACATCACCTGCAGCGTTGGGGTCAGTCTTTATCCCGACGACGGGCTAAACGCGGAGACGCTGATCAAGAATGCGGACACCGCCATGTACCAGGCGAAGGAAAATGGGCGGCAGACGTATCAGTATTTCAAACCGGCCATGAACGTCCGGGCGGTGGAGCGGCAATCCCTTGAGGAGAGCCTACGGCGCGCCCTGGAAAGACAGGAATTTGTGGTGCACTACCAGCCGAAGGTCAACCTGAAGACGGGAAGGATTAGCGGCGCCGAAGCCTTGCTTCGCTGGACGCATCCCACTCGGGGGCCGGTCCCTCCGGGACAATTTATTCCCGTTGCGGAAGACTGCGGCCTGATTCTGCCGATCGGCACCTGGGTTCTTCGTCAAGCCTGCCAGCAAGCCCAGGCTTGGGTAGACGCCGGCCTGCCCCTAGGGACCATGGCGGTAAACATCTCCGCGATGCAGTTGCGAAACGAGAGCTTTCTTGAGGGTGTATTCGCTATTCTCCAGGATACGCGCCTGGATCCGAGACTTCTTGAACTGGAGTTGACCGAAAGCGTTCTGATGAAGCATGCCGAGTCCACCGCATCCATTCTCACGGCACTGCGAGAGAGAGGGGTGCAGGTTGCGGTCGATGACTTCGGCACGGGGTACTCCAGCTTGAGCTATCTCAGGAAGTTTCCCATTGATGCCCTCAAGATCGACCAGTCGTTTGTCGGTCAGATCACCACCGTACCCGACGAAACCATCATCGTGAAGGCAGTGATCGGGCTGGGCCGAAGCCTTAAGCTTCGGGTGGTTGCTGAGGGCGTGGAAACGCAAGAACAGCTGGCATTTCTCCAAGCTCACCAATGTGACGAGGCGCAAGGATACTATTTCAGCCGTCCAGTGCTTCCCCAGCAGTTCGCCAAGTTGCTCAAGAACGGTATTGCGAAATCAGTCAGCGCAGTTTGATAGTCCTGGAAGCGATCTTTGGGCGGAGTGGGCATAAGGAAATGACCGAGTGCTGTGGTTGCGATGTACGGACGGGGTCTTCACTCCCGCGCGAGGTCACTGGTGGTTTGATCGTGGCGGTACTTCTGACAGCCTCTTAAGCTTTTGGTTGTGGCGCGGTGCCCGGCGTGCAGAGCAGGACCCCTACTGGGTGTCCCATACTTACGAAGTGATGGCGTTGATCGAGGGCACGCTCCGAGATGTGCGCGACACGAAAGCCATAGGCCATGAATTTGCCTTAAGCGGGCAGGAGTACTCCTCACTCAATTGTGTGCAGGAATTCATCTGGCAATGGGGCGACCGGGATAGAACGATCGGCCGATGTCAGACAGCAAGAGTTGCGCAGTTTGCTGGCTGCGGTAATCAGCGGAAGTTTTTGTGACGTATTTGTGACGCAAGCGCTTAGCTCGTTTCACCCAAGGCCAACGTAATCAACATCGACAGAACTCCCTCCCGTGCGGGCTGAAAAGTGTTAAAGTCTTTTGCTGCAATAGATTTAGCTCCTGCAGCGGTAGGACCTGACGATAATTCGTAATCGGCAGGTCAGCGGTTCAAGTCCCCTCGTCGGCTCCATTCTTTCAATCACATACCACCGTTCCTCACTGCACACTCAGCTCGTTCTGGCCTGATCGGAAGGATCATTTTCGGCTGTTATTGGTTGATGTCAAGTTTCAACCACTTCAAGAATCTCGATTACATGAGCGAGTACGTGAAAGCGAGAGGAACACCGTCTCCCAAGCTGGCGGTAGCAGGAACCGGAGTGATTCTGCTGCCGGGTGGTCTCAGCATGTTGCCGGGTCTTTCCTTTGGTCGGGATCATCCTGCTGATTATCTCCCTGCTGAGCGTATCGCTCCAGATGTACGCCTACTGGAAGGCGGACGACGCGCAAATGAAGCAGATCGACATGATCAACTTCACGAAGAACATGGCACTTTTGGGGGCGCTTTTGATGCTCTTGCTGCTACCGCATCCGTGGCCGATGAGTCTGGGGATCGGGTAGCGGCACAGCATGTGGGAGGGCATGGGAAACACGAGTTGCTACGGCAACACGGTCAAGAACTGTGCAGGCGATCAAGTCCGCGCTGCGGTGAGTGTCCAGTCCAAACAGGGTGCGCGTACAACCGCAACGCTGCCTTGAACCAATGAGGAACCGCAGTCGCATCTCGATCTCCTTGGCCATGCGCAGTCTCGTGTGTGGGATACCACGACGTTGACGCATCGTAAGCCAAGGAAGACAATATCCCAGCAAGCGCGTGGGAGCCCTTGAACATCCCTCTGCGCAAGCTGACGGTGCGCCTTGACAGCGGTGGCGCACAAGCCTAGCATCGAAATTGAGCAAGCTACCTCTTCTTACTCTTTCAGGTCCTCTGAACTAAGTCAGCCCATCTGAAGCTTTGGTCCCCTTAGATTTCGCCAAGGAGGAACTACGTTATGACCCTATTGACCCGTTGGGAACCTTTCCGTGAGTTTTCCACCATGCAAGACCGCATGAACCGCATGAACCGTCTTTTCCGTGAGTCGTATAGCCCCGAAGCCCCGGAAGAGGCGTTAACAACCACCAGCTTCGCACCGCCCGTGGACATCTACGAAGACGAGCACAACATCACGCTGAAGCTTGAAGTCCCCGGCATCGACGAAAAAGACATTGATGTCCGCGTCGAGGGCAACACGCTCACCGTACATGGCGAGCGCAAGATCGAGAAGGAAGAAAAAGAGGAGAACTTCCGTCGCGTCGAGCGGCAGTATGGAAGCTTCACCCGCTCGTTCACGCTCCCCAGTTCGGTAGATACGGGGCAAGTGAGCGCCAACTATGAAAAGGGCTTGCTGAAGATCAAACTCGCCAAAAAGGCGGAAGCCAAGCCCAAGCAGATCAAGGTGAATGTTGGCAGCGAGAAGACCCTCGAAGCCAAGGTTCACGGCAAGGCCGCGTAAAACCTCTAACTTGTGACAAAAATGGGAGGCGGCTTACATCGCCTCCCCCTCATAATATTAGTTTGGACTGCTGCTTGTCCGGGAGTGGTTATGAGCACTGACATATTAGGATCACCGTACAAGAGAGTTTGGTGGCAATTTTACAAGGCTGCGCTCTTTGAGTTGGACGCCGACAAAGTTTCAGACCGAATTGCTGAAGCGGAAACGGCACTCGTGACACGTGCGCACGAACTGTTTCACTCAGGAGGAGACAATATCGAAGAAGAGCAGGCTGTAGATGACGCGATGTATGCCATGCACGCCCTTCGGAGCGCGTTGAAGTGTAGGCCGAACGCAAAAAACCGCTCCCAAGACCTAGCTGCTTGAAATTGACTGGAGGCCATCGTGGCTAAGAACAATAGAAATCGTTCCATTAGTTTAGACGTGCCTACACAACTACGCAGACGCTTAAGAAGGTTTTCCGACCGCGCACAACAACTGACGGTGGTAGAGAGCGAGACTTCGCAGCGATGCTCTAAGCCTGCAAGGCAGGTGCCGACATGGACTCGCGACATGAGCGAGACCGAACCATGTGTCATGATCGGCTGGCGTGACCTAGAGCAACGTATTAGGTTCGAAAGTGCTTGTCGTTGGCTGACTTCAGGTGGCACATTCTTCACTTCACCAAGTCGGGCGTGAAAGCTTTCTTGCGGTCGAGGGTGAAGGTTCTGTTAAGCCTGTGCTCCGAGATTCGCAAAACCATTACTGCCCAGACTTTATTGCGGTGCGATCCTGCGCGTTCAAAAGGTATACCCGTGGACTAGCGGGCGAATCGGCGAAACAGGGGGCAAAAGGCCGCATAAAATGAAGCTGCGGATTGCACCCTTTTGAGACGGTGGATTGGCGTGGGTTTGGGATAGCCTGAAGTCGCTGGATTTCCGCTTCCTGCGTGTATCGCGGCGCTCCTCGTTGACTCTACCCCGTCACATCCCTAACATTGCACCCTGAGTCCTGCGCTCTCCCATGCTCGGCCAAACCACACCCGAAGGGCTGCCCAGCCCTGCAATCAATGACTTACCGCTGCGGACGTGGCTTCAGCGGGCTGTTTCTCTGCGGGATATGCAATGATTTGTGCAACGATTCTGCAACAACCGGCGAAAGGTCAAGCACCCGTGAAGATGGGCAGTGGGTCAACATAATTTCCCCAGGACTATCGGTTGATCCTGAATCCGCAGAGATCTAGCCATTATGCTACAGTCGCGAATGGGGTGGAACGGCATGAAACTATCAAAGGTCTTTCCTGATTTCAAGCAGATCAACACGCAGTGTGAGCTTCGTCGAACGCTGGAATTTATAATTGGTAAAACTACCTACCGCGTGGAAATTCTGTACTGCTACTCCAATCCGAAATCTCCGTGGTCCGCTCAAGCGTATTCCGAAAAGCGCGACGGATGGAAAGGCGTCCCCCAATTCCCTTGGGTCAGTGAAAAGAATGAAGAAGCCGCAATTCGGGCCACTTTAGGTTTCCTAGAAGACCTCCACTAATGGCCTGTGGAAATCATATTGACCCACTACCTTGAAGATGGAACCGCTCAGACCTTCACGTTAGCTCTAGCGATTTTATCCACGAGAGTCGAGATAATTCAGGACTTGAGAGCGTACCGCCCCCCTAGAAGGGCCAGCGCCCAAGTTGTATACTCTGCGGCGAAGGGCGAATCGCTCAATGCCGTTTTGTCATAACTGCGGTACTGCTCTAGAGCCGGGAGCGTTCTGCTCGGAGTGCGGCGCTCCGACCGGCTTGGCAGATGCACGCTCTGCCCGATCTCCTTTTCGTTCGGCAATGCGATCAGTTCACCGAGACCTGCTGCACAACTGCTGCACGAGCTATTCTTGCCTCCAAGGTGTTCTAGCGAAATCCGACCCTCCAACTGATTCATGGCGTTGGTCACCCAGGTCCTACCGCTGCAGGAGCTAAATACATTGCAGCAAGGTGAAACGAGTTGAGCTCTTGCGTCACAAACACGTCACAAAAACTTCCGCTGATTTGCAATCCGCTTGCGTTGAACATGAGCTTGATCACGCGGTCAGCGAGGTTATCCAAATCCAGCGCCCCGCAATCGTATTGGGGAACATCCAGCCAGAGTCATTCTCGGGCTTGATGGCGTCGAGCGCGAGCCGAAGAGGTGCGATGATCGGTACGACGCCGGGGTCTTCTTCATCCTCGTGGGTCTTGGTCTGATCCTTCAGGTGAGTCCTCCAGACCGAGCGCCCGATGTTGAGGATGTCCCCATCGTCGTCTTCCCACCATAGCCCTCACGTTTCCCGGAGATTATTGACAACAAGAGAGCTAACGCCTACAGTCATGAGGTTTCCCACCGGGGGATCTCGTGCGATGCAGTATCTGAAAATCCGGAGGCACTATGGGCAAACGCAAGAAACGTCTTCGATCACAAGATATCGAGCGTCTCAAGACCTCCTTCGCCGCCGTCGAGAACGAAAAGAATAAAATCGGTCGCGAGCTGAGGAAATTCGACGCCAAGATCAAGAAGCTGCGAACGGACCTCAAAGAGGTGGCCCACTTTGGAAATGAAGGTGGTTAGGTTAAAGGCGGCTTCGGCGTGAGAACAGCGAGAGTTAAACGGGCGACAACGATTGTTGCATTTTGGCGGGACGGACGATTTGTCCTCGAGAACTATCTGACGCGGACTCTGATTACGGCGGATCCCGTCGTTACTTGGTTGCTGGACTTTTTTAGCGAATGGCGCTCACCAGCGAAGCTGGCGCAGTTAATGCCGCAGTATACGAAGGACAGCATCTATTCCACGTTATGTGAGCTGGCAAAGCGTACATTCCTAGTTCGAGAGGGCACACCTGAAGCCCGCCTAGATGCCCAGCTTGATCGTACATGGTCTCAATGGCTACCCCACGCAGGATTCTTCCATTTTGCGACTAAGGATGCACACTATTGCAATGGCAAACGAGGGGTCGAAACGCTGCTGAGACAACTACTGGCAGAGTCCCCGCAACCGCCATTTTTCAAACGCTATCGCAAGAATCCCATGGCCCTCCCAAGCCCCACTCAACCGAAGGGAGAGTTCTTGCCGGTTCTCTTGAAGCGACGAACCCATCGGGAGTTTTCGCCAGCTCCCCTGAAACTAAGCACCTTGTCAAATCTTCTGTACTACACATGGGGTGTAACGAGCTTTCTCCAATCACCCCTCTTGGGGAGTCTGCCTCTGAAGACAAGTCCGTCCGCGGGTGCGCGCCACTCCATAGAAGTCTATTTGTTGCCACTACGAGTCGAGAGACTGCCGAGACAACTGTACCATTACGCTCCGGGGGAGCATTGCTTGGAGCGGCTTAGCATTGGCACGGAAGAACTGAGAGGAAAGGCCGTTCGCTATTGCGCTGGGCAAAAGTGGGTAAAAGACGCCGCAGCATTGTTTCTAATGACTGCCGTTTTTCCACGTGTCATGTGGAAGTATCGGTCGGCACGTGCGTACCGAACCGTTTTGCTCGATGCAGGGCATATTTGTCAGACTTTTTGTTTGGTGGCTACTTGGCTTGGTTTATATCCTTTTTGCACCATGGCATTGAAAGACACCCTGATCGAAAAAGATCTTAGTCTCGATGGCATCCGAGAATCTGTGCTCTACGTGGCTGGCGTTGGACTTTCTCGCGAAGCTAGAACCCGAAGCCGCCTTGCTGCATCCCTGTAAATCTCTAAATGAGCGTCGGGCTGCGACGAGTAACTCAGGAAAATTTGAAGATGGTTCCGCGCTCGTTCTAGTTGCGCAACTTCTTGGTACAGCACCCCCAATCGGTAATGCGCTTCCACAACCTTATGAAACGCGGGGGTGTCGTAACTGTGACTTCGCTCGTTTCTGCGCGCCAGTAACTGTTCATACTCGCGTATCGCGTCCCCATAACTCCCAGCCTCAGCGTAGGAGCGGGCCAGAGTCTCCACCGCGAAAGTTGAGTTCTCGTAATGGACTGCCGTCTGGGCTGCTTCCACGGCCGCTGCCGGAGCAGCTCGAGCGAGCGCCAGCTCTGCGCGCAGAACATATTCAAACGCTATCACTGTGGGAACCGGATTTTGTTGCGCCAGATGCTCCATCGTGCGAAGCATATTCTGAGCATCGGCTAGCTGGCGGCGACGAGCAAGTGTCATACCGAGGAGCAGCACTAGCCGTGGATCTGCCTCGGCATCTTTAGGGATAGCTCTTGCAAGCAAGCGGGTAGGTTCCTGTCTGCCATCCAGTGTGGCCAGCAAAATCCATTTACTGGCTGCCGAATACATGCTTCCACTCTTCTCATCCGTAATAATACCTGCTTCTAAATGGGACTGGGCCTCTCGGTAGTGTCCCGAAGCCAAAGCCATATCGGCTAGCGCAGCTCTTCCTTCAGATTCCTGATCACCCCCTGCTTGCACCATTCGATCAAACACTCGGCGGGCTTCATCGAATTGTCCGTTTAGGAGATATGCCTTTCCAAGGTAGTTTAGTGCACGGGAATCCTTCGGGTTGTCATGCAGAATCTCTTGGGCAATAGAGAGTACTCTCGTCGTGTCACCTTTGAGAAACAGGATCTCGGCCAGATTTTCTCTCGGGCCCGATAGCGATTGTAATTTAATTCCCTTCTCAGTTTGTTCGACAGCGGAATCAAATTGCAGCTTCCCTGCGTAACAATCGCCCAAGTTCAAATACGCAGCGGGATCTTGCGGCTGAAGCTGAGTGAGAAGCTGGAAATGGGCGATAGCCTCGTCGAAATTTCTGACCTGCAGATCGTAATCACCTAGAATCTTGTGCTTCTCGGTCTCGGTCACGTGTTCCACTAACTGGGTGGCTCTTAACAACTGCTTCGTCGCTTGAATCGGGTCGTTGAGGTGTACGTAAGTGATCCCCAGGTACTCGTGTGCCATTGCGAATGCTTGGTCTAGTTCCAGCGCTCTCACGAAAAGACTTCTCGCCTCCTGAGCATCGCCGGTGTACAGACGCTGTTTACCCAGCGAGAAGTAACGAACTGCCTCCAAAGACCTGGATGTAACCTCTTCTAGAGGTATCGAGGTCTCCGTGACAGAGGAGCCCGATTCGCCAAGCCCGGTTCGAAGCTTTTCTGCAATGACGTCCATGGCCGCCGGCACTTGATCCGCTTCTGGTACGACCTGCTGGATGCTTGCCAGGTTTCGTCCACTGGGGCTCACGGCTCGGGCTACCAGGACATAATTCTTCCCGATTCTGCTAATGGAGCCCGTCAACAAAGCCTGTAGACCCTCCCGCATGCAGATTTCTCGACCTGTAGCCTCATCCAAACGCGCTGTTCCGGAACGCTCCATGCGTTGCAGTACGTCGGGTACCCGACTCAGCGGGAACACGGTCAAGTAGTGCGACTGCTCCAGCGTTGTCGTCAGCAATTCGCGCAAGGTCTGATCAAAAATGAGTTCTCCGGTTCGGTTTTCAAAATCTGCAACTAACACCAACTGATGTTGCGGCAGTACCGACCTGCGCCACTGCCGAATCGACAGGGCTCCCAAGATCATGAGGACTACAGTGCCCAGAACAACTAATCTGCGAGGAGATCTTCGTTTCAAGCGTGCAGCTCGCGTGCTCGGGGAAGATTCGCTTAGCCGGTTGAGGTCGATTAAGAATTCTCGGGCTGACTGATAGCGACGCTCGGGTTCCTTGTCCGTTGCCTTGAGGACTATGTTCTCAAAGCCAAAAGAGATTCGCGTGTTAACCTCGCTCGGAGGACGCGGAGTCTCGTGCAAAATCGCATTCGCAAGTCTCGCTCGGTCTGTCTCCGGGAACATCCGTTGTCCGGTGGACATTTCGTACAAAACAGATCCCGCCGCATAGATATCGGAGCGAAAATCAGGTTGCTCACCGCGCAGCAGCTCGGGCGCCATATAGGGTAGCGTGCCACCGAAGTGGACCTCGGACAAGCTCGCGGTCGTGGTAGTGCCGGTGACGGGTCCCAAGTACTTCGCTAATCCAAAATCCAGAATCTTGAGATGACCATTTTGGCCAACTCGAAGATTTCCTGGCTTCAAATCGCAATGCACTACTTCCTGTTGATGGGCTTCTTCTATCCCCTCTGCCAATTGTGTCCCCAAGTGGATTGCTCGCACTTCGGGTAGAGGCCCAGAGGCCAGGATCGAATCCAGGGTTTCCCCGTGAATATACTCCGTCACCAGGAAGTCGATGTCCTCCTGCGAATCAAAGTCAAATATGGTTTCAATGTTGGGGTGACTGAGACGGGATAACGTCAGCGCTTCTTTGCGGAAACGCTTGCGAGCATTTTCGTCGGCCAAGAGTCCAGGCGTAAGAACCTTGATAGCAACATCACGGTCCAATCGGGTGTCACGGGCACGGTATACAACTCCCATTCCACCGGCGCCAATCTTCTCAAGAATGCGGTAATGGCCGAGTATCCGACCGACGAGTTGAGAGGGAGCGGCCATTGAGCAAGAATGTTAGGCCCGCAAAAGCCGGTGGTCAACGCAGTTTCCAGTTGCAGTATGCTGGGATGGATTTGGTCAACCAGCAGCGATCGGCTTTAGTAAAACTGCTTTGGGCCGGGACCCACCTTTTTCGGCAGTATTGCCGGGGAATCCATGAAGCCGGAGTCGATTGGTCCATGGGCATACGCGGGTGGGACATCCGTTTCGGGATTCTCGGCGACAATTGAAGTCGCTGGAATGGAGCAATGCTCAAGCGGCGCTATGGCGGCCATTGCGGATGCGAGGATCGCCACCGACCTGCTGAGCCACATCAGCGGTTCGGTTGAAGTCGTAGGGGCAAGGCTGGGTGTCGCCCATGCGGAAGCGACTTTGATAATCGAGAATCGCTGGAGGGAGGTCACGGTGGTAGCTAAAGCCCTCAGGGAGCACAAAACACTGGCAGCGAAGCAAGTGCGGGAAATCATCCTGAAGGGCATTGGAACCGCGTTATAATGGGTGGATGGGCATCGACAACATTGACGAGCGGCTGGAACGGCTAACCCGGAGCGCCGAGACCTTGCTCGCGGTGGCAGCCAAACATGATACTCAGATCGCTGCGAACAGCAGCGCCATCAATGACCTGCGAATCTTGTGGAACGACATTGCCCAGAGTATCGCCCGCTTGGTGCATACCGCCGAGCTGCATGACCGCCGTTTGGACAATCATGATGACCGTTTGGATAACCTTGAGGGAACCTAAGCCATCCGCCCCCCGGCGAAACTTTTCAGCGTCCTCCTAACTACACGTAAATGAGTTTCACGGCCATTCACTGCGACTTGCAGACCGTCCTTTACCGCCTAATAGGCGATTTTTAAAGTCTTTTGCTGCAATAGATTTAGCTCCTGCAGCGGCAGGACCTGACGATAATTCGTAGTCGGCAGGTCAGCGGTTCAAGTCCGCTCGTCGGCTCCAGATTCCATGCGGGTTCCAAGCGTATCGACCACTCGGAACCCGTTTTCTTATCCCATCTTTGACTGACATGCCGATCCTGCGGAGCAGCCGATTCAAGCCGTTACGCAGTTCCTCCCTGCGAACGCAACAGCTTGCAACGGACGCTAGCCAACGCCAGCAGGCAGCTTCGGCGGTTCGAGGTACTGGCCACGGATGAACATCGATTCTGCCCGGTTCAAGCCTACTGCCCGCACCTTTAACCGCACCTCGCCCTTACCTGGCTGCTTTGGCGCCCCTCTTCAGTCCTCAAAACCTCGGGTCCGCCGACCGCATGAAAACGAACAATCTTTGGCATGTGTGTCTATCCCTCACGGTTAGATGAACAGTTAGATCGACGATAAGTCACGTGCTTTGGCTGAATTGTAGAATGCCACAAACCAAGTCTCCAGTCCTCAGCCGAACGCGAATATCATTTCCGATTAGGCCCACGGGCCTCAGACCTAATCCCGCGTGGGCACGGCGTAGTATCCGGTGCGTGCCTGAATCCTGTAGTCCTTGTTCCTGGCGTGGATTTCTACTTTACGAAGAGTGCCGTCACGTGCGGTGTTTGTCGGCGTATAGCCGATGTTGTACTGGTTGCGCAACTCGTTGGCGATCTGATGGAAAGCGTTTTTCAGTTTGTCTGACTTGTTTCCCACTACGATGACGCGGCCACCAGTCTCTTCAGTGAGCT
>Ga0302326_10009999_pt1 | contig 20590 bp, 15 predicted proteins | sample Palsa_T0_3_FD_202264 | JGI IMG/M metagenome (GOLD analysis project Ga0302326, IMG submission 202264) | Peat permafrost microbial communities from Stordalen Mire near Abisko, Sweden - Palsa_T0_3 | ecosystem: Environmental > Terrestrial > Soil > Palsa > Peat permafrost | place: Sweden: Abisko...
CAGCCATCCGCGGCTGTGACTGGCCGGACTAGTCGCCGATGGATGGTGATCACGGCTGTAGGTCTGGTAGCAGTCACTATCCTCTTAGGGTTGGCGGCCATTCTGGCTCTCACTCGGCCCAGGAGAATCATCTCTGACGCCGCAGGATCGATGGTGCTGGTCCCGGCCGGAGACTTCATCTTTGGAGACAATTCGCCACTGTCACCGAACCCGCGGAAGAAAATTGCTCTCAAAGGCTTTTATGTAGATCAGACAGAAGTATCGAATGCGGAATACAAGAAATTCTGTGATGCCACCGGCCACACGCCCCCAGACTCCCCCACGTTTCTTTCCGGGCCTGACTATCCGGTGGCAGATGTAACGTTCGCAGATGCGCAAGCCTACGCTGCGTGGGCCGGTAAGCGGCTGCCCAGTGAAGAGGAATGGGAAAAATCAGCCCGCGGGACTGACGGCCGCCCCTATCCCTGGGGCTCGGATGCCTGGACGCAAGGAGTGCCCCACGAACTGCAACCGGTGGATTCATTTAAAACTCGACAAAGCCCGGTGGGCGCGCTCAATATGGCAGGCAACGTCTACGAATGGACCAGTTCGCCCTTTCCTGCGGGAAAGGCGGACTACGACAACCTGCAGCCGTTCGCCGGCGCCGACATGTCGACGGAGTGGTATTCCATCAAAGGAGGCAGCTTTTCCCGGAACAACAATCCCCTTCATTTTCTTTCCTACACGCGCGGGGGATTTCCCAGGAATAAACATTCGTCGTATATCGGTTTTCGCTGTGTTCGCGATGTTCCCAAGTCTCCGTTGTGGGAGAGGCTGCGGTCAGGATTCTCGAAATGATGGGGAGCTGATGAAGATACTGGTGATCCTATCCGTCGCTGTTGCTGTTTCGTTTTGTGGTGGAAAGGCTATGTCCCAGGAGGGGCTGACTCCGCGTGACGCTTTTTGGTCAGCCAGCGATCTGCAGGATATCGCCCCAAATCCGGCAGGCGCAAATAAAGACAAAGCGACAACTAAGGAGACGGCAACTCCACCCTCGACGAGCAAGAGTAAGAGAGTAGAGCATGCGAGTGACGCATCGCAGCCAGTAGCGAGGACGACGCCCACTCCGCATCTTGTCGCCTTGAAGGGCTACGGCGCCGAGCCACATGTGGTGAAATTCAGTAGCCCTTCGCAGCAGCCTCTAGGGCTTCGTTATGCCCTGCTTCAAATCGGGGGAAGTGGCGAACTCTCTGAGGTGTCGCCGGAAACCAAGTTCCATAGCGGCGATCGGGTGAAGATCAGCTTGATGGCCAATCAACCGGGATACATCTACATCATCCAGCGGGGCTCGAGCGGCAATTGGCGGCCGCTGTTCCCGGCCCAGGGCGATTTGCCTGACTCCAACCGGGTGGAAGCTGGACACATTTACCAGGTGCCCTCCGGAAAATCATTCCAGTTCAACCAGCAAACAGGCGAGGAGCGACTTTTCCTATTGTTGAGCCGCCAGGTTGTCTCGGACCTGGACGGAGTGATTTTCACTTTGCGGCAGAAGGAGAAGGATGCCCCACTCTCCCCCGGGCCAACTCAGGACCAACAAGTCGAAGCCGCGAACAGAATCAGCGACGACCTGGTGCAGAAACTGCAGAGCCGCGATTTGATGGAAGTGGAAGACCCACCCCAGGAAACAAAGGGCCCATCCCTGGGCGAAACAGCTATTTATGTAGTGAGCCAGGGTAAGGGAAGCAGCACCGCTTCGCAGGTGTTTGCCAACCTGGTGCTGGATCATCGATGAGATCGCTCTGGATGCTGCTCGTCACCGGGGCCGGTCTGCTCAACTGCTGCGCGCAGCAACCAGGCCAGAACCAGCAGCAAGAGCAGCAAATGCGCATCGTTGTCGAACAACAAACCGGATCCGCATTCCGCATCGTCAGTCCACAACATATTTTTAAGACCGGCGACATGATTCGGTTTCGAGTAACCTCCTCAGCCGACGGCTTTTTGTACGTGAGCGATCGTGCAGCTTCGGGAAAATACAGCGAGTTATTTCCGGCTAAAGGAGCCGGCAACCGGCTTGAGCACGGCAAAGATTACCGGATGCCTGCAGCCACCCGGGCATGGTTTCGCATTGAGCCACCGGCAGGATACGAAACAATCTTTTTCACCTTCACTTCCTCGCCGGTACTACACAGAAACGAGCCTGCCAATCCATATGCGAAGCCGGCGCCACAGGCTTCCCCTGCTGAGTTGGTTCCCCGCTGTGATGACACCACGTTTCGCGCCCGAGGCGAGTGCCTGGATTTAAACGCGGGACCGAGTGCAGTTCCGGCCGGCACCCTGGCAGGTTCGGACGGCCTCACCCCGCGCGACGTGAGCATCGTGCAAGGGCCCGACAGTTCGGTCGTGACCCCGGTAGTTCCGGGCGACGCGCCCATCATCTACGAATTCCGCATTGCCCACCGCTGACCTATGCACGCTCTCGCCAAACCGCTTCTCTTGTGGGTGTTCGCGGCCGGCCTCGCGTGCCGGGGACAAGCTTCCGCACCTCAGCAGCAGCGGGATCTCGACGTCGTTCCGGACCAGCCGCCGGCGCAGACCGCTCCGCAAATCCCTCGCAGCTACGCGCTGGTGGTGGGCATATCGAAATACAAGAACCTGCCGGCGAAGGCGCAATTGAAATATCCCGATCGCGACGCGGCTGATATGTATAGCACTCTCATCAGTGAGAAGGCAGGCCAATTCCCCGCGGAGGGCGTTCATGAGCTGATCAACGAACAAGCGACCCTCGCCAACTTGAAACAGGAACTCGAAACGTGGCTGCCGGCCGTTACCGGCCCCAATGATCGCGTCTTTATCTATTTTGCCGGCCATGGCTTTATTTCCGGGGGAAAGGCCTACCTCGCGCCCTACGACGTGGACCCGGCAAAGATCGGCGCAACGGCGTTTCCCATGGACGAGCTGGGCCAGGTAATAGGTAACCGTATCCACGGCAAATGGAAGGTCCTGTTGACCGACGCTTGCCATAGCGGCGCAATCACTCCCGAAGACGATACAGCCCAGGTAAACAAGAGCTTACTAGACTTGAACAGCTCCATGTTCTCGCTCACAGCCAGCCGCGACCGCGAGCAGAGCTTTGAAAGCTCGCAGTGGGGAGGTGGCCACGGAATCTTCACCTACTATGTAATCCAGGGTCTGCAGGGCGAAGCAGACACGTCGGGAGACGGCGTGGTCACAGCGGACGAGCTTGCCGAGTACGTGCATACCAATGTCCGCCTGGCGACGCACATGCTGCAAAATCCAACCTCCGATCGCGGAAGCTTCGATCCCAACATGGTGCTTGCCTTCAACCCCGGTTCCGGGGTTACGAAGAATTGCTCGGGTGCGGATTGCGCCGGAAAACTGCGCTATGGAACCTTCGTCATCGAGACCAACATGGATGACGTGGAGGTATGGCTCGACGGAAAGAGCCTGGGAGTTTTCAAGAAGGGGGTGCCCCAGCGCTTTCCCGGGCTGACCCCCGGTCCGCACATCGTGAAGGGAGCACATCAGGGTTACGAACCAGACGGCCCTCGCGAAGAACAAGTCTACCCTGGCCAGGACACCGCTGTAGCGGTCCGCATCCTGATTGCCCAACGCCGCAATCATGCAGCCCAGGAAATCTTCGACCGTGGTCTTGATCGCTACACCCGGGGCTTCGCCGCCAATTACCAGGTGGCGGCCAATGATTTTGAGCAAGCACTCGGGATCGATCCTGCTTACAGCCAGGCAGCGCTTTATCTTGGCCGCACTTATCACGCGTTGTATGAGGAAGACAAGGCGAAGGATGCGCTGAAGAAGGCGATCGAGATCGATCCCGCCTATCTCGAAGCCCGGCTCAGCTACGCGGCCGTCCTGCTCGACACTGGAGAGTTGGACGAGGCCATACGTCAACTAGACTCGGTGGCAAAGCAAGACCCCGGGAACGGCATGGCCTGGTACCTCGAGTCGCAGGCGTTTGTGCGCAAGGGAAGCTACGCGCAGGGGGTAGACTCCGGCAACCAGGCAGTCAAGCTCACGCCCGCGAACGCGGAGGCGCATCTTTGGCTGGGTGAAGCCTTGCGGCGAAATGGTCAATGCGACCTGGCCACAAGCCAGTATGAGAGTTACTTATCTTTGAGCAATTTCAATAGCGCGCTCGCGGGAAAGTTGAATTACTACGTGCTCGGTAGTCTCTTTGGCGCGGGGACTATGAAGCGTGCCAGCCAGCAGGATATCTGGCGCGAACTCCGCGCCCAGGCGTATGAGGGGATCTGTGACTGTGACTGGATGCACAAGCGCTATGACGAGGCATCGATGCAATGCCATAAGGCGCTTGCGCTTGTACCTCAGGACCTCTTCGCCAACTATCGCCTTGGCATCGTGTTCACCGAGCAGTACAACGCCATCGGCGGCCAGGCGCTGTTACAGGAAGCGCGCCAATATTTCGATGCGGTGATCGCTATTAATCCTGACACGGACGAGGCTCAAAGATCACGGAAATATGTCGCCCAGATTGACTCTGTGCTGTCGCAGGCACGACGTTAGCGCAGTCTCGACTCTGAGCGCTTAGGCAACATTTACCTATAAGATTGAAGTTTTTGATTGACCGCACTACCAGTGTTGTCCTACAGTTCATTTGCTCTCATCCTGAGGCATAGCCGACCAGCACTGCGACGAGTGGGCTCCGGCTTTCTGTAACGATCTCGGCCACGTACTCACCATACGGAAAAGGGGCCGCTTCATGACTAGGTTATTCGCTCTCGTTCTTACCTTAGCGTTTTCGGGTCAGACGCTGTTACAAGCCGAAACCCCGCCTGCTCCGCAGTTGCAGATAACAATACTCGATGGGGAAGGTGCGCTTAACAACATCAAGCAACAAACCGCGCGAGAGCCGATCGTTCAAGTGGAAGATGAGAATCATCGGCCAGTCGCAGGGGCACTGGTCGTCTTCTCACTTCCGCAATCGGGCGCTAGCGGCACGTTCGCAGGGGGAAGCACTGAGTTCGATGGGGTAACCGATGCCGCTGGTCGCGCAACAGCTACTGGGCTCACGCCCAACAAAGTCATCGGGAAATACCAAATCCAGGTAGATGCCAAATACCATGGACAAAGCGCGCATACGACTATTAATCAATCCAATTACATGGGCGCTAATGTAACCGCCGCCGCACAGGCAGCCAGCCACGCGTTTCCGCTCAAGGCGGTGTTGATTGTCGCGGCGATCGGTGCGGGGGCGGCAGTCGCGGCGGTGGTGGCGACGCAGAATAGTGGCAGCTCTGGCGCCACTCTGGTTCCTGGCACGGGCACGGTTGGAGCTCCGCCGGCAGCGTCTTTTCCTGCTCGCCACTAGTGGCCTGTAAAAGCTGATTTGGGAGTAGAACCAAATCTGCGCAAATGCGCCACCCTTTAGGGGTCTGAGGCTATCATGCTTTGTATCAGGGCACGACTTTAGTCGGCCCACAAACGATCGAGAATATGTCGGGCTTTGGGCACCGGAGGTGGAAGCCCCGGACTTTAGTCCGGGGGAGCGGGTTTTTAAACCCGCGGAAACGTTCCGGTAAACAACTTGAGGGCTTCAGCCCTGGTGTACATAGTCGTCTAAACCAAACGGGCTTTAGCGTCTGGTTGAGAACTGGGCTTTGTATCAGGGCACGACTTTAGTCGGGCCACAAAGGGCTGAGAAAAAATCGGGCTTTAGCCCCTGCGGCTCTACCAAATCAGCCGTTACAGTCCACTAGCAGTCGGGAATCTAAATTTATCGCTACTAGCAGATCGAGGTCTCAGTTATGCCGTGCAGCCCGGAATTGGTGAAGACGCGCACAGCAATCGCGTGCGGTTTGCTGCTTCTGCAATTGGCGGCTTCTGGATGCGGGACGTCAGGAGTTACTTCGGGGAGCGGCCCTGCGAGTTTTCTATCGAAGGGCCCTATCTCCGGGCCGGTCATCGGATACGCTTGGGATCGAGCAGCGTCCGGACTGCGACCGATCTTTGGAGTTTCGGGAGCCGCCCGCCTTGGGGCTGCTCTCTACGCGAACCAATCATTCAATGGGGCCGCTGCCAGCGTACGCAGGCAATTTGCTCTTCTCACTAGTACAACAGGGGAAGTATTTCTGACCGCTCTTCCCGATGGCCAGCCCTCCCTGCTCAGTCCTAAACTCTCAACGCAACAGCAGATCGCCTTGAGTCCTTCAGGCAATGCGGCCATTATTTATGCCCACGACCTGACGGCAATCACTCTTGTCACCGGTCTACCCACGTCGCCGGTCTTACAAACAATTCACTTGCCGGCCACCGCAGACCACGCTGTTGTTGGTGATTCGGGCGCGGTCCTCATAGCCACGACCCAAAGTGATGGGACGAGTGCACTGCGGTCCCTAGCAGCAACCGGCGTCACGGCTCCAATCACCACCCTGTCTCAGTTCGGCGCAATGGCGTTCTTGCCGAAAGGCACAAGCGCAATGGTCGCAGATGCAGGCCAGAATGCAATAGAGCTTGCTTCGGGGATCGGCAGTGTTACCAGCATCTCCCAAATTGCCAGTAGCGCGGATGGAGTTGCGCGGCCGGTCGCTATCGCCTCTTCCTCAGATGGACGCTGGGCAATTATCGCCAACCAAAGCGGATCGAGCATCGTACGCGTCGATCTCAGCGGAAATACGCCTACAACCACCGTGCAGTGCAGTTGTTCACCTTCCCTTCTCGCGCCGATTGCAGGGAATGGTGTCTTTCGTCTGACAGAACTCGGGGCTGGTCCCTTGTCGGTTTTCGATGGGGATGCGGTTAAGCCACGAGTGTTCCTCATTGCCGGAGTTCAAGCAATTAGCTCTCAAGGGATGATCCGATGAGGCACCCACTCCCCCTCGTGCTGCGGGCGCTACGCTGCGCTGCATTTATCATAGGCATGAGAATCACGGTCTCCGCCCAGACCTTTCCGAGCACCACATCCATTGCCGCAAACACTCCATCCCTGGTGCTGCCGGCAACGCTCACATTAACTTCCATCATCAACCAACCCACACTTCCCGGTGGAGTGGCCACAGGAAACATATCTTTTACCTCCGATGGGGACTTGCTGGGAACTGCTCCTCTTACCCGGCTGCCGGCAACGCAAAGCTTTCCCAGCGCGCCGACAACCACCTTTACTTCAGGGACGAACCCTGCAGCCATCGCCGCCGTTGATTTGCTTGCCTCCGGAAAACCAGCCCTGGTGGTGGGGAACAACTTCAGTAGCGGAGCGTCCGTTTCTGTCTATCCAAACATGGGTCTCGGCCAATTTGCCGCCGCCGGCACGCTAACTGGACAACTAACATCAGGTCCGGGCATCGACGCTATCGCGAGTGGCAATTTCCTCAGCACGACCAGCAAAAGCGCTCTGGTGCACCAGCCAGGTTTCTACAATGTCGTGAGTGTGGACGTGTCCGGCGCAGAGCTGATTTTCTCGCAGAGCCCGGCCGGTTTCTTTAGCCAGGCTGATACGGAATTCATAGCGATCGATGACTTTGACGGCGATGGATATTCAGACATCGGGGTTATCATTCTGGGCCAGGATGGCATCGTTCCCCGAGTAGGCATCGCGTTCAACCAGGGGACCTCCGGCGTTCCGGGCGAATTTGAGGCCTTCTTGCAGGCCACCTTGCCAAGTCCTCCGCCTGACTCAGGGTCCGTGGTCTTTTGTGCGGATGCCATCACCACGGGCAAGTTCAATTCAGCCTCGAACGCACAGCTAGCGGTTCTTGGCCACTTCTACGCTGACTGCACGACCACACCGCCCGCCCTTACACCCAGCTACCTGGCGTTATACACGTACACGGCTGGCGGTGATGAGTTAAAAACGGCCGGCAAAGCACACCTCATGCACTCCCGAGGCCCCGTCGCACATCCGGGGATCTTACGCCCGCTTGTTTTGACGGGTGGTACCACAATAATCCAGGTAGGTACCGATCAGGGCACAATTGCTGCCGCCGATTTCAATGGAGACACCAATCTCGATCTTGTTATCGGCAGTAAATTGAACAGTCAGGTTCAAGTTTACGATGGCAACGGCGATGGCACTTTTACCGCGGCGGTAGCTACAACGAGCACGATCGGGCTGCCCTCCGCCATCGCAGTAAATGACTTCAATGGCGATGGCTTTCCCGATGTGGCGGTCACTCTTTCAACTGGAGGCGGCCCGGCCATTCTGTTGAATGATGGTACCGGAAATCTACAAGCGGCAACGCAACCTTTAGCTTCCGTCCAGCCGGTTGGCATCGCGACTGCAGACTTGAACGGCGATGGACTTGCGGACCTGGCATTCCTCGAGTCGGGAACAACGACCGATGTCCTTCTCAGTGACGAAGCCGCGCAGGCTACCCTGCCGATCACAACGCCCATGTTGGCGGCCGGCTCCCACATGCTGGTCGCATCCTTCCCTGGCGACACGAACTTTCAAAAGAGCCAGTCCTCTGTGCTGACGGAAAATGTATCGAAAACGGTTCCCACCGTTACATGGCTCACCCCGGCGCCCGTCACCTATCCTACAATCCTGACCAACACCCAGTTAGACGCCACGTCTGATGTTGCAGGTGGAAGTTTTACTTACACCTTTCCAGCTCTCGCCCACTGCAGCCCGGTGACCGAGCCAGCCGGTTCGTCTTCATTCACTAGCACCTGCACCCCCCTTCAAGGCGAACAGCTGACTACGGTGGTCTATACCCCTCCGGAAACCTTCGACTACGAAAGTGGCGCCAGCGCGCAGGCCACTCTCGCGGTGAATCTGCCCACACCCAAAGCCACCGTGAACGTCCCCTCCACTGCAGCTCCCGGCGATACCCCATCGGTAGCGTTCACCCTCGATTCTTACCCGGTCGGAGTCACGGTGACCATCACGCTGGGCTTCACAGATAGTTCTACCAATCCCGCGAGCAGCAACGGATCAATTTGCTTCCTTAATGTCCCATCGAATGACACCACCAACTCTTCCACCTGCCCAACGACAGATCAATTCACGATAGGTGCTGGAACTGGCGGGGCCATTACTCCGCGCACCTTTTCCGCCGGCGACGTCGCAGGGACTGTGGTGGTGTCCATTAAACTATTCGTCGGCGCCACCGACATCACGCCTGCCGCCCTCGTACCCCAGTCTCTGACCATTGCACCCACTGTTCCGCAGATTCAGACCGCTACTATGAACGCCCAGGGGGCAGAAGGGCTCCAGATTGTGATCGTGGGTTCCTCTTCCACCCGGGAGATCTCGTCCGCTACGTTCCACTTCACAGCAGCCTCGGGCAAAACCCTCAAGACGCCGGACGTTACCATCAGCAATGTTCCCGAATTTGCTCAGTGGTTTTCCAGTTCCGGCTCAGCTCAGTACGGGAGCGCCTTCACCTATACACAGAACTTCACGCTCGATGAGGATGCCGATACCGTGAGCGGCGTGACTGTGGTACTTCAAAATACGCAAGGTCCGTCCGCAGCTGAACCCGCGCAGTAACCTGGGCCGGAACGGTTATCGAGGGCCTACTTTGCGGTCGGGGCGGCGGAACTCTTGCACCATGCCTTCCACATCGCCCGGAATGCGTCTCCCAGACCGTCTGCCACTTTTTCCGGTTGTCCCCAAAGGGACGCGGCAAACCGCTCCCGCATGGTAGATCGCAGAGCAGCCAGCCACTCCACACCGGTCGCCAGATGCACTCCTGTGCTAATAAAACTTGCCTCATCCCTGGCTATGAAGTCCGTGAGTCCAAGATGACTCAAAACAGCGGTACTCTGCCTCCCGGGTGGTCTGAAACCTGCGAGAGTCAATGTCGGAACTCCCATCCATATGGCGTTCAATGTCGTCGTAAAACCCGTGTATGGAAACGTATCCAGACAGAAATCCACTCTGTGGTGAAGCTCAAGACTACTTCGCGGGTCACAGCAAAATTCGAAGCTAAGACGGGCCCTTGATATGCCCTCGTTCTTAAACCAGTCACCGACCGTATCAATTTCACTTTGCGAAGGCATGTTCGCCAGCATCATCCGGGTAAGCGGCAAGGCACGCAGCAGTTGCCCCCAAAGATGAATCACCTGCGGGTTAAGCTTAGAGACACGATTAAAGCTGCCGAAAGTCACGTGCCCTGCCTTGCGCGCAGGCAATTCGTTCACGGCCGGGGCGTCTTCATCCGGCAAGAAAGTTGACACTGCCGGTAAATGGACCAACTTCTCAGTAAACTGCGCACCGAACTCTTGTGGCATTAGAAATTGATCCGCAAGGAAGTAGTCCATCGCAGTTAACCCGGTTGTTCCTATGTAACCCATCCAACCGGCCTGGATAGGCGCCGGTTTGCGAGCAAATGTCAGAAGCCTGTTTCGCGCGGTGTGACCGGAGAGATCGATGAGAATATCGATCCTCTCCTTTCGTATCAGGTCGCAGAGCGCTATGTCCGATAAGGTCGATATTGGATGCCAATGCTGAAAATACGACCGCATCCGGAGAGTGACTGCGTCCTCGATAGTCTGGTTAGCAAAGGCGTGCAGACAAAACAAAGGATTCTTTGCCAAAGAGGAGATCGCCGGCTCTATAAATTTGGTTACCGGATGAATGCGCAGGTCACCCGAGACGAAGCCAATGTTGAGACGTCGGTCGGGATCGCGAGAGTTGGCGGGCTCTATCCAGCTCTTTCGCAGGGGTTCTTCGAAGTTGGCTGCGAAACGGCAGTGTTCGGCAAATAAATCGGGCGCACTAATTTCCGGGTTGTGGGACAGGGTGAATAGAAGATTGCTGTAGGCAATCGCGTACTCCGGCATGATGGCGAGCGCCTGCCGATACGATGCTTCCGCGGCGGCCAATTGGCTCTGTTCTTGTTGCAAAGTGCCAAGGTTGGAATATCCCTCCACAAAGCCGGGATCGACTAGGATGGCCTGCTCATACGAGGCTCTTGCCTCGGCGAATTTTCCCTGCTTCTTGAGCGCGTTCCCGAGGTTGCAGTAAGCCGGCGCCAGGCCAGGGTTGAGCTCGATAGCGCGACGGTAGCACTGTTCCTCTTCGTAGGCACGGCCCTGGGCTCCGAGCGCCAGCCCGCGGTTGCTATAGGCGAAAGCCAGCTTGGGCTTGAGCGCAATTACTCTTTCAAAGCACGCGGCCGCCTCGAGTGATCGCCCGTCGTCGTTGAGAATGGTCCCGAGCTTGTAGATTGCATCTAGGAAGTTGGGTTTGTGGCGGATGGCATCACGGTAGCAGGCCTCTGCTTCTGCAAGATTTCCTCGTTTCCGAAGAAGCGTTCCCAGACGGCATTGCGCCTCCGCCATGCTAGCCTTTAGCTCGACGGCCCGACGGTAGCAGCCCTCCGCCTCGATCCACCGGCATTGCTCCTCGAGAACCTCGCCAAGATTGTAATGGGTCTCCGCCAGATCGTCTTTCAACTCGATCGCCTTGCGGTAGCACTCTTCTGGCTCGGCCACTTTGCCGAGTTTCCTCAGCAACTTGCCGAGATTGTTATGGGCTTCGGCAAACTGCGGATTAAGTTTGATGGCACGCCGATAACACGCTTCCTCTTGAGAAGTGCGGTTCTGTTTACCGAGCAGGCTTCCCAGGTTGACGTAGGCCAGAACAAGAGTGGGTTCAAGCGTGATAGCCCGGCGATAACAGGACTCCGCCTCGGACGGTTTTCGCTCATAGAGCACGTTGCCCAGATAGTAATGGTATTCCGCGGAGTCAGGGCGAAGCTCGATGGCCCGGCGATAACAAGCCTCCGCTTCGGCAAGCTTACCTTGTCTATTTAAAAGCTTGCCCAGGCTGCAATGTGCTGCAGGTGAATTCGGATGAATCCCCAACGAACGGCGAAAGGAAGCCTCTGCTTCCGAAGAGTGTGCCTGCGTTACAAAAGTCTGCCCCTGTAGCAGGTAGAATTCTGCTTCAGGCAATATCGGGGATACTTCTTTCGGGGAAGCTCTTTGATCCTCCAAACAGGGAACTCCATTCTATTCATTTCGGCGATGCGTATTGTTTCGTCGTGCGTCGTATCGCGTAGTCGTCTGGTAGCACCTTTTCCTCCAGGCCATGAGAGCTCAAGACACAGGTCGGATGCAATCAAATTCTATGGCGGATTCCCATGCACGGCAGTTTAAGATCTATATTCATCGGACAGAGTCCTGATAGGTACAGCCGCTCCCACGGATCAAAGGCAGAATGGCGTCGTCCTTCGGGGGCCGTCTCTTCCAGCAAAACACGCAGACGCATCTGTGCCGCTTATGCGAAGCCGCCGTTTGCGCGAAGTATCTGAGCGTTGACCCATCCGCCATCGGGTCCGGCAAGGAAGGAGACGACACCGGCGATATCGTCTGGCTGGCCGAGCCGCTCGAGCGGTGCCATGCTGCTGATCTGCTTGATCTGCTCTTCCGTCTTGCCGTCCAGAAATAGTTCCGTCCCGACAGGCCCAGGTGCAATCGCGTTGACCGTAATCTTGTGTCCGCGAAGCTCGTTGGCGAGAACATGGACCAGGCCTTCAACGCCTGCTTTGGAGGCGATGTAAGGGCCGTAGGTGGGAAAGTTCTTCCCCAGCACGCTACTGGAGAAGGCAATAATACGGCCTCCCTCAGCTACGTGTTGCGCGGCCTGCGAGAGGACCAGAAATGTTCCGCGCAGGTTCGTGGCGATCACCTTGTCGAAGGTCTCCACGTCGCCCTTGGCGATGGGCGAAAGCGGCATGATGCCCGCGTTGTTGACCACGACGTCGATCTGTCCAAAGGCTTTGAGGGTCTTTTCGAAGAGCTGCCTGACGTCTTCGGGATTGGCAACGTCCGCCTGGACTGCGAGGGCGCGTCCGCCGGCGCTGGTGATCTGGTTGACGACCTCTTCCGCCTTGGCTGCGTTGCCGGCATAGTTGACGACCACGCCGAATCCGTCGGCTGCGAGGCGAAGGGCGATGGTGCGTCCGATGCCGCGGGATGCGCCGGTTACGATAGCTGTCTTTCTCATGGTGGTTTCTCCTTTCTTGCGTCGAACTTGAAGTCCGTCGCTAAAAAGAGATTGAACCTGTCATAGCTATACGTCCAATGCATAGTGCTAATATTAATTATGCGTGTAACGCAGCTACGTCAGGCCGACCTGAATCTCCTGGTTGTGTTCTCGGTGCTCGCCGAAGAACGTAACGTATCCCGTGCCGCCAAGCGGCTGCTATTGAGCCAGCCTGCGGTGAGCCGGGCCCTGCAGCGGATGCGCGATACGTTTCACGATGACCTTCTGGTGCGGACCGCAAAGGGCTATGAGCCAACGCCGCAAGGGGAACGCGTGCTCCAGGAGCTTGAGATCATGTTGCCGAAACTGGACCGGCTCATCTCGGGTTCGACCTTCGACCCGGCGACGGAACATTGTTCCTTCCGCATTGCGGCAACAGACAATGCGACCTCGATCATCGCCCCTGTACTATGCCGCGAGGTTCTCCCGGTGGCACGGCAGGTTCGCTTTACATTCGCAAGCTGGAGAAGTGATGTCTTTGAAGACCTGAGTCACGGTCGGCTGGATCTTGCTTTGGTTGGCGATGAAGGCCATGTGCCCTCGCCGCTACTGACCGAAGTCATCTATGAGGAGGAACTTGTCTGCATCGTGGCAGCCGACGCGCCCTACCATCGTCAACTCACGTTGAAGCAATACCTCGCGGCCGAGCACATCGGCGTCGACGTCGTCGAAGGTTCACAACATATACCGGAGAAACGTCTCGCAGCGCACGGCCATCGCCGTCGAACCGTAATTACGCTGCCATATTTTGGAGCAGCGACCCGGTGCATTCCCGGGACCAAACTAATTCTGACCGCACCCCAGCGATTCGCCAGAGCCGAGGCCGAAAACCGCAAAATCAGAGTTCTAAAAGCACCGGGAGAGATAACTGGCTTCAAGTACTTGATGATCTGGCATCCCAGGGTGAACACCGATGCCGCGCACGCATGGCTCCGGGGCGAGATCAGAAGAATCGGCAAGGCGATCGGCTCATGATCTTCGCGGCGCTTTCGAAATTCAGCCTGCAATTGTTTTGCGAGAGTGCAAGGCCTGGACCGTCGTGGTCAGGAACACAAGAAACGCGCGCGTCTTCGGTGCGAGGTATTGGCGCGAGGGATAGTAGGCATACAGGGGGAAACGTTCCTCCTCCCACTCCGGAAAGAGGGTCACCAGTCGTCCACTCGAGAGATGGGCGTCCACGCCGAGTTCGAGAACTTGAGCGATCCCATATCCTGCCAGGCACACAGCGTGCATGGTTGCGACGTCACTCAGCATGAGTTGGCTTTGCGTCTCAATCTTGATCTCCTTTCGACCTTTACGGAATGCCCACTCGAAGGGACGGCCTGTCTCCGGGTCTCGAAAATCGATCATCAGATGTCGTTCCGCGACCAGTTGCTGCGGGTCGGTAGGGTGGCCGTGTTTCTTCAAGTAGCTGGGCGAGGCTACGGTAAGAACTCTCGTGTCCAGCAATCTTCGGGCGACAAGAGTGGAGGGGCGAGGCTCGCCGAAACGAATTCCCAGATCGTATCCATCCGAGATCAGATCTCCGAGGTTCTCCCGCGTGATCAGGTCCACCTTAAGCTCCGGATATGCTTTGAGAAATCCACTGAGTTGCGGTCCGAGAATGAGCTGTGAGAAGTAAGGGTCCATGTTGACGCGGAGTCTCCCCCGGACGGTCACTTTGCCTTCGGCCAGAGCGGAGGTGGCGTCTTCGAGCGCCGAGACAATCGGGCCAATGGTCTCGTAAAATCGCCTGCCTTCGTCCGTCAGGGAGACGGAGCGTGTGGTCCGCTCCAGGAGCCGGATTCCCACTTTCGCTTCGAGCCGGGCTACTGCACGGCTGATGCCTGGTTGGGAGACGTTCAAGGATCTCGCCGCGGCCGCGAAGCCGCCCGATCTCACCACGGCTGCAAGGGCGCTCACGCCATTCAGAAGGCGGTCATCAAAACTCATGCACCTATGCTAATGGGTTATAAGTGTAATGCTGCAAAGATTAGTTCCGAATCAATCCCCGTGAGTCAGATAGTTGGAAGCACCGGGAGAGAGGTAAGGAGAATGGCAATTCGTGGAACACAGGCAGTGCTACTCGCTGCAGCAATATTCAGCATGAACGGTCATGCGCAGGTGCCGGCACACCAGGGACTTACATTCAACGGCGACGGCGCGTTGCGTGACAACCAGATTCATTGGCCCAAGGGGTTCGAGCCCGGGCAGGCGGATCTCTTTGCCCACAATGAGATCGACATCCAAGCCGGATGCGAGATCGTTTTCTCCAATCTTGTCGATGCAGAGGCCTGGCCCTCTTGGTACTCGAACTCGAAGGACGTCAAGGTTCTGAACACTCCGGATCATCGGCTCCGGAAGAACGCACGCATCTCGTGGGAGACCTTCGGATTCCACATCGAAAGCCGCGTGTGGGAGTTTGAGTCGACTAGCCGCCTCGGATGGTTCGGAGATGGTAAGGACGTCCATGCTTATCACACCTTCCTTCTTACCCAGGCCCCTGAGGGGTGCCACGTTGTCACAGAAGAGGTTGTGAAGGGCCCTGGCGCCATTCAGTTCCGTGAGCAGCAACCGAACGCCATGCACCAGGGGCACCAGCTTTGGCTTACGACCTTGAAGGACCGGTCAGAGAAGCACTGACACTCGCAACAAATCATTTCAGACAACCACCATAGAAACCAGGAGGCAACCAATATGTACGCAGTCATGGGAATCACGGGGAATGTAGGCGGCGCCGTTGCGCGCACGCTTCTTGCAATGGGCGGGAACGTTCGAGGAATCGTAAGGAATCCCGAGAAAGCGGCAGAGTGGCAGAAGCAAGGTGTGGAGCTCTTCAAAGCCGGCTATGACGACGTAGATGCGCTTACGGCAGCGTTCACCGGTGTCGCTGGCGTGTTCGTAATGGTTCCTCCAAACTTTGCGCCGGCCCCGGGCTTTCCCGAGGCCACGGCGACGTTGAAAGTCCTGCATGAGGCACTCTCAAGAGCTCAGCCGTCGAAGGCGGTTTATCTGTCATCCATAGGAGCGGAACAGGCCAGTGGATTAGGTTTGATCACGACGTCTCATTTCCTCGAAGAGACGCTGGGCAATCTTCCGTTCTCTCAAGCATTTCTGCGCGCGGGCTGGTTCTTTGAGAACTCAGCCGGTGACGTAGCAAGCGCGCGGAATGAAGGCAAAATCATGTTTCAACTCCATCCGATTGACCGGAAGTTTCCTCTGGTTGCAACCGCAGACATCGGCAAGGTGGGTGCAGAGACGCTTACCCAGAGCTGGACCGGAATCCGCCATATCGAAGTTGCGGGCCCGGAGGGCTACAGCCCCCTCGACATAGCAGATGCTTTCGCGGAGGCTGTTGGGCGCCCCGTCGAGGCGATCGCCGTTCCCAGGGCGGAATGGGAGACGTTTTGGGTCTCACAGGGGATGCCGGAGGGGCGGACGGCGCCTCGGGTGGAGATGGTCGATGCATTCAACTCCGGTTGGATTCACTTTGGCGTACCCGGAACAGAGCATGTGGATGGGGCGACGACGTTTCGTGAGGTGATAACTCAGCTTGTGACTCGCGGCTAACTCTATAAGGACGTGAGTTACGTGGCGGCCCTTTCGATGGGCCGCCAGGGTTGGCCGCAATTCGTCCAGAATCCCAAACAACAGAGCTTGCCAAAGATCCCGTAAGTCCTGTGGAATCTGAGGCGTGGACGACGGGGCTCGAACCCGCGACCTCTGCCCGAGGGGGCGCAGCTCAACCTGCCTCAACAAATTCCGTAATTTAGACCATCCATCGTCTCCCGGAAAAATAATTAATTAAGTTCCGTTCTCATGTCGATTCGGCCACACCCTGTTCGACGTATCTGCAGAGAGCCAGTACGAAAGCGAGCAAAAGCGATCCAACTGCGCTCTCAATCTGAGTTCACCGGTTAGCCAACAAATAGCTAAACTCGCAAACAAGCCACCCAATCATCGCTCAACCCAAAGGAGATTTCGCAATGCGATTCATGGTCATCGTCAAAGCAACCGCAGAGTCAGAAAAAGAAGGCGCCCTCCCCGATCCACAGCTCATGGAGGAGATGGGCAAGTACAACGAAGAGCTCAGCAAGGCTGGCGTCCTGCTCGCCCTCGATGGCCTCCATCCCAGCTCCAAGGGCGCACGCGTCAAATTCTCCGGCAAGTCTCGTACCGTCGTCGACGGCCCCTTCACCGAGGCCAAGGAACTCATTGCCGGCTTCTGGCTCTGGCAGGTCAAGTCCCTTGAAGAGGCCATCGAGTGGGTCAAGCGCTGCCCAAACCCCCACTGCGGCGACTCCGAAATCGAAATCCGCCAGGTCTTTGAGATGGAAGACTTCGCACCCATCCTGTCCGAAGAGCAGATCCAGCACAAAGTAGAGCGCCGAGCTGAGCTGCCAAATCAGACCGCCAACAAATAGCCGCACTTGCATCCATGGGTCGAAAGCTGGTGTGATCGGTAGCAGTGTCCGCTACCGATCCACGCCGCACCATCGAAGCCGTCTGGCGCATCGAGTCCGCCCGCGTCATCGCCGGCCTAACCCGCCTCACCCGCGACGTCGGGCTGGCCGAAGACCTCGCCCAGGAGGCCCTCCTGGCTGCCCTCGAACAGTGGCCCCAATCCGGCGTCCCCGAAAATCCCGGCGCCTGGCTTACCGCCACCGCCAAACGCCGCGCCATCGATCTCTTCCGCCGCAACGCCGTCGCCGAGCGCAAACACCAGGACCTCGCCCGCGACCTGGCCACACTCGAGCAGACCGTGCCCGACCTCAACTCCAACCTCGACGACCCCATCGGCGACGACCTCCTCCGCCTCGTCTTCATCTCCTGCCACCCCATCCTCCCCACCGAGTCCCGCACCGCCCTCACCCTCCGCCTCATCGGCGGCCTTACCACCCCCGAGATCGCCCGCGCCTTCCTCACCCCCGAACCCACCATCGCCCAGCGCATCGTCCGCGCCAAACGCATCCTCGCCGAAAAACACATCCCCTTCGAGGTGCCCCGCGGCCCCGAGCTAGCCGCCCGCCTCTCCTCCGTCCTCGAGGTCATCTACCTCATCTTCAACGAGGGCTACTCCGCCACCGCCGGCGAGGACCTCATCCGTCCCACCCTTTGCGAAGACGCCCTCCGCCTCGGCCGCATCCTCGCCGAACTCACTCCCATCGAACCAGAAGTCCACGGCCTGGTCGCCCTCATGGAGATCCAGGCCTCTCGCACGCGAGCCCGCATCAGCCCCACCGGCGAACTAGTCTTACTCTTCGATCAAAACCGCACCCAATGGGATCAACTCCTAATCCATCGCGGACTAACGGCAATCGAACGCGCTCATAAAATCAACACCACCCGCGGCCCCTATCTCCTCCAGGCCGAGATTGCCGCCTGCCACGCCCGCGCCCGCACGCCATCCGAAACCGACTGGCCCCGCATCGTCATCCTCTACACCGAGCTCGCCCGGCTCAGTCCCTCCCCCGTCATCGAGCTCAACCGCGCCGTAGCCGTCTCCATGGCCCACGGCCCCCATGCCGGCCTCGCTCTCGTAGACGCCCTCGCTTCCGACCCCTCTCTCGCGCGCTACCATCTTCTCCCCAGCGTCCGCGCCGACCTCCTCTACAAACTAGGCCGCCACTCCGAAGCCCGCACCGAGTTCGAACGCGCCGCCGCCCTTACCCGCAACACCCGCGAACGCGACCTCCTCCTCACCCGCGCCGCATCCTGCGAGACTGACCCAACTAACCCTTAGGAAAATTAACAAACGGCTCATCCCGCAGAAATGCCGGCCGGAGTTCAAGACGTGCAAGTACACCACCGAAGCCATCGTCTCCGAAGGCATCGACAAGGGTGAACTGCGCAAGGTATGCACCGAGCCAACCTGCCCGGTGCATCACCCCAAGCCACGTTCGCAGAAGGTCGCGGATGACCCGAAGGCGAAGGCGCAGGAGGAGCGGCAGCGCGGGAAATCGCAATTGCCAACACCACCGGCATCCGTACTTCAGTTCCTTGATCGCCTCTGACGCCGAGTCCTTGATCGGGTCAGCAACCGCGATAAGGCCGGCGAAGCGTCCATCGGATGCGATGAACATGACGGTCTGACCTTCCTTTTGAAGGCTCTCTGCCCGATCCATCAACGATCCAGGTGTCGCGCCGAGATCCTGCATGAGAGCAGCATTGCCTACGCCGATGCGCTTACCCTGCAAGGTTCCAGCGACGCCTTTACCCGTAACCGATTGAAAGTCTGCCACTGCGACCAGTTCAATATTCTTCTCGTTGGCTCCGGCAATGATGGCCGCAGCTAGAGGATGTTCACTTGCTTTCTCAAGACTGGCAACCGATTGCAGAAGTTGCTTCTCATCGAAACCTTCTGCTGGAATGACCGCCGTGAGGCGCGGCTTGCCTTCGGTGAGGCTTCCCGTCTTGTCGACAACAAGGGTATTCACCTCGAAGATTTCCAGGGCTTCGGCATTCCGAATGAGTATTCCCTCGCCTGCCCCGCGCCCCGTACCAACCATGATGGACATCGTTGTTGCGAGTCCTAAAGCGCACGGACAGGCGATGATGAGCACCGCGACCGCATTCACAACGCGCGCTGCGGCCATCGCAGCGAGGTAGATCCGCTCGACATGTTTAGCTTCGCCGGCCAAAGCGAACTACAGGAGATCCTTAGCCGAGGTGCCCTGTCTGCGATGGCGCATCTGTGAGTCACTGCAGATGGGTCGGGTTTGCGGCGCATGGACGCGCCTTTCCTAGGTGCTTTATATTGAGGCTGTTGCTCGAACGGAGGTGGGCATGGCTCGCAAGCAAAGTCTTCCGAAGAAGCCGTTGTCGACGCGTCCGGATCACGACCGGAAGTTCTACGGTGCCAACCTAGCCGAGGTCTTCCGGACGCCGCTGTATGATTGCTCCCTCAAGAATGTGGGTGGCGTGCCCGACTTCGCGCTCACCAGGCTCAAGGGTGGACCGATGGAGATGCAGCGGGCCCCGGCCTATCCCGAAGACCGAGCGGTCCTCATCTGCGTAGCTTTAGCTCCGACTCCGGTTGACAGGTGGCGCGCACGAATCGCCGGACAAGAAGTCAGCGTTTCTCATTCGATCGCATTCGCAACAACGGTAATCGATCTTATGAAGTCGATGGAGATGTGGGCGGCAGGTCCGTTCGACTATCTACACTATTATGTGTCGCGCGATCTGCTGGACAGAGTTGCAGCAGACAACAGGATTGCACCAGTTGATTCGTTTCGGATGGTCTTCTTTGAAAGGGACCTCGTCGTTGCTCAATTGACCAAGACCATCCTCAGTCAGGTGCGCAACCGTGAACCGCTCAACATGCTTGCATTAGAAGATGTCTCACTTCTTGTGAGCACACATCTTCTGCAACACTATGGAAACGGTAAGGGAATCCTCCGGGCACAGCCGAGCCTAGAGAGCTGGCAAAAGATTCGCACCGAGGAGATGTTGCGTGCGCATCTTGAAGGCGAGATCAGAATTGCGGATCTTGCAACCGCCTGTCAGCTCTCCCCGAGTCACTTCTCTCGTTGCTTTCGCCAGAGCTTTGGCGCTTCAGTTCATCAATGGCTCATCAAGCTTCGAATCGACACGGCGAAGAATCTGCTTCGCGAACCCGAACTGAGTCTGGCAGAGGTTGGA
>Ga0302326_10010000_pt1 | contig 20589 bp, 14 predicted proteins | sample Palsa_T0_3_FD_202264 | JGI IMG/M metagenome (GOLD analysis project Ga0302326, IMG submission 202264) | Peat permafrost microbial communities from Stordalen Mire near Abisko, Sweden - Palsa_T0_3 | ecosystem: Environmental > Terrestrial > Soil > Palsa > Peat permafrost | place: Sweden: Abisko...
GTTGGCGGCTACCTTAGCCGCCAACCGCCCAAGATCGCCTTCAGAACTTCACGCGGAAACCCACCATGAACGTGGTCTGATTCTGGCTGCCTTGGGTGCCCACGGTGGTGCCGGGGAAGCCGTTCGCCAACCCGTCGGTGACCTCCGACCAGTTCACGCCAACATAAGCGTCGTAGTGCTTGTTGAAGATGTAATCCGCGACCAGCGATCCTTCATAGAAGTCGCCGGCGCACAGTAACCCCGCCGCACTGCAGCCAATGTTGTCGACGCCCGTGGTTCCAAGACCGATCGTCCAGCTGTTTTGATTGACGTGGTAGTACGCGGCGACCAAGTTCAGACCGGAGCTGAACGCGTATCGCGCACCCACCCACTCTAAGTTGTACACGGCCGCGTCGTTGATGTTAATGGCGACGTCGAGCGGGTAATTACCCTGTGCGTTTCCGACCGTGTAGTCTCCGTGCGCCTTTTGCATGTGGCTGTAGCCCGCATACAGCGTGAGCTTGTCCTTCGAGGCGCCATTGGCAAACTCGAAGGTGTATTTGGCCATGGCGTTCCACGAGGTGTCGTTCGAAATGTAGGCCTGCAGCCCCGGGGTCGGCAGCGGGTTGGCCGTGCCGTCGTCGAAGGAACTCCTCAGGTTAACGGCACTCTTCTCGTTCTCATAAACTGCCTCGACGGCCAGTCCCTCCCAAACGACCCCGATGTCGGCGGCGTAAGCCTTACCGAAGATGCCGGTGTCCTGCCCGCCGTTGGTGTACATGGCCGCAGCGTGGACCGGGCCGTACTGGTAGCTGTAGCGGACCGAGTCGTCCCAGCGCGCTGCCTGCGTGCTGCCCGCGCCTCCGTCAAATCCAGAGTAGCCGAGAAACGAGAACGCATACGAGAGGGCCTGTGGATCGTACTGCGCCAGCGCGGCGAGCTGCAGCGAGTTGTGACGGCCGACGCTGAGCTGGCCAAATGTTGCGCTGCTCGCACCGCCAAAGAGCTGGCTGTTGAAAGCCTGACCGCAACGGCTGCTGTCTGCGTTCGCAGTCTGCTGCCCCTGCTTGAGGCCGGCGTTCGAGGCGATGCTCTCGCAGGCATCCGTCAGGTGCCCGGAGAGCGGATTAAACCCGGTCTCCGCCGTGGCAATTAGTTTGAAGTCGCCGCCGATCGGCTCCGCCACCCTGATCCCGATCTTGGATTGCTCGAGGCCGCTTTCGGCCACCGTCGAGACGGAGCCCGCGAAATTTCGCGTGGTCGTGAAGGCCTGATATTCGAGGCCTCCTGGAAACACGCTATTATTCGGGACGCCATGGCTCTGGTACGCGTAGCCAACATCGACGGTTCCGTACACGGTGACGCCGCCCAGCGACAGACTATCAGGCAACGGGTCTGCTGCCTGGGCGGACGTGCCAACCAACACCAGACCGATCGCTGTTCCGAGCAGATAACTTTTATTCATATTCCTTCTGTTCATATTCCTTCCCCTCGATAAGGATTTCTTCCGCTCACTAAAGATCTTTCAGATCCGCGAGCGCCAAATAAAAAACTCATCCTTCACCTGCTGACATGCGCGGCGTCTCTACTGCACGTCGCGGCCCCTGGTCTCGGGCAGGAACAGTGCCCCGATGACGACCGTCATGAGCGAGACGATGATCGGGTACCAGAGTCCTGAGTAGATATTGCCCGTGAGCGCCACGAGAGCGAAGGCGACGGTGGGCAGAAAGCCGCCGAACCAGCCGTTGCCGATGTGATAGGGGAGCGACATCGAGGTATAGCGGATTCGAGCCGGGAACAGCTCCACCAGCCACGCCGCGATCGGCCCGTACACCATGGTGACGTAGAAAACCAGGATGAACAGCATCAGCAGCACCATCGGGTAGTTGATCTGCCCCGGATCCGCCTTGGTCGGATAGCCCGCCTCCTTCAAGGACCCGCTCAGGGTCTTGGAGAACTTGCCCGTGGCCTCCTTGAACTCCGCCGCCGACATCCGGCCACCCTCGACCGAGGGCACCTCCGCTGAGCCGATCCGCACCAGGGCGACAGCCCCCACGACGGCGGACTCGTTCTTGTAGGGCACACCGGCCTTGGCGAGCGCCGCCTTGGCCACGTCACAGGACTGTACAAACTTCTTCTTGCCCACCGGATCGAACTGGAAGGTGCACGCGCTCGGATCAGCCACCACCGTCACCGGAGAGGTCGCCGCGGCGCTCTCGATCGCAGGGTTGGCAAAGTGCGTGATCCCCTTGAAGATCGGCATGTAGGTAATCGCCGCCAAGAGGCACCCCGTGAGCACGATCTTCTTTCGTCCGATCCGGTCGGAGAGCCGCCCGAACACGATGAAGAACGGCGTGCCGATCAAAAGCGCCGCCGCTATCAGGAGGTTTGCCGGCTGAGCATCCACCTTCAGCACCTGCGTGAGGAAGAACAGCGCGTAGAACTGCCCCCCGTACCACACGACCGCCTGACCGGCCGTCGCCCCGAGCAGCGCCAGAATCACCAGCCGCAGGTTCCCCCAGCGGGCAAAGGACTCAGTCAGCGGTGCCTTGGAGCGTGTGCCCGACTGCTTCATCTCCAGGAACACTGGGGACTCCGCCAGCTGCAGACGGATGTAGACCGAGACCACCAGCAGCGCGATCGATACCAGAAACGGGATACGCCATCCCCAGGTGTCGAAGTCCGGCCCCATTGCCGAGCGCGTCACGAGGATCACCAGAAGACTCAGGAACAACCCGAGGGTCGCCGTCGTCTGGATCCAGCTGGTGTAAAGCCCGCGCTTACCCGTCGGGGCATACTCCCCCACATAAGTCGCCGCTCCACCGTATTCCCCTCCGAGGGCCAGGCCCTGCAACAGCCGCAGCGCCACCAGAATGACCGGTGCTGCCACCCCGATCTGCGCGTAGCTCGGCAGCACCCCGACCAGTGCGGTCGACAATCCCATGATCACGATCGTGATCAGGAAAGTGTGCTTGCGACCGACGAGGTCGCCCAGGCGACCGAACAACAAAGCCCCGAAGGGACGCACGGCAAAGCCGGCCGCAAAGGCCAGCAGCGCGAAGATGAATCCCGTCGTCTCGTTGACCCCAGAGAAGAACTGCTTGGCGAGCACCGCAGCGAGCGACCCATAGAGGTAGAAGTCATACCACTCAAACACCGTCCCCAAGCTCGAGGCGAAAATGACACGACGATGTCCGCTGTCGATCCCCGTCCCGTACATGGGCAGGTTGGTCGTGGCCACGGGTGAACTCCTTTATCTATCTCGTTGGTTGTTGTTCTTGGACGCTGAGGACAGCGTAATGCCGCCTCCACACCTGCAGCTCAAAGGAGCCGCAGTTGCCGAATGACGCGACGAAAAGCCTAGGGAGCGGACGACAGCGTCCAGATCCACCACTACGGGTGTTGCCAAAATCGATCCCCCTGTACCTGTGTCGCCGATGCATCAGAGCGCCGATACAGATTGGTCCCTGTGCGTGCGCAGCGACATTCGACTTTAGTCGCAGTTGCCGCGAATTCAGCCGTTCATTGGACCAAAGTCGTAGAAGCTGGCAGGCTCAGGTTAAGTTCAAGGTCATCTGGTCGCAATTGCTTAAGGCCCGGATCACAATGGTAAAAAGCCGGCCGTTCCTGAGCAGCGGATGACTGCCTGCAGATGAATTACGCGATCCTCATCGTTGACGACCACCCCCTGTTCCGGGCGGCGCTCAGGGGTGCCATTGCAGCGGCCTGCGCAAACTGCGAGTTCTTCGAGGCTGACGGCGTGGCCTCTCTGTTTGATGCGCTGGAGCAACACCCCCATACCGACTTGTTGCTGCTGGACCTCAACCTGCCCGGCGCCTACGGCTTCTGTGTCCTGGCCCATCTGCGGGGTTCCCGGCCGGAGTTACCGGTGGTCGTGGTCTCTGCGACGGACGATGCCCGCACGGTGCGTCAGGCCTTGGCGCTCGGAGCGCAGGGCTTCATATCCAAGTCAGCCGATGCCGGCACCATCGGCCGCGACATTCAGGCGGCGCTGCGCGGGGAGTACGTCTCTCCGGCAGCTCTGGGGACGGATTCAGAACCGGAGGCCGATGGCGCGGCGCTCGATCTCGCCCAGCGCATGGCGCAGCTCACGGCACAGCAGTTTCGGGTGTTCGGCATGCTGTGTATGGGGCGGCTCAACAAGCACATCGCCTACGACCTGCAGATCACCGAGGCGACCGTGAAGGCGCATATGACCGCCATCCTGCGCAAACTCGGTGCCGCCAATCGTACACAGGCGGTGCTGCTTGCCGCGCGTCTGCTGCCCGATCCACGCCAGGCCAGGCCGCCGCCGGAGGAAACCGACTGAAGCTCAGGCGGCCGAACTGCGGGTCAGACGCAGTTTGAACGCGCTCAGCAGCGCCCGCAGTGCCGCGGGCCGTACCGGCTTGTGCAGCAGTGGCACACCGGCGCGACGCGCCGCGCGCGTCAGCTCCGCTGCGTGATCGGCGGTGATGAGAGCCGTCGCGAGACCCGGCCCGCGCACTTCCGTGATCCGCTGCACGAGCTCCAACCCATTGCTGCCATCGCCGAGATGGTAGTCGGCCAGCACCGCATCGATCGTCTCGGAGACGATCAGCCGCAGCGCTTCGCTCGAGCGGTGCGCCTTGAATACCCGCACGCCCCATTGCTCGAGCAGCGCCTGCATCGCATCGAGAATGGTCAGGTCGTTGTCCACCACCAGGACCCTGAAGGCACGCAGGCCGGCCGGGTCCGGCGGGGCGGTAATCGCGCGGCGGCGCTCGGGACGTCGAGCCTGCGCAATACGCGGAACTCGAACCCCAAACACCGAGCCCCGGCCGGGCTGGCTGCTGAGGGTCAACTCGTGGTTGAGCAGTCGCGCGAGCCGATCGCAAATGGACAGTCCCAGTCCGAGTCCCTTCTCACCCCACGGTGAACCCTGCTCGAGACGGGTAAATTCGACATACAGGTGCTCGCGCTCGTGCGAGGCAATTCCGGGCCCGGTGTCGTAGACGCAGATCTCCAGTTCCGCTCCGCGCCGCCGACAGCCGATCAGGACGCCACCGCGCTCACAGTAACGCAGCCCGTTCGACAAGTAATTCTGCAGAATCCGGCGCAGCAGCACGCGGTCGCTGCGCACCGTCTCCCCGCAACTGACGACCTTGAGACGCAGGCGGCGCGAGTGGGCCAGGGGTGCATACTGACGACGCAGGTCATCCAGCAGCTCCGCGATCGCAAATGTCGTGATATCCGGGCGCATCACGCCAATGTCCAGCTGCGCCACGTCGAGCAGGTCCCTGAGCAGCTCCTCGGCCGCACGCATCGAGCCATCGATACGGCTGGCAAGTTCACCGATCTCCGGATGCACCGCAGCCCGCGCCTCCAAGGCGGAGACAAACAGCCGCGCGGCATTTAGGGGTTGCAGCAGATCGTGACTCGCCGCGGCGACAAACCGAGTCTTACCGAGGTTGGCCGCCTCCGCCTGCTGTTTAGCCGTACGCTGTGCCTCGAGTGCGTCGCTAAGTTCCCGAGTACGTTGCTCGACGCGCGCTTCGAGTTCCTGTTTTGCCTCGCGCAGTGCCTGCTCCGTGCGCTTGAAGTCGGTGATGTCCGTGTACGTCGACACGAACCCCCCGCCGGCCATCGGCTGACCGCTGATGCTGAACACCTGCCCGTTCTTGCGCTCGCGCTGGTAGGTGTAGGCGGTGCCGGCGCGCATGTGAGCCAGCCGCTTCGACACGTGTTGCTCGGGATCGCCAGAACCAAACTCGCCGCGCTCGGCATTCCATCGGATCAGATCGGCAACCGGGCGGCCGACATACACCAGGTCGCTCGGATACTCAAATAGCTCGAGATAGCGGTGATTCCAGGCGACCAGGTTCATGTCGGCATCCACCACGCTGATGCCTTGCGTGACGTTTTCCATCGTCGCCGCCAGCAACTGCCGGCTGAAGCGAAGTTCCTGCGAGGTTTCGTCCAGCAGTTCCGCGACCTCCTCGACATCGAGGCCTTTGCGCCTGAGCGCATGAGTCAGGACGATACGGGCCGAAGATGCGCCAATCGAGCCACCCAGTACACGCTCGACGTGTTGCAACATACCCCGATCAACGGGGTCGGACGGTTTGGACGGCGGCCGCGCAGAGTGGGCCAGGTACTCAGCCAGCGAACGGCGTGCCGCGACCTGACCGATGATGCGGGCCGCGACGGCCTCGAGATCACCCAGCTTCGCGGAAATCGTGGGCCGCTTGGGTGCGGCAAACACGCGCGCCGCCCGTCGTTCCTGCAGCGTGACGCCCCGAATCAGTGAGGCGGTCACCAGGATCACGACATTCAGCGTCAGAGAGGCGAGCGCGACCGGACCGACAATGCCATGGCCCGAATAGTTCGCCACGGCGCGCGGCCACAGCCACGTCAAAGCCTGGTGCGGCGCAAAGCCCGAGGACGGCAATACGCCACCGGCGATCAGGTTCGGCAGGAACAGCAGGTATCCCCACATGAGGAAACCCGCGAACATGCCCCAGAAGACCCCTGCGCGTGACGCGCCGCGCCAGTAAAGCGCGGCGAGCAGTCCTGGCGCGAACTGCGCCATGGCCGCAAACGACAGCATTCCGATGGATGCAAGACTGGTCGAGCCAGCCCTCGAGCGATAATAGGCGAAGGCGAGCAGCGCGAGCGCGAATATGACCAAGCGGCGTAGCCACAAAACGTGGCGCCCGAGGCTGGTCCCCGCCTCAAGGCGACGATGCCACAGCAAGGGCACCGCAATGTCATTCGAGATCATCGTGGAGAGCGCAATACTGGCCACCACCACCATGGCCGTGGCTGCCGACAGACCGCCCAGAAACACCAGCACGGCGAGCCAGGGGGCTCCGTAGGTGAGCGGCAACGTCAACATAAACGTGTCCGACCCACCCGGAACGGTGTGGGTACCGCCGACCGCGAGCGCCACAATCGGAATCACCAGTACGGAAAAGATTCCCAGATAAAGCGGCAGGATCCAGCGTGCGTGCTTCAGATCGCCGCTGTCGGCGCACTCGATGACGGTCACCTGGAACTGCCGCGGCAGACAAAAGATGGCGGCCGCCGCTAGCACCGTCGCGATGAGCGTGTTGGCGTTGAACATCGTGGACAGGTCCCGCAGACCTGGCGGCACCACGAGCGGGCGTCCCCGAAGTTCCAGCCACGCGTACAGGGCGACGGCCACGAAGGCCGTCACCTTGAGCAGTGATTCAAACGCTATGGCGAGCATCAGTCCTTCGTGACGCTCCGATGCGTCAACCCGCCGCGCCCCGAACAACACCGCGAACAGAGCCATCAGGAGCGCCACGCCGAGCGCGGAATCGTGATACCACGGTGCCGAGCCGGTGGTGGTAGCCGTCAGCGCAGCGATGCTGGCGGCGACCGCCTTGTATTGAAGGGCGAGATAGGGAACCGCCGCGGTAACGGCGATCACCGTCACCAGCACCGCGAGCGAGCGGCTTTTTCCAAAACGTGAGCCGATAAAGTCGGCGATCGACGCTACCTTGTGGGCGCGCCCGACCTCGACCAGGCGCTCCAGAAACGGCAGCGCCAGCAGGAACACCAGCGTAGGTCCAACGTAAATCGGCAGGTAACCCCAGCCCTCGCGCACGGCCGTTCCGACCGCACCGTAGAATGTCCACGACGTGCAATACACCCCGAGCGCCAGGCCGTAGATGTAGGGGCGCAGGCGTTGCCGATTAGGGTAAATCGAGCGGTGATCGCCGTAGAATGCAATCGCAAACAGGAACGCCAGGTAGGCAACCGCCAGTGCGGACAGCAACCAGCCAGACAACATCAGTCCCCCTCCTGTTGTTCTACACGCGTGCCCCGGTACGCGTTTTGTTCAATCCCTTGCACGTCCCGTTTGAGGGACAAATTCATTCTAATATGGCGTGTTGTCCGCCGCCATAAATGCACCGGCAGCCCCCTCAAAACTGCCTTTCCGACTGACTAATGTCGTAGCTGTGGTACACCAGCGCCTCATCCCGGAGCATTTCCATGCGTACACCTCTGACAGCAAGCCGGCAGACAGGATCAATCGCTGTCCTGGCGCTCGCTCTCACCCTGTCGTCCGCCTTTGCCGCAGACCCCGTCAAGTCAGTTCCCATCAGGATTGCGGTATTCGATTTCGAGCTGGAGGATACGAGTCCCGCAGCAGCGCTACTCAACAAAAGCACAAGTAGTGCGGCCAGTATGGATAAGGTCAGCAGCGAGGCACGCCAGGAGTTGGCGCAGTCGGGACGCTACCGCCTCATCGACGCAAGCAAGGCCGATGCGAAGCCGGTGATGGAGAAGTCGCTGCGGAACTGCGGCGGGTGCGAGGCGAGCATTGCATTGCAGCTCGGGGCCGAGCAGTCCCTCATCGGGGTTGTGAGAAGAGCGACCCAGACGGACTACTACATCGTGATCCAGATTCGCGATGCTCGAACCGGCAAGGTTCTCGATCAGCAGGGCGCGAACTTCGCTGGCGGCGAGGACGGTTGGGCGAGCGGTGTGCGCATGCTGATCAAACACCAGATCCTGGTGACCCCAAACTGATCACGATGGTGCGATCAGGTTCCGACAGGCTGCGCTGGATGCTCAACGACTCGAGGCGTTTCCGCACTCGCAGCGCCTCCTCGCCGAGCCTGTCAGGCGCCCACTGCGTTGGGGTCTCGCCAGGCGCGCTCGAAGGGCAGCCGCCAGGCGTGCGGGGCAACCAGCTGGTGAATGGCGTTCGGCCCCCATGATCCGGGGGCATACAGACGAACCGGGTGCGGGTTCTCGAGCAGCGGTGTGGACACCTCCCAGAGTCGCTCGATGCCCTCGGCAGTCGTGAACAGGGTGTGATCGCCGCGCATGGCGTCGAGAATCAGCCGCTCGTAAGCCTCGAGCACATCCCCGACCAGTCCGGTGTCGTGCATGGCGAACTGCAGGCTGAGCTTGTCCAGCCGCATTCCCGGTCCGGGGCGCTTGCCATAAAAAGACAGTGACATCTTCGATGCGTCGGCGAGGTCGAAAGTCAGGTGGTCCGGCCCCTGCGCCCCCACGCCCGAGTCGATGGGGAACATGCTCCTGGGCGGCTCCCGAAACGCGATGGAGATGATCCGCTGCCCTTCGGCGAGACGCTTGCCGGTACGCAGGTAGAAGGGCACCGAGGCCCAGCGCCAGTTGTCGATCGAGCACTTCAGGGCAATGAAGGTCTCGGTGTCTGACTCGTGATCGACCCCCTCCTCCGTGCGGTACCCGTTGTACTGCCCGCGCACGACGTCGCTCGGTCGGATGGGGAGCATGCTGCGGAAGACCTTGTTCTTCTCCTCGCTGATGGATGAGGGCTCAAGAGCGGTCGGCGGCTCCATGGCCATGAAGGCGAGAATCTGAAACAGGTGCGTGACCACCATGTCGCGATACGCGCCGATCGTCTCGTAGAACCCGACCCGTTTGCCGAGCCCGAGGGTCTCCGGCACATCGATCTGTACATGGTCAATGAAATTGCGGTTCCAGATGGGCTCGAACAGCCCGTTGGCGAAGCGGAAAGCGAGAATGTTCTGCGCCGGCTCCTTGCCGAGGAAGTGATCGATACGGAAGATCTGCTCCTCGTCGAATACCTCATGCAGGCGGGCATTCAAGGACACGGCGCTCTTGAGATCGACGCCGAAAGGCTTTTCCATGATGATTCGGGCGCGTTCGACAAGTCCGGCCTCCCCCAGCATGCGCACGGCCGGCAGAGCCGCGCTGGGCGGAACGCTCAGGTAGTGAAGCCGGCGAGTCTCGCCAGTCAGGGACTTCTCGGCGTTTTCCACCGCTGCCCTGAGTGCACCGGCACCCGCGGCCTGCGGGACGTAAGTCAGATTTGCGGCGAAGACGCTCCAGGCCTCGTCCGTGACCTTGCGGCTGGAGAACTCCCGCAGCGCCGCGCGTACGAATTCACGGAATGACTCCGGGGTCATGTCTTCCAGGGAGACGCCGATGATCCGGTAACCGGGTATGAAACCGGAGTTCGACAGATGGAACATACCCGGAAGGAGCTTCCGACGAGACAGATCGCCGGTGGCGCCAAAGAGCACAACCACGTGCGGAAATTTCGGACCGACTCCTGGGGGAATCTTCGCCACCGTTAAGATCCTCGTCTCAGCCTTGCCCGGCGAAAACCCAGCCGGCGGCTGGACCGAGAGTAGCTGACGTGCATGACCGAATCCATCTCCGGGCATACCGCGGCGTGTGGTTCAGCTGGTGTCCTTCAAGCGCCGCACGAGCTCCTTGAGTGCGTCGAGTCGGTCCTCGAACAGATTGTACTGCTGCGAGGCGCTCGTCCCCTCGCTGTACAGGACAGGATGCGGAGACTCAGCGATGCGTCGCATCGTGGATAAGTCGACGCTGTAAGCGCAAGGCGTCGTAGCGCCAAACGGCGGTTTATGAACCGCAACGCCAATGCCGACATCACGCGCCGAACCATCAGGCGGCGACGGCAGGTCGATGCGTCCGTCCTGCACCTGCAAAGCCAGTGGAGGACAGGCAGAGCGCGTACTCTCGGATTCCTCAGGTGCGCCCACGAACCAGAAATACGCCAGCAACATGTAGCTGTACTTGCCACTTCGATCCACTGCAGCTGCTGCCAGTGTCACGTAATCACGGGGCCCGGTGATGGTTTCTGAGCGCAAATGCGCAAACAGAAGTGGCCGGCTTACGGCGATGACCGTCGCACCTGTCTGCTCATCAACGTATTCGAGTGGGCTGTTCGACCCTGCTACCGCAACGGTTGCTGCGAGGGCGAGTATCAGGGTGCACGATGCACTCCTGCACACTACAGAATCGATCCGCATCCTCCGCAAAAGGCGGTGCATGGCTAGCGTCCGGAAAGGCGCTGCGCTGATCGACCAAACTGGGTAACAGCGGCGCCGCAAGCTTTTCGCAGCGCTCGGCGCACGAAAATCCGCTCTTGAGTGCATTGTTAGCCATTTTAGCTTGTCCGTTTCCTGGGCGCCGAAATCAGCGAATCGCGCGCCCGAGAGTCTGCTGGGGAGTTGCTGGAAACGATAATTGGCGGGAATCGGCCGCTGCCATTCAAGACGGAGCGTCGATCAACCGAACCACCCGCTCGTGGAACTGCATGCAGCCCCAACGTAAACAACCAGTTAGGCGAAATGGCGCTTCGCTGCGTATCCGGCGGATCATCCTGTCCGTCGCTGCCGCGGGAAATGCGCGCGCGGGTTGTGCCACGTTAAGATGCTGCCCTATAGCACGCTGTGCGGCATTTCCGCGGTCCCACGCCGCAGACGATAACGACAACGATTTCGGGGAGAACGCGTCCCATGACGACGATGACGGCGCAGGCGCAGAAAGAGCTGACCGTCCGCGGGCTGATACTGGGTGTGCTGATCACACTGGTATTTACGGCGGCAAACGTGTTCTTCGGTCTCAAGGCGGGATTGACCTTCGCCACCTCTATCCCGGCCGCCGTCATCTCCATGGCGGTGCTGCGCGGGTTCAAGGGGATGACGATCCAGGAGAACAACATCGTCCAGACGGTCGCCTCGGCGGCCGGAACGCTCTCCTCGATCATCTTCGTGCTGCCAGGCCTGGTGATAATCGGGTGGTGGACCGGATTCCCGTATTGGATTTCCGTCTCGATCTGCGCTTTCGGTGGAATATTGGGAGTGATGTATTCCATTCCCTTGCGGCGTGCTCTGGTCACGCAATCGGATCTGCCCTACCCGGAAGGGGTCGCGTGCGCTGAAGTTCTGCGGGTCGGCGGTGGCGCCGAAGCCCACACTTCGGCGGTGGCGGAAGCCAGCGCGGGACTGCGGGCCGTGCTTTGGGGTTCGATCGTCTCGGCCACCTTTGCACTCGTGGTCGCCACGCGCGTGTTCGCCGGGGACCTGGTGCGTTATTTCCGAATCGGTACCCGTGGCGGGGTGAGCGGCTTTGATTTTTTCTTCTCCTTCGCGCTGTTCGGCGTCGGTCACCTGATCGGACTATGGGTCGGGGTCGCGATGCTGGTCGGGGCACTGATCGGCTGGCTCTGGGGCGTGCCCTATTATTCATCGCTCAGCGACAGTCACGCCACGGCCGCTGCCCTCGCGCTCGACACCTGGAATCACAAGATTCGCTTTGTCGGCGCGGGCACGATCCTGGTCGCCGCTATCTGGACGCTCGCGAAGCTGGTCAAACCTGTCTATGCGGGGCTGCGCTCGGCAATGGCGGCTTCGCGCGCACGGCGCGCGGGAAATTCGGCGGCGTTGCCGCAAACCGAGCGCGATATTCCTATCGGGATAGTGGGTTTGGTCACGCTCCTCTGCTTCGCGCCGATCGCAGTGCTATTAGCGGGTTTCGACTCGGGTGGCGCTTTGGACAGCCACATGACAGAGCTGGTGATCGGCGGATTGATTTATATCGTGCTGATGAGCTTCTTCGTCTCGGCGGTCTGTGGGTACATGGCCGGCCTCATCGGCTCCTCGAATAGCCCCCTGTCGGGCATTGGCATCCTCGCCGTGATCGGCGCGGCGTTGCTGCTGGTGTTTTGTGTGCGCTCGAGTGTGCCGGTCGGTGCCGGACGCGCGCTGGTGGCGTTCGCTCTGTTTGTAACGTCCGTCGTATTTGCAGTTGCCACCATCGCGAACAACAACCTGCAGGATCTGAAGACAGGTCAGCTCGTGAATGCGACACCATGGAAGCAGCAAGTTGCACTGGTCATCGGCGTCATTGCCGGGGCCGTGATTATTCCGCCGATTCTCGATCTGCTGAATCACGCGTACGGATTTGCCGGGGCACCCGGCCCACATCGGGACAATGCGCTCCCGGCGCCTCAGGCAGGGCTGATCTCGGCTCTCGCGCAAGGCGTGCTGCAAAACAACGTGGACTGGAGCTTGATCGAGGTAGGTGCAGGCATCGGTGCAGCGATCATCCTCGTCGATGAGGTATTGCGCCGCGTGACCCGTGGCGCGCATCTCTCCCCGCTAGCGGTCGGGTTAGGCATCTATCTGCCCACGCAGAGCACCCTCACGGTTGTTCTAGGCGCATTCGCCGGATGGTATTTCGATCGGCGCGCCGAGCGGCGCGCAAACCCGGCGAGCACCAAGCAGCTCGGCATCCTGCTCGCCTCCGGCATGATCGTCGGCGAAGGTCTCATCGGCGTGTTCATCGCGGCCCTTGTGGCATTTTCCGGCAAAGACTTTCCCCTGTCCCTCGTCGACAACAGTTTTGCCGAAAACGGTGCAGTGGTCCTGGGCACCGTCGCATTCGCGACAGTCATCGCGTTGCTGTACCGCTGGGTGGCACGCCTGCGCCAGTAGCGGGATTCTCCAGCGCAGCGCCACGCTTGATCAGGCGTTACACCAAAGGACAAGGCCAATGTCTGCGTGCTGGGGGGGTCATTGCACTCCCGCAGGCCCTGTGCGAGAGATGCCGTGCAACGCGCTACGAGATCTTGATGGTCTATTCCGCAGTCACTACGACTTTCCCTCGGGCGTGCCCTTTCTCCAGATAGCGCAGCGCCTCGGGAGTCTCACTTAGCCTGTACCGCCTGTCGATGACCGGTGTCACCTTACCGGACTGCATGAGAGCGCCCAAGGTGACCAAGTCATCTTTGTTGAGTTCCGCCAGCATCATGCTGAATTTCTGGCTCATGAACGGCGATAACATCAGGCCCTCGATCGGAGTCGCGAACCACCCAAACCAATTACCGGTGCTGGTCGCGCCAATGTTGACCAGGATGCCATTGGGATTTAGAACACGTTTGTATTCCAGCAACGAGTGGGTCCCGACATTGTCCAGAATCAGGTCGTAGTGTTGCGCGCCCTTGGTGAAATCCTCCCGCGTGTAGTCAATGACGTGATCGGCGCCGATCGACCTGACCAGATCGACATTGCGTGTGCTGCATACGCCGGTCACCTCAGCACCGTATGACTTGGCGATCTGCACCGCGAACGTACCCACGCCCCCGGAGGCGCCGTTGATCAGGACCTTCTGCCCAGCGCGAATATGTCCCTTGTCACGCAGAGCCTGCAGCGCGGTAATTGCCGCAATCGGTACCGCAGCGGCCTGCTCGAACGTCAGATTGCTCGGCTTGTGGGCGATTGCTCGATCCTCCCGGACCGCTACGTACTCGGCAAACGCGCCGAATTTTCCGCCGAACACCTCATCACCAGGCTTAAACCGCGTCGCGTTCTTGCCCACCGCCTCGACCGTTCCGGCGAAGTCGACGCCCAGTCTCGGGTTCTCTGGTTTCCCGAAGCCGGAGTCCATGCGCACGATGTACGGAGTGCCTTCCAGGTAGTGCCAGTCGAGCGGATTGACCGATGCCGCGTGCACTCGGACCAAGACTTCATTGTCCGCAGGCGCAGGCTTGGGAATGTCCTCATATCTGAGAACGTCGGGTGAACCGTAGCAACGGCGAACGACACTCTTCATGAGGGTCGCTCCCACCGGCAGCGACGGCGCCGGGACGCACGGAGCGGTGTGACTCATGGCAAGCGCCAGCGACAGCGCCCCCACTGCCAAGAGGATTACGAGAGCCCCTATGATTTTGTAGCGTAGTTTCATGGATCCCCGCTGCGCTTATGTGGATCAGAATATTGCCGCGTCCCCGCAGGCCAATCCTCAGCCGCTTCGTTACGACTGTACCGCAGGTGCGCGCTGCGCGCGGCTTGTCTTGACCGCAGAGCCCACTCGCTCGGCGGCGAGCCAGATTCATCGCCATCCAAAACAGCAGCTTGGGAGATGGTGTTCTGGCATAGCCGGCATAGCCTATTTGCACGTGCCTCGTGGATGAGCGATTTGGCAATGTGCGCCGCCGTACAGATGAGGTCTCGACAAAGGTCTAGCCTCATTTCTCGCTTGACTGGTGGCGACGCTGTTCCAACGCATGTTTGCACCCCACGATCCAGTCGCGAGGTGTCTATGAATCTCCATCTGACGATTGGACCGATTGCGTCGCTGATCGCCGGCATTTTGATCCTCGTCGTGCCGCGACTCCTGAACTATATCGTCGCGATCTATCTGATCATCATAGGTCTCGTAGGATTGTTCGGCGGCGGCTTTCATCTTCAATAGTAAACAGTCTTACTAACCGCATCGAGCAACACAAAAGCGTACACATGGATACGATCCCCCTACTACGAATCATTGTTGCCGGTGTTGTGGTCTTGGTACCGCTTGCACTCGCGGCTTGGCTCTTCACACAATATAAAAAGGGATCCGGCAGGCTTCAGCCGCGGTTCGGTCCGGAATACCGCCGAACGGCCGGTAAGCCCGGCGGGCGAACAAAAGCCGCATCGGAACTCGCAACCGGTGAAGAGCGCGTTGAGCACGTTACCATTACACCGTTGGCGCCTGAAGAGGCCGCCAAGTTCAGTCAGGGCTTGGCACCAGGACCGGTTCGTCGATAAAGCCAGCGGGGCCCGTCCTCGAAGCGGGCCAGTTGGTCCGTTACTTCGTTAAGCGTGACCAGCCGATGGTCGATTTCGAATATGTTCGCAAGTTGGCCTTGAGCAAACCAGCCATTGGTTGAACGGTCGGCATCAACGAACGAATCAGCCTCGGTGCCTGTCCCTTGTGGGACTGTCCTTTGTGGACCATGAGTCGCTGGCCTGACGTTCCCACTCGGCAAGCCGTCGTTCCTCTTCGTCCTTAGCCGCACCGTAGCGCTCCTGGAGCGTGCCGGAGAGTGACGCTAAGCCGGGGATGTCATCGAAGTCGTCATCGTTAAGTTTGCCGCACTGCTTCGTCTAGCCCGCAGAGGATGCGCCGCGTGCTGCCGTGTCTTCGTCAGCACCGCGGCACGCGCTTGTGTTCGTTAGCGCACGGAGCCGCGCTGAACGTGCGCCTACGCTCACAAGAGCGCCAGGTGGCGTCCGCAAGCGCCTCGTTACGTCCCGTCCTCCAGACCTTTCGTCCAGGAGGATTCCCGACGGTCCGTTCGATGCCCGCTGCTTTAGCGCTGGCGAACCGAATTTTCCCGCTCGCGATCCCGAGGAGAAACTCATGACTTTGGGAACCATTCTGTTGATCGTTTTGGTACTGATGCTGATCGGCGCCATCCCGACATGGTCGCATAGCCGCAGTTGGGGCTACGGGCCCAGTGGTGGCTTGGGTTTAGTGTTGGTCATCGTCGTCGTGCTCGTTTTGTTAGGACGGCTGTAACACCGCGCTCGTAATTCTTAAGTTAGTTAGACTTTGCGCGACTGAGAATCACGCAAGAGTCCGTCGGTTTCTTTACCTGAGCGCCAGGATAGGCGGGCCATTAGTACCTGACCGAGGCAGAGTTCAGCGCGCTCTTGATCAGCTTGCGTTGCCGATACTTACAATGCGCGCTCCTTGCTGATCGTTTGCCCTTGGGGATAGAAGGGAGCCTTGATTGAACGATGGACTGGGGCGGAAGCGCACCGATCGGCCCAGGTCTTAAATCGCGCTAAGACGTTGATCATTAATCACTTCTAACGGCGGATCGTGGAATGTTCCCTGCAGTTACGCGGATAACTGGGTGATTTGCCTATATTCCGCTCAGCGTTATCCCACGGCTGAAAGCATCAAAGTAGCGCCTGCGTGCGATGCCCGATGGATGAAAGAATTGAGCGTGGTGCGCTCCACGTTTCCAGGTGTCTGAGCTCGAGGTCAAAGGAGACCGGTTGTGAAGATCAGGGTGGGCTACGAGTTGATCTACGACTGTCCGCAGCCGACGCCGATGATATTGGTGCTGAACATTCACTATACGCGCGCATCCGACCTTGCGGTTCCGGATCACGTAATCATAGACCCGTCCATTCCGATGACCGTCTATCGCGATAGCTTCGGCAACTGGTGCACTCGCATCGTCGCCCCCAAGGGTCAGATCAAGATCACGAGTACCGCCATCGTCAATGACTCGGGCGAGCCGGAGGTCGTCGCCCCGTCCGCGCAGCAGCATGCGATCCAGGATTTGCCCGAAGAAGCCCTCGTTTTTCTCCTGGCGAGTCGATATTGTGACACCGAACGATTTTTACAGATCGCCTGGAACACGTTCGGCCAGACCCCGACGGGCTGGGCCCGGGTCCAGGCAATCTGCGATTTCGTGCACAATCACGTCTCTTTCGGCTACGAGCACGCGAGTGCCACAAGAACAGCCTGGGAAACGTTCAACGAGCGGCGCGGCGTCTGCCGCGATTTCGCACATCTTGCCATTGCCTTCTGCCGCTGCATGAATATTCCGGCGCGATATTGCACGGGCTATCTCGGTGACATAGGCACTCTGCCGCCCTACGGTCCGATGGACTTTGCCGCTTGGTTCGAGGCGTATCTCGGAGGATGCTGGTACACCTTCGATCCACGCAACAACGTGCCGCGGATCGGGCGAATCTTGATGGCAAGAGGCCGCGACGCGATTGACGTCGCGATCAGCACGACGTTCGGGGCCAATACGCTCGTCGGCTTCAAGGTCTGGACTGATGAAGTACCGGCCGCTTGACCGCAACGCCGTCGGCACAACCATCCGCATTCTTCAGATCGAAGGGGCGTCCGAGGACAACGGTATCTTTCGCGGCTCGCCGCTGGAAAACTGTACCTGACTCTGGCCACTCACTCCTGCGCGCGGCGGAAAATACGTCTGCGCGATGCCCTCGTGTACAACGATGATGTGCAGTTGCAATCGATCGATGAGCTCATGCAGGCCAGCCTGGTCGAGAGTTGCCAGCGCCGCATTGTCGATGAAACTGCGGGCCCCTTCGAGTGAGCCCAACACGCCAGCGCTGCGCGGCAGCGCCCGCAGGAAATACTCGACCTCTTTCAGGCAGTAGAGACATGCGCGCGGGAACTGTGTGTCCCGCAGCACGAAATCGAGAACAGCTGAGCGGCTGACGCGAGTTCGCTGGCTCAGGCGGTACATCTGATAGCCTGACAATGATTTCAGCAGGTTGAGCCATTGGATCGTTTCGAACGGCTGGAACCCCGGCGCATCCTTAGGCAGCAGCTGCGCAGAACGCACATCAATGATCCGGCTCGTCATGTCGGCCCGCTCCAGATTGCGGCCGAGCATCAGAAACGTAAATGCATCGTTGCGGCTCATCGTCCCTTCAAGCTCGCCGGTCAGCGTCTGCATGCCCCGGATGATGCGCTGTAGGGAATGGAAGCGGGTGCGCTTGCTCAGCGCCGCCGGCAACTTCTCTTTGGTTTCCATGAACAGTTCATTCATATGCTCCCAGACTTCGTTCGGCAGAACGTCACGCAAGGTGCGAGCGTTATCGCGCGCGGAACTGACCGACGAGAGGATCGATCCGGGATTATCAAGATCGGCAATCAGGAAATGGACGATGTCACGTTCCTCGGCGCGCTTCTCACGCGCATCGAACAGCTCGCGGCTGCCGGTGATGTCGACTAGCGCCAACCAACCCGGCCGGTATTCGGGCGGCAGGTCAAGGAGCAGGTTAGCGTTGACGTTGACCAGGCGCGCCATGTTCTCCGCGCGCTCGAGGTAACGAGCCAGCCAATAAACATTCTCCGCGACACGCGAGAGCATGCGTTATGCCTCTATGTCGACGATCCAGGTGTCCTTGCTGCCCCCGCCCTGCGAGGAATTGACCACCAGCGAGCCTTCACGCAGGGCAACGCGGGTCAATCCACCGGTGGTGACGTAGGTCTTCGGACCACTAAGGATGAAGGGACGCAGATCCACGTGACGCGGTTCGATGCGTTCATCGACGAAGGTCGGCACGGTGGATAGCGTTATCACCGGTTGCGCGATGAAATTGCGCGGCGCTGCCTTCAGCTGCGTGGCGAATTGATTGCGTTCGCGCTGGCTCGCCGTGGGGCCCATCAGCATTCCGTAGCCGCCCGAGCCGTCGACCGGCTTGACCACGAGCGAATCCAGATGATGCAAAACATGCTCGAGCTGTTCGGGCTCCGCACAGCGCCACGAGGGAACGTTTGGGAGAATCGGATCCTCGTCGAGGTAGTAGCGAATCATGTCGGGCACATAGGTGTACACGAGCTTGTCATCCGCGACGCCCGCTCCGGGAGCATTTGCCAGAGCCACGTTGCCTTTCGCCCATGCGCGCATAAGTCCCGGAACGCCGAGCGTGGATTCCGCGCGGAAGGACTCCGGGTCAAGGAAATCATCGTCGATACGACGGTAGATCACATCGATACGCGTCCAGCCGTGGATCGTCTGCATGTACACGCAGTCATCGTCGTGTACTGCAAGATCTCTGCCCTCGACGAGTTCGCAGCCCATCTGCCGCGCGAGATACGAATGTTCGAAGTACGCCGAGTTGTAGATGCCGGGCGTGAGCACCACGACCTCCGGCAAGCGCTCGCGTCGGGGAGATAGTGCCACCAGCATCTCATGTAACTGCGAGGGGTAATCATCGACGGGAAGGATCGCAGTGTTCTCAAAGAGCTCAGGCAGTACGCGCTTCACGACCTGCCGGTTCTCGATCATGTACGAAACACCGGACGGTACGCGCAGGTTGTCCTCGAGAACATAGACAGTGCCGTCTTTGTCGCGCACCAGGTCCGTGCCGCAGATGTGCGCCCAGCAGCCCTGTGGTGGATTGATACCTACGCAGTTGCGCCGGAAGTTTTTCGAGGACGCGATGATGTAGTGTGGAAACACACCGTCCTTGACGATGCGTTGCGCGTGATAAACATCGTCGATGAAGTGATTAAGGGCACCGACGCGCTGTTTCAGGCCCGCCGCGATCCGGTTCCACTCCCTCGAGGAAATGATGCGCGGGATGATATCGAGCGGCCAGGCGCGATCGATCGAACCGCCCTGCTCGTGGTACACGGTAAAGGTGACGCCCATCACCTTGATGGCAAGTTCGGCGGCCTGCTGGCGCACGCCGAGCTCCTCACTTCCGAGCTCCGACAGGTGACGTATGAGCGCACGTCCAGCCACACGCGCACCGCCACCCGGGCCGATCAGCTCGTCATGCAGGCCGGATGCGCAGTAGTTGGTCCAATTGATGCTCATGAGCGCTCTTAAGCGGCGTGGGCCGGAATATCTGGCACTCTGTTGAATACTAGCCCAGTTCGGCAGGAATCGAACGTCGTTCCGCGTGACCCGCTTCGGTGCGCCGCAGGGCCCAGAATGGTGCACGCAGATGCCGCCGGTGCCGTCCAATTCCCCGGCGGCATCCGTATAATGCCGGCCCGTGTCGATTCATGTTGCGCTGAATCACGTTACGCACTACCGCTATGACCGGCGCGTGGCCTTAAGCCCTCACGTGGTGCGTCTGCGGCCGGCCCCGCATTCGCGTACACGCATTCTGTCCTACTCGATGAGCATCGAGCCGGCCCGGCACTTCATCAACTGGCAGCAGGATCCGGAAGGGAATTATCTCGCGCGCGTAGTGTTTCCGGACAAGACCGAACAGCTGCGCATCGAAATCGATCTGATTGCCGAGATGGCGGTGCTCAATCCGTTCGATTTCTTTCTTGAGCCGCACGCGGAGAGTTTCCCGCTCGCCTACACCGCCGAGGAGCAGAGTGCTCTCGCGCCGTATCTGGCGAAGGCACCTGCCGGGCCGCGTTTTGCGGACTACCTCGCCTCGATTCCCCGTGTACCGGCAAGTACGGCGAACTTTCTCGTCGACCTCAATGGGCGTTTGGCCCGGGATGTCCGTTATCTGATTCGACTTGAGCCTGGCGTGCAAACCT
>Ga0302326_10010002_pt1 | contig 20588 bp, 19 predicted proteins | sample Palsa_T0_3_FD_202264 | JGI IMG/M metagenome (GOLD analysis project Ga0302326, IMG submission 202264) | Peat permafrost microbial communities from Stordalen Mire near Abisko, Sweden - Palsa_T0_3 | ecosystem: Environmental > Terrestrial > Soil > Palsa > Peat permafrost | place: Sweden: Abisko...
CAATCTGCTTGCGTACCATGCCCTTTGCCTCTCTTGTCGACTCTCTCAACTTACTATCCATGGACACTATTTCTCGCGAAAACAACAGCCTGCTCCCGATGGGAGGCATCATCATCGGTGCCGTTGCGCTCATTATCGGCGGCTATGCGGCCATCACCCTTTCCAAAGTGAACCGCACCCTCGCCGCGCAGGCTGACAAGGTCGCGAAGATCGACGACATCGCATCGCAGGTCGGATCGGCCGCGGCCGCGAGCGACAAGGCCGCGCGGGACATCACGACTCTCCAGAACTCCACGCAGGCCGCGGTGAACCAGCTCGGCACAGAGCTCGCGACGCTCGACGAGAAGGTTAAGCACATTGAGGAGTCGCATGTTGCCAAGGCGGCCGCAAGGGGCGCCAAGGGGGGCGGCGAGCCGGCGGTCGCGGGACCGGGCGAGTACATTGTGAAGGCGGGTGACACGGGCGCCAAGATCGCGCGCGCCAACGGCTGTTCCCTTTCCGACCTCGAATCGGTCAACGCCGGGGTGACCTGGACGCATCTCAAGGTCGGCGAAAAGCTGAAGCTGCCCGAGAAGAAGTGACCGCTGGGGAGCCTTCCCGGTGGGTGCGCGAGAGTGAGCGGACGCTCGTCTCGACGCGTGTATTGGACCTGAGGAGCGAGCATTTCCGCCATCCTGTGCGCGGCACGGAGCGCGACTTTGTCGTCATCCACGCGCCTGACTGGGTGAATGTCGTGGCGGTGACCCCGGACTCGCGGATCGTCCTCGTGCGCCAGTTCCGTTTTGGATCGGACGAGCTTTCGCTCGAGATCCCCGGCGGCGTGATCGAGAAGGGCGAGGACCCGGTTGCGGCGGGACTGCGCGAGCTGTCGGAGGAGACAGGCTACGGCGGAGGTCGGGTACGCCTCCTCGGGAGCGTGCGGCCCAACCCGGCGATCCAGGACAACCGCTGCCATTTCGTGCTTGTCGAGGGCGCGGTGCCCACGGACCCCATGAAATGGGACGACGACGAGGAGATACAGGTGTCGACGGTCCCGGTTACGGAAGCCCTTGCCCTGGCGCGCACGGGGGGAATCACGCACAGCCTCTCGGTGGCGGCGCTCATGCTGTTTGAGGGGACCCGCGGCGTTTGACTTGGCGTAACCCGCGGATAACCTAGCCGTCACCCTTTCCGTGAGCCCCACTACCCGAACGGCATGATCCCCTCCCAATTCGCAAACAGCCCGGCCGCCCTCGGCGAGCCCCGGGAGCCCGGCACACTGCCGGAGCCCCTCGAGCGCGAGATCCGCAGGATATACTCGAGGAGCCCCGTCTACGGCCGGAGGTTCCCGCTTCACGACGAGGCGCTGCGGTGGTCCTGCTACAGGGAGATCCCCGCGCTCTCCAAGAAGGAGATCGTCGAGAGGGGCCACCAGTCGTTCTTCGAGGACTACGCGGAGATCGAGCGCGGGCTGGCCGACCGGCGCTTCGAGTACGAGAACACGTCGGGCACGACGCAGGCCCCGATGACGATCATCATGGAGGACGGATGGTGGGCGGCGCAGACGCTGAGGGCCTACCGCGCGTCGCCGATCCTGCGGCAGTTCGCGGACAGGCCGCACCGCAAGTGCGTCCTGGCACCGGTGGGATGCTCGAGCAACCTCTGCCCCTACGAGGACCATCCCTTCCCGCACCGCTATTTTGACGGCACCGTCTACCTGAACCTCTCGAGCGACCCCTTCGCGTTCTCGGAGGCCGAGTGGGACCGGATCGTCGTCGAGCTCCAGGCGACGCAGCCTGAAATCCTCGAGGGCGAGCCCGTGTACCTTTCGCTGCTCGCCCGCGCGGCGACGAAGCGCGGCGTCAGCGTCAGGAGCCTACGCGCGGTCATCCTGACCTACGGCAAGGCGAGCCTGCAGCACAGCCGCAGGATTGCCGAGGCGTTCCCCGCGCCGCAGGTCGACCTCTACGGTTCGACCGAGGCCGGCTACCTATTCGTGGGCGAGGCGTTCAGGGACGACTCGAGGGCGATCGACGACAACGCTTTCATCGAGCTCGTGCCATGGCGCCCGGATGTGCCCTGCGTCCACCAGATCCACGTCACCACCCGCGGCCGCGAGGCCATGCCCCTCCTGCGCTACCACACGGGAGACATCGTCCAGGCGACGGCCGGCGGCTTCAGGATCCTCGGCCGCGAGCGCGACCTGTTCTTCAGGCCGGACGGATCGCTCGTCTCGGCGTCCGACATCGACGGGGCTCTCCCGGCCGACTTCGCCTGCTGGCACTACTCGCTCATCCAGACGGGCGACAGCCGATGGGACTTCCACTATGTCGCCGACAAGACGGCCGACAACCGCGCCGTCGAGCGAGCCCTCTCGCGGCTCCTCGGGGCCGGGGTCCGCGTCAACGCGTTCCGCCGGAAGTCGATCGCCCCCGCGGCGAGCGGCAAGTTCGCGCTCCTCAAGCCGGCAGCCAGGGTTTGAACCCTTCTCCGGCAGGTTAGGGTCCCTAATTTCGGGGCCGGTCCGAATGGCGGGTCTTTACTCCCCGGGCGCCCCCCGGTAGGGCTTTTCACCGGCGACCCCTCGCGATGAACCTTACCCGCAACATCTTCGGCAGCTCGATCGGCAGGAAGCTGATCATGGCCGTGACCGGCGTGTTCCTCATTTTGTTCGTCGTGGGGCACCTGGTCGGCAACCTCCAGGTCTTCGAGGACCCGGACAGGATCAACGGGTACTCGCATTTCCTGCAGTCGCTCGGGCCCGCGCTCTGGGCCGCCAGGATCTTCCTCATCGCCTGCGTCGTCCTGCACATCTGGGCCGCGACGGTGCTCGCGCTTGAGAGCCGGCACGCGCGCGGGGACGAGCCCTATGCAGTGAAAAAATGGATACGCGCCACGGTCGCGTCGCGCTACATGCGCTGGACGGGCTACATCGTCCTCGCGTTCCTCCTCTACCACCTGGCGCAGTTCACGGTGGGCGTGGCCCAGCCCGCCTCGTTCAAGGCGAACCTCCCGCACTACGTCATGAGGGGGGACTACCACATCCTCGGCTTCACGGCCGTCCCCGCCGGCACCGAGGTTCTCGACGTCCGCTCGATGGTGATCCGGGGTTTCACGAACCCCTACGTCGCGATATTCTACATCGTGGCCGTCGGGCTCCTCTCGCTGCACCTGCTCCACGGCGGCGAGAGCCTCTTCCAGACGCTCGGCTGGCGCAACCACCGCTGGGAGCGCGGGCTCCGGGCCGTGGTGACCCTCCTCTGCGCGGCGTATTTCCTCGGCAACCTCGCAATCCCGGGCGGCGTCCTCGTCGGGATGCTCCGATAGCCATGGCCCAGCTCGACCCCAGGATCCCGCAGGGAGACCTCCACGGAAAATGGCTCCGGCACAAGGCGGCCATCCCGCTCGTGAACCCTTCGAACAAGCGCAAGTACGAGGTGATCGTCGTGGGCGCCGGCCTTGCGGGCGCGTCGGCCTCGGCGTCGCTGAGCGAGCTCGGCTACAGGGTGAGCTGCTTCGTGTTCCATGACAGCCCGAGGCGCGCGCACTCCATCGCGGCGCAGGGCGGCATCAACGCGGCGAAGAACTACCAGAACGACGGGGACAGCGTCCACCGCCTCTTCTACGACACGGTCAAGGGGGGCGATTACCGCTCCCGCGAGGCGAACGTGCACCGCCTGGCCGAGGTGTCGGCGGCCATCATCGACCAGTGCGTGGCGCAGGGCGTCCCCTTCGCGCGCGAGTACGGCGGCCTCCTCGCCAACCGGTCCTTCGGGGGCGCCCAGGTCTCGCGCACGTTCTACGCGCGCGGGCAGACCGGCCAGCAGCTGCTGCTGGGCGCCTACTCGGCGCTTTCGCGGGGGATCGCGGCCGGCGCCATCACGCTCCACACGCAGTCCGAGATGCTCGACCTCGTCGTGGTCGGCGGCCATGCGAAGGGGATCATCGTCCGCAACCTGGTGACGGGCGTCGTCACCCGCCACGCGGCCGACGCCGTCATCCTCGCGACGGGCGGCTACGGCAACGTCTTCAACCTGTCCACCTACGCCCGCGGCTCGAACGCGACCGCGATCTGGCGCGCCTACAAGCGCGGGGCGTGCTTCGCCAATCCCTGCTTCACGCAGATCCACCCGACATGCATCCCGGTGACGGGTGACTACCAGTCCAAGCTCACGCTCATGTCGGAGTCCCTGCGCAACGACGGGCGGATCTGGGTGCCGAAGAGGAATGAGGACCGGCTGAAGCCGCCGGGCTCCATAGCCGAGGCCGACCGGGACTATTACCTTGAGCGCATCTATCCGAGCTTCGGCAACCTCTGCCCCCGCGACGTGGCCTCGCGCGCGGCGAAGCGCGTCTGCGACGAGGGCCGCGGAGTGGGCGAGACGGGCCTCGGGGTCTACCTGGACTTCGCGGACGCGATCGGCCGGCTGGGGGAGGCCGGCGTGCGCGAGCGCTACGGCAACCTCTTCGACATCTACCACGAGATCACGAACGAGAACGCCTACAAGGTCCCGATGAGGATCTTCCCGGCGGTCCACTACACGATGGGCGGCCTCTGGGTGGATTATAACCTCATGTCCAACGTCCCGGGCCTCTTCGTCCTCGGCGAGGCCAACTTCTCGGATCACGGGGCGAACCGCCTCGGCGCCTCGGCGCTCATGCAGGGGCTGGCCGACGGCTATTTCGTGCTCCCGTACACGGTGGCGGGCTACCTTGCCGGGCAGAAGCCCGGCCAGCGGCCCCCGGTCGACGGCCCGGAATTCGCCCAGGCCGAGGAGAACGTGAAGACGATGACAGGCCGGCTGCTCTCGGTGAAGGGCAGGGAGCCCGTGAGCCATTTCCATAAGAGGCTCGGGCACATCATGTGGCAGTCCTGCGGCATGGCGCGCAACAGGGAGGGCCTCGAGAAGGGCCTCGCGCAGATTCCCGCGCTGCGCGCGGAGTTCTGGTCGAACGTCAGCGTGCCCGGCTCCGGCGCCTCATTCAACCAGTCGCTCGAGCAGGCGGGCCGCGTCGCCGATTTCCTCGAACTCGGGGAACTCATGTGCCGCGACGCCCTGGCGCGCGAGGAGAGCTGCGGCTGCCATTTCCGCGAGGAGCACCAGTACCCCGACGGCGAGTGCAAGCGCGACGACGTCAACTTCGCCCACGTGGCCGCCTGGGAGTACGCGGGTGACGGCAATCCCCCCGTCCGCAACGTCGAGCCGCTCGTCTACGAGTCGGTCAAGATGAGCGTCCGCAACTACAAGTGATGGGCGCGAAGACCTTCAACGTCACCCTGCGCGTCTGGCGCCAGTCCGGCCCCGGCCAGCCCGGGCGCTTCGTCGAGTACGCCGCCACCGGCGTGAATCCCGACATGTCGTTCCTCGAGATGCTGGACGTCGTCAACGACGGCCTCACCGCGAAGGGCGAGGAGCCAATCGCCTTCGCGCACGATTGCCGGGAGGGAATCTGCGGGACGTGCTCGCTCACGATCGACGGCAAGCCGCACGGCCCGAACCAGGGCGTCGCCTCCTGCCAGACCTACATGCGCAGCTACAGGGAGGGCGACAGGATCGTCGTCGAGCCGTTCCGCGCGCGGGCGTTTCCCGTCGTCAAGGACCTGGTCACCGACCGGAGCGCGTTTGACGCGATCCAGCAGGCGGGCGGCTTCATCACGGCGCGCACGGGTTCGGCGCCCGAGGCCAACTCCGTCCCGGTGCCGAAGGACGTTGCGGACCTCGCGATGGACGCGGCGCAGTGCATCGGGTGCGGCGCCTGCGTGGCCGCGTGCAAGAATTCGAGCGCGATGCTCTTCGTCGCCGCAAAGGTCTCCCACCTCGGGCTCCTGCCGCAGGGCCAGCCTGAGAGGGACAGCCGCGTCCTCGCGATGGTCAGCACGATGGACGGACTCGGATTCGGCAGCTGCACGAACCAGTATGAGTGCAGCGCGGCCTGCCCGAAGCTGATCTCGCACGATTTCATCGCCCGGATGAACCGCGACTACACGAAGGCGGTCTTTCGGTCGGCTTTCAAGCCGGCGCCCGCCGACGCAGGCGGGGCGTAGGGGGCTCCCCCGCAGCGACTTGGCGATTCGGCGTAACTTTTTGCCGGGGGCCGTGTTCTTCAGGTATCAACATGAAAAACACATCCCTTCCCATCAAAGCCTTTCTCGCCGCCATCGCGGCCATCGCATTCCTGCCCGTCGGCCCCGGCGCCGCGAGCATCGCCTTCACGGTGACCGGCCTCCTCGCCATCCTCCTCTCCGACTACGGCCGCGAGATGGGGCCCCTGCAGTCACCCTCCAACGTGGTCCCCTTCAACTTCTCCAGCCGCAGGCAGGACGAGTTGAACCGGGCCGCCTGATGCGGGTGGCCGAGGCCGCGCCCGGCGCGGCCCGGCGTTCGGTGGCCGTCCCGGGAGCCCGCCTCCCTGTGGGTTCAACGTAGTTCCCAAAGCGGCTGATTTCGGGCCACGCAGGCCTCTTTGCCTCGACCCGCGGTGTCGACTCGGATTCGCTCGTCCGATCCACCCGATGAACCTGGCGCGACTCATGCCCCTCTGCCTCGCGCTGTCCGGCGCCTCGATTGCGCTCGCGGACAGCGCCCCGACGCTGGTCGCTCCCTACGACCCGACCCAGCACTGGGAGGCCGACTACGAGACCGGCGTCCTCTGGAGATTCACGGGGGACGCCACGCCCCTGAGCTACACCGTGGAGCCGCAGATCCTGACGGTGAAGAGCCCGCTGGTCGGCGACCCACGCCCGTTCGCCGGGGGCGAACTGGTGATCCGCAACCGCTTCAGCCTCCTCCTCGAGCCCATCTCGATGGGGCCCGAGCACCATTTCTACGGAATCGTCGCCTCCGGGGACATGGAATGGTGGGACAGGACGAGGACTTTTTGCGTCTTCTTCGCGGCCGGCGGCGGGGTCGGGTGGCTCGACAGCAAGGGCCACCAGATAGCGGGCGCGCAGGGCGAGGACTTCAACTTCACGTGGCTGGCGTATCCGGGCGTGCGATACCTCTTCAGGAACAGGCTGAGCGCCTCGGCGGGCGTGTACTTCCAGCATGTGTCAAACCGCTACCTGAACCGCATCAACCCCGGGTTGAATGCGATCGGCCCGATGCTGAGCGTCGGCTGGCACTACTAGCGGGACCCGGAAAATCGGGCTTGCCTTGGGGATGATGCCGCCTCAACAGTTAACCATATGGTTAACTATTCACGGCGCCAGCTGGACCTCACGTTTGCGGCCCTGGCCGACCCGACGAGGAGGGGGATCCTGCATCGCCTGGCCCGGGGGGACCGCTGCGTCACGGACCTGGCGCGTCCCTACTCGATGTCGCTTCCGGCGGTCTCGAAGCACCTGCGCGTCCTGGAAAACGCGGGACTTGTGCGCCGCCGCCGTCAGGGGCGCGTGCATTCGCTGAAGCTGCAGGCGGCGCCGATGCGGCAAGCCTCGCGGTGGATCGGGGACTACCGCCGGTTTTGGGAGGGCAGCCTGGACCGGCTGGGCGGGTACCTGAAGGAACTTCAAGAGAAGGAGAAACATCATGGCATCAAAAAAGAACGCAGAGGATTATAACGGACGGGAATTCGTCATCACCCGCGAGTACGAGGCGCCGCGCGAGCTCGTCTTCAAGGCATGGACGGATCCCAGGCACCTGGCGCGGTGGTGGGGGCCGAGGGGATTCACAAACCCGGTCTGCGAATGGGACGCCAGGCCGGGCAGGGCGATCTACGTCGTCATGCGCGCGCCCGAAGGGACCGACTATCCCATGGGCGGCGAATTCCGCGAGGTGGTCGCGCCCGAGCGGCTCGTGTTCACGAGCGGCGCGATGGACGAAAGCAAGAAGCTGCTGTTTGAGTTCCTGCACACCGTCACGCTTGTCGAAAAAAAGGGACGAACGACGCTCACGATCAGGTCAAAGGTCACCATGACCACCGCCGGCGCGGGCAAGTACATCGGCGGATTTGAAGCCGGGATGACGCAGAGCCTCGTCCGGCTGGGCGAATACTTGGCCCAACTGTGACGCAGGCCCGCTTGGGCCTGCGGGGCCTGCCGTTGCCTAGGGCAGCTCGGCGAAGAACCGTATCAGGTTCGCAATGTGGTCATCCAGCGGGACACCCAGGTGCTCGCACCCGAGATTGATCGTGGTGCGGTCGACCTTCGCGGCAAACGCGGTGTCCTTCAGCTTCTTCCTGATCGAACTGGCCTTCATCTCGCCGTACCGGACGGGATTCAGCTTCCGGTAGGCATAGAAGATCCCGCTGATCTCGTCGCACGCGAGCAGCGCGGCCGCGAGCTTGGTCTTCGGCAGGGTGGTGAAGCCGTGGTAGCCGTAGGCATGGGCCTCGACGGCGTGGATCAGGTCGTCGGGATATCCCCATTCCCTGAACCATTTCAGGCTCTCGGCGGGATGAAGGTCGGGATACTGGTCGAAATCCAGGTCATGGAGAAGGCCGGTCAGGTACCAGAGAAGGGGATCGCAACCGAAGATGCCGGCGTAGCCCTCCATCGCGGTCGCGACCATCAGGGCATGATGGCGCTGGTAGTCATCGTGCACGCGGCTCTTGAGGAGCGTGTTCGCCTCGGTTTTGCTCGGGAGATTCACGGGGCTCGGCGGCTCACGCCGGTGAGGATGAGGGCAACTAAGCCGCGGAGTCGAGTCGCCGGTGGCACGCGACATGCGGTTTGACGCCCCTTGCGCCGGGAAATATCGAGGTCCATGAAAATGCTTCTCTGGAAGTGGCTTCCGGGCGTGGTCCTTCTGGGCGCGCCCCTGTTCGCCTCCGAGGCGGTCGATCCGGGTGCGCGCGACGTCGAGGCGACCCTCAACCGGTTTCACGAGGCTGCCTCGCGGGCGGACGGAGCGACCTATTTCGCGCTCTTCGCACCGGAGGGAATATTCATCGGAACCGACGCCAGCGAGCGCTGGACGGTCGACCAGTTCAGGGCCTACGCGATGCCTTATTTCTTGAGGGGCCACGGCTGGACATATGTCCCCAGGGAACGCCACGTCCAGCTGTCGCCGCACGGCGACATCGCGTGGTTTGACGAGATACTGGACAACAAGAATTACGGCGTCTGCCGTGGGTCCGGGGTCCTGCGAAGGGTCGGCGGCGCATGGCTCATATGCCAGTACCACCTGACCATCCCCTTGCCGAATCACCTGGCGGAGAAGATCGTGAAGCTGATACGGGCGGAGAGCGCGCCGGTGCCACCCTCGCCATGACAGCCGCATGCCGGACGCGTTGAGCGTTATCACGGGCTCCCTTTCGCACGCGGCGTTGCCATAGGAGTCATAGGCCTAGGGCGGACTGATTTATGTTGGCCGGCCCCGCGGGGTTGTGGCACCTTCCCGCGCAATGGCCCGCGCCGTCTTTCTCAGCTATGCCCGTGAGGACACCGCCGCGGCGCTGCGCATCGCCGAGGCGCTGCGAAGCCACGGCGTTGAGGTCTGGTTCGACCAAAGCGAGCTGCGCGGAGGCGACGCGTGGGACCAGAAGATACGAAGCCAGATCAAGGAATGTGCCCTGTTTGTACCGATCGTTTCGGAAAAAACCCGTTCGCGACGCGAAGGGTATTTCCGGCTGGAGTGGAAGCTGGCGGTCGAGCGGACGCATCTGATGGCCGAAGGCGTTCCCTTCCTGGCCCCGGTCGTCGTGGACGCCACGCCCGAGACCGCGGCCGTCGTTCCTGCGGAGTTTCTGCGGGTGCAATGGATCCGGCTTCCCGGGGCGTTTCCCACGCCGCAGTTCGTGGAACAGATCAAGGGCATGCTGGACGAACCCGTGGACAGGGTGGGTTCCGCGCCGCAGGCACATGCCGCCACAAGGACGCGCCCATCGCGAAGCCGACCCTGGACAATCGGCGCCCTTGCGGCCGTCATCGTTGCGCTGTTGGTCGCGCTCGTGATGGCACGGCGCCCTTTGGCGCCTCCGGTCGCCGCCCCTGCCGAGGCACAGCCGCGGGTCGCGGACAGCAAGTCGATCGCGGTCCTGCCATTCGAGAACATGAGCGAGGACAAGGGAAACGCCTTTTTTGCCGATGGCATCCACGAGGACGTCCTGACCAGCCTGTCGTTCATCCGCGACCTCCATGTGGTCTCCCGCACATCGGTCATGCAGTACCGCGGCACGACCAAGCCCATCAAGCAGATCGGACAGGAGCTGGGCGTAGCCTACGTTCTGGAAGGCAGCGTGCGCCGCGAGGGCAACAAGGTCCGGGTCACGGGCCAGCTCATCGATGCGCGCACGGACGAGCATGTCTGGGCCAACGCCTATGACCGCGAAGTGACGGATATTTTCGCCATCCAGGGCGAACTTGCGGAGGCCATCGCGTCCGCCCTGCAATCGGTGATTTCCCCTGAGACGAAAGCCCTCATAGCCCGGCGTCCGACTGAAAATTCCGAGGCCTACGACGACTACCTGAAGGCCCGGCAGATCCTTAACTCAACGTTTGTCGACGGCTACGATCCGGCTGTGTCTCTGCTCAGCGACGCCGTGCGCCTCGATCCCAAGTTTGCCGCGGCATGGGCGGAACTCGCCTCCATGCGGGCGTTCGCTTATTTCAGCCTCGATCAATCGGAGGGGCAGTTCAGCGTGGCCAAGGAGGCGATCGACAACGCCGTGCGCCTGGCCCCCGGCGATCCGTCAGTAATTGAAGGGCTTGGCGACTATTATTACTACGGCTACAGGGATTACCTGCGAGCCACGGAGCAGTACATGAAGCTGGCGCAGATGCGCCCGAACGACCCCGAAGTGTACCATTCCCTCGGGCTCATCCAGCGGCGCCAGGGCCGCTTCACCGAATCACTCGCCAACCTGCGCCAGGGACTGGTGCTCGACCCGGCAAGCTTCGACTATGTTGTGGAGATCACCCTGTCCCTGATGAGCGGCAATCGCTATGGGGAGGCCGACGACGTCATGCGAAATTACGCCACGGCCCATCAGGCGACCCTGGAGACCGACTGGTGGCTCAATCAGATCGCTTTCCTATCGCGAGGCGCCACGGACGGCGTCGAGGCGTTTTCGCGCCGGCAAGTGGACCCGTCGGCGCACGTCAAGCATCTCTTCTTCCGGAAAGCCGATGCGCTGATGACCGGCAACTGGGCCGAATTTGCGCGGCTCGACAGCGAGCAGCGCTATTTCGACGGAATACCCTGGTACACGCACTGGACCCAGGATGTGAGCGCAGCGGAGTGCTTCGCCGAGTCCGGTGACATGGCTGCGGCTCGAAAGCGCGCGTCCGAGGCCATGGTCCTCATGAAGCCTGAGCTCGTGAGGCAGCCGGACAATGCCATACTCTGGGCGGAGCTCAGCCTGGCGAATGCGCTTCTCGGGAATAGGGATGAGACCCTGCGCTCGGCCAAGAGGTCGGCGGAACTCCTGCCGGAATCGCGCGATGCGGTGGCCGGTCCAGCGAATTCGGTCACGTGCGCCTATGCGTTTGCTTGGATCGGCGAGAAGGACAGGGCGATGGCGGAATTCGAACGGCTGCTCCGCGTGCCATTTGGGAATGTGAACATTTATTCGAGCCGGGCCTCCTGGCGGCCGCTGCGCGATGAGCCGCGCTTCAAGGCATTGGTTTCGGATCTTAGGAACAATGACCCTCTCTACTGATTGAGGGGGACCGCCGGTCTTCCCTCAAATGCCCGTTTGCCCGGCTCCGGGGAATAGATGGGGGCGCCGGATTCCCCCACCCGAAGTTTCTCCCGTCCGCGGGTCCGCCCCCCTCGCAGCGGTCGCATGGGGTGAAACTTTTCCCGGCGCGCCGTGTTATTTGGGTATGAATACCTCACTCCCCGTCATTTCCTTCCTCGCCGTCCTTGCGGCCTGCATCGTCCTTCCCCTCAGCGCAGCCGCCGCGTGCATCGCGCTGACGATCACCGGTGTCCTCGCGATCCTTGTTTCCGACTACGGTCGCAGCCCGAAGCCGCTCCAGGCGCGGGCCGAGGTCATTCAGGGTCATTTCTCCGGCCGCACTACGGCCGAAGTGAACAAGGCGGCCTGACTTAGAACATCGAAAGCGCGTGCGCGCTTTCGACGAGGATCCAGGCGCCGGCGCAGACCAGGGCCGCGACAAGCGCGTACCTGAAGACTCTCCGGCCCCGCAGCACGGCGTCCTTGAAATCGGTGTTGAGCGCCTTCCGGTTGCTCTCGTTGATGAAGCTCACGAACCTCGGATCGCGGAACTTTCCGCGGCCGCTCTTCGCCAATCCAAAGCGGATCACGGGGCGGTGGAATAGGTTCTTGAGAATGGAAAGCATCGACCTGAGATTTTGACTATCGGTACCTTGGGCGTTTTTTTTCAATATGAAACTCGTTTACATAAGTATTTAACGCATTTTTATCGGCCGAACCCATGCACCATTTCCAGTACGCCGGCCAAAGCCTTCACTGCGAGTCCGTGGACCTCGCGGAGGTCGCGAAGCTCTATGGGACCCCGACGTACGTCTACAGCGCGACGACGATCGCGGAAAACTACACCCGGCTGGCCGGGAGCCTGAAGGGGGTGGACGTCCGCATCTGCTTCGCGGTCAAGGCAAATGCTAACCTCGCGGTGCTGAGGCACTTGGGAAACATGGGGTCCGCCTTTGACTTCGCGAGCGCCGGGGAGATGCGCCGGGTGATCGCCGCGGGTGCCAGCGTCAGGGAAAGCGTGTTCGCCGGCGTGGGAAAGACCGAGACCGAGATCCGACTGGCCCTCGAGGCGGGGATCTTCTCCTTCCACGTGGAGAGCGAGCCCGAGCTCGCCAGGATCAACCATGTCGCCGGCAAGCTCGGCCTGAAGGCCGCCATCGCCATCCGCGTCAACCCTGACGTCGACGCGCACACCCACGCGAAGATCACCACGGGAACGAGCGCCAACAAGTTTGGCATCCCGATCAAGCAGGCCGCCGCCGCCTATGAGGCCGCCTCAAAGTATCCGAACATCGAGATCAAGGGCATCCAGTCCCACATAGGCTCGCAGATCACCGACGTCGGACCCTTCGTGGAGACGCTCGAGAAGCTGGCGCCGATCGCGGCCGACCTGAAGGAGAGGTACGGCATCACCTACATCTCGATCGGCGGGGGGATAGGCGTGGTCTACAAGGACGCGCTGGCGAGCGGACAGGCCTCATGGTGGGAGGCCCAGCCCGAGGGCAGGCGGCCCCTGACTCCCGAGGTCTACGGCGCCGCCCTCTCCCCTGCGCTCAAGAGGCTGGGCCTCAAGGTCTTACTTGAGCCCGGCCGCTCCATGGTCGCCAACGCGGGCGTCCTCCTCGCCCGCGTCGAGTACCTCAAGCGCGGCCAGGGAAAGAATTTCCTCATCCTCGACGCGGCCATGAATGACCTCGTTCGGCCGGCAATGTACGACTCGTTCCACGAGATCGTCCCCCTCCAACGCGACACGACGCGGCGCGCGCTCGTGGCCGACGTCGTCGGGCCCATCTGCGAGACGACCGACTGCTTCGCCAAGGACAGGCAGATCCAGGAACTCGGCGAGGGCGAATACCTCGCAATCATGAGCGCCGGCGCCTACGGGCACGTGATGGCGAGCCGCTACAACGCCCGTCCGATCCCCGCCGAGGTGCTCGTCAAGGGGAGCGCCTTCGAGCAGGTCACGGCGCGCGAGACGTTCGAGCAGCTGATCGCCAACGAGAAGATCCCCAATTTTTTGAGGTAGCAAGGCGGTCGGGGGTGGGGCTATCATGGGTCCATGAAGTTCTGCGTCGTCGGTGCCGGAGCCTGGGGCACGGCGTTCGCGCTGCACCTCGCGAGGGGCGCGCGGGCCGTCGCGCTTGTCCCGCGCCGTCCGGAACAGGCCGCGGCGATCGCGTCGGCCCGCGAGAACAAAGAGTATCTTCCCGGAGTCGCGCTTCCGCCCGGCGTCTCAGTCGTCTCCGGGCTCGAGGACGGGCTCGCGGAGGCGGATGTCATTCTCCTCGCGTGTCCCGCTCAGACGCTGCGCCAGACCTCCGCCAAAGTCCGCGCTGCCCTGAAACCGACGGCGTCGCCTCGCATTGTCATCAGCCTCGCGAAGGGCCTCGAGCTCGGAAGCCACATGCGGCCGTCGCAGGCGATTTCCGAGGAGCTGCACGGGGTCATGGTCGGCGCGCTATCCGGCCCGACCAACGCGGCCGAGGTCGCTCGCGGCCTGCCCGCCGCGATGGTGCTCGCCGCCAAGGGCGACGAATCGGTCATCCACGACGTGCAGGCCGCGATCAGCGGGCCGACGCTGCGCGTCTACACGACCGACGACCTGGCCGGCGTCGAATTCGGCGGTTGCCTGAAAAACGTCTATGCCATCGCCGCGGGCTGCTGCGAGGGGCTCGGCCTCGGCGACAATGCCAAGGCCGCGCTCATGACGCGCGCCGTCGCCGAGATGGTCAGGGTGGGCTGCTCGCTCGGGTCCCGGCAGGAGACATTCTACGGGCTGAGCGGTTTCGGGGACCTTGTCGCCACATGCCACGGCCTCTGGAGCCGCAACCGCGAGTTCGGGCAGAAAATCGGGGAGGGCAGGGGCATCGCCGAGCTGCTAAAGGGGCGCCGCACGGTCGTCGAGGGCTACGAGACGACGCGCTCGTTCGCGGGCCTGTGCGCCGAGAAGGGGATCGACGCCCCGATCCTGGGCGAGACGAACGCGATCCTTTTCAAGGGCCGCAGGCCCGGGGACGCGATCTCGGCCCTGATGATGCGGGAGCTGAAGCGCGAGAACGTCCGCTCGCTGGCGCCGGCCTGACCGGCTCCCGGCATTCCCGGGCTTGCGTCGGCGGGCCCGTATTTGTTGCCTCTCTGGCTCGCCGTTCGGCAACCCTCCTTCACCCCATGGCCGCCCCAGCCGCATTGGACCGAAAGCACTCGCTCGTCATCGTCGCTTCGTCACTCGGAACGGTGTTCGAGTGGTACGATTTCTACATCTACGGCACGCTCGCCGCGTTTTTCGGGAAGCTGTTCTTCCCCGCGGGCAACGAGACCGCGGGATACCTCTCGAGCCTCGCCCTCTTCGGCGTCGGGTTCTCGGTGCGGCCGTTCGGCGCGCTGGTCTTCGGCCGACTCGGCGACATGGCCGGCAGGAAATACACCTTCCTGATCACGATCGTCGTGATGGGCCTGTCGACCGCGCTCGTCGGCATGCTGCCGACCTACGCCAACATCGGGTTTTGGGCCCCCGTGATCCTGGTCTTCCTGCGGTTGGCGCAGGGCCTCGCCCTCGGCGGCGAATACGGCGGCGCGGCGATCTACGTCGCCGAGCACGCCCCCGAGGGCAAGCGCGGGCTGTACACGGGATGGATCCAGACGACCGCGACCCTCGGGCTGTTCCTCGCCCTGGTCGTGATCGGCCTCTTGCGCGGCTACATGAGCCCGGCGGCGTTCGCGGCCTGGGGTTGGCGCGTGCCGTTCCTGCTCTCGTTCCTCCTCCTCGCGGTCTCGGTCTACATCCGGATGAAGCTCGAGGAGTCGCCGATTTTCGCGGAGATGAAGGCGCAGGGGAAGGGATCGAAGGCGCCGCTCACCGAGAGCTTTGCGCGCTGGGACAACGGGAAGATCGTGCTCAAGGCCCTTTTCGGCGCGACCGCGGGCCAGGGCGTCGTGTGGTACGGCGGGCAGTTCTACGCGCTCTATTTTCTCGGAACGACGCTCAAGGTCGACTACGTCACGACCTACAAGCTGATCGCGATCGCGCTCGTCCTCGGGGCCGCGATGCTCGTCGGGTGCGGGAAGCTCTCCGACCTGATAGGCAGGAAGAAGATCATCATGACGGGCCTCCTCCTGGCGGTGTTCACCTACCAGCCGATCTTCAGGGGCCTGACCCGCGCCGCGAATCCCGCGCTCGCCGATGCGATGGCCCGCTCGCCCGTGACCCTCGCGACCAGCGAATACCGCAGCAAGGCCGCGCTCACGTTCGCGGCGCTCGGCGACGCGGCGAGGAAGATCATCCTTCCCAGCACGCCGAAGACGGAGACGGACAAGGCCCGCAATTTCCTGAACGGCCGGGGTATCCCGTTTGAGCTCGCGCCGGCGCTTCCCGACGCGTCCATCGCGCTCTCGGTCGGCGGGACGGTGGTCAGGGGCTTCGATTCCAAGGCCTACGAAGCAGCCCTTGCGCCCGCGGGCTATCCCAAGGGCGCCGACCCGGCGGCGATCAATTTTCCGGCCTGCGTCGCTCTCCTGACGGCGCTGCTCGCCTACGTCGCCATGGTTTACGGCCCGATAGCCGCGTTCCTGGTCGAGCTCTTCCCGACGAGGCTGCGCTACACGTCCATGTCGCTGCCCTACCACATCGGGAACGGGTGGTTTGGGGGCTTTCTTCCCCTGATAGCGGCCTCCATCGTCGTCTTCACGGGCGACATCTATGCCGGCCTCTGGTTTCCCATCATCGTCGCGGCGATGTCGTTCGTGATCGGCGTGATCGTGCTGCCGGAGACGAAGGACCGCAGCCTGCGCGACTAGGCCCGCTGCTGGGACGCGAACGCCCTCTGCGGGCGCCGGACGTCCGCGCGGCAGACTTTCCGGAAATGGCGGGTGAGGCGGCGGGCGGCGAATCCGGCCCCATAGGCAAACCTCAGCAGCGGTCCAAAGGTGTACGCGCTCGCCAGGCCCGCGAAGTAGAGGCCCCTGACCGAGGACTCGAAATGCGACGACAGGATCGGCGACTGGTCCACGGCCCTGATGGAGGAAAGAAGCCTTTCATTCAGGAACGGGAGGCGCCGCAGATCGACCCTATACCCGGTCGCCGCTATGACATGGTCGGTCGCGATCTCCTGCTCGGATCCGTCGCCGCCGACGAGGCGCAGGTGCACCTTGCCCCCCTTGATCTCCGCGGATTTCAGGACGGTGCTCGCAAGCAGGGGCACCTTCCCCTCGATGTCCTTCTTGACAAACCATCCCGCCACCGGGCCCAGGTGGCGGTGCACGATCCAAATGCGGAAGCGCTCCGGCATCACCCTGAACAGCAGGGGCGCGTCGGTGCACATCCGCGATCGCCAGCCCGCCCCCAATCCCGACTTGGGCTTGCGTATCCTCTCAATCCAGTTCGGCGGAGTGGCCGGAGGCGGGGCGTTGAACTTGAATCTGGGAGCCCTGGCGACAAGCCTCACGCTGGCCCCCGATTTGCCGAGCAGCGCCGCGGTGTCGATGGCCGAGGCACCGCCGCCGAACACGGTGACGTCCCGGCCCTTGAATCTCCCGAGGTCCGTGTGCCTCGAGCTGTGGGTGACAAACTCCTCCGGCATGCCGGAAAGGGCCTTCGGGATATAGTCGAAATAGCTGATCCCGGTGGCGACGACGACCCGGCCCGAAAGCAGCGTCTCGCCGTCGTCGAGTGTCAGCTGAAATCCCGTCGCGAGGGGCTCGATGTCGACCACCTGGCGCTCATCCAGGTCCGGGACAAGCCGCCGTTGGAACTCGAGACCGTAGGCCGCAAACGTCTCCAGGCTTATGGGGAGCCCCTGGTCCGCATAGGGAATGCCCTCCTGCCTGCAGAAATCCCCGAGCGTGAACGCCGAATCCGGATCATAGAGGTTGGACGCGAACCCCTCTGACTTAAGTGCCATACCCTGGGGCATTTGGTGGCGCCAGGTGTACATGGGGCTGCCGAAGATCCGGAACGAGATGCCGGCCGCCCGCAGGTGCGCGGCAAGGGACAGGCCGTACGGACCCGCGCCGATGATCGCGATTGAAGGCGTTTCGTTCACGAGGGTTAGGGCAAAAACACAAGAATCTCTTGATAATCAGGCTATAGCCTAGCAATTGGCAGGCCAATAGCTACTCCAGCATTGCCGCTCCCCGAAGCCCCCAACAAGCTGCATGGGTCAATTATCGTTATAGCAAGTCGTCTCAACCTCTTGGAACTGTCTGATATTTTGTAACAGCGACGGTGCAATATCATAATTGAACACGCGGGTGCCGATTTGACGATCCTATTGACATCAACCAACTGGTGGCACCACCCGGCGAGGCTTGCCCTGGCCTTCTCAAGGGCTGGGGCGCGGATCGCCGTGCTCTGTCCCAGGGGAAGTTCCGTGCTCAGCACGCGCGTCGTGGCGATGCGTTTTCCCTATCGGGCGCTGCATCCCATGAGGTCCCTGAAGGAGGCCATCGACGCCTCAAAGCCGGACCTGATTGTCCCCGGCGACGAGCGGGCCGTCGCCCACCTCCATGAGCTCCACGCCCAGGCCGTCAAGGCCGGATCGCTCGGCGCGGGAACCCGCGCCCTCATCGAGCGGTCGCTGGGCTCCCCGCAGAGCTACAGCGCCGTCCGCTCGCGATTTGAGATCCTGCGCCTTGCGCGGGAAGAGGGAATACTCGCGCCGGAAAGCGGCCCGGTCCGCAACAAGTCCGATCTCGATGAATGGGGCGGGCGCCACGCGTTTCCCTGGGTGCTGAAGAATGACGGCAACTGCGCCGGACAAGGCGTCAGGGTAGTCGACACCCTCGCAAAGGCACGGCGGGCGTGGCGCCGCCTCGCCGCGCACCCGACGACGCTTTACGTGGCGAAGCGCCTGCTCGCGAATCGGGATCCCTACCCGGTGCCCACGTGGCTGAGGGGGGAACGCCCGGCTGTGACCGTGCAGACATTTGTTCCCGGCACGCCGGCCAACATCTCGGTGGCAGCCTGGAAAGGGGAGGTGCTCGCCGCGTTCTCGGTCTCCGTGTGCAAGACATTGAAGGAGAATGGCCCCGCTAGCGTCGTGCGGCTGATCGACAACCCGGTCATGTTGCAGGCGGCGGTACGCCTGGCGCGCCGCCTCGACCTCTCGGGCTTCTTCGGCCTGGACTTCATGATAGAGCGCGGGACCCAAAAGCCCTACCTGATCGAGCTCAACCCCCGGGTGACGCAGCTGTGCCACCTGCCGCTCGGAAGGGGCCGCGATCTGACCGGTGCTCTCTATGAGCGGCTCTCGAGCGTTCCCGCGGCAGATTCGCCGCACCTGACGGTGGCGGGCACAATCGCAATTTTCCCCAATGCGTGGATGCAGAACCTGGGGGACGAATTCTTCACGAAGGGATTCCACGACGTGCCCTGGGAGGAGCCCGACCTCGTCGACGAAATGCTGAAGGCCCTGTGGTGCAATCGCGGCTCGCTGCACGCGGCCATCGAATGGTTGAAGTCCGTGACCCGGGATGGCGGCACGGAGGTCGTGCTCGATGGCAGCGCGAGGCAATTGAATCGGCCGCAGGACCGGGACGCGATGCCGGCGAAGAACCCCGCCAAGACCGGCGAGGCCGTGAAGACATCCGCATAGGCGAGCGTGGGATGCGCGGGGACCCCTTCCAGGTCCCCCGGAAATGGGGCCGCGGGTTCGACCTACCGCGCCGCGGGTCCTGAGCGCCGACGGAAGGCCTCAATCGGCGCCGCCAGGAACAGGGCAAAGAGCACCTCGAAGTCGCACTGGTGCCTTATGTCATGCGTGATCATCACGTTGGGGAGCAGGGCAAGAAGGTAGATGGCCGCCGCGACCCCAACGAGGCGAGGCGTCGCCTTCGTTCCGAAAAGCATGGCGGCCAGACAGCAGGCGCTGGGGATGCCCGACCACAGAAGGCCCACCAGGATGGCCGCGGCGCCCCTGCTCTTCGTTCGGATGTTTGCCTGGGCCCGCGTCCAGTCGGCCATCAGGGCATCGATGTCCTGGGCCCCCGCGGCGGCGAGGCTCGCCCTTTCGGCCGACGCCGGGACCTCGCTTCTCGGCCAGAGGTAAGTTGTCGGCCTTATCCCGTAGTAAAAGACGAGCCTCTGGCCGACGAGCCGCGCCGCAACGTCGGGGCCGAGTGGCGCCAGCACGAGGTCGGTGTCCCCCGCCGATTTGGAGAAGCAGACGGCGTTGAACAGCCGGTTGCCTGAGTAGGCCAGGTAGCGGCCGAGATCGCGGGTCACGATCTCGAGGGCCCGGCGGCGATAGCCCTCGAGGAAGTCCTTCTCGCCTAGCTGCCGGTACGCCAGGAAAACCCTCAGGTTCATGCTTGGATTGCCCGCGAGGATGGACGACTCGGTGAGGATCCCGTCCTTCGTCTGTTCATGGGCGAGCACCAGTTCAAAGTAGCCGTTCGACTTGGCCGCGATCCACTGGTGGAACACGAGGCGATTCCTGATGGCCCACGGTCCGGCGCCGACGATCAGGGCCGCCACGGCCGCAAGCGCGCCCGCCCGGAGCAGGCCGACGGGCCTGCCGGCCGGGGAGCGCCAGATCGCAAGGCTGAGAACGCCCGTCGCCGCGATCCCCGCCATCGCAAGTCCCGGGTGCGTCAGGGCAAGCAGGGTGCCGGCGACGAACAGCATCAGCGAGGCGCGCGCACTGCCCGGCTTTCGCCACGCCGTTGCCAGTCCCGCCAGGAGGAGGGCGGACTCTCCGGCTGTCAGCGCCCCCGGGTACGTGAGGACGTTCCCGTCCAGCAGGCAGTAGCCGAAAAACGCCGCAACGAAGACCACGCGCGACGGCGCCCACCAATGGGGGATGCAGAACTTGAGGACAAGGTAGACCGCGGCCGCGACAGCGAGGAGATTGGACGCCACGATCATGTTGAAGGCCCTGATGCCGATCCACTTCGAGACCCCGAGCGCCCCGGCGTAGATGAAGGGAATGGCGGGCGTTATCCAGGCGGTCGGTCCCGACTGCTGCCAGAAGGGATTTGCGAATCCCGAGCCC
>Ga0302326_10010003_pt1 | contig 20586 bp, 16 predicted proteins | sample Palsa_T0_3_FD_202264 | JGI IMG/M metagenome (GOLD analysis project Ga0302326, IMG submission 202264) | Peat permafrost microbial communities from Stordalen Mire near Abisko, Sweden - Palsa_T0_3 | ecosystem: Environmental > Terrestrial > Soil > Palsa > Peat permafrost | place: Sweden: Abisko...
AATCGAGCTGATCCACTGCCATTCCGAAATTCTAAGGTCGCCGTCGACTTTCGCCTTATATTCACCCCTGGGATTTTGCAAGAGGGTCAGGAGAAAAAGGACCTGCGCAGTAAACCGCACAACTAGTGTTGTCAAAATGGGAAACCACTAGATATTGTGCTTTTCACGGGAGCCCACAGAAAATCCACGTCTTTTCAGCAACTTGCAATCTAATTGACTCTGGACAGGATGCAGCTCTCGACGGATGATTGTGGTCGAAAGTGGTTGAAAGTGTAGCTGAGTGGGATATGACAACACCTTTCAACTCCAACCACGGCTCAGTTTCCACCGGCGAGGCGGAAATGGCAAGAGGAGTTAGGACCGATGTTCCGAGGCAATCACCCAACCCGCGTCGACGAGAAAGGCAGGCTCAAATTGCCGGCTGAATTCAAGCGCGTGGTGGATGAGAAATACGGGACGCAGTTCTACATCACCAGCAAGGATGGCCGGGTCGCGGAAATTTACCCGATGCAAGAGTGGGAGCGGATCGAAGAAAAACTGGCGGCGATTCCAAACATGAATCCCGCGAAGAAGAAATTTCTGGACCGCGTGAACTATTACGGCCAGGCAGCGGAGATCGATACGCAGGGCAGGGTGCTGTTGCCGCAAATTCTGCGCGAGTCCGCGAAGGTGTTGGGTGACGTCGTCGTGTTCGGCATGCAGACATATTTAGAGGTAGCCAACCATGACGCCTTCCGTCAGCACATGGAGAGCAATCCGCTGACCGAGGACGACGAAAAGGCGTTGGCAGGGCTGGGACTTTAGGTGGACGCCCCCCAGGGGGAGCACATGGGCAGCAGTCATGTGCCGGTTCTTTTAGAAGAAGTGATCGAATTTTTGAACCCGCAGCCTGGCGGACGCTATATGGACGCGACGCTGGGATTGGGCGGCCATGCGGCACGGATTGCGCAGGCCATCGGCGCCCAGGGTGAGTTGCTCGGCTTTGACCGCGATCCCGCAGCATTTGCGAAAGCGAAGTCGCGACTTGAAGAGTTAGGCGTGGATGGTCCGAAGCTGCGGTTGTGGAACGCAGCATTTTCAGAAGCGGCAAGTGAAGTTGAGCCGCACAGTCTGGACGGACTGCTGGCCGACTTCGGACTCAGCTCGATGCAGCTCGGTGAGGCAGAGCGAGGGTTCAGTTTTCAGGCGGATGGACCGCTGGACATGCGTATGGATACGCGCAGCGGGGAGACCGCCGAACAAGTGGTAAATCAGGAAGACGAAAAAGTTCTCGCCGACCTGATTTACGAATTCGGAGAGGAAAGGAGGTCGCGGAGAATCGCCAGAGCCATTGTTCGGGCGCGGCCGATAACGACGACGGCGCAGTTAGCCAGAGTGATATCGGCCGCGTCCCCAACAATGAAATCAGAGCGAGGCAGGCACACAATTCATCCTGCAACGCGGACCTTTCAAGCGATCCGAATTCGTGTCAACCGGGAGCTGGAGGAGATAGAAGCGCTGCTGCGGACGGCTCCGCAGCTGTTGAAGCGCGGCGGAAGGCTGGTGGTCATCAGCTTCCACTCCCTCGAAGACCGGATAGCAAAAGATGCGCTGCGCGAGGGAGCGCGGCAGCAAATCTGGGAAGTGTTGACGAAGAAGCCGGTGACGGCGAGTGATGAAGAGATGCAGTCGAATCCCCGGGCCAGAAGTGCGAAGTTGAGGGCAGCGATCAGGTTATAGAGATTGCAACAAGTTTAGTTACAAAAAGCTCATGGCGGCCGGGAGGGACGTCCCACCTGGAATGTAAGGCGAATGCAGTACTCCACATCAATGGATCCCACCTCCGTAGCGGCCCTCCCGGCCAGCCGGAGAACTAGATGGGAAGCGGAGTCCAGCAGGGGACGAGTAAGTAGCAGCATGCGGCAGGTATTTTTCAAGGAGTTGAGGCGATGGCGACGCAGGCGTTAGTGATGGTCGGAATCCGGCAGCAGGTGAGGGCGCGGCAATTTGATTGCGAGCCGTCCCCCGAGCTATCCCAGGCGGAGTGGAACTCGTCACTCTATGCGGTCCAGCAGCGGGCACGCCGCGGACCAACGCCCGAAGTTTTCTACACCAAGCATTTGGACAATTCCCGTCTACGGACTGAAGCTGATCCTGCGCGCGCGCGCGAAATTCGCACCTTCGTCGCTGCCATGGTCGTGCTGTTCGTACTGGTCATGGTCTACGTCGTCCAGCACTTTCAATCCATCGAAGCCGGCTATCGCATCGAGTCTCAAAAACAGCAGTTGGAAGAATTAGACGAGCAGAACCGCCAGCTGCGTCTCACCGATGCGCAGTTGAATGCGCCGCTGCGGCTCGATCAGTACGCGCGAAATTTTGGCATGGATGCCCCGGGCCCGTCTCAGCTGATCCGTCCGGACGCAACTCCGGCTGACGGTGCGCCAGTGCTGGCGCGCGCAGTCGCGCCAGAGCGTCCAACGGGAGCGCCGCAGCAGTAACAATCCGAGCAGAGAAATTTGCATCAGTGAGGGCCACGCAACTGTGAACAAGCCGCGCCACCCATCGCAATCAGGAGTACAAACCGGACCTGCGCCGATTCGTCGTGGGCGATTTGTCTGGCTCGCGGGCGCGCTTTCGCTTTGGATCGGCATCGTCGTCGTCAAGCTGATCTGGGTGCAGCTCTTCCAGCATCATCATTATGTAGTTGAAGCCGCGCATCAGCAGATGCGGACGTTTGAGGTCGCGCCGCGGCGGGGCGTGCTCTACGATCGCCTGCTGCACGAACTCGCCATGACGACGCTGGTCGACTCGGTCTACGCGGTGCCGAGCGAAATCACCGACAAGGAGCAGGCCGCCGAAATTCTCGTACCCCTCGTCCACCAGGATGCGGGCGACGGCTACACGACGAAGGCGCAGATCCTTGCGCGGATGAATGCCTCACACGCTTTTGCGTGGGTCGCGCGGCGTCTCGATCCGGACACCGCGGCACGCGTTCGCGAAATGCCGCTCAAGGGAATTTATTTTCAGAAGGAGTTCAAGCGCTTTTATCCGGACAATGATTTAGCCGCGCAGGTGCTGGGCTACGTCGGCACCGACGACAACGGCCTCGGCGGCATCGAGTTGAAGTTCGACAACGAGCTGCACGGCATGCCCGGACAGATGCTGACCGCGATGGATGCACGCCGCCACACGCTGGCCAGCACGGAGCGCGATCCTGAGCCCGGCGAAGATTTGGTGCTGACCATTGACCAGAATATTCAGTTCATCGCCGAGCGCGCACTGGACAAAGCCTTGAAAGAAACCCACGCACTGCGCGGAACCGCGGTGGTGCAGGACCCGTATACCGGCGAGATTCTCGCGTTGGCGACGCGACCGACTTTCAATCCCAATGATTTTCGCCACGTCGATCGTGAGCTGCTTGCCAACCGCGCGGTCAGCGATGTCTACGAGCCGGGATCGACCTTCAAACTGGTGACATATTCGGCGGCCATCGATGCAGCGGGCGTGCATCCCGACGACATTGTCGACTGCCAGGGAGGCGCGATCACCATCTTCGGCCGCACCATCCACGACGACAAATCCGACATGGGCATGGGCAAGGTCACGGTGCAGCGCGCGCTGGAGAAATCAAGCGATGTCGCCGCAGTCAAGATGGGGCTGAAGCTCGGCAACGAAAAGTTCTATCAATATATGAAGGCCTATGGCTTCGGCGATCGCTCCGGGATCGAGCTGCCATCGGAGACGCGCGGCCTATTGCGTCCGGTACGGCGCTGGAGCGCGACCAGCATCGGCTCGCTGGCGATCGGACAGGAAGTGGGCGTCACGCCAGTGCAGTTGGCCGCGATGGTGTCGACGATCGCGAATGGCGGCACGTATCTGCCGCCGCATGTTCTGGCGGGCGAGAGCGCAATCGTGAATGGCAAGCTGCGCCCGGTTCCGTACCAGCAACGCAATGCTGTGGTCTTGCCGCTGCCCGATGGCGGTCACCGCGTCATCAGCGAAATGACGGCCGCGCAGATGCGCAAGATGATGGAAGGCATAGTCCTCAACGGCACGGGCAAGGAAGCAGCGCTGAACGGATATTCTTCCGGCGGCAAGACCGGGACCGCCCAGAAGATTGACGTCGTCACGCACACCTATTCAAAGACCAAGCACGTCGCGTCATTCGCCGGTGTAGCACCGATTTCAAATCCTGCGATCACGGTTGCGGTCGTCATCGATTCGCCGCAGGGCGCCAGTTATTACGGCAGCGCAGTGTCGGCGCCCGTGTTTCGCGAGATCGCCCAGCAGACCCTCGAGTATCTCGGCGTCCCCTACGACCGCGAGGTCAAGGCGACGCGCCCGCCGCCGCAGACCATCACGGAGACCGCGGACAGTCATCCCGCGGAACGCCTCGGCGAGGACAGCGCGGTATTTGCCGGCATCGGTGATTTGCCGAAAGATGATCCGCTGCGTTCGGTGGCCGAAGCGAAGTTGGTAGCGAACTCGGCGGCTCCCGCTGTGTCGCCGGCGGTCGCTTCAATTTCCGCGAAGCCTGAAATCCCGAGTGCGGCCGTCGCCACTACCGCGTTTCCATCCGTCATTCAGCCCGCCTCTATCGCGCCGGGGAGAGTTGCGGTTCCGCAGTTCACCGGCAAGTCTTTGCGTGCGGCCGCAGAGGCAGCAATGGCCGCGGGCTTGCGTCTCGAGGCCGTGGGCAGCGGGTTGGCGCGATCTCAAGAGCCGGCCGCTGGCACCGTTCTTGAGGCCGGTGCGCAGGTAGCCGTCCATTTTTCGCGATAAGACGCGGGGCTTTCTGATCGAAACTCAAGTCAGGCCCGGCGACTAGAATCAGAGCGGCCATGTTGTTTTCCGAAGCAATTCGAGGTGCGCACGTGTTGGCCCAATCTGGCCCCGACATCGACGTGACGCGCGTTGTTTACGATTCGCGCCGCGCCGGGCCGGGGGCGGTCTTTCTAGCGATGCAAGGCGAGTCCGTGGATGGCAACAACTTTGTCCCGGTCGCCCTGGAGCGTGGCGCCGCGGCGGTCGTGACCGACGATGCGGCCGTATTTAAGTCAATGACGGTTACAAATCCGCAGCTCGCGGTGGCATTGTGCGTCCACGGGCGGCGGACGCTTGCCGCGATTGCAGCTAACCTGCTGGGGCATCCCGAACGAAAATTGAAGATCAGCGGAGTGACGGGCACCAACGGCAAGACTACGACGGCATTTTTGCTGGAAGCAATGCTCGAAGCAGCGGGACGCAAGACGGTGCTGGTCGGAACCATTGCGTATCACCTGAATGGACAGGAGCTCGCGGCTCCGCATACGACGCCGGAGTCGAGCGACCTGCTGGCGCTGTTTGTCCAGGCAGCGGAGAGCGGCACAACCGAGGCGGTGATGGAGGTGTCTTCGCACGCGCTGGCACAGGGACGCGTGTGGGGTCTCGCGTACGACGTCGCGATCTTCACCAACCTGACACGCGACCATCTCGATTTTCACGGCACCATGGAGGCATACTCTGCGGCCAAGCGTGAGCTTTTTATCGGCGGGACCGGCGCGGGCAATCCGCGGGTTGCGGTGTTGAATATTGATGACACGACGGGACGCTCACTTCGCAACGAGTTGCTCGGCGGTGAAACCGATGTGGTGACGTACGGATGGGACGCCGGCAATTTTCATGCTGAGGACGTGGAATTGACTGCCACCGGAACACGTTTCTGCATGGTGACGCCGCAGGGGAAAGTGCGGATCGAATCGCGCCTCGCCGGACGCGTCAATGTCTGGAACATTCTCGCGGCCGCTGCCGCTGCGACGGCGCGCGGAGTTGCGCTCGAGTTGATCGCGACGGGAGTGCGTGATCTGGCATCTGTGCCGGGCCGATTCGAACAAGTAGATTGTGGGCAGCCATTTGCGGTTGTAGTCGACTATGCGCACACCGATGACGCGCTGCGAAATTTGACGCGCCTGGCCCGCGAGCTCGTCGCACCCGAGAACGGCCGCGTCATCACGCTGTTTGGCTGCGGGGGAGACCGCGACAAAACGAAGCGCCCCCTCATGGCGAAAGCGGCGGCAGAAAGTAGTGATCTCGTCGTGCTGACATCGGACAATCCGCGCAGTGAAGATCCGTTGGAGATTTTGCACGATGCGGAGGCTGGCCTTGCCGGCACGAATGCGAAATATTCCGTGATCGAAGATCGCGCGGCGGCAATTCGAGAGGCGATCAGCCACGCGCGGCCGGGCGACATCGTCTTGCTTGCGGGCAAGGGACATGAGAAGACGCAGACCACACGGGACGGCGTGCATCCGTTCGATGATGTCGCGGTAGCTCGCGCAATTTTAGGACAGATGGTAGGGGCCGCAACTAAATGCAACTGAAAGTGAGCGAAATCCGTGAGATTCTCTCGGCGCCCGGTCCGAAATTGGATGCTGTGTCGACGGGATATTCCATCGACTCACGCACGATGCGGCCGGGCGATCTGTTCTTTGCCATCCACGGCGAGAAATTCGACGGGCATGCCTTCGTAGCTGACGTGCTCGCGAAAGGCGCGGTGGGCGCGGTGATTGCGAAGTCGCACGCTGCAGAATTTTCGGCGCTGGATGCATCGCGCCTCCTCGTAGTCGACAGCACGCTGGACGCGTTGCAGCGGCTGGCCCGCGCCGTGCGCGAGCGCTGGCATGGCCGCGTCATCGGCGTCACCGGCAGCGTCGGAAAGACCACGACCAAGGAAGCAATCGCGCGCGTTCTCGGTTCGCGATGGCGAGTTCTGAAGTCTCACGGAAATTTGAACAATGGATATGGCATGCCGTTGCAGCTCTTGAAAGTCCAGCCGGATGACGCGATGGCGGTTCTCGAGATGGGCATGAGTAGCGCAGGGGAGATCGCGGCGCTGGCGCGCATCGCAGAGCCGGACTGGGGCGTCGTCACGGTTGTCGCTCCGGTGCACATCGAATTTTTTGCCGATGGCATGGAGGGCGTGGCACGAGCCAAGCGCGAATTGATCGACGCGTTGCCGGCAGACGGCGTGGCGTTTTTGAACGCGGATGATGCGCGGGTGGCGGACTTTGCAAAGCGCACGAAAGCCCGGGTAGTGAAGTTTGGCTGGCGAGCGGCCGCAGATGTCGGCGCGACCACAGTGAAAGATCTCGGCGCCGAGGGAACGGAGTTCGTCCTCGAAGCAAGTGGTGAGCGATCCGCGTGCCATCTGAAATTGATTGGCCTGCACAACGTCACTAATGCCCTGGCGGCAGCCGCTGTGGGCGTCGAAGCAGGGTTGAGCGTCGCCGAATGCGCAGCAGCGCTGGCCGATATGCTGCCTCCAGAAAGCCGCGGGCAGACCCTACGGATGGGAGGCGCCTTTTTGATCAATGATTGTTACAATTCCAACCCGCTCGCGCTGGAAGCCATGGTAGATGCGCTTGCCAGCGTTGAGGCGCGGCGACGAATCGTTATCGCGGGAGAGATGCTGGAACTGGGCCAGGAGGCCGAGTCGCTGCACGCCGCCAGCGGAAGGTACATCGCAGCGAAAAAGATGGATTGGCTGGTCGGTGTTCGCGGCCAGGCCCGCGCCATGGTGGATGCCGCAAAGTCGGCCGGCATGAAGGCAATTTATTTTGAGACGCCGGAAGAAGCTGGCAATTGGCTGGCAGAAAATCTGCGGGCCGAGGACGCAGTGCTGCTGAAAGCTTCGCGAGGAGTGCGGCTGGAGCGGGCATTGGAGCGGTTAGTCGAGCGGCGCAAGCCTGCAAATGTTCCAGGCAAAGTGTGAATGTTGAACATGATTTTGAACCCGGCAGAATAAGATAGCGGTGGTTTCGCGGAGGAAGATTGCTTTACTGGCTGCTCTATCAAAAGCTGTTTCCATATTTCCGGCCCTTCCGGATCTTTCGCTACCTCACGTTTCGCACCGCCTTCGCCAGCCTGACTGCGCTGCTCATCGCGCTGCTGATCGGGCCGTGGGTCATTCAACGGCTGCGCGAATTTCAGATTGGCCAATTTATTCGCGAAGAAGGCCCCAAGGACCACCAGAAAAAAGCGGGCACGCCGACGATGGGCGGCGTGCTGATTGGTATCGCGATCATCGTGCCAACGCTGCTGTGGTCGGACCTCGGCAATCCATACGTGTGGCTCGTGCTGTTTGCGATGGTCGCCTTTGGCGCAATCGGTTTCGCCGACGATTATCTGAAGACGGCGCACCGTCGCAACCTTGGGCTGACGGCGAAGGCCAAGCTGGCCTATCAATTTCTGGCCGGCGCGGCGGTGGCAATCGCGCTGCTGGTGTTGCAGTCACAAGGAAGCTATTCGACGCGCCTGATGGTGCCGTTCATGAAGCGCTTTCGCCCGGACCTGGTAATCACGTCGCTGCATGGCACTCATTTCTGGCCCTTGGCATTTTTGCCTTTCGTGATTTTCGTCATGCTCGTCCTGACCTTCGCCAGTAACGCAGTCAACTTGACCGATGGACTGGACGGTCTCGCGATCGGCTGCACCATCATCGCGGCTGGCGCACTGGCAGTGCTCACGTATGTCAGCGGCCACGTTGTCTTCGCGGATTATCTCGAGTTGCAGCGCATGCCGATGGTCGGCGAGCTTACCGTCTTCTGCGGCGCGATGGTGGGGGCGAGCATCGGCTTCCTCTGGTTCAACGCCCATCCGGCAGAAATCTTCATGGGCGACGTCGGCTCGCTGGCGCTGGGCGGCGCAATCGGCACGGTGGCGGTCATCATCAAGCAGGAGCTGCTGCTGCCATTCATCGGCGGAATTTTCGTCCTCGAAGCGCTCTCAGTCATTTTGCAGGTTGGCAGTTACAAATTGCGCAATGGCAAGCGGATTTTCAAAATGGCGCCCCTGCATCACCACTTTGAGCTTCTGGGCTGGAGCGAATCTAAAGTTATCACTCGCTTTTGGATTGGGGCCTTGGTCTTCGCACTCTTTGCGCTGACCACGCTGAAGCTTCGCTAAGCATGCATGGCGTGGGAGAATGGAAGCCGATGCAGCTGAAGGGCAAGCGAGTGCTGGTGGTAGGACTGGGCAAGTCGGGCCTGGCGGCGGCGCTGTTTTTGCGCGAGCACGGAGCCCAGGTCACGGTCAGCGATGTCCGCAGCGCCGAGGCCCTCGCCAAAGAAATCCCTATGCTGCTGGACCATGGCATCGCGGTCGAGACGGGCGGCCACGGCGTGCTGACATTTCGACGTCAGGACATGATCATCGTCAGCCCGGGCGTTCCACTGGACACCCCGGAGCTGGTCAACAGCCGCAATCTCGGGCTGCCGATTCTGGGCGAGCTGGAAATTGCGGCGCGCTTCATGCAGGGACATGTGCTCGCCATCACCGGCTCCAATGGCAAGACGACAGCGACAACTCTATGCGGTGACATTTTTGCGCGTGCCGGGAAAAAGACTGTGGTCGCGGGAAACATCGGCGTGCCGGTAATTTCCCTGGCCGACCAGACGACGCCGGAAAGCTGGAGCGTGCTCGAAGTTTCAAGCTTCCAATTGGACACCACGGAGGCGTTTCATCCCGAGATCGCGGTCATCCTGAACATCACGCCGGACCATCTCGACCGCCACCACACCTTTGAGAATTATGTCGCGGCCAAGGCCAAGATTTTTCGCAACGTTGGCGCGACAGACTCCGTGGTTCTCAATGCGGACGATGACGTCACGCATCGGCTGGCCGCGCAAACGCCGCATCCCGAGCGCGTTTTCTGGTTCAGCCGCAAAAAGGTGGCTCGGCAGGGCGCCTTCGTTCACGACGGCATCATTATGTTCAAGGCGAGCGAACAGGCGGCCGCTGAGCCGATTCTCCCGGTGCCGGAAATCCCGCTGAAGGGCGCGCACAATCTGGAAAATGTTCTGGCCGCGGTCTGTGCAGCGCGTCTCTCAGAAATTCCCGCAGAGACCATCCGCGCGGCGGTGCGGGAATTTCACGCCGTCGAACATCGTCTCGAATATGTCGCGACAATCGCGGGCGTCGAGTATTACAACGATTCTAAAGCGACCAACGTCGACGCAACCGGCAAGGCGCTAGCCGCGTTTGGCGACGGCAAGAAACCGCTGGTTCACCTGATACTCGGCGGCAAGGACAAGGACTCCGATTACACCCAGCTGCGCTCTCTCCTGAAGGATCGGACTATCGCCGTGTACACGATTGGTTCGGCGGCAGAGAAAATCGAACGGCAGCTGGCCGCCGATGCGAAGCTAATATCGTGCGCGACGCTCGAAGTCGCAGTGGCTAGGGCGGGAGACGCGGCAAAGGCGGGCGAGGTCGTTCTGCTGGCGCCGGCCTGCTCCAGCTTTGACCAGTTTGAAAACTACGAGCATCGCGGCAGGGTATTCAAGGAATTGGTGCGCGGGCGGGCGGCAGCACGTCCCTAGCGCGCGCGGCGCGGGGGACGATGGCAAAGCGAGTCGGCGTAGACAAATGGATGTACGGCACGGTGACCGTCCTCGTCCTGCTCGGGCTGGTGATGGTCTTCAGCTCCTCGGCCGTGGTCGCCAGCGAGCGCTTCCACTCCGCATCCACTTTCGTCGTCAAGCAGGCGTTCTGGGCGGCGCTCGGATTGATCACCATGTCCATTCTGATGCGCGTCGACTATCGCCGGCTGAACAAGCCGAATGTGGTTTTTATCCTGCTCGGCATCACAACTCTGCTACTGCTGGTCGCATTCACGATGCGCGATTCTCACGCCACCCATCGCTGGATTCGTCTCGGCGCATTCTCGTTGCAACCCTCAGAAATTGCGAAGCCAGTGCTCGTGCTTTTCCTGGCCTGGTTCCTGCAGGACCGAATTCACATGATGGATGACTGGCGCCACGCCGTTCTGCCAGCGGTTTTGCCGGTCCTGATTCTGGTTGCGCTGATTTTGAAGGAGCCCGATCTCGGCACCGCACTGGTTTGTCTCGCGGTCAGCGCGATCCTGCTCTACCTCGCGCGGCTGCCGTGGAAGTATTACGCAATGGGCGCGATCGCGGCGGCGCCGGTCATGTATTACATGTTGTTCCATGTCGGCTGGCGGGCGGCGCGGATGCGCGTCTTCATGCATCCCGAGGAAGATCCGCGCGGCGCCGGCTTCCACATCATGCAGTCACTCATTGCGGTCGGCACCGGCGGCCTCACGGGCGTTGGGTTGATGGAGGGCAAGCAGAAGCTCTTCTATCTGCCGGAGTCGCACACGGATTTCATCTTCGCCAACATCGCCGAGGAACTCGGCCTGATCGGCACACTGCTGGTCGTTGGTTTATTTGCCTATCTCGGCTATCGCGGTCTGCGCGCAGCGATGCTGGCGCGTGATCCCTTCGCGCAATTTCTCGCGGTCGGCATTACCGCGACAATTCTGATCCAGGCCTGCTTCAACATCAGCGTCGTCCTGTCGCTGGTGCCGACGAAAGGAATTCCGCTGCCATTCATCTCTTCGGGCGGGACGTCGCTGTTCATCACCCTGGCATCGATGGGCGTGCTGCTGAACATCACGCGGGAGATTGAGTAGAGCTGTGCCCTTGCGCGTCCTAATCGCGGCCGGGGGAACCGGCGGCCACATCGTTCCCGGCCTGGCGATCGCGCGGGAGCTGGTCGCGCACCACAACGCCGAGGTGACGTTCGTCGGCACCGCCCGAGGCTTGGAATCGCGCCTCGTGCCGGCAGCTGGCTATCCGCTCGAGTTGCTGTCTTCCGGACCGCTGAAAAGCGTCAGTCCGATCACGCGGATCAGATCTGTATTCGCGGTAGCGCGCGGTGTCTTGCAGGCGATCCGGCTCCTCCGAAAATCCAAAGCCGACGTCGTCGTCGGCGTCGGCGGTTACGCGTCAGGACCAGTCATGATGGCCGCGCGGCTGCGGCGTGTCCCCACCCTGGTGTTTGAGCCAAATGCCATGCCCGGATTAGCAAATCGTATTGCCGGGAAGTGGGCCAGGGCCGCGGCGATCAATTTTCCCGAGGCTGCGGGTTTTTTTCAGAACGCAGTCGTCACCGGCATCCCGGTGCGGCGGGAATTTTTCGAGCTGCCCTCGAAGCCGCCAGGAAGCCCGCTGCGGCTGCTGGTATTTGGCGGCAGCCAGGGAGCGCGCGTGCTCAACCATCGCGTCCCCGACATCGCGCTAAAACTGTTGCAAGAACTTCGCGGGCTGACCATCCTCCACCAGGCGGGACAGATCCACGAGAACAGCGCGCAGCTGTTGTATATGCAGCGCGATTTACCGAGTGAGTCCGTGCGCGTGCGTTCGTTTCTGGATGACATGCCACAGCAGTTTGCTGACGCCGACCTCGTGTTATGCCGCAGCGGCGCGAGCACGGTGGCCGAACTGGCGGCCGCTGGCAAGCCGTCCGTCCTGGTCCCGTTTCCTGCGGCGACGGACGACCATCAGCTGAAGAACGCAGTCTCCTTCGCGCGATCTGGTGCTGCCGTGGTCATCGAGGAGCGCTATCTGACGTCCGACATTTTGTTGCGGGCGTTGCTGGAGGTATTGCGCGATCCCGAGAAGCTGCATGCCATGGGTCAGGCGGCGCGCGAGCAGGCCCATCCCGGCGCAGCGGAAAAAATCGCGGACATGGTGGCACGCCTGGCAACTAGCCGTCGCGGCTGAGGAGAAGGGAACTATGCACCCCTTGCTCCCGTAACAGTGTCGGTAGCGATCTGAAATGCACAACTTCCGGAGATATGCCATGGCGTCCATAGCAGTGCACTACAGCGTGCCAGAACGGAGACAGCGCTTCTGGGCGAGAATTGCGGGTTTTCTTTTTCTCTGGCTGATTGTCACCGGGCTGACCGGCGCGATTCTCGAGTCGCACGTCGCCGGGTCGGGCGGGTTCGCAGAAGCGGCGCAACGCATTCACGCCTCGGATCACCTGTACCGATTCGCGATATGCATCGAGTTGATCGAGACGATGAGCGCGCTGGTCCTGGCGTTTGCACTGTACGTCACGTTGCGCCCGGCCGATGAGCTGCTCGCGCAATTTGGCATGTATTGGCGGATAGCGGAGTCAATCCTGGGCGCTGTCGGGGTGATGTTCGGTTTTCTCACCCTGCATGTTTATGGCCTGACGCAGAGTGAAGCGACCTCATCCTTGGCCGATGTGCTGGGCCACGCCGGATCAAATGTGAGCGCGATATTTTTCAGCATCGGCTCGCTGATTTTCTACTACGTGTTTTTCAAATCGCGATACATTCCACGATCACTGGCCGGCTTCGGCATCTTTGCATCCGTCGTCGTAACGCTGATTTGTTTTACCAGCCAGATTTTTCCGGAGCACGCCGGCGTGCTGCAGTACGGCTGGGCGCCGATGGCGATTGCCGAAGTTGTCACCGGAATCTGGCTGATAATCTTCGCTGTGAGATTAAACCCCGCGATCGTGACCGGCGCGTCCTGATTCTCCTTTCGAGCGTCTGATGGATTGCAGTCGCATGCAGCATGCGGTGCATCCAACTGAAGAACTCGAGGGTGAAAACATGCCAGTCACCACACTGGATCCAAAAACCGCGGTCGTTCTAATCGATCTGCAAAAGGGAATCGTCAGCCTGCCGACCGCTCACCCCACCGCGGAGGTCGTGAAGCATGCCAGCCAACTGGCGGAGGCGTTCCGCGCCCACAAGTATCCGGTTGTGTTGGTCAACGTCGCCGGTGCAGCGCCTGGACGCGCGGAGCAATCCCGCTCGATGAGCGATCTCCCAGCGGATTGGGCCGAGCTTGTGCCGGAGTTGAATGCGCAGCCATCCGACCACAAGGTGACAAAGAAAACGTGGAGCGCGTTCACCAACACCGGGTTGGCAGACTATCTGAAAAAAGCCGGCGTCACCCAGATCGTGCTGGCAGGCGTGGCCACCAGCATCGGTGTCGAGTCCACGGCGCGCCAGGCTCAGGAACTCGGCTTCAACGTGACGCTGGCCATCGACGCGATGACCGATCGCAGCCTGGAAGCGCACGACAACAGCGTCCTGCGAATCTTTCCGCGACTCGGCGAAACCGGAACAACGAGCGACATCATCGAGCTACTGAAGAAAAGCTCTTAGGCAACGCGACAGAAAGAAGCCCCGAGCAATTGTGCCCGGGGCTTCTCTTCTTGTGATTCAGCGACGCGGTCTAGCGATGACCGCCGCCGCCGTGTCCGCCGCCGCTGTGTCCGCCACCGCCGCTGTGCGGCGCGCTGGCGTGAGACGCGCCGCCGCCATGGCTGCCACCAGAGCTGGCGTGACTGCCGTCGCTGGACGGATGGCCCGAGCCCGCGTATCCGCCCGCGTTGCCGTGGCCGGCTCCGCCAGTGTTTCCCCCGCGTGTCACTGTGGGGCCGGTATGTCCAGCCGCGTTGCCGCCGCGGTTCATTGCACCGTTCGTCCCGCCGCGATTGAAGCCGCCATTGCGATTCATGCTCGCAGTGCGGTTCAGCGTCGCGTTGTTCCAGTGCGGCTGCAGGCCAGCGCCGCCGTGATACATCGCGCCGCCCCAGCTGGTGTGGACGAAGGTGTGCTCACCAAATCCGTGAAAGCCGACATAGCCCGGTCCATGCAGCCACGCGCCGCCGTGGTACCAGCCATAGCCGTGCCAGCCCCATCCGAAGCCGCCGAATCCCCAGACGCCTACATGCCAGAACCAGCCGCCGAGGCCCCAGCCCCAGTAGCCCGGCGTCCACACGGAACCAACATAAGGTGCGATCACCCACGTCCCCGGCGTCCAGTAATAACCGGCGTCACCGTAGCCCCAATAGCCGGGCGCCCAGACGTAGCCATCGCCCGGACAAACCGGGACTTCCGCCACTACCGGCGCGACAGGCGGAGCGATCGCGACAGCCACACCGACCTGCGCCTGTGCCATTTGCGGCACGGCGGGAATCGCAACCAGCAGCAGCGCGAAAAGTGCATAACGTAACATGCGCATTTTTGTCCTTCTGGCCCAGGCCTTCGTGTCCGTCAATGCGGCTTCGAGGTACCGGGGTCCAATCGAGCACCGCCGGACATGCCAGACGGGTACTCGCTACGTAATTAAATGACATTTCCGGCGAAATGTTGCGCTTCCGCCTCGGTATTTTGAGGATGCGGATGCGTGGCACCTAGGTTGGCCGCCGAACCGAACACTCGCGGCCACGCGCGCTGGTAGACTCTGGCAGTCAACCATGTTTGCCAAGTCTCAACGCGTGCACTTTATCGGAATCGGCGGCATCGGCATGAGCGGCATCGCGGAAATCCTGCTGACCCTCGGCTACACGGTAACGGGGTCGGATTTGCGTCGCTCAGCGACAACTGATCGGCTGGAGCAGCTCGGCGCACGCGTCATGGTGGGCCACAACGCCGGCAACGTCGCTGGCGCGGACGTCGTCGTCACCACTTCCGCAGTGAGCGCCTCCAATGCCGAAGTCAAGGCCGCGCGCGAGCAGAAAATACCGGTCATCCCGCGGGCGGAAATGCTGGCCGAGCTGATGCGTCTGAAGTACGGCATCGCCGTCGCAGGCATGCACGGCAAGACGACGACAACTTCGATGATTGCTGTCGTCATGGCCTCGGCCGGACTCGATCCAACCGTCGTCGTCGGCGGCCGTGTCGACGCACTGGGCTCGAACGCGCGCTTCGGCAAGAGCGATTATCTGGTCGCCGAGGCCGACGAGAGCGACCGCTCCTTCCTGCAGCTGTCGCCGATCCTCAGCGTTGTGACAAACCTCGATCGCGAGCACATGGATTGTTATCGCGACATGGACGACGTCAAAGCCGCGTTCCTGCAATTCATCGACAAGGTGCCGTTCTATGGCAGCTGCGTCATCTGCGCCGACGACGCCGAATTGCTGGCGCTCTCACAAAAAGCGCGGCGGCGAATCTTTACTTACGGAACCCATCCCGAGGCACATTTCCAGATGCGTCATCTGGAGACGCACGGCACGGCAATGTCCTGCTTCGAAGTGGCATTCGACAAGCTGGTGCTCGGCGAATTTGAACTGCATGTTCCGGGCAGGCACAACGTCCTGAATGCAACCGCGGCAGTTGCAATTGGCACACTGCTGGGCATCCCCCAGACCAAGATTGCCGCGGGGCTGCGCGATTTTCGCGGCGTCGACCGTCGCTTCCAGGTCAAGGGAACAGAACGCGGCGTCACCGTCGTCGATGACTACGGCCACCATCCCACGGAAATTCGCGCCACCCTGCAGGCAGCGCGAGCGTGCGGCTTCAACCGCGTGCACGTTTTATTTCAGCCGCACCGCTTCACGCGGACCCGCGATTTGATGGCTGAGTTCGCCCATGCATTTGACGACGCCGACACGGTAGCCATGCTCGACATCTATGCCGCCAGCGAGGATCCAATTGCGGGTGTCGATACGCTGGCCGTGGTCAAGGCGATCGGCCGTCCCGAGGTGCAGTATGCGGACAGCTTCGACGTCGGCGTCGACATGGTGACGAGGGCGGCGCGGGATGGCGACGTCATCCTGACGCTGGGCGCAGGAAATGTATCGGGCCTGGCGCCGCGGGTTTTGCAAGCCTTGAAAGACGCCCAGTAACCAAGAAGGGAAACCCCTAAGAAACCCGAAATTGTGGGGGCTAATCCAGAGGAAAGCACGCTATATTCGGAGACGGCGAATCCCCGCGTCCCACAGGCGTGAGAAAAACATACCCAACTTCTTCGCGCTCGGCTGCCGCAGTCGAGGACGGCGAATACGGCAATCTGTTAGAGCAGCCGCGGCCCCGCGCGCCCCGGCGAAAAGCGGAATCCGCATCGCGCTTCGATGACTTTGATCCGCGTGACCTGGCTTTAGACGACTGGGACGAGGCGTCCGCCTCACCGTCGAGCGGCAGAAACAGTTCGCGCTCGCGCTCGCGCAAATCTACACAGCTAACGACGACACAGTGGCTGCTGAAAACCACCGGCGGACGCGTCGTCGCCGGCATCGCCGCGCTGATGGTTCTCGCCGCACTGGGCGCAGGCATCTGGATGGTCCGCGAGTTTCTGCGCACCGACCCGCGCTTCCGCGTTGCCTCCGCCGAGCAGATTGAAGTCAGCGGCAATCACCAGGTTTCAGCCGACGACGTCCGCTCCGTCTTCGGCTCCGACGTTGGCCACAATCTTTTTTTCATTCCGATTGCGCTCCGTCGCCAGGAAATGGAAGGTCTGCCCTGGGTTGAAACCGCCTCGGTCGAGCGGCTGCTGCCGAATCGCATTCACGTCCGCGTCACCGAGCGCACGCCGGTCGCGTTCGCGCAGAACGGCAGCGCTCTCCAACTGATCGACCGGCACGGCGTCCTGCTGGACATGCCGAGCGGCCCGGACGCGCCGCAATATTCGTTTCCTGTGCTGACCGGGGTCGGCGAGGAGGTCCCGCTGTCGACGCGCAAAGCCCGCATGGACGCATACATGGCCTTCCTGAAAGATCTGGACGGACACGGCGAGAAGGTTTCGCCGCGCCTCAGCGAAGTCGATTTGTCGGAGCCTGAAGACGTGCAGGTGCTGCTGGCCGAGGGCGCGACGACCATGACGCTACACTTCGGCGAAGCAAATTTCTTCGAGAAATATCAGATCTATCAGGCCCACCTGTCAGAGTGGCAGCAGAAATATCCGCGGCTGGCCAAGGTGGACTTGCGCAACGCGCCGCAGGTTGTGCTGGGCATGGCGGACGCTTCGACACCGGCTCCTCCGGTTCCGATCGCCGTGAAGCCCGAAGCCTCTGCCGTCACTGCCTCGGAAAACTCTGCTGAGCCCGCCGCTTCTTCAACTCCTCCGGTCGAAATTGCCACTGCTCCTGCTCCAGTGCACGCGGTGAAAGCGGCGGCGCCGACCCGTCCCAAAGCGATCGTCAAAGCCGTCGCGGGAAAGAAGCCCAACATCGCTGCGAATAAGAAAGCCGCTGCTATCGCAAAACATTCACCGCCAGCCAAACCTGCGCCGGCACCGCAACCCGTCGCTGCGCGGATTGCAGCACCAGTCGCCACCGACACCCCAGCCTTGCACGCCTTCAACAATGCGGTAGAAAAGCCGTCCACGCCGAAGCCGCGCCTGGTCATGCACCCGCAAGCTCTGCAACCATCCGCAACCGTGGCGCCGACAGGAGGCCAGCAATGAAACTTCGCGACGACGGCCTGCTGACGGTGGTCGATGTCGGTAGCTCCAAAGTGTGTTGCCTGGCAGCCGAGCTGCACGACGGCTCGCTGCGCTATCGCGGACACGGCATCGCCGAAGCCCGCGGCATGCGTCGCGGCCTCATCAGCGAACTCGGCCCCGCGACAGCCTGCGTGCGCGAAGCCGTCGAAGCAGCGGAGAAAATTTCGGGCGGCATGATCGCGACGGCCTTCATCGGTGTCGGCGGCCCGCACGTCCGCGGCGTCAACAGTCGAGGCGGCATCAGCCTCGGCAGCCGCCTGCGCGAAATTACGCGTGAAGAAGTTCGCGCCGCAGTCGACCGCGCGCGCAGCGTCTCGCTACCGCCGGACCGCGAGGTGCTGCATCTGCTGCCGCAGGAATTTCTGCTGGATGAGCAGTCCGGCATCCACGACCCCGTCGGCATGATTGGCAGCCGGCTTGAAGTAAATCTGCACATGTCCACCTGCGCCGCGGGAGCGCTGCAGAGTGTGGTCACGTGCGTCAATCGCGCCGGCGTCGAGGTCATGGACACGGTCTATGAAGGCGTTGCGGCGGCCGAGGGCGTGCTGTCCGCCGACGAGCGCGAGCTGGGCATCTGCCTCGCCGACATCGGCGCCGGATCGACGGAGTTGATCGTCTATTTCGAGGGCGCGGTCGCGCACTCCGCGGTGCTGCCGATCGGCGGCGATCACTTCACCAACGACTTGGCGATGGGCCTGCACATCACCGTAGCGCAGGCGGAGCGGCTGAAGCTGGAACACGGCCACGCTGTCGTCACCGCGGTACCGCAGGTCAACCAGATTGAGCTGCCGACCGCGCCGGATCACGCGCCGCGCAGCGTGTCGCATCGCCTTGTCGCGGAGATTCTGGAAGCGCGCGCGACCGAGCTGATGAAGATGATGCGCGACAACCTACGGCAAGGTGGAGTGCTCGAAGCACTCGGCGCAGGCTGTGTCCTGACGGGCGGCGGAGCGAAATTGCCGGGGCTGCTCGACCTCGCGGAGACCATGCTGCGCGCACAGGCTCGAGTTGGAACCCCCGTGCCAATTTCGCGATTGCCGCATGGTCTGGCCGGGCCCGAATTTGCAGCCACGCTGGGCATGATGCTGTACGCGCACCGAAAAATGCAGTCGCGCGCCGGCGAGGACACAAGTTTGCGCGGCAAGCTAAAAGCAAAGTTGTTTGCCGGGAGTTTGTAACAGTACGAGTAGTAAATAGATTCGCCAACGGGAACGACCGGGCAGCAAGGCCGGTGAACATTCTGAGCAGACGAAGGAGCAGCATATGACGCCCAACGACATCCGCATTCAATATCAGGACGAAACCCGCCGCGGCGCGAGGATCAAGGTCATCGGCGTCGGCGGTGGCGGCGGCAACGCGGTCAACCGCATGATCGCGGCCAATGTCGAAGGCGTGCAGTTCATCGCCGCCAATACCGATTCGCAGGCGCTCGCGCTATCGCATGCTCCGGTCAAGCTGCAGCTCGGCGGACGTCTGACCAGCGGCCTCGGCGCGGGCGCCAATCCTGACGTCGGCCGCAAAGCCGCGCTCGAAGACTCGGACAAGATCATCGAGGCGCTCGAAGATTCCGATATGGTCTTCGTCACCGCCGGTCTCGGCGGCGGCACCGGCACCGGCGCGGCGCCAGTCATCGCATCACTGGCCAGCGAGATGGGCGCCCTCACCGTCGCAGTCGTCACCAAGCCGTTCGCATTCGAAGGCAAGCGCCGCATGCAGCAGGCCGAACGCGGCATGCAGGAGCTGCTGGAGAGCGTCGACACCATGATCGTCATCCCGAATGAAAAGCTTCTCGCAGTCGCCAAGGACGCCGGATTCTTCGAGTCATTCCGCATCGCCGACGACGTATTGCGGCAAGGCGTGCAGGGAATTTCCGACATTATCACCATCCCCGGCATCATCAATCGCGACTTCGCCGACGTGAAGACAACCATGGCCGGCATGGGCTACGCCGTCATGGGCACGGCGCTAGGCAGCGGCAAGGACCGCGCAGTCGCGGCAGCGCGCGCAGCCATGGCGTCCCCGCTGCTCGAGTCAGGCGCAATCGACGGCGCACGCGGCATCCTCATCAACATCACCGGCTCCAGCTCGCTGAAGTTGAGCGAGGTCAACGCCGCGTCGACCATCATCCAGAGCGCCGCACACGAAGACGCCAACATTATCTTCGGCGCGGTGTTAGATGAATCTATGAAGGACGAAGTCAAGATCACCGTTATCGCCACCGGCTTCCGCAACGAAGCGCCCCATCGCCGCGAGAAGATGCTGGGCCTCGCGGACGAGACTCTCGAGGTTACGAGCGGGGGATCGGTCCCATTCGCCAGCGAGGTACCATTTGCCAGCCAGATGCAGGGCGAGCCGCTCTGGCCGGAGCGGCGCAGCACGTCCTTTCCCAATCCGGGACAGGGCCAAAATATGCCCATCGAGGAGGTCTATTCCGAACCGGACAGGGTGCCGATAGCATCTGATGAAGTAGCCGCTGAGCCTGCCGTGTATGGTGCAGATATGACGGAAGTTGTACCGGCCAGCGTGAATGAGGCATTGGAGCAGGAGGCGATGCATG
>Ga0302326_10010004_pt1 | contig 20586 bp, 14 predicted proteins | sample Palsa_T0_3_FD_202264 | JGI IMG/M metagenome (GOLD analysis project Ga0302326, IMG submission 202264) | Peat permafrost microbial communities from Stordalen Mire near Abisko, Sweden - Palsa_T0_3 | ecosystem: Environmental > Terrestrial > Soil > Palsa > Peat permafrost | place: Sweden: Abisko...
CAGCGCAAGCTCCAAACCGGCTTCCTCGGCCGCGCCGACCAGGACAAGCTCCGCCAGGCCCTCGAAGACCTCGTCGAATCCAAAGTCTTCATCGACGACACCCCCGGCATCTCCCTAGCCGAGATGCGCGCCAAAACCCGCCGCCTCAAGCAGGGCAACCAGGGCCAGCTCGACCTCGTCGTCGTCGACTACCTCCAGCTCATGTCCGCCACGCTGCCCACCCAGGGCGGCAAGCGCTACGAAAACCGCACGCAAGAGGTATCGGCCATCTCCCGCGGCCTAAAAGCCCTGGCCAAGGAGATGGACGTCCCCGTCATCGCCCTAAGCCAGCTCTCCCGCGCCAGCGAGCGCCGCGGAGACGACAAAAAGCCCCTGCTAAGCGACCTCCGCGAGTCAGGCTCCATCGAGCAGGACGCCGACGTAGTAGCCTTCATCCACCGCGAGAGTTACTACAACCGCGACAAAGAAGAAAACCCGGAAGACAAGAACAAAGCCGAAATCATCATAGCCAAACAAAGAAACGGCCCCACCGGCTCCATCGACTTAGCCTTCCTAAGCCAATACACCCGCTTCGAAAACCTGGATACCGTACATGGGGATGGGACATAGCTAAGCCTATACTACCAGTCAAGGAATTAGAATTTGAGGCAAGTTCAGCCTAAGGTTGAACTTGCGCTGATCTAAATGCAACACCCGATTGCAATTAACTACCTACTGGCATCCAGTGGCGCAACAGATTGTTCTGAACGTACAGAATATCGAGCCATTTCCTTAAATGAATGCTCCAAAGAATTCACTAACTGGAGATATAAGGCCTCTAAAGAAGCATCACTTTTAAGCCCAAGACGTGAAAGGCTGCTAAGCTTCAGTTCTTCTTTCCGTGAATCTGAAATCAGGTGTTTAAAAGCTACTCGAAGATCATAGAGGACAAAGAGAGGCATCATGGTCGCCGTAGCATCCGCCAATTGTGAACGTTTTTTGAGCCACAATTGCAAGAGGCTTAGCCCACGGTAGCTCTTAGAGTCCTTTGTTTCACGGGGGCTGAGGAATGGTTGTAAATCGGTTCGTAGCTGCTCGACATCAATTCTTTCGATGAAGAGTTTGGTCATTGTTTCAACCGCGACACCAAATTCCTCTTCGGTGAAATAAATCGGTCTCCTCATGCTAGCCAACAAATCCACGGCTTCTTTGTCCATTTGCAGCAAGCGCAAGCTAGCAAATTCTTTAACAAGTTTTTCGCCGAAAGCGCCCTGTGCACGGACAATACGCTGCTCCAGGGAGAGTTCAGTGAAAACTGCCTCCACTTGGCCTTCATAGAATTCTGATCCAATATCGTGATCAGAATCTATATTATGAGCCGTGAGCATCAGAAGATCTCGTTCAGAAAGCTTGTCAAGGTCTCCGAGCCACATAATTAGGTGCTTCATCCGCGTTAGACCAAAGGATATATATCCGCCATCCTTCGTGTAAAGCGTCCCATAGGTATCAGAAGCAAGATTCACTACATAGCCAGGATGATTCTGAAAGTACGGTAAAACCTCGATCGAAAAAAATACCGGCGTAAGGAATCCTGAATCCCAAGGGCGCTCCAGACCGGGGATACAAAAATAATCCAGAGGAGCATATTTTAGGTTTACTTTCGTACAGAAAGCGAAGCGTTTCTTCGCCATTGGCATCTTTGTGATGTCAACATGTATGTTACTTTCACCTTTTAGGACAGCGTCCTTTTGCAAGGCTTGCATCGTTTTCTTTACCGGTCGAGGCAATCTCGACTTGCGGCAGGTATCGCAAACAAGAAAAGGCAAGAAACCGGATATTGACGTGCCATCGCACAGAACTTCTGCCGAGCTAAGGCTAAGTCGCGACCATGAGCCGCAAGCACAGCGTAGTAGCTCTAAGGTTTCATCGGCTGGGTCTAAAATAATGGATTGCTGAGGCATTCTTAAAATCCCTTCACCTAAATCCTACTCCAAATTCCCAGGTGCCAGGTGCCCCATCCTTCGCGTTCTTTGCGAAGGGTGGGGGCCGCCTCTTCAATGAGAAGCGGACCCTCCTGACAGCGCTTTGCCCGCCCCACCTCGGATTGTTCACCGGCGCGTAACATGAGGTCCTTCAAAAGCTGTGTATCCTATTCAAAATTCACTGCTGATGCTTTGTGAGGAGCTTTAACGATGGGGATAAATCTTGATCCGATACCCACAGACAATCCGAAGAGTGGTTTCAAATGGAAGGCAATGGGAATCTGCTTCACTCTCATTGGGTTTCTGGTGATTGGCTGGGGTGGCGCTCGAAATTTAGGAACTCTTTATATGTTTTTGATCGCTGTTCCCTTATTGGCGACCGGGCACTGGTTATACAGGCGAGGTCTACGCCTTGAATCAATCAAGGCTGAAACATTAATGCAGCAGGATGATCGGGCTCCTGTCCTGTATCTCAGGTCCTTCAGAAGTGACGGATCTTCTGCACCTGATACGGCGGGTATTTTGAATTCCTGGCGCGGGGGCGAGGAAGAACAAATTGCTAAAGCCATGAATGAAATTGGTCCATTCGTAGCGATTGGTAAACCCAACGAGAAACTTCCGGAGCTTGGGGCGGCGCGGACCTACCAGAAGAACGAAGATTGGCATGAGTGGGTGAAATCCATGATGACTCGCTCGCAACTCGTGATTTTCCGCGCAGGAGCAACCGAAGGGTTTTGGTGGGAAGTTAGCCAAGCGGCACTTTTGGTGAAACCGGAACGGATGGCATTTCTTCTGCCTTTCGGTCCAAAGCAGTATGAGAAATTCCGAACGCGAGCCGAACAAATACTTCCCTGTAGATTGCCCGATCATCCGGAAAAGAAAAAGTCGATATGGACGAGGCGGCTTGGAGGTGAAATAGAAACAAATAACCTCCAGGCGATCCTCTATTTCGATAGAAATTGGATTCCGCATATTGAGCCTATTAAGATTCCCTTCTACCTAAAGAAAGTAACGCCAGCGGGAGGAAGCTGGATTCCGATGTATGCATACATAGCTCCTCCTCCTGTTACTCTCTTAGTCAAAAAGGCACTTTCTCCGGTCTTGACCAGCCTTGGGCTGAACTGGAGGCAATCTCCACAAAGTCGGGTTGGCTCAGCGCTTTTGCTAACTTTGGTTTCCGTCCTGATACTGATTGTCATCGTATGGGCATCTGATAGCTTCCGATGATCGTTTCTATCTCGATTCGCCGGTATCCCACCCTTCACGTCCTTTGCAAAGGGTGGGATAGATACCGCCACCGTGCATCAGTCATCATCATCCGGACCTGCTTCGTGCGTAGCACGAACCCAACGACGCGAATTTCGTGAACAAACAACTATGTAGAATCGTTCCGGAGAGAACCGATGTCCCAATCTGAAAACATAGCCGCAGTTGAAAGTTATTTGAAGGGCCTCGCGAGCAAAGACCTGTCCTCTGTCCCTTTCGCATCCGGCATAACCTTTGAGGGGCCGCTCATGCCAAAGCTGGCGGGCCGCGAGACAATTGTCGGCTTTCTCGGCAGCATTTTGCCTTTCATCAAGAGCATAGAGATCAAGCAGCACATAGCCGACGGCGAATATGTCGCCACCGTCTTCGACATGGAGACCGTCAACGGTGTGGATCATGTTGTGGACCTGTGTCGTGTCGTCGATGGAGAACTGACCGAGATTCGCGCATTCTATTATCCAGATCAGAACCCTCGATAGGGCCGGCCTTCACCAGAAAAAACTTCGCCCGCGTTGCGTAGAATTATTCATGAAAAGCGCACAATAGGAATGAGCATGCGAATCGCCCGGCAAGAGTGCAGGTTGACGTCAGGCAATCAGGACGTTCTCGCCCCTGTTGACGAGAAAATTAATACCCCCCACCCCCTGGGGTCTGGTTTGCCGTTTGTTCGCCTTTTGGACCGATAGAAAATAGAAAGCCTGTTTCGTTCGCAGTGCAAAGCCGCTACCGCGCGTCTTGAAATTTGTCGCCACTGAAGTTCGGAATCCCAAAATGCCCGCGCAGCCGCAGCAGATCGATCGGGTTGAGATCGCCGGCGAAGGTCACCAGGTTCACGCTTCTCGGCGTCACCTCCAGCAGCGTGCCCCCGCGCACGCTCACGCCATCCACCATCAGCCATAAATCGGTCGTCCCACTATGCACCGGACCGCCTGTTGGAGCCGCCGTCGCCAGATGCTTCCATCCCCGCGTGTGATACGCCTGCCTTACCAGCTCCAACTGCTGCGGATCGATCTGGTCATAATCGTGGAATCGATAAATGTGTACCGCGATTCCATCCAGCTTGCGAATCGACTGCCGCGCATCCGCCTCCGAGTCCGGAAGCAAAGCCGAAGCCGCGCCAAGCATCGTGCGGTCCAGCACAAAGCTGTTCTTCACCTCAGCCCGCGCGCCGAGCGCAGCCAGCTCCGGAGGAGTCCAATCCAGCGCAACAGGAGCCGCCGCAGAAACCGTTCCTGAACCGGCAACCTGCCCAGCCGGCTGTTGCGCGGCCGCCGCGAGCAGCAATCCCGGCAGGCACGCGAACGCAAAGAACCTATTCAACCTCATTTCTTCTTTGACCCCGTCTGTAGAGGAAAGTTTCAGATTCCTCCGCCCGAACTTTTCCGTCCGCGGCCCCAGCCGCTCTGCTACCCTTGTCGGCATGCGTCCCAACCTGCTCGCTACCTCCGCTCTTGTCCTGGCCGCTTTCGCTCCATTCGCCTTCGCCCAAACATCCGCCCCCTCGTCCGCATCCGTAGCCTCACGCCTGGCTGCCCAGAACGCTCTCTTTGACGACTCGTGGCAGGCGACCCTCAAGATGAATCCCACGCTGGCGACCGCCGTCGGCGACTACCGGTACAACGACCAGCTCGGCGATTCCTCCCTAGCCGCCTCCACCGCCCGCCACCAGCGCGACCTGGCCGACCTGGCCCGCATCAAGGCCATCGATGCTGCCGGCTTCCCCGAGCAGGACCTGATCTCCCACGACCTCTTCCTCCGCCAGATCCAACAGCGCGTCGAGGACTACGACCTCAAAGAGTACGAGATGCCGCTCAGCGCATCGGGCGGCGGCGGTGGCATCCATGCCAACCTGGCCGACCTGCCGCTCTCCATGCCCTTCGACTCCGTCAAGCATTACGAGGACTACATCGCTCGCCTGCATCAAATTCCCAAGGCCTTCCTTCAGACCGAAGACGTCCTCCGCGCCGGTGTGAGCGATCGCCTCGTCCCTGTCCGCTTCATCGCCGAAAAGATTCCCAGCCAGGCCGAAGGCGTCATCACAGCCAATCCCTTCATCCTGCCGCTCAAGAAATTTCCCGCCAGCTTCTCCGACGCCGATAAGAAGCGTCTCACCGACGAGATCACCTCGACGATCAACAACGAGGTCTTCCCGGCCTACAAGCAATTCGCCGCCTTCGTCGCGTCGGACTACATCCCTCACTGCCGCACCACGCTCTCCATCAACTCCCTCGGCGGCGGCAATCGCCGCTACCAGGCCACGCTGCGCCGCTTCACTACGACGGACCTGACTGCCGCACAAATCCACGAGATTGGCCTGAAGGAGGTCGACCGCATCACGGGAGAGATGACCGCCCTGGCCAAGGCCAACGGCTACAAAGACCTCGCCAGCTTCCGCGACCACGTCGAAAACGATCCCAAGTACCAGCCAGCTTCCGCGGACGCCATTGTCGAAGACTTCCGCAAGTACATTGCCCAGATGCAGCCGCGCCTGCCTGATCTCTTCAACCTGCTGCCCAAGACCGCCGTAACCGTCGAGCCCATTCCGCCATTCCAGGCTGCCGCGGCCACCCACTACCAGGGCGGAACTCCGGACGGAAAGCGTCCCGGTCGCGTCTCCGTCGCCGTCTCCGACCCGACGCACCGCAGCTTCATCAACGACGAGGCGGTCGCCTATCATGAGGGCGTTCCCGGCCATCACCTGCAGATCACCATCCAGCAGTCGCTCACCGGCCTGCCTGAATTCCGCAAGCACGGCGGAAACTCCGCCTACACCGAGGGCTGGGGATTGTATGCGGAGGAACTGGGCAAGGAGATCGGCTTCTACCAGGACCCAGGATCGGATTATGGCCGGCTGCGCTCGGAACTCTTCCGGGCGGTGCGCCTGGTAGTCGACACCGGCATTCACGATATGGGCTGGAGCCGCGATCAGGTGGTGGAATATATGCGCAACTCCCATGCCATCGACGAGCCCACCATCCAGGCCGAGACCGACCGCTATATCTCCGGCCCTGGCCAGGCGTGCAGCTACAAACTCGGCCAGCTCAAGATTCGCGAACTGCGCGAACGAGCCAGACAGCAGCTAGGCGCCAAATTCGACCTCAAGACCTTTCATGACGCGATTCTTTCCGGTGGAGCGCTTCCGCTTGATGTTCTCGACGCCCGAGTCGATCGCTGGATCAAGGCCCAGCTCACGACCACGGCAAGCAATTGACATCCGTCCCCATGTCTGGCCCGAGGCATGGGGAGGCGGAAACAGCACTTCTAACGTTAGAAATCGCGCGGATAACAGTGGAAGTTCGCAGGTGTAACGTTGCAGAAACACATATCTAACAGTAAAAGTCTGCGCAAATTTGAAATTTCCGCACATGCCGCGGGAAGAAGAAAGGCGCCCAGGCCGGCAGGCCCGGGCGCTCCACCTCACCGGCTGGCCAGGAAGACCACCACATGCGCCCCCATCAGCGCCGCGGGCACCAGCAGCCCAATTGCCACCGCCGCGCGCTGCCGCCGCCACAGCAGAATCGCTGCTCCAATCACAATCAATTCCGTCGGCAAAATCACCGAAAGAATGTGACTCCACGTGGAGCGCTGAACGCCGAACGCCAGCAGCATATCGGCGATTACGTTTCTCAGAAGGAACATCACCACTCCAAAAGCCAGCGCTATCCCTATTCCTGTCAATACTCCCAGCGTCTTTTTCCCTGTCGAGTTCATCTTGTTTCCCTCCTCACTTGGTCGAATTCCCAACAGATTTGCACATTGTTTTAAGAGCCAAGCGCCTAATCCGCGCAGGCACTCGCGAAAGATCGCACCCGTACATCCCAGAGCCCAGAACAGCGCGGCCCAGTCGCCATGTTTCTGGTCAAGTCCAATGAAATCAAGCTCGCGCAGCATGGCCTCGACCCAGGCGCGCCGCTCCGCGGGCGTCAGGCTCAGCATTGCCCGCAGTAATTTTTCAGCCCAAGTACGTGGAGCGCCCATCAGCCTAAACCCCACAAATTCTGCGCCTCGTTGAGAACCGGCGATCCGACCGAGCTAGCCGCGCGTGACTGGCGCTGCTCCCGGGCAAACTGCATTCCCTCGGGCGTAAACCGGTACATGTGGCGCGGAGGCTTGCCAAGATTGTCTGGTCCGCTGGTCTCCCATGCGGTCTCCAACAGCTTGCGGTCGGCAAGCCGCATCAGGATCGGATAGAGCGTGCCCGACTTCAGCCCGGTCGAACGGCTGAGGTCGTAGCCGTACTTCCAATCGGCCGGATGATCGAGGAACGCCTCCAGAATCAGCAGGGTTTGCGGAGAGAGCTTCAGCTTCATGCGACAAACTCTACATATGTAGAGTTTACCTGTCAACAACAATTTCAATAATCCTTCCCGGCGCAGAGAATACAATTCGAGGCACTCATCGGCGACAAGAAGATTCTCTTCGAAGAGGACCTCAATGAAAGCAATCGTATGCACCCAATACGGCCCTCCCGACCTGCTGCAGTTCAAGGAGATCGCAAAGCCGGCGCCCGCAAGCAACGAGGTTCTGGTGAAGATATGCGCGGCGTCCGCCAATCCTCTGGACTGGCGCATCATGCGAGCGGACCCATTCTTCATCCGCCTGGCCTTTGGACTGCGCAAACCCAAAATCGAAGTCCTCGGCTCGGATTTCGCGGGACGGGTGGAAGCGATTGGCAAGGATGTAACCCAATTTCAACCTGGCGACGAGGTCTTCGGAGCCAAGGGCTTCGCCGGCGGAGGATTTGCCGAATACGTGTGCGCCGGCGAAGAAGAGCTGGCCCCGAAGCCGGCCAACGTTTCGTTCGAATCGGCTGCTGCCGTACCGGTAGCGGCGATCACCGCTCTGCTGGGTCTTCGCGACAAGGGCGGAATCAAGTCCGGACAAAGGGTCCTGGTCGATGGCGCTTCCGGCGGCGTAGGCACATTTGCGATCCAGATCGCCAAAGCCTTTGGCGCCGAAGTCACCGCCGTGTGCAGCACGACAAAGATAGATACGGCGCGGTCGATCGGCGCGGACCACGTGATCGATTACACGCGGGAAAATTTCACGCGAAACGGGCAGCAATACGACCTGATTCTCGCCGCCAATGCGCGCCATTCGACCTTCGCTTACCGGCGCGCGCTCAGTCCGGATGGAATCTGCGTCAAGGCCGGAGGCGAACCAACTCTCCAAGGCGCATTCGAAGACCTGCTGGTGGCGCCGATTCTCTCGATGGCCGGGCACAAGAAGACTTGCAGCTTTTTTGCGAAGCTATCGAAGGAGGATCTGATGGTCCTGAAAGAGCTTCTCGAAAGCGGAAAGATAGTGTCCGTGATCGATCGAAGTTATCCGCTGAGCGAGACTGCCGAAGCTCTTCGCTACCTCCAAGCAGGACACGCGCGAGGCAAAGTCGTCCTTACCGTCGAGCACTGACAGCGCGAACAAAAAGCCCAGGCCTCGATCGAGACCTGGGCAAACTCAAATCCAAGAAAAAAATTCGAAATCAGCGAGCCGTCTACCAGCCCTTCACATCCAGGAACGCGAGCGCGGAAACAAACGTTCCTGTGTGGTAGACCGACGAAGTCCACGGCGCCTGCACTTCGAAGAGCGCGGAGGAATCGCATCCGGCAAAGCTGACCGTAAAGCTGGCGCTCGCCGAGCCGCTGGTTGGGATATCGCCCAGCAGGATCGGATAGCTTCCCGGCGCAGTAACCACCGGCGAGCAGCGCCTGCCGAAGATCTGGCGCACAGTCACGCTGCCGATTTGCGTCGCGTACGCCGGGCCCACGTCGCCATTGGCCGCAGTCAATGTCAGCACCTGTGTGTCCTTCCCGCTCGCCTTGCTCGCGATCTTAAAGTGCAGCCCAAAGCCGGGCAGTTCCTTTTCCTCGCCGATGATTCCCCAATACGCCGGCTTGGCCTGCAAGCTCATATCGAAAGGCAGCGGATAATCGGTGCGATCGATCGGGAAGCTGTCCAGCCAGGTATCGTCATCGGCCATGCCCCACATGGTGAGAGCGCTGATCTTGCCGCGCAATCCGCGGAAGGCGTCGAAGTACTGCAAGTAGAGCCATCCCTGCTCGGCCAGAACCGATGGCGGCAGGTCGTTGCCGAAGTTCGAGGTATTGTCGCCGCCGTTATAGACGCTCATATCCAGCTCGGTAATCTGCTGGTCGAGTTCCGGCAGTTGCTCGTGCACCGTTTCGACCGCCTGCACCAGCGACTGGGTGGTTGGGAAGTTGATCTGGTTGTGCATCTCGTGCCCGATCGCGTTTACCGGCACGCCGCGCTCGCGAAGCTCGCGCACCACCTTGATCAGGCACGCCAGCTTCGCCGGGTCCTGGGTGCTGAACTCGTTGATGAACAGCTTCGTTCCCGCCGGCGCATACTGCTTCGCCGCCTTGAACGCAACATCGATGTAGCTCGCCCCCAGGACGTTGTAGAAGGGACCATGCACCAGGCAATCCGACTGAGTGGAATCGATCGGCTCGTTGACCACGTCCCACGCATAGACCTTGCTGCCGTAGTGCTGCACTTCGTTCTGGATGTGCTCCTGAATGTTGGCTGTGACGGTCGCCTGGTTGGCCGGCGAATTCGTCCCGTCGCCGGTGGCATACGCGGGCGTCTGTTCGCCTGTGGCCCAAACCAGATTCTGCCCTCGCACCTTCATGTTGTTGCATACGGCCTCGCCCACGAGCGCGTCGCCGTTGGTGTAGTCGAAGGTGCCCATGGTGGGCTCGACCGAACTCCACTTCAGGTCGTTGCCCGGCGTCATGCTGTCATAGTGCTTGGTCATCAGTTGCGCATGAGCTCCAGAAAGGTCGGTTATGTCCGTCGCCGTTCCAATCGGGAAGAACTCAGCGTATCTCTTGTAGATCGACTCGAGATTCGGCTGAATCGTAGGCGGCTGCACATAGGTGAGCTGGAAGTCGTCGATATAGAACGACACCAGGTCGTTGCCCGACGACGGGACCGTCTGCAAATACAGAGACGCCGAGCCCGGATCGTAGTTATTCGACATGTTAAAACCGGCCACGCTGATCTGGTGCCAGTTGCCATCCGCCGCGATTGTCATTCCAGGGAATGGCGTGATGCTGGGGAAGCTGGTTGTGCCTTGAAACGTGGTCTGCAGGCTCATGTTGACGATGTGGTTCGAGCCATCCGTCGGCAGCAGCTTGACCCACACGCTGAGGTTGTACTCCGAACCGGGGTACATCTTGTTGCTCACGTTGATCTGCGGCCCGTCGAAGTTGGCCGTGCGCCCGGTCGTCAGCAGGCTGTGCGTGCCGCTGTGCGCCGTCGCCGTAGTGTTTGTCACGGTTGAGCTGCCGGTGCGCGAGCTCCAGCCATCCAATCCGCCATCCTCAAAGGTCGTGCCGATGCCCGAGTTATCTTGCTGGCTGGGGTTTGGCGGCGCAGGCGCGAGCTGGCCGATGGTGACGCCGGAGATGTAGAAGGAATCCGTCGCGCTGCTCGATTGGATATACAGCGTCAGTCCAGTCGGCGGCCCGGGGAGATTGCTGAAGGTCAGCGTCCCCTGCACCTTGGTCCACGCCGTGGTTGAGAGCGGGCCCGAAGTGCCCAGATTGCCGAAGGCTCCCGAAGTATTCGCGCAATCCGTCGTATCGGTCGAGAGCGTCGCGGTTGGATTGCTCGCGTCCGCCGAAGCCAGCAGCACGTAAGCGCTCACCTGATACGTCGCGCCCGCCACCACGTTGGGGACGGTCAGCAGGTTGAGGCTCGGCCCCTCGAAGCCCTGGGTGCGGTTGCTCACCAGCAGCCCGCGCGTATCGCCATTGGGGTCGGGAATCGGCGCCGCGCTGTTGGTCAAGGTCGCCGACCCGAAAGGCGCCCAGCCATCGAGGGCGCCATCGGCAAAGGTGTACGACGCCACTGGGGTTCCACCCGGCGGCGGTGCGGTCTGGGTAATCACCACATTGTCCAGGTAGAAGGATTGCGCCGTGGTCGCGCCAACCAACTGCGCGTACAGCGTCAGTCCCGTCTCCGTCGTGCTGACGGTGTAGCTGCCGCCGATCTGCGCCCATCCGGAGCTGGAGACCGCAACTTCGAATGCGCCTACCGTATCGAAGCAGGTGCCCCCTGAGCAGGTCGGGTCGGTGCGCTTCACGGTAAAGTTTGCATTGGACGGGCTCTCGCCGGGGGTCAGTTGCACAAAGCCGGTAATGGTATATTGCGCACCGGCCTGCAGAATGCTGCTCGCCAAAATCGAAGGGCCGCCCTGGCCGGTCGCGCTGGTTGCAGTCAACAAGCTGAACGAACCGGCCTCCGCGGCTGCGTTCGACGCCACGGGCGTGCTCGCGCCGTTAAAAGATGTCCAGCCATCTGCCGTACCATCTTCAAAGCTGTAAGTTGCGACCGTCTGAGCTTCCGCCCATCTGCCGCTTAGGAACAATGCGGCTAAGGCGCACAATGCGAAAGCCATCCGGGTCGAAAAGGATGCCCTAGCGAAGTTACGAGGGGAACGAAACATAGTGGTCTCTCCTTGGAAGTCAAACCGCTTTCCGAGAATTTGGAAGTATGCCGTCGAATCGCAGCGCGTGCCTTGTAATTCGATTTACTAAGCCGCCAAACTATAACCCATCCACATAAACGAATGTCAAGATGATTTATTCGAGATCTAAATAAAATTTCAGCCAATAAAAATTCTGGGCCTGTTTTCCGAGGACGCCGCGTCATACCCGACATAGATTTCCGGAGTTATCGGAGTTTGTTACAACTCCGGCTTAACTCACGGAACCTTGGAAGCTAGCCGCGAAGAAACGTTTACAAAATGAGGAGCGCGGGGACGAGCGTCTCAGCGCATCAGATAGCGCGCAAAGAAATCCGTCTCCGCCGCGTAGGCCTTCAGCCAGTCGCGATGGAGGAGGAAGTCGTGAATCTCATCGGGAAAGATGAGCTCTTCGATGTGCACATTCTGCTTGCGCAGCATTCCCGCGAGCTTGGGAGTCTGCGAGAACTGCACATTGCGGTCGTCGTCGCCATGGATCAGCAGCACCGGCGAGCGCCATGTGGCAACCGAGGAGATCGGCGAAGACACGTAAGCCACGCGGGCGCGGTTGGGATCGGCATTGGGATCGTAAGCGGTATTCCAGTTGCCCAGCTCGATGTTCCAATCGTGTACGCCATGAAAATCGACGCCGGCGGCGAAGAGGTCCGACGCTCGCGCCAGGGCCAGCGCCGTCAGATAGCCGCCGTAGCTGCCGCCCCAGGAGCCGATACGGGCAGGATCGACGTCGGCGCGATTGCGCAGGTAGAGTCCCGCGCCCAGCACGTCGTTGAACTCGCTGGCGCCTGCCGCTCCGTAGTTGAGCGCCTCGCGAAAGTTGAGGCCGTAGCCGATGCCGCTGCGGTAGTTCACCGAGAGCACGACGTAGCCCTGGCTGGCGAGGTACTGATTCATCGCATAGGCGTTGTTGTAGTACTGCATGTAGTGCCAGCCGAGCAGCATCTCGCGCCGCGAGCCGCCATGAAAGAAGACGAGCGCAGGATGACGGCCTGCGCTTTCATTCGGCGGCAGGAAGAGCTGACCATGGATCATCATTCCGTCCACGGCGGAGAAGATGACCTGCCGCGGCTCGACCAGCTTGAATGCTGGAAAGTCCTTCGGCATGGACCCTGGGTCAATGTCGGTTAGCTGGCCGTGCTCTTCGAGATAAGCCACGCGCAAAGGCAGCCGCGCATCTGAGCGAAGCGTGAAGACGGTCTTGCTGTCGCTGGCGACCACGGGTTCGACTTCGATGCCCTCGCCACCGGTGACCGCAACCGGCTGGGCCACGGCGGAGTCTGAGATGGCGAGCTTCCAGATGTGCCGCCGGTCGATGTCGCCTTGATTCGAGGAATAAACGAGCGCGGTACGGTCCGCGCTAAGCGCAACATGCTCCACTTCGAACTCGCCCGGCGTCAACAAAGACGCAGTCCCGCCAGCAGCGGACACAGCATGGAGATGCAGCCAGCCGTCGAGCTCGCTGGGAAAGACGATGCGGTCGCCCGCGGTCCAGTAGAGTTGATTGGCCGAGGCCAGCCTGCGAAAGAGGCTGCCTTGCCCGGCGGCAGCTTTCCATACTTCGCGGCTCTGGCCGGTCTTCGCGTCCGCGATGCGGATCGACCACGGCAGCGCAGCCTCGCGGTGGGGCGCAAACTCATAGTCGTCGTTGCCGGTCGAGCTGCGCAGGAACGCGACTTTGTCGCTCTGCGGCGACCATGCCGGCTCCTGATCGTTGTCGGTGCTGGGGTCGAGATAGGCGAGCGTCCTGGCGGCGAAATCGTAGACGCCGATAAAGCTGTGATCGCCGCGCTCGCTCACAAAGGCCAGGCGCGCGCCATCCGGAGAGAGCCGCAGCGATTCGATGTTGCCGCGTGTATGCAACAGTTGTTCGGGCTTGGCTGTTTCAGATTTAATCTTTGCATTCTTAGCTGGTGCTTCGAGCTTGATGCTCCATATCTGTCCGCCGGAAAGATAAACGAGCGCTGCGCCATCGTGCGTGAAGAGCGGCGACCGTCCGGCCGCAATCTTGACCGGCTCCGATGCCGCGCCCGAGCGCAGCGAGACCAGCCAGATGTTCTGGTCGTTGCCCTCCGGCAGCAGCGCGGGATTCGCTCCTGGTTTCGAGGTAGCTTCGAAATCTCCGCCGCGCACGAACGCGATCTGCTGCCCATCCTGAGACCACGCTACATCGCCCAGCTCAATGCCGTCGTCTTCGGTGTAGTGCGTAAGCTGACGCGCTGTGTACTTGCCGGCGACCAGCTCTCCGACCCAGAGATTGCGCCGTCCTTCGGCATCGGAAATCCAGCTCACGCGGCCCAGCGCCGGCGCTGCCTGTAGCTCGGAGGGGAACGGAGCGCTCAACACCTGGGACAGAGTAAATCCGCCCGCAGCCTGACCTTGAGCAAAAGCCCACGGAGCCGATGCGGCAAGTCCAACGAGAAGAAAGACACAGCGATGCACGAGGCGCGGCAGAATAGGCAACTCCGGATCTCCTTAGTTCGTCAGTCCGGATGCTTTCATTCGAGCCTGGAATTGTCCAGATGCTTTTGCTTACGATTCGTCACCGCATGGCAGGAAGAGTGTGAAGACAGTCCCGGAACCCTCTGCCGACTGACTCGATTTCACGCGTAAAACTCCACGATGCCGATCCACAATCTCGCGGCTGATCCAAAGCCCCAGGCCGGTGCCTTTCTCGCCTTTGGTGGTGAAAAAAGGTTCGTAAATCTTCGCCCTGGTTTGCGGAGACATGCCAGCGCCTGTATCCGCAACGGTCAAGACCACGCCTCTTCGTCCAGTTGGCCAGTGCCAGCCTTTGCGGCTCCGGACAAGCAGACGGCCATTCGCGTTAGCCATGGCGTCGATAGCATTGCCGACGAGGTTGCTTAGGACCTGCCGTATTTCGCCATCGAAGCATGTTACGGCTCGCTGTGTCCGTTCCCGCCTTTCCAGCTTGACCCGCGAGTTGGTAAGCCGGCCCTGGTAGAGCAGCAGCGTGGCGTCGATGAGTTCCCCTGACGTCACCGGCTTCTGGCTCGTCGATTGCCGGTGGAAGCGCAGCGTTTGGTTGGCGATGGCTGTGACGCGCCGCAGCTCCACTTCCGCCTTCTCCATATACTGCTTGGCTTCCGGACTTACCGCGGCTTGCTGCGCCAGATAGAGAAGGTTGGTCACCGCCTCCAAAGGGTTGTTGATTTCATGCGCAATGGAGCTGGCCAGGCGGCCCACCGCATTCAACTTTTCCGACTGCATCAGGAGCATCTCGGAGCGCTTGCTCTCGGTCACATCCACGCCCAACACGATAACCCCCGAGATGCTTCCATCCGGATCGCGCCTGGGCTGATAGACAAAGTCCAGGTAGCGCATCTCGGGAGGGCGCGTGGCGCTGCGGGTCAATTGTATCGGCGTGCCGCGCCCTACGAAGGGCTTGCCGCTCTGGTAGACCCCGTCCAGCAGCGCGATAAATCCCTGCGTTTCCGCTTCCGGCACCGCTTCGCGAAGCGTCTTGCCCAGCACACTTCGCTGGCCGACCAATTCCTGATACAGCGGATTGATCATCTCGAAGACATATTCAGGCCCGCTAAGGACGGCGAAAAACGCCGGCGCCTGCTGAAACAGGTCCGCCAACCGCTGCATCTCCCGCTGCAACAGGTGCTTGGCCAGCACGTTTTCGGTGGTTTCGGTGCAGACCACAAGGGTGCCGCAAATCTCTCCGGCCGGGTTGCGCACCGGGCTATAGCCATAGGTCCAATACACGTCCTCCGGCTTGCCGTGGCGATGGATCGGCACCAGCTGGTTCTCATGCCAGCTCGCCTCGCCCTGCGCCATCACCGCCTCGATCTGCGGTCCGATGATTGGCCAGATCTCCGGCCAGCACTCTCGTCCCGGTTGTCCCAGGGCGCGCGGATGCTTGTCCTCGCGAATACTGGGCCGATACGCGTCGTTATAGAACTGGATCAGATTCTCGCCCCACCACAGGAACATCGGGTGCCGCGAGCTGAGTAAGGTGTTCACCGTGCTCAACAGCGTCTCCGGCCACTGCTCGACCGGGCCCACCGGTGTGAGCCTCCAATCGAAGGCGCGCGTCCGGTCGGCCATCTCCCCGGCCCCGAAGATCGATTGGGGCAATGGACGCGACTGTGCCGGAAAAGCGGACTCGCTCTCCTTGGACAAGCGGACAGTCATACTCGTTCCTCTGGCATGGAGCCCTCGGTTCCTGCGTCATTCTATGACAGGCCTGGTCGATCAGTTGCCCGAAATTGAACTGTCCAGAGGAATATCGGCGCGTTCCATCTCCAAAAAGAGAACAACAAGTGCGGCGCGCCGCAGCGGATAAACAACCGCGAAGCCGCCCTTTTTTCGAATTGCCTGAACATCGAACGCTGTTCTTCCGTAATTCTTTCCAACCGGATTAAGAATTCTCCGGGCAAAGCGTCCTCTCTATGAACAGACCAAAAGGTGAGCCAGTGGCCAGCGCAATGATGCCGTTACCAGCGACCAGCGAGAGCCTCTCGCAGCTATTTCGAGGGCACTACCGGCGCGTTCTCACCGCGGCCTACCGCATCACCGGCAGCATGGCGGATGCGGAAGACGTGGCTCAGGCAGTCTTCCTGCGCATGGCGGGCGGCGACAACCCGCCGGTTGCCAATGCCGGAAGCTATCTCTACCGCGCGGCCATCAACGGTGCGCTCGACCTGCTGCGCCGGCGCAAAGCTGCTCCGGCGTCGCCGCTCGAAGAGGCTGCATGGAAAGCCGCGACCGGACGGGGCAGCTCGCCCGAGGCCGAGGCCTCAGGCCGGGAGCTGGGCAGCCTGCTCCGGGTCGCTATCGGCGAATTGCCGCCGCGCGCGGCTGAAATGTTCACCTTGCGGTACCTGGAAGAGCTGGGCAATCGTGAGATCGCGGTGTTGATGGAGACTTCGCAGGCGGTGGTCGCCGTGACGCTCTACAACGCGCGCTCCAGGTTGAAGAAACGGCTCAGGGAAATGGATTCAAGGACATGGATAGGGAGAGACGATGAAACCACACGATGAAATGCTGCTGAGAACGGCCGTCGAGGCCATCAAGGCCGACGAGCCCAATGCCGCGCAGGTAACCGCTTCCGCCCGGCGCGTGGCCGGCCGCCTGGGTTTGGACGCCATGGCTGATTCCGCCGACAACCTTGGATCCATCGGGAACTGCGAAGACGTGCGGAGGCTCCTGAAATCCTACTGGGCGGGAACGCTCTCCAACTCACGCTCGCTCATGATCGAGGCACATCTGCGCGACTGCGGCGAGTGCTTCCGCCAGGCTAAATCAGGAACCGCGGTAGTGGATTGGTCCGCTCCCAAGGCGGCGCGTGTCTCCGTATGGCGTCCGCGGGCCTTTGGCTGGGCGCTGGCCCCTGCGTGCGCGCTCCTGGTCTGCGGGCTCTTTGTATACCGTGTGTATTGGCAGGTTCCGCCGGGTGTGCGGGCCGAGGTGCAATCCATTGATGGCTCGGCCTACCTCGACTCCGATGCGGGCAGCCGTCGGCTCGCGCCGGGAGACAAGCTCGCGGAAGGGGATCACCTGCGCACGAGTGGCGGAGCGCACGCCGTCCTGCGCCTCTCCGATGGCACTACGCTTGAAGTCAACGAGCGTAGCGTTCTGGGCGTAGGCGCGCGCGGCCATAACATGACCGTCGCTCTCGACAATGGCGCCGTCATTGTGCAAGCCGCCAAACGCGACTCTGGCCATCTGTATGTGAAGACTCCCGATTGCCGCCTCGCGGTCACCGGCACGGTCTTCTCTGTCGACTCCGGAATCAAAGGCTCGCGCGTTGCGGTGCTGCAAGGCTCGGTAGCAATGGCGCATGGCGGCGTGGATACGCTGATGCACGCGGGCGATCAACTGGCCACCTACGACACTCTGAACTCCGCTCCGGCTCAGGATCAACGGGATCAGATTGCACAGCAGATTTCCTGGAGCCAGGATCGCGAGAAGTATCTGACCCTGCTGGCGCAGCTTTCCATTCTTCAGCATCGCCTCGAAGGCATTCCGTCTCCCGCGCTCCGCTACACCAGCGATCTGCTGGAGCGCGTTCCAGCGGACACGTTGTTGTACGTCAGCATCCCCAACCTGGGGAACTATCTGAGCGAAGCCAACAAGGTCTTCCAGGATCAGCTAAAGCAAAGCCCGGCGCTGCAGCAATGGTGGGATCGCGGACACACCACGAATGCTGCGGACCCAACGGTTGATTTGAATACGATGATCGAAAAGCTCCACCAGATGAGCCAGTACCTCGGAGACGAGGTGGTGGTCGTCGGAGTGAAGCAAGGCGATAAGCCTGCATTCGCGGTGGTGGCCGATGTGCAGAAGGGCGGTCTCGACGACTTCCTGAGAACGCAGATGCCGGTCTCTGCCTCGACCGCAGGGCTTACTGTGCTCGATGAAACTTCGCTCAATACCCTCCCCGTTGCCTCGGAGGCCCAGCGTGGCGGATACGCCTTCGTTGGGCAGCACCAGGCGATCTTCTCCAACAACGTTGCAACGTTGAAGCAGATTCACGCGCAGTTGAATGCCGGCGCCAGCGGCTTCGCTACCGGAGCGTTTGGGCAGCAGATCGCGGCAGCCTACACTCGCGGCGCAGGCGTGATCCTGGCGGCGGATGTACATCAGATGATGGCCAACCGGCCCAATCTGGTTCATTCCGGCCATTCCGAAGCCGTCCTCGACAACAGCGGGATGCAGGATGTGCAGTATCTGATTGCCGAGCATCGTGAATCGAATGGAGCGCCTGAGAACCACCTTAATCTGCAATTCTCCGGCACCCGCCAGCGCGTGGCCTCGTGGCTCGCCGCGCCTGCTCCGATGGGCTCGCTCGACTATGTGACGCCCAATGCGGCTCTTGCCGTAGCTGTGCTTTCGAAGGACCCCAAGGCCATTGCCGACGACATCCTCGCCATGGCCGTCTCCGATGACTCGCAGAAGAATAATCTGGCCGAGACCGAGGCCAAGCTGGGAATCAACTTCCGCGACGATCTGGCTGCCAATCTTGGCGGCGAGTTTCTGGTCACGCTCGATGGCCCGGTGCTGCCCACACCTTCGTGGAAGGCAGTCATCGAAGTTCGCAATTCTGAACAGCTCGAAAGCACCCTGGAGCGGTTGACGCAATCGATCAACAACCTGCATGAGAAAGGCGAGCATTCGGTGGCTATCGATTCGAGTGAGATCGGCGCGCAGCGCTACTATGCCGTGCACGATCAGACCCTCGGCAAGATCGTTGCGCAATACACCTTTGCCGATGGCTACATGATCCTGGCTCCGGAGCGTGCTCAACTGATCGAGGCTTTGCAGACCCATGCCAACGGCGTGTCGCTGGCCCGGTCGGCGGCGTTCAAAGCGTCGCTGCCCAAGGACGACAACGAAAACTACTCGGCCGTTGCCTATCAGAACCTGGGTCCAGTCCTGACGCCGCTGCTCTCGCAGCTCAGTGGAGAGACCGCCGAGACCATCCGGCAGTTGGCCTCCGATGCCAGGCCCACCACCATCTGCGCCTGGGGCAAGGACAGCAGGATTGAAGCGGCGAGCGACAGCCATCTCTTCGGCTTCGACTTTCTAACATTGGGAACTTTAATGCACTCCGGGAACAAGCTGCCCGGCGCGAACGTAAGAGAGTGACATGGGCGTAATCGATCTTGATCGGCTTGAAGTCCGGCTCGGAGCTCGCACCGTGCTCGATGGGCTTACGGGAGAGTTGCAGGGAAACGCCATTGGCCTGCTCGGACCCAATGGCGCCGGAAAATCCACGCTGATCAATACGCTGCTGGGTTTCCATCCCCCGTCGAAGGGAACGGCCCGCGTCTTTGGGCTCGATGCGCATCGCGATCGAGCCCGGATTCGCGGCGCCATCGGCTACATGCCGGAGAACGATTCCTTCATTGGAAACATGACCGGCGTGCACTTCGTCCGCTACATGGCGGAGCTGGCAGGCCTGCCGCCGGGCCCGGCATTGGAGCGCGCGCATGAGGCTCTCTTTTACGTCGGCCTGGGCGAAGTGCGATACCGAAAAGTTAACTCCTATTCGCTGGGCATGAAGCAGCTCATCAAGCTGGCCCAGGCGCTGGCGCATGGACCCAAGCTGCTCATTCTGGACGAGCCTACCAACGGCCTCGATCCAATGGCCCGCCAACGCATGATTCAACTAGTCAAGGAGATTCGCAAGGAAGGCAGCGTGAAGCTGCTCATCTCTTCGCATCTGCTGCGGGATATCGATGAAACCTGCGACGAAGTGCTGATTCTCAAGAATGGGCGCATCGCAGCTCTTTGCAACATCGAAGCCGAGCGCCGCTCCAACCGCAGCTTCATGGAATTGGAAACCGTAGGCGCGACGGAGAAGTTTTCCGTGAGCATCCGCGGCCTGGGCTGCGAATGCGCCTGCTTCCCCGGCGGCCGCATCAAGCTGGTTATTCCCGACAACATTGAAGTGCGCGATCTCTACGTCATTGCCTCGGAACAAGGAGTCCAGATTCGCCGCATGAATCAGCGCCGCGACTCTCTCGAAGACATCTTCCTTCGAGCTATGGATAACGAACCAGGAAGGCCGGCCCATGTCAGTCTATAAAAACACCTACCGCGCCTATACCGGCCCAGTGACTCCGCTGTGGATGCGCATCTACGTGCTCGCGCGCTACGGCTTCGCGGAAGCCTGGTCCTCCAAGATAACCGTCGCTCTCTTCACGCTGTCGCTCTTGCCCTTCGCCGTCTTTCTGATCGGCATCTATCTGGCGAACAATCCCCTTGCCCAGATGGTCATCCTCAAGAACGCATCCCGCGGCCTCAACGTGGACGCTGCCTACTTTCTCAACATGCTGGAGATCCAATCCTGGATCGCGCTGGCCATCACAGCGTGGGTTG
>Ga0302326_10010005_pt1 | contig 20585 bp, 13 predicted proteins | sample Palsa_T0_3_FD_202264 | JGI IMG/M metagenome (GOLD analysis project Ga0302326, IMG submission 202264) | Peat permafrost microbial communities from Stordalen Mire near Abisko, Sweden - Palsa_T0_3 | ecosystem: Environmental > Terrestrial > Soil > Palsa > Peat permafrost | place: Sweden: Abisko...
CGTCGCGGGACGGGCGAGCATGCGCGCGTCCCCCGGGCTGTGCCCGATGAACGCCGGGTCCGCCGCTGCCTCGCTCATGGTGCTTGGTCGCAGCTGGTCCGCCATGCGCGCCGCTCCTTCCGTGATGCCTCGCCTTCGGTTTCCACCATTGTGGTCAGGTGCCTGTGGCGGGCGGCACCCGGCCCCTGCAGTAGGGTCCTTCCCGTCTGTGCTCGGCTTCACCCCGGCTCTCGCCTACGATGACTTATGAACACGGTGGACTTAAGAATCAAGAACACGGTGACGCCGGTTCGCCGCCGGCTGCCCGCTGCCCGGCCTGCAGGCGGCCCGCCGCGCGGCGAGGCGGCACAGTGCCAGCAAGCAAGCCGATCCGCGAGGAGCGCGACCAGAAGTGCCAGTCATCATCGATAGTGTCCTTCGCGCTGGCGAGGGCAAGCTCCTGCGCAAGCTCAAGCGGCTTGCCAACCAGGTCAACTCGATCGAAGAGGACTTCGCCGCGCTGAGCGACGCCGAGCTGCGGGCGATGACCGACGAGTTCAAGCACCGCCATGCGGACGGCGAGTCGCTCGACGAGCTGCTCCCCGAAGCGTTCGCCGCCGTGCGCGAGGCAGCCAAGAGAACCATCGGCCAGCGGCTGTTCGACGTGCAGCTGATGGGCGGCGCCGCCCTGCACATGGGCAATATCGCCGAGATGAGGACCGGCGAGGGCAAGACGCTGACCGGGGTCCTGCCGGCGTACCTGAACGCGCTGGGCGGCAAGGGCGTGCACATCATCACGGTGAACGACTACCTCGCCAAGTTTCACGCCGAGTGGATGGGGCGGGTGCACCATTTCCTCGGCATCGAGGTCGGCTGCATCCTGGCCCAGATGGAGCCAGACGAGCGGCGTCAGCAGTACGAGGCCGACATCACCTACGGGACCAACAACGAGTTCGGCTTCGACTACCTCAGGGACAACATGGCCTGGGGCCTCGAAGAGCGCGTCCAGCGGGGCCATGCCTACGCCATCGTCGACGAGGTCGACTCGATCCTCATCGACGAGGCCCGTACCCCGTTGATCATCAGCGGGCCCGCCGATCAGAACAGCCGCTGGTATCTCGAGTTCGCCAAGATCGCGCCGCGGCTCCGCCGGGGCGAGGACGGCGAGGGCGACTACGAGGTCGACGAGAAGAAGAAGACCGTCGGCATCCTTGAGGTCGGCGTGGAGAAGGTGGAGGACTGGCTCGGCATCGAGAACCTGTACGAGTCGGTGAACACCCCCCTCGTCAGCTTCCTCAACAACGCGCTGAAGGCCAAGGAGCTGTACAAGAAGGACAAGGACTACGTCGTGATGAACGGCGAGGTCCTGATCGTGGACGAGTTCACCGGCCGCATGCTGCACGGGCGCCGCTACAGCGAGGGAATGCACCAGGCCATCGAGGCCAAGGAAGGCGTGCAGATCAAGGACGAGAACCAGACGCTCGCCACGATCACGCTGCAGAACTACTTCCGGCTGTACGAGAAGCTGGCCGGCATGACCGGCACGGCGACCACCGAGGCGAACGAGTTCCACCAGACCTACAAGCTCGGCGTGGTCCCGATACCCACCAACAAGCCGATGATCAGGGTCGATCAGCCTGACCTGGTCTACCAGACGGTGCAGGCCAAGTTCCAGGCCTGCGTGGACGACATCGTCGAGCGGCACCAGGCCGGACAGCCCGTGCTCGTCGGGACGACCAGCGTGGAGAAGTCAGAGATCGTGTCCAAGATGCTCAAGCGCCAGGGCGTCCCGCACGAGGTGCTGAACGCCAAGTACCACGAGCGCGAGGCGGCGATCATCGCTCAGGCCGGCCGCAAGGGCGCGGTCACGGTCGCCACCAACATGGCCGGCCGTGGCACGGACATCATGCTGGGCGGCAACCCGGAGTTCATCGCGGACCTTGAACTGCACCAGCGAGGGCTGTCTCCGGTGGAGACGCCGGAGGACTTCGAGGCGGCCTGGCCGGAGGCGGTGGAGAAGGCCAGACGGGCAGTGGCCGAGGAACACGAGGAGGTCGTCGCGGCAGGCGGCCTGTACGTGCTCGGCACCGAGCGGCACGAGTCGCGCCGGATCGACAACCAGCTCCGCGGCCGGTCCGGCCGGCAGGGCGACCCGGGTGAGTCGCGGTTCTACCTGTCGCTTGAGGACGACCTGATGCGGATGTTCAACGCGGACAAGGTCGCCCACTTCATGGAGTGGCTGAAGACGCCGCCGGAGGTACCGATCGAGTCGAAGGCGGTCAGCCGCTCGATCCGGTCGGCCCAGACGCAGGTAGAGCAGCAGAACTTCGAGATCCGCAAGGACCTGCTGAAGTACGACGACGTGATGAACCGCCAGCGGCACGTCATCTACGACGAGCGGCGGGAGGTGCTCGAGGGCGCGGACATGCACGAGCAGATCCGCGGCATGATCGATGAGGTAGTCGAGGGCTACGTCGCGGCCGCGACCAGCGACGGCTTCCCCGAGGAGTGGAACCTTGACCAGCTCTGGCGGGCGTTCGGCCAGCTGTACCCGGGCGGCCTGACCATCGATGAGGCGATCGAGGAAGCAGGCGGGGAACGCGCCGGGCTGTCCAAGGAGTTCCTGACGGAGATCGTGCGGCGGGACGCGCAAGCGGCCTACGACCGCCGCGAAGCGGAGCTGACGCCCGAGGTCATGCGCGAGCTCGAGCGGCGAGTGGTCCTTTCGGTGCTCGACCGCAAGTGGCGGGAGCACCTGTACGAGATGGACTACCTGCGCGACGGCATCGGGCTGCGCGCATGGGCGCAGCGCGACCCGCTGGTGGAATACCAGCGGGAGGGCTTCGAGATGTTCGGCGAGATGATGGAGGGAATCAAGGAGGAGTCGGTCGGCAGCCTGTTCAACCTCCAGGTGCAGGCGGCCGAAGCCCCGATCGTCGAGGAAGCGGCTCCGGACGCCGGCCCGCGGGCCGGCCCTACCGGGACGGCCCCTGCGGTCACCCCGGCGAACGGCCGCCAGCCTGGCCGGCCACGGCCGGCCGCCGCCCCCCGCGCGGCCGCCCCCCGCGCTGGTGCTCAGAGCGCTCCGGACGGCCCGGTGATTCCGGCGGGCCTGGCCCGCGGATCCGCCGCGCCGCCGCGGCCTGCCCGCCTCCAGTACAGCGCGCCAAGTGAGGACGGGACAGGGAAGTCCGAGCAGCGTGCGGAGTCCGCGGGCAGCGCTGTCGGCGGCAGGGTAGGCAGGAACGACCTGTGCCCCTGCGGCTCTGGCCGTAAGTACAAGCGCTGCCACGGCGATCCGCGTACCCGCCAGGGCGGCTGAATTCAGGCAGCCTCCACGGCCACGGCCACCCACCTGGCCGCCTGCGCGCCGCGCCCCGGGCTTGCTTCCCGCGGGCCGTCCCGCTCCAGCCGGATGGCCAGCGCGCGCACCCTCGGGCCGATGCCGACGATCACGGTCATTTCCACCACGTCGATGGTCGGCCGGAAGGTGACGACGCGCCGCACCCGAGGCTGCTCGCCGGCCGCGAGCAGCGGCCCGAGGCGCTGGATGTGCCGCCGCGCACGCTCGGTAGTCCATGGCGCGATCTGGCGCGGAGGGCGGGAGCCGGCCAGCGTCTCCGCGAGGACCTGCGCGAACTGGCTGGGCCAGCCGGGCGGCGCCGCCGGGTTCCTGGCGAGCGATCTGGCCGCAGCGGGCCGACGCGCCGGCGGCTGCCCGCCCGGTCCTGCCTGCCCGTCTCGGGTCGGCCCGCCGCCAGGCATGGGCCGGCCCGCAGGCTCGTCGCGCCCCTGCAGCTGCCCGCCGCCAGGCATCGGCCGGCTGCCAGGCATGGGCCGGCCCGCAGGTTCGTCGCGCCTCGGCAGCGGCCCGCCGGCGGCCTGGCACGGCCGCTCGCTCGTGCCGGGCTCGTCGTCGTAGGGCGGCGCGGAGTCGGGGACCGCTAGCATCCGGACCGCGACGGCGTCCGGCAGCGGACGCCGCTGCCCGGGCGGCCTGGCGAAGCCAGGAACAAGCGGCAGCACCACCAGTGCTCCGGCTAAGGTTCCTGGTTGCCCCGGCTCGCCGGGCACGTGCCGTCTTCCTGCTGAGGCTGGGGGATCCGATGACATCTGACCTCCGGGGCACGCATGCGTTTCGTCCGCTCATCCCGGCGCAGTCGGCCGGCCGCCAGATCAGGCCCCCAGAGGCACCTGCGTTATCCGGCTTGCCTGAGTTCTACCTGCCGCCGGTGACATTTTGCGGGCGGCGGCCGCCCCGCCATCCTCGGCCAGGCCTCGCGGCCGGAATGCTGAGCCGCTCCGGCGGGTTCAAGACTCGGTGAAGACTGAAACAATGTCGCTTGCCACCTGGAGAGAAAGTGTCGCTGCCGCCCCTGGTCACGCCCGCCGCCGACCTTAGCGTCGATGAGGTCAGGCGATATTCACGCCACCTGATCATTCCTGACGTCGGCATGACCGGGCAGAAGCGGCTCAAGAACGCTCGGGTGCTGTGCGTGGGGGCTGGCGGGCTGGGATCCCCGGCCCTGCTCTACCTGGCGGCGGCCGGCGTTGGCACGCTCGGCATCGTCGACTTCGACGTCGTGGACGAGTCCAACCTGCAGCGCCAGGTCATTCACGGCCAGTCTGACATCGGCAGGTCGAAGGCCGAGTCGGCCCGCGACAGCATCCTCCAGATCAACCCCTACGTCGAAGTAATCCTGCATGAGACGCACCTCGATTCCGACAACGCGCTGCAGATCTTCGCGCAGTACGACCTGATCGTCGACGGCACCGACAACTTCGCCACCAGGTACCTGGTCAACGACGCCTGCGTGCTGCTCGGCAAGCCCTACGTCTGGGGGTCGATCTACCGTTTCGACGGCCAGGCCAGCGTGTTCTGGGCCGAGCACGGCCCGTGCTACCGCTGCCTGTACCCGGAGCCCCCGCCGCCCGGCATGGTGCCGTCCTGCGCAGAAGGCGGTGTGCTCGGCGTGCTCTGTGCCTCGATCGGATCCATCCAGGTCAACGAGGCCATCAAGCTCATCGTGGGGATCGGCGACCCGCTCGCCGGGCGGCTGATGATCTACGACGCGCTGGAGATGAGCTACCGCTCGGTGCGAGTCAGGAAAGACCCGGAATGCGCGATATGCGGTAAGAATCCGACGATCACCGGCCTGATCGACTACGACGCGTTCTGCGGGACGGTCTCAGCCGACGCGCAGCAGGCCGCTGCGGGATCGACGATCACCGCCACGGAACTCAAGGAAATGCTCGACCGCGGGGACGACATCTTCCTTGTCGACGTCAGGGAGCCGAACGAGTACGAGATCGTGTCCATCCCCGGCGCGGTCCTCATCCCCAAGGACCAGTTCCTGTCCGGTGCCGCGCTCGAGCGCCTCCCGCACGACAAGCGGGTGGTACTGCACTGCAAGAGCGGAGCCCGCAGCGCCGAGTGCCTCGCGGTGCTGAAGAACGCCGGCTTCGCCGACGCCGCGCACGTAGGCGGAGGTGTCCTCGCATGGATCAGCCAGGTCGATCCGTCGCTGCCCGCGTACTGAGCGGTGATCACGTAAACACCCCGTGGCCGGGGGCCCACAATTGCCAGCGCAGGCCGTAACATTCCGGTGTGGCCAACAGGCCGGAAAATCCGGGCGGCGATAGCAGGCCGGTGCGAACTGCCCCGGTAAAAGGGCGCCCGCGACCTGCTGATACTGGCCTGGCTGCGTCTCCTCGATCATCGGCGGCCCGCGGCGGCTGGCGTCGGCGGCTGAGTGTGGTCGCGCTGGTTCTCGGGCTGGCCGGGCTGGCCGCGTCGGCCGCTGGCATCGTTGTCCAGATCCTGCCCCGGCGCTTCAGCGCCGCCCAGCAGCAGCAGATCATGACCTGGGAGTCCTTGCGGCGCTGGCGCGAGTGGCCGGCCAGCAGGATCTTCCCGCCGGCCGTCGACTACCAGGTGCCCGGATACCTGCTCGCGGCGGCAGCTGGCCTGCCGCTCACTGCGCATCGCGTCGGGATCGGCGCGGAGCGTAGCTGTGCGGCCGCAGCCGATCCGGCGGCTGCCCGGGTGCTCGACCGGCACGGCTGCGCGGAAATGCTCAGGGCGACCTACATCGACGCGACCGGGAGTCAGCTCGTCACGATCGGAGTCGCGGTGATGCCGGGCCCCGCCGCCGCCTTGACCTCGATCAGCGCTCTTCCGTCCGCGGGCGGGTTGCGTTATGGCGTGCTGCCGCTGGCATTCGCCAGGACGCCGGCCGCGGGGTTCGGGAATGGCAAGCGGCAGCTGTCCTCGGCCATGGCGGCCGGACCCTATGTGGTCCTGGCTGCGGCGGGCTATACCGATGGCAGGCCGAGCGTCCCGCTGAGATCCGATGCCTACGCGTACGGCGAGATGGACAGCCTCGCCGCCGGCGTCGCTGACGCCATCGGGTCGAGAATCGGGGCCCTGCCCCCGCCGCCGGCCTGCCCCGGAGTACCCGGGTGCTGAGCGCCCGAGCTGCCCGGCGGCGCTCTCTCGGATGCCTGCTGGCACTGACGACGATGGTCGGCGGCGCGGCTGCGATCGCGGCGGGCCCGGCGAGCGCCGACAGCGTGCGTGACGCCCAGCAGTGGGTGCTTGACGCGGTGAACGCGCCAGCGGCATGGCAGGTGACCCAGGGACAAGGCGTGACGGTCGCCGTCATCGACAGCGGCGTCAATCCCGACGTGTCCGATCTGATCGGCTCGGTCATCACCGGACCGGATTACAGCGGTCTCAGCACCCCACCCACCAATCCCAACTGGGGAATGCACGGGACATGGATGGCGTCGCTGATCGCCGGGCACGGGAACGGATTCGACAGCGGGATCAGCGGCATCGCGCCCAGGGCGAAGGTGCTGTCAATCCGGGTGCTTCCCGACAAGCCGGATCCCGCCGCCGGCTTCGCCGGGGACCCAGCCTACAAGCAGTATCAGCATGAGCCACCGGGCGAAGCGCAGCGCGCGCTGGCGAAGGCGATCAGGTACGCGGTCACGCAGCACGCCAGCGTCATCAGCATGTCCCTGGGCTACGGCGGGTCCAGCCAGGTCGTCAGGTCGGCGCTGCAGGACGCGTTCGACCACAACGTCGTGGTCGTCGCCTCGTCCGGCAACTCGGGAGACTCCGCGAGTGACCGGGGCAAGTCGCAGGCCCCGTACTCCTACCCGGCGGACTATCCCGGAGTGCTCGGCGTCGCAGCCGTGAACCAGGCCGGCAACCCGGCGTGGTTCTCCAGCGGCAACCTGTCCGTTCAGGTGGCCGCGCCCGGCGTGCACGTCCCGGCACAGGGCCGGGATGGCCATATCTGGGTGGTCAAGGGGACCAGCCCGGCGTGTGCCCTGACTGCGGGCGTGGCGGCCCTGATCAAGTCTAAGTACCCGGATCTGTCAGCCGCCCTTGTCGTCCGGGCCATCACCTCCAGCGCGCAGCACCGGCCGCCAGGTCGATACGACGACCGGGTCGGCTTCGGCACCGTGGACGCTGCTGCGGCGCTCGCAGCGGCGGCACGCCTCACAAAGTACCTGCCGGACGGGCGCGGCCTGGCCACGAGCAGCCATTTCGGCGGTGGAGCGGCGGCGATTCCGCCGCCGCCCGTCCAGCCGCGCAAAGTCGGACCGCTCGTGCTTTTCTGCCTCCTCGCGACCGCCTGCGTGGCGATGACAGCGATCGCGGCCAGCCGGTTCGTCCTGGTCAGGCCACACGGGACCGACGCGGGCGGCCCGGCGTCGCCGGTACTGACCTGGGTGCCACCAGCCGGGAGCCAGCCAGCCGGGAGCCAGCCGGACGGCACCGGGCCGGACACCGCCGGGCCGGAGACCGCCGGGCCGGAGACCGCCGGGCCGGAGACCGCCGGGCCGGAGACCGCCGGGCCGGACGGTGCCGGGGAGTGGCCGACCATCACCTTGCCCGTCTATCGCGACGCCGTGACCAGGGAAGGGCGCGTCACGGCGGAGCAGCAGGACCCCGGGCAGGGAGACAGGGAATGAGTGCCGGAACGCCCGTAGCGCCTGACCGGGAACGGGCAGTGCGCGGCCTGGCGCGGACGCCGCCGGGCGGGATGCCCGACGACTTCGCCAGCCGCGTGCTCGACCTGGCTGAGGCGATACCGCCCGGGCGGGTCATGTCCTACGGCGACGTGGCCGGCCATCTCGGCCGGGGCGGTCCGCGCCAGGTCGGACGGGCGATGGCGTTGTGGGGCGGCGGGGTGCCGTGGTGGCGGGTCGTCCGCGCGGACGGCTCGCTGCTGGCCGGCCACCAGCGGGAGGCCATCCGCCACTACTGCGCCGAGGGAACGCCGATGCGTTGCGCAGGCGATGGCCGTCCCGGCCGGGTCGACATGCGGCGTGCTCGCTGGGACGGCCTGGCGCACCGTGGTTCTGGTGACGCCCTGGATTAGCGCAGACGCCCCCGGACTGTCGTGGCCACGTGCTAGACGTAGTGCCGTGCCACCCGGACCCCGGTCGACCCGCCGCCACGGCTTGCGGGTGCGTCACTGACATGGAGACGCACTCGCCCGCCTACCGGCTGGTCCGCCGCGGCGTACCGCGGGCCAGCCGGCCCCTGCTGGACGCCGACCAGCTCCGGGTAGTCAGCCACGCCGACGGCCCGCTGCTCGTTCTGGCGGGCCCCGGCACCGGCAAGACCACCGCGATCGTGGCGGCGGTGACCGACCGGATCGCTCGCCGCGGAATCGATCCCGGCCGGGTACTCGTGCTGACCTTCAGCCGTAAGGCGGCCCAGGAGCTGAGAGAGCGGATCACCCTGCGGCTCGGGCGCACCACCACCGAGCCGCTCGCGCTGACCTTCCACAGCTACGCCTACGCGCTGGTGCGCCGGGAGTTCGTGCTGGCAGGCGACGAGCCGCCCACCCTGCTGCCCGGTCCTGAGCAGCTGCTCGAGGTACGGCGGCTGCTGCGCGGCGAGGCCGCCGACGGCGCTGCCCGCTGGCCTGAGCGGCTCCGGCCGGCGCTGGGCACCAGGGGGTTCGCGGTGGAACTGCGCGACTTCCTGCTCCGCGCCGCCGAGCGCGGCCTGGACGGCGGCGGCCTGGCCAGGCTGGGCCAGCGGCGCGGCCGCGACGACTGGGAGGCGGCGGGCGGGTTCCTCGGCCGCTATGCCGCCCGCTTCGATCTCGCTCCGGTGCCCGCCTACGACTACGCGGAGATCGTCAGGATCGCCGGGCGCCTGCTGGCGCGGCCGGCGGTCAGGGACCGGGAACGGCGCGCCTACGACGTCGTGCTGGTGGACGAGTACCAGGACACCGACCCGGCACAGGAGGAGCTGCTGCACGCGCTGGCCGGCGACGGCCGCGAGCTGATCGTGGTGGGCGACCCCGATCAGTCCATCTACGGCTTCCGCGGCGCGGACACCCGAGCGATCATGCGCTTCCCCGACCGCTTCCGCACGCCGGCGGGCCGGCCGGCCGGCGTGATCGCGCTGCGCACCTGCCGGCGCAGCGGCCCGGTCCTGCTGGCCGCGTCGCGCCGGGTAGCGCGCAGGCTGCCCGGCGCGCTCGGCACGAAAACCACGGCAGAACGGGGTCATCGTGAGCTGGCCGCCCTCGCAGCTGCCGAGCCCGGCGTGGTCAGGGTGATGATCGCCGCGAGCGTGACCCAGGAAGCCGCGGTGATCGCCGACACGCTCCGCCGCGCCCACCTGATGGACGGCGTGAGCTGGTCGTCGATGGCGGTGCTCGTGCGGTCGGCGACCCGGCAGGTGCCGCTGCTGCAGCGCGCCCTGGCCGCATCGGGGGTTCCGGTGGCCGTGGCCGGCGACGAGCTCCCGCTGGCCGCCGAGCCAGGGACCCGGCCGCTGCTGACCCTGCTGAGCTGCGCCCTGCAGCCGGGTGCGCTGCACGAGGAGACCGCCGCGGAACTGCTCACCGGCCCGCTGGGCGGCACCGACGCCCTTGGCCTGCGCCGTCTGCGTCGCGCGCTGCGCACGGCCGCCGAGTCCGCGGGCGAGGAGCCCCGGCAGGACCCGCTGGCGGCGGCGCTGCGCGATCCGCGCGAGCTGACGCTGGCGAACTGGCCAGCCCGGCAGCTCGTCAGCGAGCAGGCGGCGGCCGCAGCTGGCGGGTCCGCAGCTGGCGGGTCCGCGGCGGGCGGCGCCGACCGCCGCGCCGCCGGGCCAGCGCCGGCCTCGCCCATCGCCGCCGCACGGCGGGTCGCCACGCTGCTCGAGCTGGCCAGCAAGACCGCGGCGGGCGGCGGGACGGCGCACGAGGTGCTCTGGGCCGTGTGGCAGGCCTCGGGCCTGGCCGGGGCCTGGCAGGCGGCCAGCGCGGCGGGCGGCAGCAGGGGCGCGGCGGCGGACGCCGACCTTGACGCCGTGACCGCGCTGTTCGACGCCGCCGGCCGGTTCACCGACCGGCTGCCGCCCGGCTCGCCGCGGCTCTTCCTGGACAGCGTGGCCGGGCAGGAGATCGCCGGCGACACTCTTGCCGAGGGCAGCCCGCACCCGGAGGCGGTAGCGGTAATGACCGCGCACCGGGCGAAAGGGCTGGAGTGGGACCTGGTCGTGGTGGCCGGCGTCCAGGAGGGCACCTGGCCGGATCTGCGGATGCGCGGCTCGCTGCTCGGCATGGACGAGCTCGTCGACGCGGTGGCAGGCGATCAGGAACGGCCGGCCGGGGCCGACGCGGCCGCGGCCGCGCTCAGCTCCAAGCTGCTGGACGAGGAGCGCAGGCTTTTCTACGTGGCGGCCACCAGGGCGCGCCGGGTGCTCGTCGTCACGGCGGCAGGCGGCCAGGACAGCGAGGACCGGCCGTCCAGGTTCCTTGCCGAGCTGGCCGGCGACGAGATCGAGATCACCCATGTCGCCGCGGCGGGCCGGGGCGCTCTGTCGCTGCCCGCGCTCACCGCGGACCTGCGGCGCGCCGTGGCGGAGGTGTCCAGCCCGCCGGAGCTGCGCCGCGCGGCGGCGGCCCAGCTGGCACGGCTCGCCGCGGCCGGGGTACGCGGGGCGAGCCCGGCGCAGTGGTACGCGCTGACCGAGCTGTCCGGCCCCGGCGCGCTGACCGACGGTGACGTCCGGCTGTCGCCGTCCCAGGTGGAGACGTTCACCAGGTGCGGGCTGCGCTGGCTGATCCAGTCCGCGGCCGGGGTGAGCTCGCCCAGCGTGCTCAGCCATCTCGGCATGGTGATCCATGCCGCCGCGGAGCTCGTCTCGGACGGCGCCGACGACGCCGACATCACCAAGCGGATCGACGAGATCTGGCATCACCTCGACTTCGGCAGCGCCTGGTACAGCTCCCGGCAGCGAGAACGGGCCGAGCAGATGGTCCGCAAGTTCCTCGACTGGCACCGGGCGAACCCGCGCGACCTCGTCGCGTCCGAGCAGGACCTGCGGGTCCGGGTCGGCCGGGTGCTGATCACCGGCCGGGTCGACCGGCTGGAGCGTGACGGCGACGGGAGCGCGATCGTCGTCGACCTCAAGACCGGGACGAGCAAGCCGACCGACGATGAGCTGGACAGGAACGCGCAGCTCGGCGTCTACCAGCTGGCGGTCATGCTCGGCGCGTTCGAGGCGCTCGGCCTGACCGAACCCGGCGGCGCCGAGCTTGTCCAGGTCGGCAACGCCAGCCTGAAGGCCCGCGTCAGGGTGCAGCGCCAGCGTCCGCTCGGGCAGGACCCGGACCCGGGGTGGGCGAAGGAGATGGTCGAGACCGTCGCGGCGGGGATGTCCGGGTCCGTGTTCGAGGCGAAGGTGAACCCCGGCTGCCGGTCCTGCCCGGTGGCGGCCTGCTGCCCGGTGCACGAGCGGGGCGGCCAGGTGACCCCGTGACACCGATCCGGTACACCCCGGCGCAGCTCGCTCGCCTGCTCGGCGTGGCCGAGCCGACCGCCGAGCAGGCCGCCGTGATCTCGGCGACGCCCGGCCCGATGGCGGTGATCGCCGGGGCGGGCTCCGGCAAGAGCGAGACGATGGCCGCCCGGCTGGTCTGGCTGGTGGCGAACGGCCTGGTCCGGCCGGAACGGGTGCTCGGCCTCACCTTCACCAGGAAGGCCGCTGCCGAGCTCGCCCAGCGGGTCCGGGTCCGGCTGGACGGCCTGCGCAGCGCCGGCATCGCCGGCCGCGGGGCTGGTGCTGGCGGGGCTGGTGCTGGCGGGGCTGGTGCTGGCGGGGCGCAGCCGGGCGACGACCTGCTCGGCGACCCGGTGGTCTCCACCTATCACGCCTACGCGGGTCGGCTGGTCGCCGACAACGCGCTCCGGGAGGCGCTGGAGCCGTCGCTGCGGCTGATCACCCCGGCCGTCGCCTGGCAGCTCGCCGCCCGGGTGGTGGCGTCGTACGACGGGCCGATGGACGCGGTCAGCTGGACCCCCGGATGGGTCACCACCGCCGTGCTCGACCTGTCCGGCGAGCTCGCCGAGCACCTGCGCGGACCGGACGACGTCCGGTCGGCGGGGGAGTGGCTGGCCCGCCGCCACCGCGAGCTGCCCCGCCCCACGGCGCTGGCGACCAAGATCGTCGGATTCCAGCGGACCCGCGAGCAGCTGCTCCCGCTGGTGGCCGCCTACGCCGCGGCGAAGGCCGCGCGGGAGGTCATCGACTACGGGGACCAGATCGCGCTGGCCGCGCGGATCGCCGTCGCGCACCCGGAGGTCGGCGCGGCCGAGCGGGCGCGCTACCAGGTCGTCCTGCTGGACGAGTATCAGGACACCAGCTATGCGCAGCTGGTGCTGCTGCGCACGCTGTTCGGCGGCGGGCACCCGGTCACCGCGGTGGGCGACCCCTGCCAGTCGATCTACGGCTGGCGCGGCGCGAGCGCGGGCAACCTGCTCCGCTTCGCCGCGGACTTCCCGCCCCGGGGCGGCGGCCCGGCCCCGGTGCGGCTGCTGTCCACCAGCTTCCGCAACACCGGCCGGGTCCTTGACGCGGCAGCCGCGCTGCAGGCCGAGCTGCGCGCGGCCGCGCCCGGCGTGCCCCGGCTGGTCGCCCCGCCCGCGCGGGCGGGACGCGGCACGGTCGTCTGCGCGCTGCTGGAGACCGCGGCAGCCGAGGCGGCCTGGGTGGCCGGCCAGATCGCCGGGCTGCTCAGCCTCCCGCCCGCCGTCGCGCCGGACGGGCGCCCCTGGCCTGACGGTCGCCACGACCCGGTGCGCCCGTCCGACGTCGCCGTGCTGTGCCGCAAGCGAGCGCAGTTCCCGGCGCTGCGCACCGCGATCGAGGCGCTCGGTATCCCGGTCGAGGTGGTCGGGCTTGGCGGGCTGCTTACCGTGCCGGAGGTCCAGGACATCGTCGCCACGCTGCGGGTCATGCACGACCCGGCGGCGGCCGACGCGCTGGCCAGGCTGCTCACCGGCCCGCGCTGGCGGATCGGGCCGCGCGACCTGGTCGCGCTCGGCCGCCGGGCCCGTCAGCTCACTGGCCAGGCAAGGACGTCGTCCAGGCCGCCGCGGGCACAGGCTCCCGGGCCGCAGGCGCCGGCGCTGCGGCCCGATGAGGCGCAGGGGCTCGTTCCTGATCGTGATTCGATGAGCCAGGCGGTCACGGATTTCACCGCGGATCCCGGCAGCCTGGTGGAGGCGCTGGACGACCTCGGCGGGCCCGCCGCCTATTCCGCCGCCGGCTACGGCCGGCTGGCCGCGCTGGCCACGGAGCTGCGGGCGCTGCGCGGGCACGCTGGCCGGCCGCTTCCCGAGCTGGTCGGCGAGGTCGAGCGCGCGCTCGGGCTCGACATCGAGGTGGCCGCGCGGCCCGGTGCCGACCCGGCGACCTCGCGCGCCGACCTGGACGCGTTCGCCGACGCGGCGGCGGCGTTCGCCGGGGATCAGCAGGAGGCCACGCTGGGCGCGTTCCTTGCCTACCTGGCCGCGGCCGAGGACGAGGAATTCGGCCTGGAGGCAGGCCGGGTCGGCGAGGCGGACTCGGTCAAGCTGGCGACCGTGCACGCGGCCAAGGGGCTGCAGTGGCCCGCCGTGATCGTTCCGGGGCTCGCCGACGGGCCGCAGGCGCACATGTTCCCGGCACGGCCCAGGGCGACGACGCGGTGGACGGAGAATCCGCGGCTGCTCCCGTTCGGCCTGCGCGGTGACACGGCGGACCTGCCCGGGCTGGCCGGACTCGACGCCGCGTCGCTGTCCGACTTCGCCGACGCGTGCGGGGCGCGCGACCTGGCCGAGGAACGCCGGCTGGCGTACGTCGGTGCCACCCGGGCCGCGTTCTGGCTGGCGTGCACCGGCTACTGGTGGGGGAACGGCACCTCGGCGCTCGGCCCGTCCGTCTTCCTGCAGGAAATCCGTGCCGCGTGCGAGTCGGGCGCCGGAACGGTCGCGTGCTGGGCGGCACCGCCGGAGCCCGGCGCGGAGAATCCCGCGCTCGCCGAGCCCGCGGCCGCCTGGTGGCCTGCCGCCGCCGGGGGGTCGCGGTACGAGGCGGTCCGCGCTGCGGGCGCGCTGGTGGCCGAAGCCGGCACCGGCACCGGCACCGGTGACGATCCCGGCGCCGGCCGGCTGAGCGACGCCGACCGGGCCCTCGTCGCGGCCTGGTCCAGGGACACCAGCCTGCTGCTCGCCGAGCGGGAACGCCGCCGCGGCGAGCAGGTCACGGCCGTCTTGCTGCCCCGGCGCATCCCGGTGTCTTCGCTGGTGACCCTCGCGCGGGACCCGGCCGAGCTCGCCCAGCAGGTGCGGCGGCCGATGCCGCGCTCGCCCGCGCCGCATGCGCGCCGCGGCACCGCGTTCCACCGCTGGCTGGAGGAGCGGTTCGGGCCGCAGCGGCTGCTCGACCCGGGAGACCTGCCCGGGGCTGCGGACGACGAGCCTGGCGAGGTCGCCGATCCGGAGCTGACCGGGCTGCAGCAGCGATTCGAGGCCGGGCAGTGGGCCCGCCGGTGGCCACGCGAGGTCGAGGTGCCGTTCGAGACGCTGATCGCCGACCGGCTGGTGCGGGGCCGGATCGACGCCGTGTTCGCCGACTCTCCCGACGGCGGGTTCGACGTGGTGGACTGGAAGACCGGCCGGCAGCCCCGGTCGGCGGCCGAGAGCAAGGCGGTTGCCGTCCAGCTGGCGGCGTACCGGATCGCCTGGGCGGCGCTGGCCGGGGTGGAGGTCGGGCAGGTCAGGGCTGCGTTCTACTACGTCCGGGATGACGCCACGGTGCGGCCGGCCGACCTGCTCGACCTACCTGGCCTGACCGCGCTGATCGAGGACGTCCCGCTCGCCCGGTGAGGCGCGGCGCTCCCGGCACCGCCCTGCGGCGGGTAGGCGCGCGGACCGGTGGACCTGCTGGTCGCTGCGACCGCGGAATACCAGCGGCTCACGGTGCTGTGTGACGATCGCGACTACCAGACCGTCGCGGCGGTTACCGGCCAGCCGGTGAAGCTCGTTACCGATGTCTGACACGGCGTGCCCCGCAGCCGCCTCGCCGCATCGCTAGAGTTCCGTCAGGGTTCTTCAGCCGTCCGGCGTGGCGCCCGCGCAGGCGCTCCGGACGGCATGCCGTCAGCCACGGCAAGCCATAAACACGGTGCCATCAGCCACGGTGCCATCAACCACGGTAAGGGAGCGCACATGGACGTGCCCGGCTACATCGACCAGCACGCGCCCGAGTTCTTCGATGCGCTGAAGGAGTGGCTGGCCATCCCGTCGATCTCCGCCGACCCCGGCCGCCGCGGCGACGTCCGCCGGTCCGCCGACTGGCTGGCCGGGCACCTGCGCGACACCGGCTTCCCGGTGGCCGAGGTCTGGGAGACCGGCCAGGCCGGCCCGGCGGGCGGGCCGGCCGTCTTCGCGCACTGGCCGGCCGCCGATCCCGCCGCTCCGGTAGTGCTGGTCTACGGGCACCACGACGTCCAGCCGGTCGAGCCGCTCGACGAGTGGGACTCCCCGCCGTTCGAGCCCGCCGAGCGCGACGGCAAGCTGCTCGCGCGGGGCGCCTCTGACGACAAGGGGCAGGTGCTGTTCCACGCGCTCGGCCTGCGCGCCTGCCTCGAGGTCGGCGGGCACGAGGCGCCGCCGGTCACCCTCAAGCTGCTGATCGAGGGGGAGGAGGAGTCCGGCTCGCCGCACTTCGCCGAGCTGCTGCGCAGCCAGCGGGACCGGCTCGGCTGCGACGTGATCGTCGTCACCGACACCTCCATGTGGGCCGCGGACGTGCCGTCCATGTGCGTGGGCATGCGCGGCGTGATCGACGCGCAGATCGACCTGACCGGCCCGCAGCGGGACCTGCACTCGGGCTCCTTCGGCGGCGCCGTGCCCAATCCGCTGCATGCGCTCGCTGAGCTGCTGGCAGGACTGCACGACGCCGATGGCAGGATCGCCCTTCGCGGGTTCTACGACAAGGTGGCCCCTCTTTCGGAGCAGGAACGAGGCCTTCTCCGGCGGCTGCCGTTCGACGAGCGGGCATGGCTGGCGGAGGCCGGTCATAGCGCCGCCGCCGCGGGCGAGGCAGGCTTCAGCACCCTGGAACGGATCTGGGCCCGGCCGACCGCCGAGATCAACGGCATGTGGGGCGGCCACACCGGGCCGGGCGGCAAGACGATCATCCCGCGGGAAGCGCACGCCAAGCTGTCGTTCCGGCTGGTAGCGCACCAGGAGCCCGCGGACGTCGCGGCGGCGCTGCGCGAGTACGTGGCGCAGCGCACGCCGCCTGGGATCCAGGCGACCGTGACGATCGGCGGTCCCGGCGCGCGGCCGTGCTTCTCGCCCGTCGACTCGCCCGCGGTGCTGGCGGCGCGGCGCGCCCTGCAGCGGGCGTTCGGCCGTGAGGTGCTCTTCACCAGGGAAGGCGGCAGCGGGCCGGAGGCCGATCTGAGCGACATCCTGGCGGCGCCGCTCGTCTTCGTCGGCGTCGGCCTGGACTCCGATCGCATCCACGCCCCGAACGAGCAGGTCGACATGGCACTGCTGCTCAAGGGCGCGGAGGCAGTCGCCTACCTGTGGGACGAACTGGCCGCATCGGCGGGGGAGCTGGTGGCAGCGCGGTGAGCGGCGGGCCCGGCGCTGCCGCGGCGGACTCCGGGATCCTCGGCAAGCTCCCGCTGGCCCGCGGCGGGGTCGACAGGGCGGCGCAGCGCCGCACCGACACCGCCTGGCTGGCCGCCGCGTGGGCCGAGCCGGGTACTCGTGTGCTGGTCGTAGCCGACGGCCGGGCACTGGTCAGGTTCGGCGAAGGGGGAGCGGAACTTCTCTTCGTACCGCCGCAGGAGGCGCCGCGGGGAGTGCGGTTCCTGCTGGGCGTGGACGCCGCCGGGGTGGCGTATTTCGGCGTACTCGGCCCGCTGCCGGACACGTCCGCGGGCCGGCCGGACACGTCCGCGGGCCGGCCGGACACGTCCGCGGGCCGGCCGGTGGTGCGGCCGGCCGGATCAGCGACCGGGCCGGCGGTCCGGCCGGCCAGCCTGCGCGAGGTCGGCCAGCTGCTCGATGACCGGGACGCCGGCCTGCTGACGCACGCGGTTGCGCTGGCCAACTGGCACGCGACCAGCACGCACTGCTCGCGTTGCGGCGCGCTGACCGAGCCGGTCAGCTCGGGGCACTCGCGGCGCTGCCCCGTCGACGGCAGCGAGCACTTTCCCCGGCTCGACCCAGCGGTGATCATGCTGGTGACGGATCCCGCCGACCGATGCCTGCTCGCCCGGAACTCGTCCTGGCCGGAGCGGCGCGTGTCGATCCTGGCCGGCTTCGTCGAGCCGGGCGAGTCCGCCGAGCAGGCCGTCGCGCGCGAGGTACTCGAGGAGACGGGCATCAGCGTCGGCCAGGTCCGGTACCTCGGCAGCCAGCCATGGCCCATGCCGCACAGCCTGATGCTCGGCTTCCGTGCGCTGGCCCCTGGCAGCCAGCAGATACAGGTCGATGCCGACGAGATCGCCGAGGCCAGCTGGTTCTCCCGGGAGGAAGTCCGGGCCAGTGTGGCGTCGGCCAGCCTGCTGCTGCCGCCGCCGGTGTCGATCGCTCACCGGATCATCGAGTCCTGGTACGGGCAGGAACTTCCCGGCTCCTGGTGAGGCCATGATGGCTGGCCGCGATCCCGGCCGGCTCCTGACGCGGAACGCTGTTCTGGTAGAGCATTGCTCTCAACACCGCGGCTCGCGCTGCCCGCGCCGTGCACACCCTGGAGGAGTTTCGATGACCGCAGGCTCTGCCCCACGTAACATCCCGGCGACGGGTGCGATGACCCGCTTCTTCAACACCAGCGTCGAGATCCTGACCAGGCACGGGATCAGCATCTGGGGCAGCCGCGTGCTGGCCGTGCGCGGCCGAAGCAGCGGCGAGTGGCGCACCACCCCGGTGAACCCGCTCACTCATGATGGCCAGCGGTACCTGATCGCCCCGCGCGGGCACACGCAGTGGGTGCGGAACATGCGGGTGGCCGGCGGCGGTGAGCTTCGCGTCGGCCGTCGTGTCGAGAGGTTCACCGCCACCGAGCTTGCTGACGAGCAGAAGCCGGGGGTGCTGAGGGCCTACCTGAAGCGCTGGAAGTTCGAAGTCGGCGTGTTCTTCGACGGGGTCGGCCCCGACGCCTCCGATGAGCAGCTACTCGCGATCGCGCCCGGCTACCCCGTCTTCCGCATCACCGATCGGTAGCTGCCGGCCGGCCCGGCGAGCCGCAGGGTCAGCTCTCTACAGGGTCAGCTCTACAGGGTCAGCTCTCTACAGGGTCAGCTCTACAGGGTCAGCTCTCTACAGGGTCAGCTCTCTACAGGGTCAGCTCTCTACAGGGTCAGCTCTCTACAGCATCGGCGTAAGGGTGGCCCGTCCCTACAGGGTCAGCGCGAGGGTGGCTCCGTCGGCATCGAGCAGCCGGTGGTAGCCCGGGTCGCCGGGAAATACCGCCAGCTCGCCACGGGCCCGGGCCACCGGGCCGTCCGGCCCGGCAAGTGTCAGGCCGTCCGCGCCGGCCGCGATCAGCTCTCCTTCCCGCCGAAGCAGCACCGGCCCCCGCTGGCTGGCGGAAATGGCGGTGCGGCCGGCCCGCAGGCCGTCAAGCACGTCCTGCGGGCCGTCGCCCGCGCACTGCACCCACGTGGTCGGCGAGCCGGGAAGGGCGTCGGCGCCCGGCCTGTGCCAGTCGCTTCCGCCCACCGGGATCGCGCCGGGATCCCAGGCGAGCCACCAGGCGAGCGGCATGGTCCAGCGCAGGTCGAGCCAACTCCAGTGCCAGACCTCGAGCAGCGGAGGCCGGCGGTTCATCGGAATGGTCCAGCTCACCTGCCCGCCGATCGGGTGGTTGATGGACATCAGCCCGCCGCGCCGCTCCGCTACGGTAAGCCAGTCGTCGGCAGGAGCGCGGAAGTCGATCCAGCCGACGTCGCCGAGCACGCCCGCATGACCGGCTTGCGTCGTCACTTCCTGGCCGGGCACAAGCGTGATGCCATACCGCGCGGAAACGGCCGGAAGCTCCGCATGATGACTGGTCGTGTTGTGATCGGTGATCGCAACGAAGTCGAGGCCCCGCTCGACGGCGAGCCGGGCAACTCCGGCCACTGGCAGGACTCCGTCCGAGTGCACCGTATGGGTGTGCAGGTCACCGGCGAGCCAGCGGCGTCCGTCGCTGGCCGGCAGCTCGCGGCGGGGCGGCCGGTCTGCCAGCGGCGGCGGCGGACCGGGTGCCGGATCGGGCCGCATGCCGTGGTGTCGAGTGGTGACCTCCGCTGACAGGCGGTAACCAGTACCGGCCGACGGTAGCTGGTGCAGCCCGACGATCACCTGCCATGTTCCGGCCTCCAGCTCGCCAGGCAGGTAGCCAGGCGTCGCCGCGTCCGCCGTGATGACGAACGACTGCCTGGCGCCCCCCGACCAGCCGCGGAATCCGCCTGGGCCGATGCAGCCGAGATCCAGCACGGCACCAGGCCGCTCGTACTCCAGCTCTACGCGGAGTCCGCACGCTCCCGAAGGCACCTCGACCGGCAGGTAGTGCCAGGCAGAGGCGAAGCGGTCCTCCAGGGTCCACCGGCCGCGGTGCCGCGTCTGCGCCATATGCCTATCTGACCAGACTCAGCTCCGGCCAGGCTTAGCCGGATGCCCGTTCGCTAGCCCTGGCCGCCCGGGTCCCTCACCCGAGCGGCGGCCGGTACCAGCCCAGGTAGCAGCAAAGGTAGTAGCTAAAGTAGCAGCGAAGGCCGATATCTCCTGGCCAGGCTCGCCGCTGGCAATTCACCTATAGCTGGCAATCCACGTATAGTCAGCCCTGCCATTCCGGCAAGCCGCCCGGCGGCGTTAACCGCCAGAATCAACGTAGGAGCAGAAGGACGCGGTATCGGTAGTCACCCACACCTGATTACGGCCAGCATGCTTGGCACGGTAGAGGGCGGCATCTGCCGTTGCCAGCAGTTCGGTGAGCTGAGTTCCGTTGGTGCTCAGCGCGGCGACCCCGATGGAGACGGTGAGCTTGATGATCTCGGCGCCTGGCCTGTCACCCACGTCGATGGGCATCTCCGCGATGTGCGCCCGCATCCGCTCGGCCACACGGCGCGCGTCCAGCTCATCGGTTTGCGGGAGCAGGAGTGCGAACTCTTCGCCACCGAAGCGGCCGACAAGGTCGTATTCGCGCAGGAAGATCTTGATGGTGTGCGAGAGCGCCTTCAGCGCCTTATCCCCTGCCAGGTGGCCATGCGTGTCGTTGACCACCTTGAAGTTGTCGATGTCGATCAAGGCCACTG
>Ga0302326_10010007_pt1 | contig 20584 bp, 22 predicted proteins | sample Palsa_T0_3_FD_202264 | JGI IMG/M metagenome (GOLD analysis project Ga0302326, IMG submission 202264) | Peat permafrost microbial communities from Stordalen Mire near Abisko, Sweden - Palsa_T0_3 | ecosystem: Environmental > Terrestrial > Soil > Palsa > Peat permafrost | place: Sweden: Abisko...
CACGGAGTTATGCTCGTGCGTTGCGATCGGCCATCCAACGCCCGAACGAGGGCCGGTCCTCTTGCTCGAAACGCCGCAACTCGGCCCGTGCCTTTTCCAGCTTTGCCATCGCCTTGTTGCACTCCTTGGCGGCGCGTGTGCGCACCGGACCGTCGTTGACCGCGACAATGCGGCGGTCCGTGACAGGCGGATGTTTAAGATTGGAGGGATTGGACGATCGATTCCGGCGGCTTGGGCCTCGCTTCATGCTTCATCTAAGCCACTATAGGCAGAGAGCCACCCGGGGTAAATATCGCTGGGCCTCGAATTCGTGATCGCGCCATGTCTCCAAGGTTATGGGCGGGCGTCGGTTTCGACGCATCATGCCACTTTCCAAATACTGCCACTGTCGCCCATTTTGGATTTTTGACTGACCCCTTTTGCTCCAAGCGACCGTCTTCTCAAGACTGACAACGGGTGTGGCATCTTCAGCCTGGAGGATTCGGTAAAAGCACGCCGACTGCATATCCGGCGCTTCGAAGGCCAAGCTGGCCAAGTCGTGCAAGTAAGCCGGTGAAGCTTGGCTTCTGAGTTGCCCATTTTAGATTGGCCGTCTGTTTTATAAGACCTTCTACGCCAATAGGGTTATCTTCTGGGCATCACCCTCGAACTGCAGATATCCGCGGTCAAATGTCACTAGATCCGCCCGGACCGAGCGAGCGAAAGCGCACAAGTAGGCATCCATCCACCTCTTTGGAGCAGGTGTTCTCAACGAAGCCAAGGCGAACCAGTTAGCCTCGAGACCTTCGGATTCGCCCAACCAACCGACTCGTGCATCCTGGCGCAGGAGCCGATAAGCTGCGATGGCTTGGCTGTTCGTCATTGTATCCTCTTCTAAAAGAGCCTTGAGAGTGAGAAGGCGGAGGAACGAGTTTTGGGTCATCCGGCAAAAGCAGGCCGACGCGTCGCCGGACGCTTTGTCAAACCAATCCAAGGCAAGAAGATGATGTTGGTGGCGATCGATTACCAGTGACAGCCAGACGTTGGTGTCCAGCAGACTAAGACTCATGACCCATGTCCAGACGCGCTTCAATTTCCGCAATCGTTTCGTTGCTGAGGCGCAGGGTTCCCGGCTTTTTTGACTTGACGATCGGCAATTGGATCCGCCGAGTGCGAGGACCCGCATGTGGAGAGCGAAGGACGGTGCGCAGGCCTTCGGCAACCAAATCCTTGACCTTGCGCCCCCGAATTGCGGCGGCAGCCTTTACTTGCCGGTATAATTCATCGTCGATCTCGATTGTTGCCTTCATAAAAACAAGCTAACTGGTAAACCAGCTTTCTGTCGACGTAATTCGGTGGCCCGGACGATTCTTCGAACCAGGGCCGACATCACAGCGCCCTTTGGAGGTTATTCATGGTTCGAATCCATGCGCGGTAGTTAAACGCTATTTTCCGAGAGCAACGACTTCCGGAGGGATTTAGTGCCAGGTGGAGTCAAGTGCATACCCAGAACAATTCTTGACAGGCTTTATTCACACGACAATCCGCGGTCTCGGTGGCAGGAGGAGAAGACATCGCACGGAGGACACGGTGGTCACGGAGTGGCTGAAAGTCGTTATACTTTACCGACAGGGTTCCGGGTACCTCTGCTGTTTCGGAACAATGCGAGACTTCAAAGGGGTGACCCCAAAGATCTTTCTTCGGCCCCGGGACATCGTTCTCGAAGGCATTTAAGATCATCGAACGCTTTTCCGAGGACATCCGGCAGGAAGAGAACTTCGCACGGAGGGGTTTGGTATTCACGACTGGTCAGAATGAGGGGGGTGTACCGGTTTTTGCCGGTTTCTCATTCAATTCAAAGACAGCAAGATAAAACGCCAGGGCTCTCAATCACTCCGTGACCACCGTGACCTCCGTGCGAGCTTTTCCCCTTCGAACGGGGACCTAAGGTGTCAGTCAACAATTCTCCTGGGTATGCACTTGACTCCACCTGGCAACCAAGCCGTCCGGTAGCTGCCAAGGCTGAGAACCCTTCAAGGCAGCGCTTCGCACAAATATCTCGACGATTACCGGAACGAAAGCCCGCCGACAGACTATGTGGAGAAACAGGGCTGGGTTTTGATCGCATCTCGGAATGCTCTGTGGCAGTTATTGCATGCGTATGATGGCGTCCTCCCCGGGAAGCTCAAATTCACGCGGAATGCGGACAGCCTGATTTCTTCCATTCCTGAATAGTTTTACGTGGCGTTCGGGACTCATGGCAGGGGCGCATTTGGCGCCAAGACCACTTTAGAACGCATCGCCTGACCCTTTCGTCCCTCCGGAGGGCTCAGGGTCCTAATCCATCAAAATTATCTGCGTTCATGTGCTCCTCAAATCGATCAACCTCTGGAATGATCTGGTGTGACTCGCCCGGTCCGCAAAATACCGCGTCGCCAGAATTCAGGTCCGCCAGGCCCGCCGGAGAGCGGAATTTACCTGACCCGGAGAGAACCAAATAAAGCTCTGATTGCCCGGAATGTGCGTGATAAGGAGAGGAGGAAACACCCGGAGGAACTCGACACATCTCCAAATCAAACGGATGGGAATTCGCTTTTGAATCGGAATCTTTGATGTACCCGAGTGCGATTGAAATGTTTTGACTGAACGATCGGAACCGACCGCAGGGCGAGGGAGGATTCTCTTCAACCGGAACCTGAGAGAGATTCACTTTGTGCATCTACTCTGCTCCTTCGGAGCGCGGCATCTGTCAATATTCAGACTGGCATCGGGGTTGTATTATTGCTCGCGGCGGGAGAAATCAATCTGGCTCGATCGAGGTTCGACGATTCGCTGACAAACCGGAATGCCGTGGTTCGCAAGAAATCAGAAGAGTCAAACCGGAGCGCAGCCAGCGGCGGCCATCAAAGGGCCAAACCTCGCGACAAGTCTGTAGCGCTCTGCCACATCGGCGAGAGATTGGCCTATTTTCCTATCGAAACTCCTGCACAGAAAATGCAAGATACCGTTTCTAGCCGATCGATCTGAATCACTCACGCTCGGAGTGCGGAAGGTGCTTCGGCGCGGATCTTTTGAAGCGTCTTTGTAGTCCAGCTAGAGCGGATATATTGGTGCCAAATGTAGGAGAGATCAAATATTAGGGCGGCTAACCACCAGAGGTAGAGGAACGCGAGATTGGCCAAGAGCAATGGCCAGAGCGAATACTCTTTTAGAGGCGAGATCAGGTGCCAGAGGATCATCAATGCCACGACTCCTCCGAGACTGAGTAGTGGCTTCATCCCAATTTGCGGCGCAAACTTCCCGAGGATTCCTGCAATCACTCCGATCAAAAGTCCTACCCAAAGTACTCCGTGCTCGGGATTCCCAAATGGAGCCGATAGACTGTGTTGGGTGTCTGGAGTTACAAGCTGATAAAAAGCTAGTGCGCCGCCGGCAAATCCAAGGGTTCCGACAAAAGTACCCGTTGACGGGGGCCAAATCTTGTCGAGCCGCGGCATCCTGCTCAAGAGCGTTATTCCGGCCAAATAGCAGGTGATGCCCAATACGTTCCGGGTTATGGACCAAGTATCTTCTTTTATGTGCAGCACGCTAATTAAGGTCTTGTAGAGGATATAGGTTCCCGTCGCGAGGAACCCTGCACATATAAGGTACGGGGACGATCCAGCTGACAATCCTCGTCCAAAGCTTTCCGCGGATTTTGGAGTCTTTGCCGTTTCGGAGAATCACGCCGTTGATGAAATTTCCGAAAACTTCTGGGTCTTCCCAATAGTGGTTGTGAGCCTTGCCGGGAAATGGGTACCTCACAAATCCGTAGTCATCTGTTTCCGCGAATTGGAAGACGGCCGGAGTTGCCTTTGAGCTCAACCAGCCGTTTTGCAGAAGCCAGTCTCGAGTAATTTCGAGGTCGAAACCAACCGGATCCCCAAGGTCGTAATAATTCCGCCAAACTATCGGTTCGCTGAAGATTCTTACAGGGCTTGGTCTTAGCTCTTGCCAAAGACGCGGCCATAATACGATGTGCTTATTTAACGGAGAACCAATGGTCATGATGCCCTTGACAAATTTTGCCCATGAATTGTGTTCATCCTCCTCGGCCGCCAGAGCGATTAGCAATCCCCTTAGCGCGACGACAGTTCCCTCGCTGTGCGCGACGATATAGATCTGTTCGAGATTTGGCATGCGACCTGTCAAATGTTGTAAGGTTTTTGCGAATCTTTGAAATACGTCGCCCCCATAATCCTTGAAGTCGGCGACGATTTGAACATCTCCCAGAAAGTCCGTGAGCAGTTGATCCAACTTGAAGTCAAACAATCCGGCTTCGCGCGCTAGAAAGAGAATGTTTTCTAATACTGCGATCGTATCGATCATTTCCGCGATGACCGTGCCTGCTTTATTGTAATCGATCAGATTGGGCTCGGTGCGTTTGTTGGCTTCGTCAAGAACGCGAAGTCGATCGACTATTGTCCGTGCCCACGCTTTCGACTCTTCCGTGGTATTCTTAGTATCTGCCGCCCGTTCGGGAATATCCGCCCAGAAAGATTCGGCGAATCCGAGCCCGTCAAAAGCCGTTGTATAATCTGGCGGCGGCCAAAATGGATAGGCACCGAGTTCAGGAGAATCGAATTTTCGGATAAGCTTATCCGGATGGAATGCGCCAAGAGGCAGTGTCATCGGCTGTTGGCAATAGGCGGCGAAGCGGCTGGCTACGGCTTGGATGGTCGCGTAGCGATATTGGCTTCCGATGCCGTGGACCGCCACCACCAGGCGCTTGATCTTTAGATCATCGGCGGTGGGGTGATAGATTGCTTGCAGGGAACGGTTGCAGATTCAACCGGTTGATTCACGAAGCACTCCTTTCAAGTTGTCTATGGCCATTGTAACGAGAGCTATCGATACAGAAATGGAGTTATAAAGCTAGGAGAAAAGGCTCGGCATCTCTCGAATTGCAAGAATGGTCTATTGAGGCGGGACTAAGGCTGTTCAGCGGAACGCCGATGGGTTCGGCGAGTTCATACATACGATAAATCGGATCATCTCCCGAAAGCAGTCGCTCCTCCTTGAGCGGTGGAATTTACGTCTCAGCCCGCGAACCCGCTCGTTCTTTGGCTCGATCAGCATTACCGTTCCATCCACTTCCTCGGCCACGCGCAGAGAGCGGCAGCCCGCAGGAGCTGACCGCCCGCGCCTTGGCCTTGGTTGTCGTTTCCAGGGGGCAGCCGTACAGTAACAAATGCGTAGCACGCAATCGGGAAATCAGAAGACAATCGCTTTTAGTTATGGCGGCACCGAAACCAAAGAACGAACTCCGTGAGGTGGGGCGCGTGAGCGGCGACCGCTGGGAGCGTTTCGACCGCTTGCAGCGGAATTTGCGGCCATTCTTGTGCCGCAGACCAAAGCGGCCCCCGATTGAACGCTTCCGTTCTTACCCGGACCTACAAGATGGCCGAAGCGACACGACCACCTGAGCGTAGCGACCTCCTGCGATTATGCGCCGAGCTTAACAGGCTGGGAGCAAAATACATCATAATTGGAGGTCTCGCTATGAATGAGCTTGGCCTCGTCAGAGTCACCGAGGACATCGATCTTCTGGTCGACGGATCTATGCAAAACCAGCAGCTGGTTCGTCTGGCTCTCCGCATTTTGCCAGAGCGCGCGGTCGACGAGCTTGGTCCGGACGAGGATTTGCGGGAATGGGTGGTGGTTCGCGTCAACGACGAGATCACTGTTGATCTAATGACCGCTGCCTGTGGAGTTACCTTCGCCGAGGCGAAGGAGGCCTTTATCCTCCGGGCTATCGGCGGGGTGGAGATTCCCTTCGCCAGCCGCGCGCTGATGATTCGATTAAAGCAGGGAAACCGGGAAAAAGATCGCATCGATCTCGAATATCTTCTTCGCTCAGGAGACAGTGGCTCTTAATTTAGTGGGTCGCGTTCAGAAACTAACTTCTGGGTTCGAGGAACTGCCACCTGGTTCCAGGCCCAATGTCCATTGACGATGACGCCCGCCTTACTGCCGATCGGAAAGACGGTCCCGGTCGCAGTATCATTCTCGGATTGCAATTCGACGACCGTCGGCTGGCTCTCGGCGATTGGATCGCCCGGCGATTGGATCGCCAATACACTTTCTCTTGACGGAACATCAATCTGATTCGAGCCGCCGATACTAACCGGCACGGCGTCCAATTGGAATCTCGAGGAGTTCATGGAGTGGCGGAGGTCAGGAATGGCACACTTCGCAAATAGCGTATAGCAAATAGGAGGGGAGGAGTTCAAGGTGAACGGCATGACCACTCGCCAGCTGCTACAAGAATACCTATGGCCTAATTGTCCTTGAGGCACGGTGACCCTTCGGCAGTGCGGTTTTTGTGAACTCCCCTCTCTCGTCAAGGCAATCGATGCCAACGTTGGTTAACCTAATGCTTGCCCGCAGACGCCGGCTCTGCCGGTGCCCCCTTCACGTCGACCCGAACCTCGCGAGCTCTCCGGCGAGCGCCGAGGACCTGGTCTAAACTCACGGCGATCAATATGACTCCGCCCATGACAACGAATTCCAACGAGCTGTCGATCCCTTGGAGATTGACAATATTGCGCAGTAATTGGATCATCGCCGTCCCGATAAAAACACCGAGGATGCTGCCTTCACCTCCGCGGAGACTGCAACCGCCCAGAACGCACGCGGCAACGGCATAGAGTTCGAAAAAACTTCCGTGACTGGCCGGCGAAATCGAGTTCGTATAAAAGCCGATCAGGATTGCGGAAATCCCGGTCAGCGACGCGCAGAGCACATAGGCGCTGGTCACGACGAGCTTGGTGTTGATTCCGGAGTACAGGGCCGCCTCTTCGTTCCGTCCGATCGCGTAAAGATATCGGCCATAAACCGAGCGATGCAGCACAATTCCCATGACAATGCAGACAACCAGAAAAAGAATGAAAGGCGCTGGCAGATTAAAGATGCTTCCGGTTGCCAGCGTCCGGAGAAGCTCGAAACCGGTGTTGCTGCCAAACCCGACCGTCTGGTCCGACGAAATGAACCGGGCCAGTCCTCGATAAGCAAGCAAGCCGCACAAGGTCACCACGAAAGGCTGGAGACGCGCGCGGGAGACCAGGAGTCCGTGAAACAGACCGATCACCATCGCGAGCAGAATGATGATAGCAATCGCCACCGGCCACGGAATGTTATCGGGTCCGAGGAGGTAAGCGAGAATGACACCGAGCAATGCGAACATTGAGCCAACCGAGAGATCGATTCCACCGGTAATGATCACAATGCCCATCGCGACGCTGAAGATGCCAAAAAGTCCTATTGATCTCGTCAGGTTTAAAAGGTTTGCCTGCCCAAGAAAAACCGGGTTGGCAAAGGTCGCTGTAAACCCTCGCTGAGCTGCTTCCAACAAAGCGTAGCCGAAGAAGAGCCCGAGGAAGATAACAACCATTCCAAGTTCTTTCTTTTGCCTCACGGGATATCCTTGTGCTTTGCCTGACCTGACGTCGGCAAATCTTCTTGAACATCGACGGGTGCAACCGCTAGCCGCATCACCGCCTCTTCACTGAAATCTTTAGCTTCGAGAACCCCCATAAGGGCACCTTCTCGCATCACGGCGATCCGATCGCTAACCCCTAAAACCTCTTCCATGTCGCTGCTGATCATCAGGATAAACACTCCGCTGTCGGCCAGACTCCTCATCAATCGATAGATCTCTGCCTTGCTGCCGACATCGACGCCGCGCGTCGGTTCGTCGAAGATAATAAGCTTCGGATTCAGCGAAAGCCATTTAGCGAGAACCAGTTTTTGTTGGTTGCCGCCGCTCAAATTTTTGGCCAGAGTTTCGCACGAAGATGTTTTGATTGAGAGCTTTTTCCGCTGTTCCTCTGCGGTGCGCAATTCACTTCCGTATGAGATCACACCGAAGTTGGCGTAGCGCCACAGATCAGGGAGTGTCACGTTTTCCCGGACTGCCATGCTGGTAACCAATCCGTTTTTCCGACGGTCTTCCGGAACCAGATAAATACCATGCGCGATGGCATCGCGAGGCGAGTGAACCCGGACGACTTTCCCATCGACAACGATCTCTCCTCCGAGTGGTCGGGCGATTCCAAAGACTGTCATTGCAAGTTCGGATCGGCCAGCGCCAACCAGACCTGCAAGTCCGAGAATCTCGCCTTGGCGGATATTCAGGCTGATCGAGTGGCTGGGGAAAAACGGCGAGATGATCTTGCGAAACTCGATCCGCTTTTGTGGGTCGCCAAGGCGCGTTTCGCTTTTCTTCAGATCGATGTTTCGGCCCACCATGAGCCGAACCATGTTGTCATGATTGATTTCCGACTTCGGGAGCTGGCCCGAGTTCTTTCCATCCCGGAGACCTACGACGCGATCGGCGCAAGCATTGACCTCCATCAGCCGATGGGAAATATAAATAACGCTAACCTTGGCGCTCTTTAGTTCGGCGATTAAAGTAAATAGGCGGTTTGTCTCCGTGAGAGTCAAGGAGGAAGTCGGCTCGTCCATCACGATAATGCGGGCACTGGTCGAGAGCGCCTTGGCGATTTCAACAAGCTGCTGCTGTGCGATCGAGAGAGAACTAAGAGAGGTCCAGGGCGAAAGATTCAGACCAACTTTTTCAAGGTAACCGCGAGACTGTTCGGCAATCTTCTTCCGGTTCACGAGGTGGAGGAATCCGCCTGAAAGCGGTTCGCGCCCCAGGAAAATATTTCCGCCAATGTCGAGGTTATCGAGATTGTTTAATTCCTGATGAATGAGGCTGACACCCAGTTTCTGGGCATCAGCGACATTACGGATTACTACCTCTCGCCCATCGACTCGGATGGTCCCGCCGTCGGCTTGGTACACGCCTCCAAGTATTTTCATCAGCGTCGATTTTCCGGCCCCATTTTCGCCGATCAGCGCGACCACCTCGCCGGGAGAAACCGAGAGGTCGACATCACTTAGCGCGACGACGCCCGGGAAACGCTTGCTGATTCCTTTGAGTTCGAGGATCGGTTCCGGCACAACGCAGTGTAGAACACAAGCTGGTTTCTGCCTCGATTAGTGTCCGCGAAGTTTCTTCAAATTAGCCCAAAACTCGTCCACATTGCTTTTGTCGATGGCGCGGGTCGGAACTATAACTTGTTTGTTTTCCGGAATTTGTACGTCTTCGCCGCGCAACTTTTTGGCGAGGAGCAACGTGGATTGATGACCGAATTCATAAGGATTCTGCACGACTGTTGACTCGACAACCCCGTCTTTGATTCCTTGCAGCGTGTCGTCTTCTTCGTCAAAGGTGACGACCTTCACTTTGCCGGATTTGCCGGCGGTCTTGACCGAGTTAACGATGGCTGGACCGTTATAGCTCCAGATGCCTACCAGGCAGGCAATATCCGGATATTTAACCAGGGTGTCTGCGACGTTTTGCCTCGCACGAACTCGGTCCGTATCGTCGGTGCGAACATCGATGACAGAGACATTGGTCCCTTTCAAAACCTCTTCCAGCCCTTGAATTCTTTCTTTTGCATTCTGGGCGTCGCGTTTACCGACGAAGATCATTATCTTGCCCCCGTCCGGGATTGCTTTCTTTATCAGTTCGCCGGCCTGGCGACCCGCGTCGACATTACTGGTACCGACATAGAATGCTCGTTTGCTCGTCGGCGCATCGCTGTCTGTCGTTGAGATCATTGCCTTTTCGGTCCCGCGGTCAATCATTGCGGCTTGGTTTGCGGAATCAAGCGGACTTATAGCGATTCCGTCAGTCCCTTTGACCAAAAGATCGTCGAAGATTCGAGTTTGCTCGGCGGGCGTCCCATCGGGAACGAGCCGTACCTCGACGCTGACGTTTGGTACTTCTTGTGTCGCTTTCTCAGCTCCGGCCTTGACGTAAGTCCAGAAATCCGAGGCGCTGTTGGCAAGAATTGCGAGTTTGAGTGGTTTATCTGTCGCTGCACCTTGGCCGTTGGAAGGGATGAATGCCGGGCAAACGGCGAGCAAACCCAGAAACGCAAAGAGCGGTTTTAGTTTTATCATAAGTGGGGGGAAGGGTTAATCAGGTTGCTTGGGCGTCCGAGATGTTCGGAATCCAGACGAGCCAAACGCGGCTCGCTCTGGCGCCCTCGGTTACTTTAAATAATCGAGAGAACCTCTGGCTGCGAGATAAATATTCGGGAACTGACCAAGGGATCGATAACGACGATGACGAGAACGATTTTGGGGGAGAGGAGAGCCCAGGCTTTAGCGCTGAGCTATAGACAATTTGTCGGCGGGAAGCAGTTCACAAGCGCCTGATCGCTGGATGGTGCGAACTGAATACAGGCTGGAGGCCAATCGTTTTCCTCTCCATTTGACTTAGCTGTAAGGATGAATAATTCTGCGCTTTCATCGCGTGACTTCGACCAAGGAGCGCGTTCCCCACATTCAGCACTGAAAAAAAATGAACCTTGAGCTGGAAAATAAAACGGCCCTCGTCACCGGCTCGACGGCCGGAATCGGGCTGGCCATCGCCGCGAGTCTGGCACGCGAAGGTGCGACTGTCATCATCAATGGTCGCACAAAAAAGCGAGTGAACGAGGCGATAAAGCAAATACTCGGTCAGAATTCAAATGCGAAGCTTGAGCCGTTGGATGCAGACGTAAGCGCAAGCGCACCAGTTGAAGCAACAATCAAAAAATTTCCAAAAGTTGATATACTGATCAATAACGTTGGAATTGGTGAACTCAAGCCCTTCGAAAAAATCTCCGATGGTGATTGGTCCAAGCTGATCGAAACGAATTTTATGAGTGGAGTCCGGTTAAGTCGTTTTTACCTTCCACTCATGAAAAAGCAGGGTTGGGGACGAATTATTTTCATTTCCAGCGAGTCCGGGGTCAACATACCCGGCAACATGATTCACTACGGCGTAACGAAGACGATGCAGATCGCTTTGGCGCGAGGATTGGCTGAGACAACAACCGGGACGCCTGTTACTGTCAACTCGATAGTCGTGGGGCCAACATCGACGGAGGGAGTGAACAAATTTCTCGCTAATCTCGCAAAGAAATCGAACGTCAGTATAGCTGAAATAGAGAAGAATTTTTTCAAGAACGAACGTCCGGGATCGCTATTGCAACGCTTTGCGAAAGCAGAAGAAATTGCCAATCTGGTCCTTTATTACTCGAGCCCACTATCGAGCGCAACGAATGGTGCCGCGATTCGCGTCGACGGTGGCGTCGTCCGTTCGATTCTCTAGCCCTCTCACCTTATGATGTTAGTCTTCGACGTTGAGAGTCGAATGAACATTCTTTACGAGCACTCGCGCCATATTACGGACACAGAGTTCATTGATCTACTTAGACGATCAACTTTAGCAGAACGCCGGCCAGTAGATGATCAAGACTCCATCAAAGCAATGCTCAATCATTCAAACTTACTTTGCACTGCATGGGACGACTCTAAGCTTGTCGGGGTCGCTCGTTCGCTCACAGACTTCCAATACTGCTGTTATCTTTCAGATTTAGCCGTGGACAAGGAATATCAAAAAATGGGAATTGGAAAGAGTTTGCTTCGTTTGACGCAGTCACGACTCGGAAGCAATGCGAAAATCGTTCTCCTGGCCGCACCCAAAGCAGCGGATTACTACCCCCATATTGGATTAAAAGCCCACGAATCAGCGTGGATTTTGGATCGTAAGACGGAATTGAAATGAGCGAACTCTGGTGACTCCATCTGGGCGGTGAGGATGCCGTTGAGAGATCGCTCGAGACTCCGGAGAGCAATGTCCACGGGTAGAGCGAGGGCGATATTCAGTCGTGATATTCCGGTCACAACCTCGCCAACCGCCAGCATCCCATATCGATTTTCGAGCCAAATGCCAAGCGGAGCACCCAACGCCATGGCGCCGTTGCGTCAACTGCAGCACCAAGGGACCGAAATAGGCGGTGAACTCAGCCGGGTATGTCCGGAACAGCAAGCGCTTCTTATTGACATCGAAGAGTGAAAGGCGTGCAATCTGCATGTCGCTTAGAGACCTTTGACGGAAGGCCGTTACCGGCAACTCAGAGAATCCCGCAGGAAGTAGGTAGCGACAAATCGTTCTTGGACCCCCCGGAGGAAAAAATGAAAATGCACTTACTGATTACCCTTGAAGGACTGGCAACAAGCTTTGCTGTGCCAGCGTTCGCCCAACAGAAAGACACGGCTGCTTCACAAACCTCAAGGGTTTTTGGTCTGCGATTAATGTGCGTGAGGGCGACACTTGGAAGATTCAAATGCTGACCTTCAACGTGACCCCACCACCGGCATCTACTCCGACAATGGTACCATGTACTCAGCCGAGGGGTGGAAGGCTGTCTTCTTTCGATTATGTTCTCAATTGCAGCCAGCGATGCCGAACGTCTGATCAAGATCAGTTGGTGGGGACGCGTGGATTCGGACGAGATGCGCAGATGCGCTGACGAAATCGGCGTTACGACCGCAAAGATGCGGCCCGGATTTCGCGTCTTGGTTGATATGACTGAGCTCGAGTCGATGGATTATGCCGGCGCTCCTCATATTGGCTCAATTATGGACCTCTGTGTCACCAAGCAGGTCGAACACGTTATCAGAGTCATTCCCAATCCGCATAAAGACATCGGTTTGAATATTATGTCCTATTTGCGCTATGGCTCGAAGGTACGGGTCACAATTTGCGAAAATCTAGCGGATGCCATGCGGCTACTTGTCGAATGAAAGATAGTTTAACCATCTGCCTGCGTGAGAGTCAGCACAGGCTTTGGCTCTATTTGGCGCCGTGTATGCGGTCCCGATAAGGCTCTGAGCACGGACTGGCGAGGGATCGAGAACGACGGCGAGAACGATTGGGGAAGAGGAGAGCCCGGGCGACAGTACCCGTTGAGCGTCGCAACACGTATTACGATGTACGATTAGCATTGGTTCTCGCACTAAGGTCTTGTACTCTGCACCACGTGGTCGACGGGAACTTGCAACAGGTCGCGCTCGAACGATTTGCAAAGGTTGAACAATTCCAGCGCAAACATCGGGTTGAGCTGTTGACGCTGCTTTTTACGGACATAGTCGACTCTACCAGGCTCAAGCAGACCCTAGGTGACCGCGAAGCTGTCGCCGTGATCCGGCGTCATCACGCGGTGATTCGGGATATCTTAAGCCAATTCAGCGAGGGCGAAGAAATCAATGTCGCTGGCGATACTTTCTTCATCGTTTTTACGAAGCCGTCCGATGCGGTGATATTTTCTCTTCTTGTGCAGACTCGGCTTCGGGCGCTCTCGGCCGAGGTCGGCCGGCCGGTACTTGACCGAATTGGGATCCACGTCGGGGAAGTCTGGCTTGACGATGAGAAGAGAGCCGGAAAAGCAGGGGACCTCTACGGTTTGCAGGTCGATACCTGTGCCCGGGTGCAATCCCTCGGACAGGGTGATCAGGTTCTGTTGACGCGCTTTCCATTTGACGCGGCGCGGCAAGCGCTCAGAGGCGAAGAACTTGAACAGCTCGAGTCGCTCTCCTGGCTCAGTCACGGACCATACCTGATGAAGGGAGTCGAGGAACCCCTGGAAATTTGCGAGGTCGGCGAAGCGGGCAAAGCCAAACTGGAGCAGCCGCCGGATAGCAAGAAAGCGCGGCGGTTCTTTTCCGCTGATGTTGAACCCGTTCTTGGCTGGCGCCCAGCGGTCGACCAAGCCGTTCCAGGGACCGGATGGGTGCTGGAAAAAAAGATAGGGGAAGGCGGATCTGGCGAGGTCTGGCTGGGACGTGATAAGAGGCTCGCGACCAAACACGTGTTCAAATTCTGCTTCCGAGCCGATCGTGTGCGGTCCTTAAAACGGGAAGTGACGCTGTTTCGTTTGTTGAGGGAGCGGGTCGGCGAACACCCAAACATCGTCGCAATTGAGCATGTCTGTTTTGAGCAGGCGCCGTTTTATATTTTGATGCGACATGTCGAGGGGGATAACCTTGCGACCTGGTGCGAAAAGCATGGCGGAATAGAGAAGGTGCCGCTGGCCAATCGGCTGGAAATCGTGGCCCAGATTGCGGATGCGCTCCAAGCGGCACACGACAGCGGAGTGATCCACCGCGATGTGAAGCCTTCAAATATACTGGTGGGTGGCCCGCGGGATATCCACGCCTACCTTACCGACTTCGGGATCGGTCAGGTAATTTCTAAGAAAATACTCAGTGAATTCACCCGCTCCGGGTTTACCCAGACCCTGGCAGATTATGATTCGCGCAGCGGGACTCAATTATACATGGCGCCGGAACTTTTTTCGGGGAAACCAGCTTCGATTCGCTCCGATATTTATGCGCTGGGTGTTGTCCTCTATCAATTGCTGGTTGGCGATTTCAGGCGCCCGGTGGCTACCGATTGGGCAAAGCAAATCACTGACTCATTGTTAAAGGAAGATCTGGAGAAATGTTTCGCGGGTGACCCACAGGAGCGGTTTGCCGGCGCCGGGCAACTGGCGGAACAACTACGCGGCCTCGAAGGACGGCGGGTTGCCGCCGAGAAACAACAAGCACTCCTCAAGGAGCGGGAACGGGCTGCCTATCGCCGCGGAACCATGCGGACCGCAGCGTTGGCGTTGGTGGTAATCGGCATCGTCAGCGGGCTTGCGATTTATGCCTTTTGGCAACGACACGAGGCGCGAAGAACGGCCAAGGAAGCCTCGACCCAACGCAGAGCGGCTCAGCAACAGGCGCGAATTGCGGAGACCCGGCGTCTGGCTGCTCAGGCTTCGGAAAAGGAAGCGAACGAAGCGCGCTCTCAGGCTGACGGCCTCATTGAGTTCATGCTGCACGATTTGCGCGATAAATTGCAACCAATTGGTCGATTAGATGTTTTGGACCCCGTCGCGAAAAAGGCGAAAGAATATTTAGATAGATTACCAAAAGAGCTGGTGACTGCATCTCGCCTTGAACAGCAAGCAGATATTCTTGGCAATCTCGGTGATATTCGAGTTGCCCAAGGCAAACTCCCAGAGGCGCTTGAGGCCTATCAGGAATATTTGGCGATTATGAAACGCCTCGTTGAGCAAGACAAATCCAACCCCAGCTGGCAAGAGGATCTATCGGCCAGTTACGACAAAGTTGGTGGCGTCCTGGTGGACCAAGGCAAGCTGCCAGAGGCACTGGAGATCTACCGGCAAAACCTGGCCGCCGCCAAGGCTCTGGTCGAGCAAGACAAATCCGACTCCCGTTGGCAGCGGATTCTATCGTTATCGTATCAAAATAGTGGTGATGTGCTGGTCGCTCGAGGAAAGTTGCCGGAGGCGCTGACGGATTTTCGACAAAGCTTACAGATTCGTCAAGTACTGGCCGAGCAAGACAAAACGAACTCCGACTGGCAGCGGGATCTATCAGTAAGCTACGATAAAGTTGGTGATGTGCTGTTCTACCAAGGGCAGCGCCAGGAGGCCCTGGAGAATTACAAAAAAAGTTTGAAGATTCGGAAAACGCTGAATGCGCAAGACAAAACGAACTCCGGCTGGCAGCGGGATTTAATGGTCAGTTACCAGGATATTGGCAATGCGCTGGTGCCTGAAGGCAAGCTCGAGGAGGCGCTGGAAAACTATCAGCAGGGCTTGGTGATCGCCAAAGCTCTGACCGAAAAAGACAGTACCAACGCAGGCTGGCAGCGGGATCTAACAGTTTTTTATGATAATATAGGCGAAGTGCTATTGGCTCAAGGCAAGCCCGGCGAAGCGCTGGAGGATTACCAAGTATGGATGGCCACCGCCAAACGCCTGGCAGAGCAGGACAATACCAACTCCCAATGGCAACAAGATCTATCGTTTTGTTACGAAAAGATAGGCGAGGTGTCGGAGGCCAGAGGCAAGCTCCAGGAGGCCTTGGAGGATTATCGGAAAGACATGATAATCGCCAAACGCCTAGCTGAACAGGACAGAACCAACTCTGACTGGCAATGGAGTCTATCGTACAGTTACCAGAAGGTCGGCGACGTTCTCGCGGCACAAGGCGACTCGGAGAGCGCGCTCCAAAACTATCGCGAGGAGTTTGCAATCATAGAAAGGCTTGCTCGACAAGACCCGACCAACGCCGAGTGGCAGACCGCTGCCGCTTGGGATCGATATTGCATTGCAAGAATTCTAATCCTCAAGCGCGGTGATCGAGACGAAGCAAAACGCCTGGTTCTCGAGGGTTTCGATATCATGACGCACCTCGAACGCCAAAATGCATTTGACGCAAAAGCTCAAGACACCCTGAATAAGCTGAAAGAGATCGCGACCACACTCGGGCCTTAGCGGGGACGACGCGGCATGGTATAGACCCTAAATGCATTCGTTATCCAGATTTGATTGGCCGAACGACTCTCTTGTAAAAATTTAAGAGCCATCTCTCTGCCCTCTGCGCTGATCGTTGGATGTGGGAGTGGTCGGAGGGTGCATTGTCGGACACCGAAGGCGCCGAGTTGGCTCGGTTTTTCCACCTCGATCCGGAGGCCAGGGTTTAGCAGTGAGGCGAAGGAGTTCTTTTGCCGCGAGAGGCGAAAGCCCGGAGTGCACAGACAATAGCCTCGCAAGGAGGGCGGTAGCAACGGGGGCCGCGAAACTTGTTCCAAACGCGCTTTTCCTCTGAGCGTCCAGCCAAAGCAAATCGGAATATTGACCTTTCGCGACGAATTCCACCAGACTACCAGGTCGATAGAAGATTTGGTCGGCGCGCTCAATATTCGTCTTATCGACGGTCACGACTGTGGGAAAATAGGCGGGCCATTCCCGCTGAGTGAAATCGCTGTTACTACAGGCGCTGATCACGTGAACGCCTTTGATGTACGCTTCGTCTACCCAATCTTTGAATTCCATGATGAACTCCCTTTCACCCCTGCAGCCGAAGCTGCAATTCAGGATTCCGTAACCGCGATCGATCGCCTCAAGAGCGGCCCTCTGAATGATGTCTCGTTTTGAGGTAAGATCGTACAGACCCATACGCAGGACACGAAAACTTCCGATGCGCGCCTCGGGAGCGAGTGCATGGATAATGCCGGCGATACCGGTGCCGTGTCCGCTAACATCTTGGCCTGCGCCTCGTTCCAAGTGAACTGTGTTGCCATCAGATATGAACACCAGATCGTCGACGAGTTTCAATCCTCCGAGGCCGGGGTGAGAAATTTCGATCCCACTATCGAGGACGGCCACTCGAACCCCTTTTCCAGTTCCTTCAGCGATAGCGGATCGCGCTTGCCCTAAAGAGATCCAGGTTTTCAGATTCGCACCTCAGTTATGGCCGTAACCGATTATTCGGGAAATGAGTTTGAAATCGAAGAGACGCGTCAAAAGCGAAGCTGCCCGACTGACTTCCCGCATGGAATCCATGTCAAACCCGCTGCGCGTTGAGGATCTCGGTTTACCGGCTAACTGAACGCAGGAAAGGATGCCTCGGCATTGCTGAGCAAAATAAAACGGGACGGCGATCATTGCGCGGGTAATGGAACCTGTTCTCCGGTCAACCGTTTTGTCATGTTCGGGATTTTCGCTGATGTTATTTTCGCAGAAAGACTGGCCGGTCGAAAAGACCATGCTGATTAGGCCGCGATCTAGACCTTGGCTATGCGTTAGGACCTTTTCGGCGGTCGGACCGTTATTAAAAACTGCGTCCAGCTCGGGTTTTCCAGGGTTAACCAGCCAGAGCGTTCCTTCGTCCCCGTCTGCTGCGTAGAATCCATCTTCCAGCACGGTTGCAATCAGATCGTCCGCAAAATCGTTAAAAGTATCACGGGTGATAAGTTTCGCGGCCTTATCCAGTCGATCCGTTAGGGCTGAGGCATGTTTGCGAAACCGAGGATCAGGCAAAAGGGTGAATCGCATAATCCACACTGATGCCTTCTCGGGCCTATGGAGTCAATTTCTTCGAAAGCTCGCCTATTCCCTCCTAAGAGGAGCTATCTCTTTTTTTGCAAGAATTCCTGAGATGATCGTCTTCTTTATTGAATCGACGGTGGCATCCAGAGCGCGGAAGATGAACACATCGCCGTATTTTGAAGATCGAATGTGAACTATCTCTCAGACCAGTGTTGCGATAATCGACGATTGCTCGAGTTTGCAAACATGAACGACAATCGCGATGATCTCGCACTCGTGAAACGGGCGTTGTCCGGGGATGAACGGGCCGCTGACACGATCTACGCTACGCGTTCTCAACTGGTAAACTACCTGACAAGCAAGGGCGCTCCTGAGGGCAGCATCTCCGAGGACATTGTGGCCGACTTTCTGGGTGACTGTTTTGGCGCGCGCGAGCGTACAGTCCGAGCATCGGCAGTCCGCCTCTTGGAGACCTACAGAGGCAACGGTCCCCTCATATGGTGGCTAAAAGCTTGCTGTTGGAAAAAGTTTCTTGACAACGCGCGAAGGTTTAAAGCAACCCCGCTTTCCGACCGTGGAGAACTCGATTCCGGTACGGTGGCGTATTCCGCGGCAGTTTCTTTGGAACCGGAACTCAAGGCGAGGATGTTGGCAGCCCTCGAGTACGCCTTCGACGAAATCGATTCGCTCCAGCTCATTTTCCTGCGGCTGGTCTATCTCGAAGGTGTTAATCAAAAGGACATCGCGGCCGTTTTTGATTGCGACGGTTCGACGATCAGTCGTCAATTAAACCAAGGTCTTAAGGCCCTCCGGAGTAAGATTGATTCGTTTCAGAAGCGATACGGGGACTCAGGCAAACTTGACTGGTCGGATATGTTGGCAATCTGCCAATCTCCGCCCGATTTTCTCTATGAAAACTAACATTCCAACCTCACGCCAATTCAAGATCCTTTGGAAATTCTTTGCCAAACATTCCCCGGAAGTCGAAGCACGTGGAAGCGATGAGTTATTGCCGGAGCAAAAGAGTGCCTTAGCGGAACTAGCTACCGGCCAGAGCGATCGCGCAGCGCGCGAGAAGCTCATTCCATTCCTTAAAAGCAACAAACATGCGCTGACATTTCTCGCTGATCAGATCAAACTATCGCGCCCTGGCCGGTCAATGGTAACGGGGGTAGATCAAACTAAGGCGCGGCGCAGAAATGTTTGACCGTCGTCAAAAAGTCTCCCCTGCAAAACGGATGCTGTTTTGCTGACAGTCTTCGGTCGACCGCCTTGATTGTTGTGATTACGGTGGACCAGTCCGGCGAGATCTTCGCTTTTTGGTTCCGTCCGCTTGATCCCCGGTATCAGAACCGGGAATTATTCTCAATCGTCCGAGTAAAAGCAGTTTTTTTGCAAATCCAGCATGGTCGAACGTCTTCCTGTAAAGATAGTCAACCAGCCCTCATTCGGGCGACAGAAAAGCAGCACAGCCAAGCGCATAATGCGGAACGTCAAGAACTTCAACAGAAGACGATATGCATCTCATGAACAGCAGGTCTATCAAGTATCTACTTGGGCTAACCATTCTTCCGGGTCTCGCACTTTCTTCGGCCGAAGCGGGTTATAGTGCTCCGCACTTCAGTCGTTCTGGCGGGAATTACTCTGAGGGGAATCACAACGTCTATCACCGTGCCTATCACAACGGATAGATAACATTTAATCTCCCTAACCAGACCTACAAAGGCTATCGACCGCCTTCCAGCATTGCGAAACCCAGACACTTATGAAAAATTTGCCAATTGCTCCGACAACGGCCCGAACAAACACTTCAGCAACCAGGGCGGCCAGAAACTTAGTAATATTTTAGCGAGCTAAATCCTATGGAACCTATTCGTTATCACAATGGAACATGCACCTTTGCCCTTGCAGGTTCGGCCGCGGTGGGTGTCGATGAAAATTATCACTCGCTTATTGCCGCGAAGGCGCCGCCGAAAAGGCGAACCAATGGGTGGTGGTCTTCAACAAACGTTCACCTTGCTGCATTGTTGCTGTTCTTTCTACCGTTTGTCTGCGTCGTCACTGGGACTTCTGCGCCGGCGCTTTCTTATGCGTTAACGACGACGGTGGACCCTGCGGTGCCGGGCCAGGGGATTCAGTTCACGGTAACGGTTACCAACCTGAGCAGCGCCTCCCAATACGTTGCGCTCAGCTACCACGTGCCGCAGTTCACCACGAGCAGCGGCTATCCAGCGGGGACCGCCTTGTCCTACAGTATGGGCTATGTGGCGGTGGGCGCCACCCAGGTGGTCAGCCTGGACTTTAAAATCCTGAGCGGCACCCAGGCGCCGCCGAATGGCTCGCTGGTAACCCTTGTTGTGTCGGACCAAGCCCGGAGCGCTTCGGTCTCCTCCAGCGCGACGGTGAGATCGGTGCCGGCGGCGGTTCTGGAATTGTCCACCGGACAAAGCCCGGTGACTTCCGGCGGGAGCTTTTCCTACACCCTGGCTTATCACAACGGGACTACCAGCGCGCTTTCGAACGCGGAGCTGAGCTTCCCGGTGCCGGCGGGCGCGAGCTTTGTCTCCGCGGATGGAGGCGGGGTTTTGGGTACCGACGAGGTGGTGCGGTGGACCTTGAGTTCGGTGGCAGCAGGCGCGACCGGGGAGATTAATATCAAGCTCAAAGCCCCGAGCACGACCGTCGCCCACGCGCCGCTGGTGGTCGAAGCGGCGTTGCGCAACAGCGCTGGCCAAATCCTGGCCCAAACCAGTGACGCCAAGGCCATGTACGTGACCCCGGCGCTTTCCTACGCGCTGACCACGACGGCGAAT
>Ga0302326_10010009_pt1 | contig 20582 bp, 23 predicted proteins | sample Palsa_T0_3_FD_202264 | JGI IMG/M metagenome (GOLD analysis project Ga0302326, IMG submission 202264) | Peat permafrost microbial communities from Stordalen Mire near Abisko, Sweden - Palsa_T0_3 | ecosystem: Environmental > Terrestrial > Soil > Palsa > Peat permafrost | place: Sweden: Abisko...
CGGCAATCCTGGAGATCGAGCGCGGCTTTGAGGCCATGCTGGCGACTCTCGAGGGGCACGGAGCTCATCTGCCTTCGCGGGTGCGCTCGCTCGTGTGGATCCTGTGCTCCCTGCCCGTCATGGGCAGGCACGGCATCCGCATCGCAGAGCGCGCCGAGGTGCTCGCCGAGCTCAATGCGCGTCTGCCGCAAACCCGGAGGGCGCAGGCTCCGCGAGCCGTCGCAAACGCGTGACCATCCGCAGAGCCGCATGGACGGTGCTCGCGCCCCTGGGGGTGTGTGCGTTGCTGGTCGGATGGATCGGCATGTCCGTCGCCAACTTCGAGGTGGCGAGCTTCTCGATCCTGGTCTTCGGGTTGGCGAACCTCATCGTCTATACCGATGCGCTCGATTTTGCGCTGCGCCTCTATATGCACCGCCGCCATACTGCAACCGCCCGCGAAGGCGACGATACGCGCGATCTGTCGATCAATATTGCCGCCGCGTTCCCGCAGGGGGCGCGGCGCGTGGTGCCGGCAGCGCCGTACGCCATCATTGCCTCGGTGTTCAATCTTGAAGACGACGTCGAGGCATTCATCGAAGCATTCGCACCGTACCGGGAACGGGTGTGGCTCGTGAGCGACGGCTCAACGGATAATACCGTCCTGCGCCTGCGCCGCGCCGGCTGGCGCTGCCTGGAAGAGCCCGTCAATCGGCGCAAGCCCGCTGCATTGCGCAGCCTCCTCGACACGCTGCCCGCTGCCATCTCGACCATCATGGTGATCGATCCGGATATCCGCATCCGCGCAAGAAGCGCCGGCAGCAGCATTGATATCGAGCGCTTTATCAGCGACTTCCAGCTCTCCGGCGCGGCCGCAGCGTGTCCGCGCATCATGATCGAGCCGGACGGATTCCTCGCGCGCTTTCAGGCTTTCGAGTATGCGCTCGCATTTCGCGTCGGGCGCGCGAGCCTGTCCGACTTCGGTATCACTTCGGGCGTTTCGCTGTACCGGCGCGATGCGCTGGTGCTTGCGCTACAGGAACACTCGCTGTCGGTGTATGCGGAGGATTTCGAGAACGCGACGATCCTTCTCGGGCACGGCGAGCGCATCTACTACGACGGCCGCCTGGTGGTCAGCACCGAGGGACCCGGGACCGTGAGCCGCTGGTTTTCGCAGCGGGTGGGCTGGTACCACGGCCTGCTGAAGGTGTACACCGAGCGCTTCGCAATGATCTGGCGCATCAGTCGCCGCACACCGTTCGCCCTCTACCACTTCATCATCTATATCGGGGTACTCTCGCTCGGTCTGCATCTGGTGAAAATACTGAGCGCAATGCTGCTGGTGGCGAGCTTTGCGCGTGGTCTTGACCGGCTGCTGCTCGACAACTGGCTGCCGGCCGGCGCGTTGACGAACCCGGTGTATTTCACGGCGGCGATCGGCAGCTATCTCGCGCTCGGCGTCATCGCGCTCTTTACGCGCGTGCCGAAGGCGGAGCGCGCCTACGTTGCGCCCGTCGTGCCCATCTATTTGTTCTATGCCATTGCCCACATTGCGCCGATGTCGGTCGGTTTCGGTAACTTCATTGCGCTCAAGCTCTGGGGGCGCCGCCTGTATCACGACCATTACGAGCCGCGACCCCGCGGAGCCGAGTCGGATGAGGAGCACTCCGCACGGGAGCGCAGCGTCGCATGAGCGTTCGCGGAGTTCCGGCGCCCGCACTCTATCGCCCCAGCGTCTACTGGGAGGATCGCGCACGCCGCTTCGCAGCCGAAGGCGATGGGCTCGCTGCCGTGTGCGCCTACGGCATGCCCGGCTTCTACAATCGCGCCATTCACTTCACGCAGCGCCTGGCGCTTGAGCCGTGGCTGCGCTTCGCGCCCGGAGCGCGGGTGCTGGATGTGGGCTGCGGCATAGGCCGCTGGAGTCGCCTGCTCGCCGCGCGCGGCGCCGAGGTCACCGGCGTCGACTTAAGTCCCACGATGATCGCCGAGGCCCGGCGCAGGGCGGCGGCCGCGGGACTTTCCGACCGCTGTCATTTCCTGGTGCAGGATTCTGCGGAGCTTGATGCCGGAGCGCCATTCGACCTGGTGCTGGGTGTGACCGTGCTGCAGCATATTCTCGAGCCGCGGGCGCTGCGCGCAGCCGTGGAGCGCATCGCGCGCCATGTTGCCCCAACGGGGCGGATCGTGCTGCTCGAGGCCGCACCGACAGCCTGCGCGAATCGTTGCGATTCAACGGTATTCAAAGCCCGTCAGCGCGATGTGTACCTGCAGCTCTTTGCCGACTGCGGGCTGCGGCTGCGCGGGATCACCGGCGTTGATGCGGCGCCTTTTCGCACCTGGTTGTTGCCGCACCTGCCACGGCTCGCGCGCCCGGTCGCGCTTGCCGCCCTGGCGGCGGCGACGGCCGCGTCGCTGCCCGTCGATGCGCTCTTCGGACGCATTGCCGCCGAGCGCTCCTGGCATGCCGTTTTTCTTCTGGAGAGCTCCTGTGGAGGGGATCAACATGCGCGTTAGCCGTCGATCTGCCGTGGCCATCGGTGTGCTGGTGCTGCTGAGCGGTGTTGTGGCGGTCGGACGCTGGTACGAAAAGCAGAGCCCGGCTGCAGAGCAGGCCGCCGGCAGCACGCTGGTGAGTGTCACCAACGGCGGCGACCGCGGGCCCGGCACGCTGCGCGAGGCGCTGTTCGTCGTCGCCGCGGCCAAGGGCAGCGCAACCGTCTCCATCCAGGTGTCGCGGGTGAGCGTCCAGACGGCGCTGCCGCCGCTTGTGAATCCGCACGGCGTCAGCCTGGTCGCGCACCCGGCCGGCGCGCTGATCGACGCACATGGACTTGCGAACGGACCGGTATTTGACATCGCCGGCCCCAATACGTCGATCGAAGGAGTGCACATCAGCAATTGTCCCGGCGCGGCGATTCTGCTGCGCGCCGCGCGCTTTCATTTGCGTGCGACCACGATCGATTCGTGCGATGTCGGCGTCGAGGCCGCCGAGAACGCGAGTGAAACGCTGCTCGAAGCCAATCACTTCGCGAAGAACAAGATCGCGGTGCGCTTTGCCGCCGCGGGTCACAACACGGTGGTGGATAAGAACGAATTCGCCAATGACAAAGAGGCCGCCCTGTGGGCCGTGCGCAGCGGCGCCGATGCCAGCGGCGATCCGATCAGCGTGCACGACAACCGCTTCAGCGACGAGCACACCGGCATCGTCGCCGGCAATATTCCGATCCTCGTCGAGCGCAACGACTTCTTCAATTCTCAGGAGGCCGCCGTGCACTTGGTCGGGGCGGGTGCGGTGATCCGCGGCAACCGCATCAGCGGCGGCGCCGGGATGGGAGTCGTCGTCGAGAACGTGCGCAGCGCCATCATCGACAACAATGAGATTGACGGCCTCGCGGCCTATGGGGTGATGGTGCGCGGCTCGGCCAATACGCTGGTGCGCGGTAACCGCGTGCACAATACCGGTTACGGGCTCGCCTTCGTGCTCGGCGATGCCAAGAGTCCGAGCACCGCGGTGGAAAACACCATCATCGAGACGAAATTCAACGGCATCGACGTCATCGGCGACTCGCCCATCCTGCGCCGGAATCAAGTGCTGCGGCCGCATGCGCTGGCGCTGCATGTGGACGGATTTGCGCCGCCGGGCGGTCAGAAGATCGAGGCGCAGCCGTTCCTCGACAACAATACCTTTGACAAGGGCGGATGGACCCCGAGCGCTGCAGGGGCAGCGGCGGCCGCTTCTCCTGCGCCCGCCGCGGCGAACCCGCATCCGGCGCAATGATGCCGCAATGAGCAATAGCGAACGCACCCAGATGCTGCCGCGGCCCACGTGGGCCGACCCGCGCGTGCATCTGCTCGACGACGTCTGGCTCCTCAGCATCGTTGCCATCCTGGTCGCGACGGCGGTGCCCTGGTTTCTGAGCGGCTTCGAAGTTGAGCTCGGCGCTGCGACCTGGGGTCTGCTCGGGCTCGCCGCTATCCATGTGGCGTTCACATCGATTGGCGCGCAAACACGCGCGCATACGCGCTGGCGAAGTCGCGGGCTTGCCGCCTTGCATCTGGCAGGCGTCGTCGGTGTGGGATTCATCTGGCAGCACACCGGCGGCGTGCAGAATCCGCTCTTCCTCTGCGTATTTGTACTGCCGGTCATTGGCGCAATCTTCATTTCCGACTGGCAGCCGTATTTCACGGCGGTGCTCGCCATTTGCGTGGTGAGCGTAGTTGCGCTCGGCCAGGTTCCCGAATTGCGCTGGTATGTGGGCGGACTGAGCGGTGCGGGGCCGTGGCTGGCGAATCTATTCGGCGACTCGGCAGCCGCTGCCGGCGCGCCCTTCTCCGGCTTCTATGCACCGGCGCGCTACTTCGTCGTGCTCCTGGAAGTGTTCGCCATCGTGCTCTTTGCCTGTGCGGTGGCGGCGGAGTATCTCGGCACCATATTCGAACGCCTCTATGCGCTCGTGAGTCTCGCGCGCGCCGAGGCGGAGGGAGGGCAGGAGCTGTGGACGGGGCTCATCGAGCAACTGCCGGTGCCGGCCTTTCTCGTTGACGTCGACACGCTGCAGGTGGTTTGCGCCAGCGAACTTGCGGCGCGGACATTCTGCAGCGACGACGAGCCCGTCGGCGGGCGCAGTCTCGTCGATGCGGTGCGCTTCTCCTATCCGGAAGTTGTGCAGGAGCTCATCCGCGGCGCCGACGGTGTTGCTGAGCAGACCGTGATTCGCGTGGCAAATGAGTTTCGGATGGCGCAGGTGCGTGTGCGGCATGTCGCGCAGCTCGGTCACCGCTTCGCCCTCGTGTTGGTCGAAGATACGACCGAAGCCTTCTGCATCAGAGCCGCGCTCGACTCGGCCGAACATGCGGCGCTTGTCATCGATGCGCACGGTCGCGTATGCGCCTTCAATAAGCCGGCGTCCTGGCTGTTTGCCGGCGTCGGCAGCGGGATGGATGCCGCAAGTCTCTTGCCGCAGAGCGCCTCAGGAGGGCAGTGGTGGGATCCGGGCGTTGCCGGCCGCCGCAAGCGGCACATCGAGATGGCGCCGTGGGTTTATCAGGTCACAAGCTCCGCCGTCGCGCTGCCGGGCGAAGAGGAGCGCATGTACGTCGTGGCGTTTCTTCCCGTCGCAAAGGCGGAAGCCGCGAATCAGGTCGCGAGCGCCATCACTGCAGTGGATCCAACTTTGATCCTGAAAATATGAAAGCACTGTGCGCACGACTGTGGATCGCACTTGCGGCTCTGAGCGGCGCCGGCGCGGCCCATGCCGATGACACCGGCAGCGATGACCGGCTGCTATTCAGCGCCTCCGGGGCGACGCTGTCGGTGGCGAGCGGCGGTGGCGGCGGCAGCGCGGGGTGGCTGCACAACTTCAACGCCGACAATCTTGCGGGCGCGGCGGTCGAATACGACACCCTGGCGAATGCGCACTGGACCTTCGGGTCATTGAACGCAGCGACAACCAGCGGGCCTGCTGGTGCCCGGCTCAGTCTCTACGGCGAGATTCACGAGGGTGCGGGTGACATCGGATCGCGCAGCTTCGACTATGCAAACGAGGCGGTGGGCCTCATCCGCACGATCGGCCCGCACTTCTCGCTGCTGCTCGAGGACCGGCAGATTGATATCGACACGAGCCGCGGCAATCTGCCGAAGCTTGGCGCGACCGTGATTTGGGGCCCGCGACTGCAGACCGCGGTCGCCTTTCAGCACTCGGTGAGCGGCAATCTCGGTACCAATCTGGGATCGATGCGCATTGACGTCTATGGGAAGCCGCTCAACTGGCTCGTGGGCGGGGCATACGGCCAGGGTGCTCCGGCGGTGTTTAATCTGGAAACCGGACTCATTGAGCCGAATTCCGGCAGGTTTGAAGAAGCATTTTTCGGCGCCTCAAAGCAGCTGGCACGCTCGCAGTTCACGGTGGTCGCGGACTACATTGATTTGTCAGGAACGCGGCGGGTAACGCTCACCGTGAACTACATATTCGATCTGGGTGCAAGCGGGCGGCCCAAATGATAGCGGCGCTTTTCAAGCGGACCCTCGGCTGGCTGCCTGCAACCTTCGTTCTGGCGGTGGTGCTGGTTGCCGGCTCCAGGCTCATTGCCTTGAGCATGCAGCAGCATGCCGAGCGCGCGCGCGAAGCGGCGCGCGCGGAGGCGGCGCAAGTCGCGGGCAGCATTGAAAGGCAACTGCAAGGCGTGACGGATGCTGCCAACCGTCAAGCCGACCGAGCGATCGCGAGCGGAGGGTTGGGATCGCTTGGCGACGTGGCACCGGTGCCTAACGGGTTTTGGATGGGCGCGGACGCTACGGCGCTGCCGTCAAAGAACACTCCGGCGGCAATCGCGCAGAGCATCGTGAGCGAATGGGCATCCGCGCCTGCGCCGGACGGCACTGCGCGCCCGAGCGTGCTCGGACCCATGCGCGAAGGCAGTCAGTGGATCGTTGCGGCCCGCGTGCCAATCACGGCGCGCCCCGAGCGCGACAGCCTCGCGCGCGGCTGGTCGGTGGTATACGCCGACTTGGACCGGTTGCTGTCCGCGACGCGCCTCGGCCGGATCGTCGATGCCGGCTATGATTTTGAGGTGGCGCAGCGCGAGTCGAAAAGCGGCAGCTCGCGAACCTTCGCAAGCTCCAGCACGACGCCATTAGATGCACCTGTCGCACACAGCATCCGCCTGCCGGCGGGCTTTGTACCTGCGATTGCCGGCAGTGATCTTGAGCTCGCGCTCCGCCCGCGCGCGGGCTGGTATCCGACCAGCGAGCTTGCAACCGAAATCGGCGTGCTCGCAATCCTGGCGTGGGTGCTGGCGTTTGGCACGCACGATCTCACCCACACTCTGCGGCGCCTGCGGGAGAGACTTGCCGAATCCAGGCAGCGGCAGCATGCGCTGAGCGCGCGCTTGAGCGCCGAGATCGAGCAGCGCCAGGACCTGCAGAAGAGCTTTGATCACGCGCGCTATCACGACGCCTTCACCGGACTGCCCAATCGCCGCTATTTCATGAATCAGCTCGATCGGGCGCTGCGCGAAGTGCGCACGCGGCAGCGGCCGCGCATCGCGGTCATTCTCCTCGACATCACGCGCTTCCGGCTCATCAATGACACCCTCGGGCACACCGCCGGCGATGAGCTCATGATGCAGGCGGCGCGCCGCTTCGCGAACTTGACTGCTGCGATTGAATGCGTGCTCGCCCGCTGGGGCGGGAATCAATTCGCGGTGCTGCTACTGGATGTTCCGTCCGCCGAGTCCGCCGCTGCACTCGCAGGCATTTTGCAGGAGGCTCTGCAGGCGCCTTTCGAACTGCGCAAGCATCGCCTGAGCGTTACCGCAAGCATCGGCCTCACCGCCGTGGATTCCGCCCAGCGCGCCGAGGATGTGATCCGTGAAGCGGACATTGCCCTGTCCGGCGCCAAGAAGGATGAGACCAACCGCACGCTTGCCTACGCTCCGGCGATGGGTGGACACGCGGCAAGACTGGTGAGCCTTGAGGCCGATCTGCATGTGGCGCTCGCAAACAACGAACTGCGCCTCGTATTTCAGCCCATCGTTGATCTGCGCAACTACCACATGGTGGGCGCGGAAGTGTTGCTGCGCTGGGGACATCCCGTCGAGGGGCTGCTGACACCAGATCGGTTTCTCGCCATCGCTGAAGAGGCCGGACTGATGGTGGCGATCACCCGCCGCATCATCCTGCGCGCGTGCAAGCTCGCGAGCGTTTGGCGGCAGCGGCTGCCGCGCGGACGGGAGTTTTACCTCAGCATAAATCTGTCGGCGGCCGTACTGCGCGATCATGGCTTTAGCGAGTACGTGGCGGGCGTGCTGCGCGAGACGGGGGTTCCGGCTGCCGCTTTGAAATTCGAGGTGACCGAGGCGGCGCTGATCAGCAATGTCGGCGCCGCGCGCGACTTGCTTGAACGCCTGCACAGCCTCGGTGTGCAGCTGATACTGGATGATTTCGGCACCGGGTATTCATCTCTCAACTATCTGCAGCTCTTCCCGCTCGACTACGTCAAGATAGACCGGCCTTTCGTCAGCCGCTCGGGCTCGGAGCACGCAAGCAGTGGGATGGTTACGGCAATACTGCAGATGGTGCCGAGCCTCGGACTGACAGCGATCGCGGAGATCATCGAGACGGAGGCTGCCGCACAGGCTCTGCAGCAGATGGGCTGCGCTTTTGGCCAGGGATATTATTTCAGCAAGCCGGTCGTGGCGGAAATCGCCCTGCAGTTCCTGCGCGAACAGCCATTCGCAAATCTGCTGCAGTCCGCCGAAGGCTTGCAAGACGAAACCGTCGTTGCCCGCAGGGTGAATATTTCCGAGGACGATTCGCCGACGTCAGTGTTGCCGGCGATCCTGATGCCGGAAGACCCAATAGGCGATGATCAGCCGACGCCGGACGAGCGCGCCACGCCGGACGAACGCGCGCCGCGGCCGAAGCGTACAGGCTAACGCGGCGGCTTGCCATACGGAATTGTCCTTGTTGCAGCCAGGGCAACGAAGTGTTGCATATGCGGCGACAATACAGTCGCGGCGCGATGAAACCAGTCGCGCCAGCAATCGCCGTCGCACGGCATTATCATTTGGACGTTTGAAACTCGCCTTTTTTTCTACGCCGTTTGCATAGGACCGTCAAAGACATCCGCGATTGAGCGATATGCGTCCTTTCCCGGTCCTACCGAATGAAATTGATTAAGCTTCGCTGCCATTGCTGCGCGGAGCAGGGCAATGCGCGGGTTCGACACCATGCGGCACCAGTAAGTCGCCTGCGAATGTAGCTGATGCATTACGCACGCTCATGTCGATCTCGTGCGTGGCGCCGAACTGTAAGAAGCCAGCGCTTGCGCCTGCTGGTGTCCAGAATGCCGTCAAGCGGTTGCGCACCGCCGGAGCATTTCCGCTCCTAAGTCGTTGATTTAATGGCGCTCCCAGCGGGATTCGAACCCGCGTACTAGCCTTGAGAGGGTTGTAAATTTGTCTAGGCTGGTATATGGCTATCTTAGAAATTGCCTTATTTATAAGCGTTTCATCCATGGCTGTCTATAGCTATCTGCGGTAGAATTTCCGTACAGTTCCGTACCGAGGATCACGGCCCATGCCCGACCTGTCACGAAAACGAGAGCGAATGCAGCTCTCGGCACGCCGCGAACCGCACTGGCAGCGTTTGAAAAAGGGCGCTGCGCTGGGCTTCCGGCGTGGCCCGGATACTTGGGTCGTGAGAACGACCGAGCGCGACGGCAAGAAAACGACCCACGCCCTAACGGGTGTCATCGAGTTTGACGATGCGAAGAGCGCCGCCGAGAGTTGGGTAGCGAAGCTCACCGGGTCCGCAGTTAGGACGGTGAAGCGCGCCAGTGTGCGCGCCGCACTGGAGGCTTACCTATCTGAGCTTCGCCGCCTTGGCCGTGCTGATGCTGCGAAAGATGCAGCGTGGCGTTTCAAGAAATACGTATACGGGGACAAGGTACTTCCCGAATTGGAACTGGAGAACGCAACGCGCGACGATTTTTCGGAATGGCGAGAGCGACTTGCAAGCAAGGATCGCGCATCGCGCACGATCAATCGTAACGTTCGCGCAGTCGTCGCCGGATTGAACAAAGCACATGAGCTGGGCCACGTCGGCAATCCGGCCGCATGGCGATTAACAGCGCTGGCGGATGACGTGGAGGACGATGGCGAAACGGCTGTTTTCCTCGACGCAGGGCAGCGAGCCGCAATGATCGCCGCTGCGTCTGCTCACGGCGGCCTATTCCTGCGCGGCTTGGAGCTGTCGGGCGCACGTCCAAAAGAGCTGGCGGATGCAACCGTCGGAGACTTTGACGGTCAGACGCTGCGACTCGCGCATCGCAAGGGCAGGCCGCCCAAACTGCGCGTGCGCCCCGTCGTGCTCGGCGAAGACGGTGTGAAGTTTTTCAAGGGACAGACAGCCAACAAGCTACCCGCTGCGCCGATCTTTACTGAGGATGATGGGAAACGACCGTGGCGTCGTCATGTGTGGGCGCGCACGGTGCGTGCGGCGATCAAAGCGCACAACGCCAAGGCCCGTGGCCCCAATCGGATTCCGCCGAATGCGAGCGCGTACAGTTTCCGGCACGCCAGAATCAGCGAGTTATTGCAGCTCCACGGCATTGACCCGTTGTCGGTGGCGGTCCAGACCGGCACCAGCGTAGCGATGATTGAAAAGTCCTACCTGCGATTTATTCCAAGTGCAATGCGTGAAAAGTTGGCCGGTCTCAAATCGGCATGACGTTGGGTTTGAAAGCCAGGGGGTGTCTCATCTGAGAGACACTGCGCACCTCTCCATGGTTTATTCTTAATGTGCGTGTGCAAGAGTTGTGGACGTCTGTTACTTATAGACCATCATGGAAATGGATGGTCACGTGCCGAACCAATCAAAGAAGCGCGAGAATCCTGCGGAACCTGCAATCTCCGCACGGCCGCGCCTCCTGCCGCCGGTCTTAATTGACCCCAATCAGCGATATAGCATCCCTGAGGCGAATGCGATTCTCAGGCAATCCCGCGCGAAAACTTATCTAGATATCGGCGCGGGAAAACTGCACGTCGTGAAGGACGGCGCTCGCAGGTACATTCACGGAACTGAGCTAATTCGCCGCTCACGGCCATCAGCGTGAACAACCCGATGGCGCAGGACACGGTCATCATCAGCGCCGTCGGCGCGCCTGCGACGCACTCCACCGACCTCGTCAGCGCGGACGCTGTGCCCGCGGCGACCAGCATCCAGGCACGCAACACGATAAGCACTACGACGGTCGCACAGCTCGCATCCGATACAGTCCTGCTGCCAGCGGCCTACGAGGCGGCGCAGAAGGCGCTTGCCGAGTGTGAGCGAATGGATGAGTGTCAGGAGTGGGCCGACAAGGCGAAGGCGCTCGCGAGCTACGCCAAACAGGCAGGAGACGAAACCCTGCATCGCCACGCTGATCGCATTAAGGCGCGAGCGGTTCGGCGAATTGGCGAACTTCTAAAAGAGGTTCCGGCTGCTCAAGGCGCGAACCAAAACATTGGTGACGGTGCCGGTATTAAAGTTGGCCGCAAGGCGGCAGCCAAGAACGCGGGCATTTCGACACGTCAAAAGGTCACAGCGTTACAGGTTGCCACCGTTCCGCGTGAGGAGTTTGAGCGACAGGTCGAGAGCGAAAAGCCACCCACAATTACTGCTCTTGCCCGCCTGGGGACCGTGCATGGCAAGCATCGTACAAAAATACGCAAGAAGACGAAATTAAATCCGTCACATCTGGTCCGTTTGAACAAACCGTGGGCATCCGATCCGATTCAAGAGGTTGATGCTGCCGACGATACAAAGGAAAAACGCTGGCAGCGCAGTTGCGGCAATCTTTTGGGGGACATTCTTTCCATGCGTGCGTATTGGGCGCGCGAGTTCGGTGAATGGGAAGCATTTGAACGACCTTCGCACCTCATCACGCTCGCCAAAGACGCGGCAGCCGCGTGGAAGGAGTTGGCGAGTTTCTTGACTCGTAAATGATTTCACGGGCGCGCGAATCAAACCCAGCAGCTCCCCCAGTTGTCACGGGCGCGCGCGCTCTTTTTCTATTTTTCGTCCGCTCAAACCGTGCTTGTCCGAAAACGCTGCGATTAAAGCCCGTTTCGAACTTTCTGCGAGGTCCTTGACATCCAAAGTACTCAGAAATCGTCTAACACGCATGACGAGTAATTTTTCAGTGGAGTGTCATTATGCGTAGGAAGACGACGAAGCGTTCCGAGCGACCGCGTCAGAACGGCGGCACGGCGATAATCTGGCCGCGTGGGCTGCGAGCGCGCTATGGAATTAGCGCATCTACCCAGTTGTATTGGGAGAAGCACGGAAAGTTGCCGCCCAGAGATGTGTTCATAGGCGGCAAGGCGGCAGGATGGAAGCCCACTACGCTCGATAAGGCCGATGCGGGTGCACTATGAGCGCCGACCAATTACTAGACACACTGTCTTCCCGCGATGTGCTCACGGCGCTGAAGACCGACGTAGCGACGGTCGCGAAGGTCGCCGCCGCGATGATCGAGACGCGCGAAATCACTGCGGCGGATTGGATTGATTTGAGGATCGCTTGCGGTCGCGTGGGGGTGTTACGTGACCTCATTCGATAATGCCGTGCCGCTCGGGGGAGCTTCCCCGGTCATTACCTCGGCCGCGTCCATCGAGCCGAAGGCCATTGAGCATCTGTGGCCGGGCGTGCTCTATATGGGAAAGCCGACATTGATTGTAGGTGATCCGGGACTCGGCAAGTCACTGGTGACTGCTGACATTGCCGCCCGTGTTTCGACCGGGCGCGTATGGCCTCTCGGCACCGAAAACTCCGGCGCGGGCGACGTTGTGATGTGCAGTGCCGAAGACGATCCGGGCGATACCATCGTGCCGCGGCTCATCGCCGCTGGCGCGGACCGTAATCGTGTTGAGTTCTTCGACGGCGTTCTAGAGACAGACGCCGACGGCGAGGAACGGATGAAAGCGCTCGCGCTCGACCGCCATATTGACCAGTTGGCCGCAGTCGCTGCCAGAAAGAAAGGCAGGCTCAAGCTCGTGATCGTCGATCCTGTTGCCGCCTTCCTCGGTGCAACCGACAGTCACAAAAACGCAGAGATACGCGGACTTCTTGCAGCTCTTGCGCGGGTCGCCGCCGAATACCGTTTCGCGGTCTGCGTAGTCGCACATCTGAACAAAGGAACTGGTGCGTCTGCGATCTACCGCATCAGCGGCAGCGTCGCGTTCGTTGCCGCTGCCCGCGCCGCCTACGCGGTTGTGCGTGATCCGCAAGATCCTCTACGTCGACTCGTGCTGCCGGTTAAAAACAATCTCGGCACGGACAGTTCCGGGTTTTCTTATGCGATAAATGTCGCCGACAACGATGCGCCCTATGTCGTGTGGGGCGACGAGGCGGTCACGGAAGAGACGGCGGACCAAGTGCTCGGCGGCACGCATTCAACGCCGCGCCAGGAGGCTATAAACGCGGATGTGCGGGCGGTGTGCGAATGGCTGAAGGAAGCTCTGGCGAAAGAGGCGCAACCTGCCGCTGATATGTGGATGCAGGCGGAGGAGAAGCGTTTCAGCAAGCGCGACGTGGAGCGCGCCAAGCGGCAGCTCGGAGTTCGCGCCGCCGCCAAAGGATTCGCCGGTCGCTGGCAGTGGGAACTGCCGCGATGACCAGTCTTCACCACCTAATACATAACCGTGTAACACAGTGCAAGACTGAGAAAGACTGTGTGAGACTGGGCTTCGTCCTCCAGTCTTCTACAGATTCACACACTCTTACACTCTCTCTCACACTTTTTGTATCACGCGCGCGAGACTGGGTGCAGCCATGAAGCGCGACGCGGACAAGTGCATTCCGGCGTATGTGGCACAGATCCTCGCCAGCGTGAGCGCCAAGCCCGGCCAAATTGTGCACGTCGAAGTACTCCACGAACCACACTGCAACCTTCTACGTAGCTCCGGCTCCTGCAATTGCGAACCAGAAGTGAAGCAGATCCGGCCGTCATAACAGTGATTGACGCGGCAGCGTAGACAACCAAAGCGCGCAGAAATCGTTGATCGAAGTATGGACTTCGAAAACGTTGACACCGCAAATCCGATTACAACCGCGAACTTACGGCGGCTGCTACCGGCGCGGCCAGTCGGACGGCTCTCCAGCGTCGCCGCGTGTAGGCGTGAAATCAGCAGGCTTTACCGCGAGGCGCGCCTCGGCGTGCTGCGGCCCGAAGTCGCGACGCGGCTTAGCTATGTGTGCGAGACCGCATCCAAGCTGTTGCGCGTGGAGCTGGAGGCGAAGGAATTGGTGAAGTTGCGCAAACAGTTGGAGAGGCTGAAAGGTGCAGCGCCGCTGATCACGCACGACATTGCCGAGCCCGAATCAGGCGACGCCGTCGAGCTAATGGCCGCCGCGATGACGACTGAGGCGCTCACATGAAGCTCGTTTGGCTCCTGTTACGGTTTCTTAACGACCGTCCACAAGCGTTTACACCCACTGTGAATCGCGCTATCTTCGCTGGAACTGGAGGATACGGCGATGTCACAAGCGATAGGTTACACGCGGGTTTCTACGGCCGAACAAGGCCGTTCTGGATTGGGTCTGTCAGCACAGCGACAAGCCATCGAGACCTTTGCGAAAGCGGAAGGCTTCTCAGTCAGCGCATGGCACGAGGATGTGCAGACGGGCAAAGGCACCGATGCGTTAGCGAAGCGTCCGGGCTTTCGTGCCGCGCTCAGGGATGCCAAAGCAGCGAAGGGGCCGCTAATCGTCGCCAAACTCGACAGGCTGGCGCGCAACTCTCACTTCATAACGGGACTAATGGAAAAAAAGGTTCGATTTATCGTAACGATGCTGCCGCAGGCGGATGCTTTCACGCTACAGATTTACGCAGCGTTAGCCGAAAAAGAAGCCGAACTCATCAGCACTCGCACGAAGGACGCATTAGCGAAGTCCACCAAGAAGCTCGGAATGGCTGGCAAGTCGAAGGCCGATCAGCACCGCATTCGCGCGCTGGCCATGAAAGCGAAGGACAAGGCCGCTACGGCGCGTGCCGAGGACCTGAGACCTCTCATCGAATTTGCGTTGAAAGACGGTCTATCGCTGCGCAAGGCGGCCGAGTTACTCAACAAGCGCGAGGTTGCATCACCGGCTGGCGGTCGTTGGCATGCGCCGTCACTGTTGAAGGCTGCGCGCAGACTCGGACTGCGCTAACACCTTCTGACCGCCGCTCGCGCGCCCTGCGCGGCGAACGCCACACAGGCGGTACTCGCCAGCGTGAGATTGTCTGCGCCGCTCCTAAGCCACGCCCGTACGTCTGGGGCGATGCTGGGTGTGCGTCGTGATTGTCATCGCCGTCATCGCCGCATCCAACGGCGCAGTTGCGACGGTCGACCGGTTCGGCGAGCTGGTGCTGCTGGAAGATTTTCCAGTTCGCGACACCGGCGGAAAGCTCGTCGTTGATACGGACAAGCTCGCGTGGCTCATTCGCGCATCGCGGGCGAAGTCCGAAGCCGGGCGCGTTTGCGCCATTCTGGACCGAACCGAACTTACGGGCGGCGCATTCGTCGCGCGCACACGCGAGGTACTCGATGCGACGAACACGCGCTTGGAACTCTCGCCGCGCGGCTGGCGGTCAGAGTACGGCGTGCAGTCGGACAGTGAGACCACTATCGCGAAGGCTGCACTCGCCGCTCCTAGCGCACGACTGGACGGCCCATGCGGCGTAAATCGCGCAAGGGTGCTGCTGTTAGCGCGGCTGGTCTGGCGTCAGTCACGACAGCGGCCAAGGTCCAAAACGCCACGCATGGTTGCAGCATGAGCGCCAACACGCACCGGCCGACCGACATCCTAACGATGGTGCACGCCGTCGCCGACATGCGCGGCATCGGTATGAGCGACGTCGCCATCGCGGAAGCGCTGAAGCTCAATCCTAGGTTTCTATCATCGCTCTCTGCCGGTGGGGCTAGGACGGCCCACGGCGTCACGGACGACGCAACCGGCGCTCACTCAGGCAAGGAACGCTCATGACAGTTAGAACGGCGCGAATGCTGGCACCAGTTTCAACGCCAGCCAATCCAATCCCGCGAAACCCGATCACGGTCCATCACCGCGTCTACAGCGCTAGTGCAGGTACAGGCATCGACGTGCCGGTGTTTGACGCGAACGAACTTGAGGCGAATGGCTGGCTAAGAATGGGCACGTATTCCGGCCCAACGTCCGCACGACCAGCACCGCTGGATGCCGACTTCAGCGGCATCACGCTCATCGGTCTTGCCGGGGGGCAAATCATGCCCGGCGCGACGCTTGGCAGCACCATGACACCGCAAGAAATGGCCGCATACAAGCGGAAATACGCGACACCCATTCACTGAGAGTTCTGGCCGGATCGTTTAGCCAATCGCCTGCGTTTGCTGCAACAGACCCAGGCTATCCCAGTCAATATGGCCTGCGAAGTCCGATCTAATCTCCGTCGGAAGCATGCTTTTCTTCATTCGATTCCAATCGCCGTTAGCAACCCGGTACCGAGTTGCGAACACGGCCTTGCTTGGCTGACACAGTTCGTTAAGCCTCAAATAACTGATGTTGTCCACATCGAAACCAAAACCCAGAAAGCACACACAATCCGCAGCTTCCAGGAGCAACTTTATGTTCTTCACGTCAACGCTACGCTCTTCTCGGTCATCGTACATTAGGCGAATCGCTTCGGCAGCCTTCTTGTAGGCTCCCGGAGTAATGCCGGTCGGCGGCTGACGGTCAATAACACGGGGATCGAATTCTCCTAACGACCCGTAAACGTGAACTACAGGAAGACGTTGTGCCGCGCCCCAAGCCTCCTCATACGAAACGTTGTAAGTGTGCTTAATCCGCACACAGAGAAAGTGCTCCAATGTTCGGTCGTAGTTAAATGTAATAAAGGACAGGTTGTTATTCGTTAGGAACTCGTCAATGGATCGATGACACCCTTTTAACATGTTGGAGAACAGATAAGACATCCAATCAAGGGCGATGGATCCGCGACTGAAATCGCGCTGCAGGTCCAATGGCAAGAGTACGTATGCAATTGCCAACTTTCCGATCTCTGCGAAGCCCGGACGCGTAGCATTGGTAGCCAAGAAACTATCTATTGAAGTGTGCCCCCCACGGCTAAGCGCGACACGAAAGTCAACGAACGACTGCAGAGGTATATCGGTCCCGTACTCGTCTAGAACTAGCTTTGTAAACGCCGAAAAGCTACTACTGGCAGCTCGATCTGGTGCCAATAACGTTAGAATCTTGGCCAGTAATGCGTCCCCGATGGGGAAGCCATAGGGCGCGTGGGCTCCAGCGCCCAAAACAAACACAGTATTTCGACTAATCATGCCGACACTCTATCGCGCGTAGCGGCTCACACGTGTCTAGAAATACGCGTGGCGACCAAACGCCTCGCTTAATTGAAGCTGACGAAAGAACCGTTCGGCTCCGTCCAAGAACCGCCTTAGCAGCCAGACGTCACACGCTCGAAAAGCGCGCTTAATAGTGTCACGTCCGTGACGTCTTGTCCCGTGAGTCAACTCCTGCTAATAGGGATTTCCGCCGCGACGGTTTCGGCGGGTGTCCGAGAACTTCGTGCATCTGGTCTAATAACTGCTGAATCGGTAATGGACGCTTTGGGTGCTCGGCTGCTTCTGCATAGGGCTCTTTCATGCCAGAAAGCCTCATATGCAGGTTCGTCAAAGCCGCAAACAAAGCAAAAAATTCAAAGCGAATCGCGTTAATTTCCCTCAATGTAAGCGCACCCGAAGGGCACCTAACAGCCATACCAGGCTTGGCATTTCCGGGCGGCTTATCCTCGAATTTCGGCCATTCTATTAGCGCGTATCGTTTTCCCGGTTTTTCGTTTATGAAAGAGTGAAGACGCCGATGCACTAACTTATTTCTTTTAGATGAACATCTCACTACTCGGTCAAATATCTCTTGCATACCTTCAGCACGAGGGTCAGTTTCGTATTTGGAGAGTAGCATTTTCGACGTAAAACCAAGCTTTGAGCGGAAGTTTTCAATAGCAAAAAAGCCAAAGAAAAGCGGATTTACGTTGGGCTGAGAAACGCATAACGAACAAAGTGTGAATAGCGCTCGTTCTACATGTGCCCATTGTGTAACAGCCAACGCTAACTCTAAATAAAACGCTACTTGTTCTTCGCCCGGCGTCATCGTCGTTTACGCTTGGGTACTTTTAAAGTTTGCGGATATTATGAGCGGCAGAGCATGGCTGTCAGAGTTGACGCGGTCGTCTCCGGTGCCACGTGCTGCCATTCTTGCACGTCGTTACTTGATTGGGTTTCCCCACCAGAGTCGGCATAGGTGCTCAATTCTCTGATCAATTGCTCAAAGCAGTCCAATTCATAAAGAATTCGAATTGTTGGTCGGATTAAACCACCGTCAGCTATTTCCTCGCTTGTAACAGCGTTAATGGTCGCTTCTTGGGTCAGCTTGTCGGTCGTCGCAATTGGTGGAACGTAAGAGCGCGCGAGCTTCCACGCAACACGACGAGCCAATTCATCGCTGGCCTTTGGATTCTGAATGTTTTGAATTCCCTTTGTACTAAGCCCTTTCGTCCACAGTTCTATATGTCCGTTGGGCAGGCGGCGAACATCGTTGGCCGAGTAGAACAACGCCAGAGCTTGTGTTTGAAAGGTGGTGAATCCGTACAGCTTCCAGTCGGCGGCCTTTATCTGGTCGATAGTGCCGGGTGCTGCGTCGGCGCTTGCGAGCGCCATGACCAAAGCGGCTGTTGCGAGGCTTTTGGACATAGGAGGATTGTACCGTCTCGACCATGGTGAGCGTCGATTTACAGGTTGCTGCACTGCGGGGTACTGTATGGAGGGTTCGGACGGTTGCGTCCTACACTTCGAACTCCGCGATGCCGCAATGGCTGCGCGTGCGGCTGCCTACCGGGCGCAGCAAGACGCGGTGGCGCAGCCAAACTCACGTGGGCGGATGCGGAGCGCTATACGGCGCTGGCATTGAAATTTGGACCGACAAGATGCGGGCTACCTGCGATCTTTGATCGATCCGCGCCGAGCGTGCGCGCTCATCACATAGTTAGCGACCCATTGACCCAGCGATACGTTGGAGACTCTACGACCGTCTCTACGCCCAGCTCCAGTCTTACAGCAGCCACGAACTGACTTTGTAGCCGGAGCGCCTCCTTTCCGGAGGCATCAAGATCAGCCGGGGCGGGATCGCTTATGAACTTCGTCAACTCTTCGAGTAGTCTCTGCGCAGATTTGGCTACGAGCCAGTTTCCGACAAGTGACACTCGTGTATAGGCCGCATTCATCGGCTCGTAGAACTTAATGACGTAGTCGCTCAGCCGTGTGGTCGGTCTCGTTTGAATCCAGGCTTGCACTCCCGCAATCGCAAGGCTCGCCGCAAGATTATACTTTTCATAGGCAATCAGCCGAGGCTCATGGAATCTCACACTGTTTTCATGTCTGTGTTGCGCGCGCTGCAAAAAGTACGTGATTCCCCCGCCTATGATCGCGCCGACAAGCGCGCTTCCAGCGGCAATGATCTCATGCCAGTAGGTAGCGTCAGCAGGCTGATACATACAACCTCTGTCTTAGTTCGGTCTGCCAAGGATTCTCTTCCACTCCTCAACGGTGTGAAGTGGCGGATTAACTCCAAGGTCATTTCGCGCATCGTTCCGAAATTTTCCAAAAAGAACGGCGAAGTCGTCCACTGTGGCTTTGTGCCATTCATCCTCCGTCGGTTTAGGCCGTGCGATTGACATTGCCCCAATTTTCTTCCCGCAGTGGAGAACTAAAGCACCAAGCTGTTTCTGGACTTCGTCCGAGCCGACAAGTGTCGCTCTATCGGATGCACGATACATCTCCGCGGTCTTATCTAGGACCACTTCATTTTGTGCCAAACGAGCGGAGCTTTCGAACTCAGTTCTATACGCACGATTGGACTCGTAGACAAGCGTATCGCAAGCTCGAAGGACGTCAGTGTATGCCTCTAGGCAACGATCCCGCCGCCAGTGTCGTGCTTCGTTGCTGCGCGTTAATACGCCGCCGAGCCACACCCCGAGAAGCGTGAACCCGCCAACAACTAGAGCCAAAACCACCTTCATCTTTTTCATCCCCTGCGGTGTCGTTATTGCTCAGCGGGAAGTCCTTTTTCGGTGAGCTTATTATTTCGGTATGCGTCAGCTAGCTTTTCTGTCTGAGCGAGGAATGATCGTTGATCTTGGTTATAGGTCTCAACAGATTGAATATTTGCCACATGACCTTCCCGTGATTGCATCCAAATCAGCCGCAGTTGCTCGTTAATGGCATCCGCTTGGGTCATGTAGAACACCAGCTTTGAAAGGGCTAACGACTGCGGACGCGTCAGGAATGGGGATGCATCGGCGGCTAATTGATTGAGCATAGCTACATTGAACGGGTTGCCAATACTGATCTGCACCATTCCACTCGGTGCAGTAGTACGCCCTCCTAGGCTTTCCAGTCGCTGCTGTGCAATCTCAATGGCCGAATCAAGCATATTGGGTATGACGTATTTTGCCTTTCGCCTATCTCGGGCGTTGTCAGTTGCGCGCACGACGATATATGTCCCGACGGCCCCGGCCAACGCGCCGATGAACGCGGCGACGGATGCATTATCGAAAGGCGCAGCCAAACACATGCTAGAAGTCCGCCCTACGGCTTAGCGACCCTGTCTTTGCCGGTTTTCTCTCGCTCGAATTCGGCGACCCTCCTCGGGCGTGGCTTTCCGGCCTTTAATCTGCTCGAAGAGCTTGATGAGGTTCCGTGGGTCCTGGGCATCCGCGCCGCTCATGAGGAGGTGTTGCAGGCGTCTGGGCTTCTCGACCATGTTAATAGAGTGAGCCCGGCGACGACGCGGTACAAGCTGAGTTGTTGCGCGGCAGTGCCTGTTACTAGCCGCATAGTTTTCCGTACCGTTTCCGTACAGATTGGTTTTAGAGTTCGTAACTCATTGATTTATTGGCGCTCCCAGCGGGATTCGAACCCGCGTACTAGCCTTGAGAGGGCTATGTCCTGGGCCTCTAGACGATGGGAGCGTTTGCCGAGGGTAAGGCAGAAGAGCGCGGTATTATAGGGGCCCGCGCCAA
>Ga0302326_10010010_pt1 | contig 20579 bp, 16 predicted proteins | sample Palsa_T0_3_FD_202264 | JGI IMG/M metagenome (GOLD analysis project Ga0302326, IMG submission 202264) | Peat permafrost microbial communities from Stordalen Mire near Abisko, Sweden - Palsa_T0_3 | ecosystem: Environmental > Terrestrial > Soil > Palsa > Peat permafrost | place: Sweden: Abisko...
TTTTCTGGAGTCGCGCCGGATTTTGCAAGAAGGAGGACGGTTGATCGTAACTACTCCGAACATTGCGAGCCTCACCAGCGTGGCGCGAGTCTTGCACGGATACGGCAATCCGCAGATAAGCTCGGCGTATGCGCGCAAGACGGCGGACGACGTCGATGAAATTCCCCACGTGCGCGAGTATACGGCGTTCGAGCTTCGAGATGCCGTAGAAGCCGCGGGGTTCCAGATCGAGGCGCTCTTCACCGAACCGATTGCCGGGCTCGAAATGAACGCTCCGATGTGGAATTTCCTTGAGGACAACGGTTACAACACCTCGCTACGCGGCGAGCAGACCTATTGCGTGGCGGTGAAGAGGTCAGACTTAGCGGTGACACGGTACCCGCGCTTCCTTTACTCGGAGTAAGCCAGAACAGCGCTTCTGGCATAATGAGTTCGTTGCCAGCCCCTACCTTGAAAGCCAGCGGCACGGAACCAGAATTGCTGTATCCCTGGAAAGCCAGCCCGTACAGCAGTCATTCCACTCTGTTGCGATTATTTCCCCTCGAGGGGCGCGGCCAGACGGTGCTGGACACGGGCTGCGGCAATGGCTACCTGGCATCGGCGCTCGCCGGGCGTGGCTTCCGTGTCACGGGCTTGGAACGTCCGGGCGGATGCGGGCGAGATTTTCCCGCATCGGTGGAACTCATCGAGGGAGATCTGGATAATGGACTGCCGCCGATATACCAGCAGTTTCATTACATCGTTTGCGCCGATATCCTGGAACATCTACGCCAGCCGGGCCATTTGCTGCTACAGCTTCGGAGCGTCATGAAACCGGGAGCTCGGCTGATCGCTTCGCTTCCCAATAGTGGAAATATCTATTTCCGTTGGCAGGTTCGAACCCACCTCCACTTTTATACGTGGGTTGGCTGGCAGCAGCTGTTCCAAGAAAGCGGGCTCCAAATAAAATCTGTGGAAGTGACCAGCGTTCCATTCGAAAGGGCGATTGCCCCGCGAGACAATTCCGCGCTGGTCCGCGCAGCCGAATGGGTCAGTTATCGTCTGGCGCGCATTTGGAAAACGCTGTTCGCTTATCAATTCGTAGTGACCGCGGAACCGGAATAACGACGTCGCCGCTGGTTGATGGCGAAAGGCCAAAGACCCAGCAACAGCATCCCTGCCAAGGTTGTGACCGTCACGGCCCGCCCCACCGAAATCTCCGGTGGCGTTTCAAACACCAGTCGTAAGGAATGTTTGCCTGGCGGTAAGTCCACGAGCATCAGTCCCGCCGGATCACGATGGATCGCCTGCGCTCTGCCATCCGCATAAGCGCGCCAGTATGGATCGTATGTCTCTTCGACCAGCAAGGCCTCGCCCGGGCCGATTTCCGTCTCCACGTCCAGCTCGTCGCTGCCCTGCCATCGTCCTCGCGCACGGTCAACAGCGTCGCCGCCAGGCGGCACGGCTTCAATCGCTTCAACATAAGCGCGGACTTGCTCCGCGTCATACACCGGTGGAATCGTTAGGGCGGCGATAAGTTTCGTACGGTCAACAACCCGAACGATCCCAGCCGCGCGGCGCGGGACCCGGTAATAACGATTGCCTTTTCCATCGTCCCGCAATAACGGCAAGAGCGCATCGTGGTACATGGGGCTGGCTTTGAAATCTTTGTAGTGCTCCTGGGAACTTGGACCGGGAACGACTACGATATCGACGCCCGACGCTTGCAGCCATCGTCGGGCGATTTGCTGGCTATCCTGCGTTATGCGCCATTGCATGGTTGGGATCAACCGATTCAGCGTGCCCTGTTGCGATCCGCCGTCGGCCTGCTGTCCGTCGTACCAGACGTTGTACCAGAATCGAATGGTTCCGGTTACGAACACCCGTTCGTCCGGGAAGTTTTGCCATAGCCACTGGGGGGATTGATACTCCACGCGCTGCTGCCATTGCCGGTCGGGATGAAACTCGTTATAAGCGTGCTTCAAATAACGCCAACTGGGCCGAAAGCAGAGCACCAACAGCACTGCCAACGCCAGACGCGGCACGGCATTTGGAATCCGCCGGAGCCTGAGTTCCGGCCGCCAGTTCCATATCCACGTCGCGAACGCGACTCCGCAAAGAACGGCGAAAAGATCCCATTCCGGAATTAATCGGTGCGAATCGCCGGCCACTTGGAAGCCAAACCAGCGCTGCCCGAGGATATAGAGGCTCAAAAAACAAAGTGCGCTCCAAACAAAGAACGGATATGCCGCAAGAACAATCCAACGCCGGATGCCGATACTGGCACCCACATATGCCACCAACACTAGCGCCAGCGCCCACGCCGACCAGGCATTGCCCGGGAGAGCGACTAAGCGCAGATTTCGCAGAGTGACCTGCACGTACGACGGCGCCAGCCACCAAGCCGTTAGTCCGTACGCGAGGAGCGCGATGATCAAGGAGTCACGGAGAATGCCCCAGTCGCGCCGTTTCAGAAAACAAGCCCAAACCAACAGCGGAAAGGTGATCGCCAGAGCAGTGGCGCCATAAAAATTGAGCGTGACCACCATGGCCGCCGCGGCCGCGCTGAGCAAAACCCAGCCGATGCTGCCGCCGCGAAAACGCCGCCAAGCCCCCAACCACGCCAACGGTAAAACAGCCAGCGACGAAATGTGCGGACCCTCGCCGTAGGTCATGAGTACGTGGAGCCGCCACGGGACGTAATATCCGCTATCCAGCCGCACATCTTTCATGATCAAGAAGCATGGCGATATCAGCGCCACGGCTACCGCCGCCAACCACGCAGCTCCCCGCGATCCGCTGGCGGTGCGAGTCCATAGATAAACGCACGCACTTCCGGACGCGTAGAATAGCGCGATGAAGATGTGATAGCCGTGCGCGGGGCTGGTGTTTAGCGCAGACGATAACATCGCGACGCCATAGCGCAGCCCGGGCGGATAAACATAATCGGCGCGAGTGCCTAGATACCAGAGCGGTTGCCAGAGATGGTGCCACCAATTCTCCTGCAAAAGGCGCGCATCGGCGATGAATGTGGATTCGATGGATGGCCAGTTATCCAGATAATTCAAGCGGAACAACGGAAACACAAGGATTCCAGCGAAAACATAAATCGCCCCCGCGTCCAGCCACCAACCGGGTGTTTGTTTTCGATGAAGAGGCGTCACCTTAGCCCTGCCATCGTATCAGCAATGGATTCTCGCACCGTCCCGGATTTACGGAAAAATGGGACCAAGAACGACTGAAGACCACTGTTGAAATCCCTGACGCCCTCTTTCGCAAGGCAAAGGCCACAGCTGCCGAGAAGGGCCTGTCGCTCAAGGATCTCCTGACCGACGCGGTTCGGCGCTATTTGAAGGAAACCGCTTGGGATCCGTTCCCCGCTCGTTGCACGCGACAGCCATTTCCGCGCCATCCGGGGTCTGCAGGTGGTCGGATGGTATGCTTTGTGGGCCGCGGCTGCCGGCAAAGCGGTCCCTCGACGGATGTACAATAAAGCGATAATAATTTAGCTTGTGTCCAAAGAACCCATGAATTGACTGTGGTCGATCGAAAGGATCCACGTGAACGCCACGGACGTCAGTAACCCGAATTACTTCCACAAAGTTGTGGATTGCCAATGGGCTTGCCCGGCCCACACCAATGTTCCCGAGTACATTCGTCTCATCGCGCAAGGGCGCTACACCGACGCCTACATGCTCAACCGGGAGTCGAATGTTTTCCCTGCGATACTCGGCCGCACCTGCGATCGGCCCTGCGAACCGGCCTGCCGCCGGGGCCGCGTGGATGGCAAACCGGTAGCCATCTGCCGCCTGAAACGCGTCGCCGCCGATCTGCGCGGTGACATCTCCGGGCACCTCCCGAAAATACCCAGCCAGAAGAACGGAAAGCGCATCGCGTGCATTGGCGCGGGGCCGGCATCGCTCACGGTCGCGAACGACCTGATGCCGCTGGGCTACGAAGTGGTCATGTTCGAAAAATACGACCGGCCAGGCGGACTGATGCGCACCAACATTCCAGCGTTTCGGCTGCCCGAAAGCGTCTTGATGGACGAGATCAATCAGATTCTCGACATGGGGGTCGAGATCCGCTACAACTCGGATATAACGAGCATGAAGGGGCTTCTCGACGAAGGTTTTGATGCGATCTTCGTCGGCACCGGCGCGCCGCGCGGCAAGGAACTCGACATCCCCGGCCGTCACGAGACGGATCGGATCCACATCGGGATCGATTGGCTGGAATCCATCGCTTTTGGCCATACGGATTCCATTGGTGAAAAAGTGCTGATCATCGGCGTCGGCAACACGGCCATGGATTGTTGCCGTTCAAGCTGTAGGCTGGGTGGGAAAGATATTAAAGTGATGGCCCGCCGCCCGCGCGGATTCTTCAAAGCTTCGCCTTGGGAGTTGGAAGATGCCGAGGAAGAAGGCGTCGAGATCCTCATCAATCACGCCCCCGTGCGCTTCATCATCGAGAATGAAAAGCTCGCCGGCATGCAGTTCGAGCGCCTGGAATGGGACGCTCAGGCTAAGAAATCAAACAACCTCGGCAATGTTTTTCTCCCGGCTGACGACGTCATTCTCGCCATTGGCCAGGAAAACTCGTTCCCCTGGATCGAGCGCGACATCGGCATTGAATTCGACAAATGGAACATGCCGGTGGTCGACGAAAAGACTATGCAGTGTTCGCGCGATGGGATCTTTTTCGGTGGCGACGCGGCCTGGGGACCGAAGAACATCATCTGGGCCGCTGAACACGGCCATCAAGCCGCTGTTTCGATTCACAACTACTGCCACAGCGTTCCGATCACCGAACGCCTGCCGTTCGGTTCGAACCTGATCAGCCAGAAGATGGGGATCAGCGAGTGGAGCTACCACAACGACTACAATCCGTCGGCCCGCCAAAAGATGCAGCACGTCGATCTGACGCGCCGCTTTCAGCAGATGAACATCGAGGTCGAGCTCGGCTTCAACGCTGAACAGACCGCGCGCGAAGTCCTGCGTTGCATGAACTGCGACGTGCAGACGGTTTTCACGCCGCCGCGCTGCATCGAGTGTGACGCCTGTATCGACATCTGCCCGGTTCAGTGCCTCACCATCACACGCAATGGTGAAGAAGAGGATCTGCGCCAGCGTCTGTCGGCGCCCGCGATCAACCTTACCCAAGATCTTTACGTCTCCGATCCTCTGCCGCAAACCACGCGGATCATGGCCAAGGACGAAGATCTGTGCGTGCACTGCGGCCTCTGCGCCGAGCGTTGTCCCACGGCCGCTTGGGATATGCAGAAGTTTGAGCTGCTCATTTCCTACGCGGGGAGGCCTTATGCCGAAAGCCCGCTGGTGCCCACTCATGCCTGACCGCATAAACGACTTTGCTCTAAAGCTGGCCAATGTCAACGGAACCGGATCGGCCAGCGCCAACGGTTTGCTCATGCAGGCCATCTTTCGCATGGGTATTCCTGTGTCCGGCAAGAATTTGTTCCCATCGAACATTCAGGGCCTGCCGACCTGGTACGAGATTCGTGTCAACAAGAACGGGTACACCGCGCGCTCGCTGGATTACGATCTCATGGTGGCGATGAACTCGCAGACCTACGGGCGCGACATTCAAGAGGTCCGCGACGGCGGTTATCTGCTTTACGACTCCAGCTGGCCGCTCGATCCAGCTCTATTGCGCGACGATGTGCATTTCCTGGGCGTCCCTTTCGCGCAATTGTGTAACGATAATTTCCGCGATCCGCGCGAGCGCATTCTGATGAAGAACATCGCATACGCCGGAACACTGGTGGCCGCGCTTCAAGTTGACATGGAAATCGTGGCTGGCCTGCTGGAGGAAAAATACGCCGGCAAGAAGAAGCTCAGCGAATCGAACACCCGCGCGCTTTGTTTGGGCTACGACTACGCCCGCGATCATTTCGATTGCCCGCTACCGTTCCATCTTGAAAAGATGGACGCCAACAGCGATAAAATTCTGATCGACGGCAACACCGCCATCGCGCTCGGCTGCGTCTATGCTGGCGCTACTGTGGCGGCCTGGTATCCCATCACGCCTTCGACCTCCGTCATGGACGCATTCAAAGGCTTCTGCGAAAGGTACCGCAAAGACCCTGAGACCGGGCTAAACAACTACATCGTCGTCCAGGCCGAGGACGAGCTGGCTGCTATCGGCATGGTGATCGGCGCGGCTTGGAATGGCGCGCGAGCATTTACTTCCACCGCCGGACCCGGCATTTCGCTGATGAACGAACTGCTCGGCTTCGCCTATTACGCCGAGATTCCGGCTGTGATAATCGATGTCGAGCGCGTCGGTCCCTCGACTGGGATGCCCACCCGCACCCAGCAAGGCGATTTGCTGGAATGCGCCTATGCTTCGCACGGCGACACCAAACATATTCTGCTGTTTCCGTCGAATCCAGCCGAGTGCTTCGACTTCGCCCCTGTTGCGTTCGATTTAGCCGAACGCTTCCAAACTCCGGTCTTTCTGATGTCCGACCTGGATATCGGCATGAACGATTGGGTGGTGCCTCGCCTCCAATGGGACGACGGTTATCAACCCGACCGCGGCCGCGTGCTCAGCCTGGAAGAAGTCCAGCAGCTGTCCAAATTTCAGCGTTACATGAACGAAGATGAAAATCAGATCACGGCGCGCACGCTGCCTGGCATGCATGCCAAGGCGTCTTACTTCACTCGCGGCTCTGGTCACAACAAGTATGGAGGCTACACCGAATCTCCCAGCGAGTACCAGGAAGTGATGGATAGGCTGTTAAAGAAGCATCAGGCCGCAGTGAAATTCGTGCCCGCCCCGATCATCCACCGCCGCCCCGGCTCGAGTTTTGGCATCATCACCCTCGGCGGCTGCGATCCGGCGGTTCGCGAAGCGCTGGAGCTGCTTGCGCAACGTAGAGTGGTGGGCGATTTTATGCGAATCCGCGCTTTCCCGTTCGCCGCGGCCGTGGAATCTTTCATCAACGAACATGACATCTGCTTCGTGATCGAACAGAATCGCGACGCTCAACTCCGGTCGCTCTTAACCCTTGAGACCAGCGCTCCCAAAGACAAGCTGCGATCCGTGCTAGTGTATGGCGGATTCCCGCTGAGCGCACGGCACGTCGTTGAAGGCGTTTTGAATGTCCTCGCTCCCGAATCCGAATTTGCCACCGCCGGACACAAGGTGAGCGAATAATATGCCGTCCATTGTCAAGCCCGTCGCCACTCACCCCAGTCTGCAACGCAATGACCTGGGCCTCACCATTCGCGATTACGAAGGAACCATGTCCACTCTCTGCGCCGGATGCGGGCACGATTCCATCACCGCCGCTATCACGCGCGCGTTCTGGGAAGTGGCTACTCCTCCGCATATGATCGCCAAGCTGAGCGGTATCGGCTGCTCTTCGAAGACCCCAGCATATTTCGTGAACGGCGCGCACGGGCTGAACTCCGCGCACGGCCGCATGCCGCCCATCGCGACGGGCGCAAATGCCGCTAATCGCGAGCTCATGTACATCGGAATTTCGGGCGATGGCGATTCGCTTTCCATTGGCCTAGGACACATGTGCCACGCCATCCGGCGCAACGTCCGCATGGTTTACGTGATCGAGAATAACGGCGTCTACGGCCTCACCAAGGGCCAGTTTTCCGCCTCCGCCGATGTCGGGTCCAAGAGCAAGCGCGGCGAACCTAATCGCATGTCTCCCATCGACTCGGTGATGCTCGGCTTGAGCATCGGCGCTACCTTCATCGCCCGCAGCTTTTCCGGCGATAAGGATCAGCTGGTTCCCATCCTGAAGGCCGCCCTCTCGCATCGCGGCTTCGCTCTAATTGACGTCATCTCGCCCTGCGTTACTTTCAACGATCACGAAGGCTCCACAAAGAGTTATCTCTACACGCGCCAGCATGACCTAAAAGCAACCGAGAGCGATTTTGTTCCACCGGCCAGCGAGATCCTGGCCCAGATTGGCCAAAACGGCGCTGTTAACGTTACCATGCATGATGGAAGCATGGTGCGGTTCAAAGGCGTCCCCCCCAACTACGATCCAACGGATCGTGGCAAAGTGATGGAGTATCTGGAAGAGCACCAAGGGCAGGGTGAAGTCGTCACCGGCTTGTTGTATCTGGACGAATCCGTGCCTGATATGCACGAGATGAATAAGACGCCCAATATCGCTTTGACCAAAGTCGCATATCCAAAGCTTTGTCCCGGCCGCACCGCCCTCGATCGCCTGCAGGAAGATTTCCGGTGATCTTGAGCCGGGCTTGACGTTCGCCTGATGATCACCGAGACTAAGACCGTCCAATTTGATTCGATAACGTTGGACTGCGGCGCAACACTCGCGCCGGTGGACGTGGCCTTTGAGACTTACGGCGAATTGAACGGCGCCAGGAACAATGCGGTGTTGGTTCTCCACGCATTCACTGGCGACGCGCACGCCGCCGGCACCGATAAATCCACGGGCGCCATTGGCTGGTGGGATAGCATGATCGGCCCCGGCAAAGCCTTCGACACCGATAAGTACTTCGTAATCTCTTCGAATATTCTGGGCGGGTGCCGAGGCACTTCAGGCCCCGGATCCATCAACCCGGAGACCGGCTGCCCTTATGCCATGTCCTTTCCGCCAGTAACTATTCCCGACATGGTTCGTTTGCAAAAGATGCTGGTCGAACATCTGGGAATCGAACGCCTGCTGGCCGTCGCCGGTGGATCCATGGGCGCCATGCAAGCGTTACAGTGGGCGCTCGCTTATCCGGGCGCGGTGGCCGCTTCCATCCCCATCGCAGGCACCGCGCGCCACAGCCCGCAGCAGATCGCTTTCAACGAGGTTGGCCGTCAGGCCATCATGGCCGACTTGGATTGGAACGAAGGCGACTACTACGGCAAGCGCCCTCCTGCGCGTGGTCTAGCCGTCGCCCGGATGGTGGGCCACATCACCTATATGAGCGACGCCTCAATGCGCGAAAAATTCGGGCGCCGCCTGCGCGATCAGGATCAGTTCGAAGTGGAAAGCTATCTGCGATACCGGGGCAGCCAGTTCGTCGACCGCTTCGATGCGAATTCTTATTTGTACATCACCAAGGCCATGGATTATTTCGATCTCACCGCCGGACGTCCTTCGCTGCGAGCCGCGTTCGACGGCGTGAAATCACGCTTTCTGGTGATTAGCTTTTCCTCAGACTGGCTCTATCCAAGTTACCAATCGCTCGACATCGTGCGCGCCCTACGGGGCCGCAACTGCGACGTCGCATATTGCGATCTGCCGTCCACCTATGGCCACGACGCTTTCCTGATCCACGTCTCCGAGCAGACCGAACTCGTTCGCGGATTCCTGGCGAGCACCTTTCGGGAGCGTGCTTCTCGGGAGCCCGTTTCGGAGCAAAGCTAGGAGTGTCAGAATCGTTCGTCCCGAATTTGCTCGGACGGAGCGACTACGCCATCATCAGCGAGATCATCGAGCCCAACGCCCGTGTGCTGGACCTGGGATGCGGAGAAGGTGAGCTGCTGGCCTGGCTAGCCGAAAACAAACGCGTGGACGCTCGTGGCGTGGAAATCGAAGGATCGAAAGTCCGGCAAGCGATCTCCCGCGGTGTTTCGGTCTTTCATAGCGATATCGAGGACGCGCTCGCCGATCTGCCGGATCAAGCCTTCGACTATGTGATCCTCAGCCAAACCCTGCAGGAATCTCGTGCTCCGCTCAAAGTGCTGCGCGAAATGCTGCGCGTGGGACGCCGCGTCATCGTCGCATTTCCCAATTTCGGCCACTGGACCGTCCGGCTGGCGCACCTATTCACGGGTCGTGCGCCGAAAACGAGGCTCTTCCCGCATGACTGGTTCGATTCGCCCAATATCCATTTCTTCACTGTCGACGATTTCGAAAGCCTGGTCCAGCTGCAGCATTGGACCATCGAGAAACGGATTTTCCTGCAAGGGGCGCGGCAGGTTAAGGTTCTGCCGAATCTATTCGCTGAAGTCGCGGTTTTTCTGGTCAGATCTTCTTGAGAAACCTTTCGATCCCACGCTTGAAATCTTCCGTGCTCCGCGCTACGGCGTTTACTTCGGCGCCGGCCTCCAGTGCGGCTTCGAACTGCATCGTGTCCATGCGATAAAACAATTCCTTCGCCAACGTCAACCCAGAGGTGGATTTTGAAGCCAAATTCACCACGAACTCCTCAACCTCGCGTTCGAAGCTGCCGGCGTCATACAGGTGATTTACCATTCCGTATTCCAACGCTGTGCGGGCCGAAAAACTGTTGCCCGTGGCGATCAGCTCAAACGCGCGTTTTTCCGAAACCAACCGCCGCAAAATCACCATCACGATCGCAGGCACAAATCCGATGTTGATCTCCGGGTAACCGAATTGGGAGGATTCCGCAGCCAGAACGATATCGGCTGCGGTCGCAATCCCGCAGCCGCCGCCCAGTGCGCGCCCCTGCACCGCCGCCACAATAGGCCGCGGATGGCGCCTCATGTCAACCAGAAGCCCGGCCATGTTGCGCGCCTCGGCTTGAAAGGTAGCAAGGTCGCCCGAATCTTCCGCGAACGTGCGCAGATCCATGCCGGAACAAAAGTCTTTCCCAACGCCAGTGAGCAGCACTACGCGCACGCGGCCGTCGGTGGCCGAAGCTCGCAGCACATCCCGAAGTTCCGTGAGCAACTCCTGATCGAGGGCGTTGCGGCGATCGGGCTTGTTCAGCGTGATCCGGGCAATCCCATGCTCTACCTTATACTCGACCCTGGTCACTTCGCTCAGTGCACGGCCGTCTGCGTGGCCGGCATTAGTGCTGCGCGGCGGCCCGACAAAAATTCACGAACGCTGATCGGCTTGCGACCGGTCAGCTCCTTCACGTCGTTCGTCGGCGTCCCCATTTTTCCTTGCGCGATGGCCATCTGGCTCGACACCAGCAGCTTCGCGATCGGCTCCGGTGTGCCGGCGGCGATCAGCTGCGCGACGCGCTCGGCTGGTTCCACGGGAATGAACGTAACGGTTTGCCCGGTCAACTCGCTGGCAAGTTTTGCGAGATCCGCATAGGTCACCAAATCGGGGCCTGTTGTGTTGAATGTTCGATTAGCCGTATCGGTGGACGCCAGAGCCTCCGCCGCGGTTTGAGCGCAATCCTCACGCGTTACATATGGTGCGCCTCCCTGGCCTGTCGCCGCCGTCAACTTGCCCGAAATAACCGCAGCCGTAAGCCCGGGGATTAAGTAATCCGTGTACCAACAATCGCGCAGAATCGTCCAACTCATGCCGCTCGCCTTCAGCGCCTGTTCCGTTCCCAAATGATCCGGCGCAAACACCACGGGCGACGTCTCCGGATTCGGCATCGATGTATAGACTGCGTGCTTCACTCCGGCGCTGGCTGCGGCCGCTACTGCTGCCTTGTGCTGCGTAAGTCTTCGTCCCGGCCGATCAATGGCGTCGGTGCTAATAATCAACACTCGATCCACTCCCTCCAGCGCCGCTTCCAGACCCTTCGGATCGTCAAAGTCCGCGTGGACAACGGTAACGCCGCGCGGCGCTAGATCCGCCAGCTTCTCCGGCTTGCGGGTTCCGGCTACGATCTTGCCTGCCTGCTTTTCCAATAGTAGTTCTACAACCCTCCGGCCCAGTTGCCCGGAAGCTCCCGTCACAAACAACGTGCGTTCTGAAGTCATGCTCATATTCTAGTTCGCCGCAGCTTGACGCGTGTCGCCCGCCGTGTTGGTCGCTATGCTATTCTTACCTGCAAGAGAGGCCGCACTTTTTTGGTTGTTTATAGTGCGAACCAGGTCCATGAACGATCCGCCTCGCTTCGCTCCCGGTCCGACTTTTCAGCAGCCACCGTCGCCTGCATTTTCTTGAGACTGACACAAAGATAGGAGCACCCTATGTTCTCTCGTCGAGCTTTTGCAGGAATGATCGCGGCCGGCCTCACTGAGGCTGCGTTCGCACAACGCGCCAAGCTTTCGGGCGTCGCGCCCGCCGACACGGTTTGGATTAACGGAAACGAATTCCCGGAAGGTCCGCCGCAAGCTTCCGTCGACGCGATGGCCAAGGTCATCGGCGAATCGAACCGGTATCACTATCAAGAGTTCCCGGCTTTCTATTCCAAGCTCGCCGCAAACGAGGGGTTAACCGCGGATCAGATCCTGGTTGGCGCAGGCTCGAGTGAACCAATTCACGCGGCCGTGGAGGCTTTTACGTCACCCACTATCCCGCTGATCATACCGGTGCCCACTTACGAAGCTGCCCCTGAGCTCGCCCGATACAAAGGTCACCCCGTGATTGAGACGCCGCTTAATTCCAAGATGGCGCCCGACGTTCACCGGCTAGCCGCGGAGGCTGACAAAGCCGGCGGCGGTCTCATTTACATCGTCAATCCCAATAATCCGACGTCTACCATCACCACCAGCGACGACATGGCTTGGCTGGTCGCCAATCTACCGAAGAACACTAATATTTTGGTGGACGAAGCTTACCTGCACTACGCCACTTCACCTGAAGCCTCCACTTCATTTCGCTTCGTGAAGGAAGGCAAGAACGTCATCGTGGCGCGCACGTTCTCGAAGATTTATGGCATGGCTGGCCTGCGAATCGGATACATCGCCGGACCTCCCGCGATGATCAAGCGGATGGAACCATACCGCAACAATGTTGTCAGCGTCGTAGCCGTACGCGCGGTTTCGGCTGCGCTCGATCTCGGGCCGAAGATGCTCGAAGAGCGCAAAGCCAAGATCGTCAAAACCCGCAATGAGCTGTGCGCCTGGATGACCGAAAAGAACTTCAAGTTCATCCCCCCGCAAGCCAACTTCGTGATGGTCGAGACCGGGCGGGACGTCAAACAGATGCAGGCCACCATGCTCACCAAGGGTGTAGCGGTCGGCCGTCCCTTCCCGCCGCTGAACACCATGATGCGCGTCACCATCGGTACCGATGCCGAGATGGCCAAATTCCGCAGGGTGTTCACTGAAGTGATGGCGTCGTAGGCTGTAATAGAACCGCGCGCGTCAGCAAGCGGATAGGGATGTGATATCCTTTGCCAGGAAAAGGAGTCGCATCCTATGGAACGCAAGAAGGCCTCCGACTACCCGCAGGAGCTGCTCGATCTCTTTGATCGTTACGTTCATGGCGACATCCCTCGCCGCGAATTCCTGGACGGAGCAAAGAAATTCGCCACGGGCGGCCTAACCGCTGCTGCCATTTGGGAAAGCCTTCGCCCTAACTACGCCTGGGCCCAGCAGGTTCCAAAAGACGATAGCCGCATCAAGACCGAATACGTGACCGTTCCGTCTCCGGAAGGCAACGGCAGCATTAAGGGCTACCTGGTTCGTCCCGCCAGCGGTGGAAAGCAACCCGGCGTGCTTGTGGTTCACGAGAATCGCGGCTTAAACCCATACATCGAAGATGTAGCGCGGCGTTTGGGAACGGCCAACTTCATCGCCTTCGCTCCCGATGGACTCACCAGCGCCGGAGGCTACCCGGGCGACGACGAGCAAGGCGCAAAGCTTTTCGGCCAAGTGGACAGAGCGAAAATGTCTGAGGATTTTGTGGCCGCGGCCCGATGGCTGAAAGCCCGCCCGGATTGCACGGGCAAAATCGGCGTCGTAGGATTTTGTTTCGGCGGAGGTATCGCCAATCAGCTGGCCGTGCGCTTGGGTTCGGATCTTTCGGCCGCAGTCCCATTCTATGGCGCGCAGCCGCCGGCCGCCGATGTTGCCAAAATCAAAGCGCCGCTTCTGCTGCAGTACGCCGGTTTGGACAAGCGCATCGACGATGGCTGGCCGGCCTATGAAGAAGCACTTAAAGCCGATGGGGTGACTTACACCGCGTATATCTACCCCAACGTGAATCACGGCTTTCACAACGACACCACGCCGCGTTACGACGAAACCGCCGCCAAGCTGGCGTGGACCCGCACCATCGATTTCTTTAATAAGTATCTGAAAGGCTGAACGGATGAATCGGAAACTAAAACTCACGCTTTTGTTGTCTGCCTGCGTGATTGCGTACTCGCAGGACAAGCCGAACCCCAATTTCACTGGCGGAGAAGTGAAGCCCCTAAAGGAAAACTCGCAAGGTAATTCCGTGCGTTTCTACTTCGGGCCTGGCGCGCGCACCAAATGGCACAGCCACGAAGGCGGCCAAATCATGTTAGTCGAGGATGGCGTCGGGCTCTATCAGGAAAAAGGTGGCCCGGTGGTGGAATTACGCGCCGGGGAAACTCATTACTGCCCGCCTGGAGTTGTGCACTGGCATGGCGCCTCACCCAAAGAAGGCGGTACGCAGTTCAACACCAGCCGCGGTGGAATCACCTGGGGCGATGCGGTAACGGATGAAGAGTTCAACGCCAAACCGGTGCACAAGCAACCGAACTGAATCTACTTGGAAGCGGCCGCGCCGAGTTTCTTGAGCAAGGCGGCGGTATCTTCGTGAACGTCGACACGCTGGCCACCCCGGCTATTGCCGCCAGCCCGGCCCATGGCGGAATCGACGGGCGTCATACCTTTGAGATCCTTGGCGTTGAGATTCGCGCCATGATCCACCAGGAACTGGACCACGTCGTTCCAGCCCCAGAAAGCCGCGCCGTGCAGCGGAGTCTGGCCTCGTGCTTCCGTTGCATTGACCTCGCCGCCAGCCGCGAGAAGCAACTCGAGCGACGCCAGCGACCTTTGTTGCACGTCGGGCGTGGTGTAAACACCACGTGTATCGGCGTCCACCGAACCAACTCCAGCAGCCGCCATGGTCGGCGTGATGCCGCGATTGTTTGGAAGATTGACCAATGCGCCGTGGGCTAGCAGCAATTTGATGGCGGGAGCATCCAGCGCTTTCGCGGCCCGCAGCAACGGCGTCACTCCGATGCTCAGCATGATGTCGACCCCGCGATCGGCGCCAACGCTCCGGTAGGGCGGCAGCAGTTTCAATTGCAGGTTGGGATTTGCTCCGGCGTTCAACAGCAGCTCAATAATTTCCAATGGCGTGGTCTCATCGAGCGATGGGCCGTCCGCTCTGCCGCCGTGAGGAATCGTGTTCATGTCCACCGCGCAATACAGCGGGCTGCGGCCCCACCAATCCCACTTGTCGACATTCGCGCCTTTGACGATGAGATATTTCGCCGTATCGAAATGCGCGTTGGTGATGGCTTCAATCAGCGGAGTGACGCCCTCCGGATCCGTCATGTTTAACTTTGCGCCGCCATCCACCAGGGCTTCTACGCACGTAAAACAGCCTTCACGAGTGGCGTACAGCATGGCCGTCAAACCGCCATAGGACAAGTGCTGAGCGCGCGGCTCCGAGCTGACCTGCGCCAAGTCTTCGTTCACATGCTCGCGGGCATTGACGTCGGCGCCGTGAGCGATCAACTCGCGCACCATCGCAGGCTGGCTTTCAGCAGCGGCCCATATGAGCGCGGTTTGCTCTTTTTGCTTTTCGGTGGCATTCACATGAGCGCCACGCTCGATCAAGATCCGCGCCGCTTCGACATTGCTGGTGCGAGCGACCAGCATCAAGGCGGTCTGGCCATCCGCGCCCGGAGAATCAGGATCGGCGCCGGCTTTGAGAAGCGCTTCAAGGATGGCAACGTTGCCCACGAAGGCTGCTTCAGACATCGGCGTCGCGCCAAACTGATTGCGAGTCTTTGCGTCGGCGCCAGCCTTTAATAGTCCCGCCACCAGCTCGGAATCGCCGTTATGCGCGGCCCAAAGCAGCGCCGTGCTGCCATCGGGAGCGGCTGCATTGACGTTCACGCGCTGATCGATCAACGCCAGCGCAGCGGTGCGGTTGCCGGCCTTTGCGGCATCGATTAACGATAACTCTCCGCCCGACGTCGCAGCAAACACGGGCGTAATCACAGCCGCTACAAGCCAGAATTTCGCGAGCATTTCTAGACCTCCGCGAATTTGCCGGAACTGTCACCGAGATGATCCAACGAAACACCGGCGCGATCGAGCACCGTGAGCAGCATGTTCGCTAACGGCGTCTGATCGGGATACTTCAGGTGCTGCCCGCCCTTGACGGTCTTCCATCCGCCTACCAACGCCGTTGGCAGCGGATAGTGATTGTGCATGTTGCTGTTGCTCATGTTGCTGCCGTAAAGAATCATCGAGTGATCCAGCATATTACCGTCACCATCCGGCATGCTCTGAAGTTTCGCTAGAAACTTCGCGAGGATGGTGGTGTGATACGTCTGGATCTTCACCAGCCGGTCCATCTTAGCCTGCTCATTGTTGTGATGCGAGAGTGGATGGAAGGCATCGGGAACGCCAATTTGGTTGTAGGTCAGATTGCTGACCTCAGCCGCCATCATCATGCTGAAGACGCGCGTCATGTTGGCCTGATACGCCAGCGCGGTCAAATCGAACATCAGGTTAATGTGGTTTTCAAACTGCGGCGGTGTTCCGGCCGGCGCATTAGGAACGCTGACATGCGAAAGGTCGTGGGCTTCCATCTTTTGTATGCGCCGCTCGACTTCGCGAATGGTGTCGAGATAGTCGCTCAGCATCGCCCGGTCTTGCGGACCCAGGGTGCGCTGCAAATCGGTAGCTTCGGTTGAGACCAAATCCAGAATGCTCGAATACTGCTTCCCCAGCACCTTGCGTTCGGCCGTTGTATCGCCCTGGCCGAACAGCCGCTGGAACAGCTTGCGCGGCTCAGTTTCCATGGGAAGCGGGGTAGTGGGAGTGCGGAACGAAATGGTTCCCGAATAGCTGCAGCCAAAATCGCGGTCGCAGGAGCCGCCTCCGCCGCGGCCTTCAATCGCCATTTCGATCGATGGCAACGGCGTGTCCTGTCCAATGTGCGCCGCGGCGATCTGATCGATGGTCGGACCGCTGAAAGGATCTTGAGTCGCGCGCGGATGAACACAATTCAGCCATGTTCCTGGCGTTATGGCGTGCACGGCCGGGCTGATGGCGGGCTTGTTCTCCAGGCCGCTAACCACGGTCAATTGCTTCTGGAAGGGCGCAAGCGGCTTCAGAATGGTGGGAAGATCGAAGCTGGCACCTTCTGTTTTGGGCGTCCAATGCTCCATAATGGCGCCGTGCGGAAAATAGATGAACCCCATGTGAGGCGTGGGATTCGCGGCCGTCTGCGCCAGGGCGGTTCGTGCGGGAATCATGGCGTCCAGCAGCGGCAACGCAAGCGTAGCGCCTATGCCGCGCAAAAACGTCCGGCGCTCGAGATGCTTTTTGGTAATGAACATGCGATCTCCTTTACAACCGACTCCCTAACGCCCGCCGCTCGGTATGCTGCGGCTCGGTACGCTGCTGGCAACCTGGTTCTGGCTGGGCGCGGACTCCGGTGTTCGCTCCATTTGGAACGGCGCACTTTGCGCAATTCCCATGACGATCGACGAGAAACGGTAATTGTCCCGTTCCGCATCGCGAACGATCTTGCGAACGGTCGGCATATCGTAAGGCGAGAGGCCGCGGCCGAGCGCATACATCAAGAATTTTTCGGTCATGGTTTGCACGAACTCGGCCGGTCGCGACATCAGCGCCTTGCGCAGGTCGTCCGGACCCTTGACGATGGTCCCGTCCATCAACTTGCCTGAAGCATCGATGGCGGTTCGCGTATAGCGATCCTTGTCGCGCCACGCGCCCACGGTGTCGAAATTTTCCAGCGCAAATCCCAACGGATCGATCACGCCGTGACAGGCGTTGCAAGTTGGATTGGCGCGATGCATTTCCATGGTCTCTCGAACGGTGTGCGGCTTTTCTCCCTCTTTGTTTTCCTTGAACGCCGGAACATTAGGCGGAGGCGGCGAGGGAGGCGTCCCCGTTATGTTTTCGAGAATATAATTGCCGCGCAGTACCACCGACGTGCGGTTCGCATACGATGTGACCATCAAAACCGCGCCTTTGCCGAGCAAACCATAGCGCGTGGAGTCGGGCAGGATTACGCGACGGAATTCCTCGCCCCGCACATTGGGAATGCCGTAGTGCAGCGCCAGGCGCTCGTTGACGAATGTATAGTTCGCGGTCAGAAGATCCAGGACGCTACGATCCTCGCGCTGGATGCTATCGACGAATAGCTCAAGTTCGCGCCGAAAGGCCGTACGCAGGCTGGGGTCGAAGTTGGGATAGATAAACGGATCGGGATCGATGGTGTCGATGTCGCGCAGCTTCAGCCACTCGGATGCGAAATTGGTCACCAGCGATCGCGATCTTTCACTCGCTAGCATGCGCCGCACTTGCTGCTCGAAGACCTTGGGATCTTTCAGCTTGCCCTGCTCTGCCACCGAAAGCAATTCGGCATCGGGAACGGTGCTCCACAAAAAGAAGGACAGTCGTGACGCGAGCTCCAGATCGCTCAAGCGATAATTTGTTGCCGGCGCAAGCCCCACCGGCGGCGGCTCGGCCCGATAAAGAAACTTGGGACTGGCCAGTATCGCAATAATGCCGTTCTGAATTCCACCTTCAAAATTGCCGGACGTTGCTCGCCCTTCCTTGAAGAACCCCATCGGCGCAACCAAATCCTTAGTTGTAACGGGACGGCGGAAAGCGCGATGCGCGACCTCCGAGAGTATGCGGTCCGCGCAAGAGGTTTCTTCGCTTTCAGTAGGCGGCCTGCATACAAATATCTTCGCGCGGCTTTCTGTCTCGACCGGCTTGCCGGTCTGATGATACGGCCCGATGATCTCGATACTCGGTCCAGAAGGCGCCCGGCGGCCTCCTGGTCCCGCGCCACCCGGAGCGAAACCGTAACCGGGAAACGCTCGGCCAGGAATGAACGACTGCAGCATGCCCTCGGGCTCTGCAAAGCTGTGCGCCGGCGCGGTCAAACCAAGCTCATGGACCCCCGCTTTCACATGCGCGAATCCGCCGCTAAGAGAGACCGGAAGTCCATCAATGGTTAAAACCGGGTAAGGGCCCGCAAGGTTGAAGATATAGTCGGCGTCGAACGGGAACAGATGCTTCACCACGATTCCACCCTGCGTACCGATCGGCAACTCCGCGGGGTCTGCGGGCTCTCCGCGCAGGACCACCTTCACGGGCTCGGTAGGCGGCGGATAGGAGATCGCTAGCTTGCTGACTTCACGCGCCGCAGAGATGTATTGATCCAGGAACGAGGGCGAAACTTTTAGAACATTCGCGATATTGTCGAGTCCGTTGCTGATGTCGTCCCTGGGAAGCAGCGCGGCGGCATCCACATTCACACCGAGAATGTCCTTCATCGCATTCTGGTATTCGGCGCGATTCAAACGGTGCAGCGACACCGTTCCAGGATTGGGAGCAGCCAAGGCTGCCTGATCGAGCGACGTTTCAAGAAACGTGATGAAGGAGTTGACCGTAGCCGGGTCGGGCCTGGGCATGCCAGGCGGCGGCATCATCCCCCCACGCAGCTTGCGAACGGCTCGCTCCCAGACAGCGGCGTTCTTGCCGACCTGCGAGAGATCCATGGTGTCGAAGGTCAGGCCGGCGGTCTTCGCTTTTTGGTTGTGACAGGTGACGCAATAATGATCGAGCAGCGCGCGATGCGCCGAAACGGAGGCTGCAGGCGTCGCTCCGAACGCCATTGCCGCGAACGCAAAAGGTATAACCTTGAACCCGTGACGCAATAGGTGCCGCATTAGACAATTCCGCCCAGTTCGTGAACATGTCCCCACAGCCCCATGTAAGCGTTCCGGATGAACTGGTCCGGATTACCGTACTTCGCATCGAATTCTTCGGTTGGCTTGGCGGCAATCATTTCTTTGGGACCGTAACCCATGCGGATCAGCTTCACCAGCCGATCCCGGACGGTGGCAAGCATTTCAGCTTCTGCCTCAAGATCGGCGTGCGTCATCACTGGCCCATCTCCAGGGACGATGCGCGTGCCGGCATTGGTTACTTTCAGCAGCATCCTTTGCGCTGCTACCAGGCCGTTTGGAACAGAAGAATCGCTATAGCGAACGTCTGGCCGGTCACTTGGGCCAAGCCAGCCACCAGTGGCGAAATCGGGATTCGGGTAAGAGCTGCTGGAAACCACACCACCCGCCATCAGAATATTGGGCCCGGGGAAGTACACGTAAACATCGCCATCGGTGTGCGCCTGTTGCATGTAACCGTATTCGACAGGCTCCTTGCCAAAGGTCATTTTCTGCAAGCCCGTATAGAACGTTTGATTCGGCAGGGCGGCCTTCGGATGCGGCTCATATATGCGCTTCTGCCATCGGGATTCAAACTCAGCGCCAAGCCAAAGCTTGGTGTTTTCGTGCGCGATGATTTTAGCGCCGGCTTTGCCGAGGGTCTCATTAGAACCTGTATGATCTGCATCCCAGCACGTGTCGAACAGTACCCGGACCGGCTTGCCAGCCGAGTTTTCGGCCACCAGCTTAAGCAGTTCAGGGGAGCGCTCGGTAGACCCACCATCAACCATCAACACTCCTTCCGGACCAATCAGGGCCAGGACGTTGGCCCCGGCGCCTGTGATTAACAAGAAAGAGTCAGTCAGCTTTTGGACGGCAAGGGGAGCGGGAACGGTCTCCGCCTGCGCGGTCTTCAGAAAAACGCGCGAACCAACTGTAATGCCAGTTGCGGCAGTGCCGAAGATCCGAAGGAAATTGCGACGATTCGACGAGGAAATCACCGTTAACTATTTTACTATAACCGGCTTAGGATCGACTGGACCTTGCTACCCTATGGGGATGCGCATCTCG
>Ga0302326_10010011_pt1 | contig 20576 bp, 19 predicted proteins | sample Palsa_T0_3_FD_202264 | JGI IMG/M metagenome (GOLD analysis project Ga0302326, IMG submission 202264) | Peat permafrost microbial communities from Stordalen Mire near Abisko, Sweden - Palsa_T0_3 | ecosystem: Environmental > Terrestrial > Soil > Palsa > Peat permafrost | place: Sweden: Abisko...
TACATCACGCACGTCGACCGCTCCTTTGCTGGGATGTTCGCCGCGGCACGCGATGTTCGCCCTCTGGGCGAACTCGCAATGCCGGCGCAGCCGGCACGCGAACTCGCAATGCCGGCGCAGCCGGCACACCGTCTCATGTCGTGTACTCGCCGTTGAGCGTCACGTACTCGTGACCCAAATCGGAGAAGAAGATCTCGGTCTCGGCGCCCGAACCGGGGAGGCCGACCTCGTACTCGACCTCGTCTCGCGCCACGGCGCGCTCGAGCCCGGCGCGGTCGAAGGGGACCACGCCGCCCGCAGCGCACACCGCCACGCCCTCGATGGCGATGTCGAGGGCTAGCGGCGCCGTGCCCGGCAGCGCCATCCCCACCGCCTGAGCGATCCGCCCCCAGTTCGGGTCGCCACCGTACAGCGCCGTCTTGACCAGGGGCGAATCGGCGACGGCCCGCGCGGCGGCCTGCGCCGCGTCGATGTTGCCGCCGTGGACGACTACGCGCCCGACCCGCCGCGCCCCCTCGCCGTCGCGCACGATGAGCAGCGCGAGCTGGCGCAGAAGGGCATCGAGCGCCTCGCCGAACCGGACCTCGTCCTCGGTCTCGGGCTCGACCGCCACCCCCGAGGAGCCACTCGCCTGGAGGATGACCGTGTCGTTGGTCGAGAGCTGGCCGTCGACGCTGATGCGCTCGAACGAGCGCTTGACGGTGACGGAGAGGAGCAGGTCGCAGGTCTCGGCGGAAAGCGCGGCATCGGTCTGCACGAAGCACAGCAGGGTGGCGAAGCGCGGCGAGATCATCCCCGCGCCCTTGGCCTGGGCGCTGATGTTCACGGTGCCGCCGCCGAGCGTGACCGCCAGCGAGGCGCGCTTGTCGAAGGCGTCGGTGGTCTGAATGGCGGCGGCGAAGTCCTCGTCGCCGTCCACGCGCAGCGAGCGCCCGACCCCCGCGATCCCGCGTACCACGGCATCCATGGGCAACGGGGCCCCGATCACCCCCGTCGAAGCGACCGCGACGGTGTCCTCGCCCACGCCCGCCACCATCGCCCCCGCGCCCTGCATCTTGGCGGCGTCGTCGAGCCCACGCCGGCCGGTAGCGGCGTTGGCGTTGCCGGAGTTGACCACGACGGCGCGCAGGCCGGCGAGGCGCGAGCGCTCCATGGTGAGCAACACCGGCGCGGCGAGCACGCCCGAGCGCGTGAAGCGCGCGGCGCTCGTGACGCCCGGCTCGTCGCACACCATCAGCCCCACATCGAGTCCCCCGCTCGTCTTGATCCCCGCGGCGACGCCGGCGGCCCGGAAGCCGGCAGGCAGGCCTCCCTCGCGCTCGGCGACGTGGCCAGGGCACTCCACCCAGCGCGAGGAGAAGAAGTCGCTCGCGCTCAAGAGATCCCCTCCCCTTCGGGGAGCCCGAACATCAGGTTGAGGTTCTGGACCGCCTGTGAGGCGGCGCCCTTCCACAGGTTGTCGATCACGCCGAAGACGATCACCCGGCCCGTGCGCTCGTCGCGATGGACCGAGATGCGGCAGAAGTTCGTCTCGCGCACGTCGCGCACGCCGGGGGGCCCCGAGGCGAGCTCGACGAATGGCTCGTCCTCGTAGGCGCCGCGGTACAGCGCCTCGAGCTCATCCCCGTCAACGTCCCGGGTCGGAGTCACGTAGCACGAGACGAGCTCTCCCTGATCGAGTGGAATGAGGTGCGGCGTGAAGGTCACCCGGAGCTCGGCCCCCAGCGCCGCCAGCTCCTGCTCGATCTCGGGGGTGTGGCGATGGCGTGGCACCCCGTAGGCGTTCATGTTCTCATCCACGGTCACGAAGTGGGTCTTGTCGGTCGGCGCACGGCCCGCTCCCGACACGCCCGACTTGGCGTCGATGACGACGTCGCCGATGAGGCCCGCCCGCGCGAGGGGAGCGAGCGCAAGCAGGGTCGCGGTCGGGTAGCACCCGGGGTTGGCGACGAGGTCGGCGCCCGCGAGATCATGGCGGTAGATCTCGGGCAGGCCGTAGACGGCGTCCCGGAGCAGCTCGGGCGCCAGGTGCTCGCGGTACCACTCGCCGTAGACGGCGGCGTCGCGCAGGCGGAAGTCGGCGCTCAGGTCGACGACGCGCACCTCCCGCTCGATCAGAGCCGAGACCACGGGCGCCGCCGCGCCGTGGGGATAGGCGACCACGGCAGCGTCGACGTCCCCGTGCCGGTCGAGGTCGAGCTCCTCGAGCACGAGCGGCACGCGGTGATGCGGATAGAGATCGTCAAGCCGGCGTCCGACGTCCGAGCGCGCGGTGACGGCCACGAGCTCGAAGCTCGGGTGCGCGTGGAGCAGCCGCGCCGCCAGGGCGCCGCCGAAGCCGGCGGCACCGATCACCGAGACGCTAGGCGGCACGGATGGTCCCCCCCAGCTCACCTTCGAGCGCCCGCGAGATCGCGTCCCGGCGCTCCGCTACCTCCTCGTCGGTCAACGTCCGGTCGGGCCCGCGGAACGCGAGCCTGAGCGCCAGCGACACGTTCCCGGCGCCCACGCGCTCGGGATCGCGATAGACGTCGAACACCTCGGCCGCCGCCAGCAACCGCCCGGCGGCCCGGCGGACGACGGCGAGCACCTCGGCGGCCGCTACCCCGTCGGGCACGATCACCGCGAGGTCCTCGCGCACCTCAGGGAAGCCGGCGACGTCCTCGTAGGCGGGGACGCCGGGGTCGGGGACCGCGTCGAGGTCGAGCTCGAACCCGGCGACGACATCGTTCAGGTCCCATGCGCTCGCCGCCAGCGGATGGATCTCCCCCAGCCACCCGATGCGCTGTCCGTCGACGAGCACGGCGGCGCTCCGGCCGGGATGTAGGAAGGGCTCGCTCGCCGCCTCGACGGTGAAGGGCACGCGCAGCGTCCCAAGGACCGCGGTAAGCGCCCCCTTGGCGGCGAAGAAGTCGGCTTCGCGTGGACTGGGATCACGCCATGTGGGGGGCCGAACGGCGCCGAGGAGGAGGGCGCCGAGGTGGTGTGGCTCGCGCGGCAGGGGCCTGGCGGCCGTGAACTCCGCGCCCACATACACAGCGCCCTGTTCGAACAGGCGCACCGTCCCGGCGCCACGAGCGCGGTTGTACTGGGTCGCGTCGAGCAGCGACCCGAGGAGCATCGTCCGCAGTTGGGACTGGTCCGCCGACATCGGGTTTTCTAATTCGACCGCCTTGCGGCGGTCGTCGTTTTGCGGGAGCCGAAGGCGGTCGGCGACTTCGGGGGCGACGAAGCTCCAGCCGACGGTCTCGTCCACCCCCTGGGCGGTGAGGGCGTCGGCGGCGCGCCGGCGCAGGCGCTGGCGGGGCGTCAGGCGCCCGGCGGCGCCGTGGCGCGACGGGAGCGTGGCCGGGAGCTTGTCGAGCCCGTCGAGCCGCGCGACCTCCTCGATCAGGTCGGCCTCGCGGGTGACGTCGGCGCGCCGGAAGTAGGGCACCGTGACCTCGAGTCCGTCGTCGGCGTCGGCGACGGCGAACTCGAGCGCACGCAATATCTCAGCCGAGCGCTCGCGCGGGACGGGAGCGCCGAGGAGGCCGGCAACCCGCGCATCGCGCAGACGGATGGTGACCGGCGGCGGCCCCGGCCCGCCGATGTCGATCGTCCCCGGCTCCACCGTCGCTCCCACGAGCTCGATCATCAATTGTGTGGCCACGGCCTGCGCGTCCATGGCCTGCTCGGGCTGGAGTCCCTTCTCGAACCGCGAGGAGGCCTCGCTGCGCAGGCCGAGCTCGAGCGAGGTGCGGTGGACGTTCGGCCCGTTCCAGTTCGCCGCCTCCATGAGCACCCGCGTCGTGTCGCTCGCGACCTCCGAGCGCGCGCCCCCCATCACGCCGGCGATCGACGTCGGGCCTTCGGCGTCGTCGATCACCACCATCTCCTCGTCGAGGATCCGGGTCTGGCCGTCGAGGGTCTCGACGGCCTCGCCGTCGCGCGCGCGGCGGACCACGAGCTCCGAGCCCGCCACCCGGTCGAGGTCGAACGCGTGCAGGGGCTGGCCCGTGAGCAGCATCACGTAGTTGGTGATGTCGACGACATTCGAGATCGGGCGCTGGCCGGCGGCCATCAGCCTCGCCTTGAGCCACGGCGGCGAGGGCCCGACGGTCACGTTCTCGAATACCCGGGCGGTGAAGCGCGGGCAGAGATCGGGGCACAGGACCTCGATGCTCGCGTCGGTTACGGGCCCTGGGACGCCCGGGTCCTCGGCCCACGGCGGGGGTTTCAGCGGCGCGCCCGTCGCCGCGTGAGCCTCGCGGGCGACCCCGTAGATGGCCAGGCAGTCGGGCCGGTTCGGGGTGATCTCGAGCACGAGGACGTCGGTCGCGAGCGGGAGCACGTCGGCGAGCGGAGCGCCGGGGCGCAGGTCGGAGTCGCCGTCCGCGAGCACCATGATCCCGTCGTGCTCGATCCCGATCGCGAGCTCGTCCTCGGCGAGGATCATCCCCTGGGACTCGAGCCCGCGCAGCTTGGCCGCTCTCAGCTTCGTCCCGTCGGGCATGACCGCCCCGGGCCGCGCGACGGCGACCGTCTGGCCGGCGGCGACATTGGGCGCCCCGCATACGATCTGCGCCGGCTCGCCCTCGCCGACGTCGACCACGCAGACGCTGAGGCGGTCCGCGTTAGGGTGCGGACTCGCCTCGAGCACCCGTCCCACAACGAACCTCTCAGCCTCCCCCACCCCATGCCCCTCGACGCGCTCGACCTCGGTCCCGGTCATGGCCAGGCGCTCGGCGAGCGCGCGCGCGTCTTCCGGCGGAGCGCAGTAGTCGTGAAGCCATTCGAGAGGTACGCGCATCAGCCGAACTGCTCCAGGAAGCGGATGTCGTTGTCGTAGAGGAGCCTGAGGTCGGGCACGCCGTGCCGGAGCATGGCGATCCGCTCGATCCCCATCCCGAAGGCGAACCCCGAGATCTTCTCGGGGTCGTAGCCGTGGTCGCGCACGTAGCCGAACACGTTCGGGTCGACCATCCCGGCGCCGAGGATCTCGATCCACGCCGTGCCCTTGCAGATGGGGCAGCGCTGACCGTCCGCGGTGATGCCGTCGATGCAGTTGAAGCACGAGACATCGACCTCGACACTCGGCTCGGTGAAGGGGAAGAAGTGCGGTCGCAGGCGCACCTTGCGCTCCTCGCCGAAGATCGCTTTCGCGAACGTCAGCAGCGTCCCCTGGAGGTCTCCCAGCGTCACGTCGGTGTCGACCGCGAGGCCCTCGATCTGGTGGAACTCGGGCGTGTGGGTGATATCGGAGTCGCGGCGGTAGACCCGGCCGGGGACGATGATGTAGATGGGCGGGGGCTGGAGCTCCATGGCCCGGATCTGGACCGGCGAGGTGTGGGTGCGCATGACGACGTCGTCACGCACGTAGAAGGTGTCGGTGCGACCGCGCGCGGGGTGCGTGACGTCGTGGTTGAGAGCGTCGAAGTTGTAGTAGACGAGCTCGACCTCGGGTCCCTCGGCGATATTGAAGCCGAGGCCGATGAACACGTCCTCGATCTCGCGCCGCGTGGCGGTGAGGAGGTGGAGGCGTCCGACGGCGGGGAGGGGGTCACCGGGGAGGGTGACGTCGACGCGGTCCTGGACGAGCCGCTGCTCGAGCTCGCTCGTGGCGAGCTCTCCGGCGTGCTGTTCGATCAGCTGGGTGAGCGCCTGGCGGGCCTGGTTGGCGGCCTTGCCCGTGGGTCCGCGCTGCTCGGGCGGGAGGTCGGCGACGCCGCGAAGGATGTTGGGGAGCTCGGCCTTGCGCCCGAGGTAGCGGATCCTCGCCTCCTCGAGCGCGGTCGTGCCCGTCGCGGCGGTGATCGCCGCCTCCGCCTCGTCCTTGATCTGCTGGATGCGCTCGATCATGCGGGCGGCATCCTAGTCAGCTCGTAGAGCGCCACCGTGGCGGCCATGGCCGCGTTCAGCGAGTTCGTGGCGATGGAGATGTGCGCGACGACGTCGGCCTGGGCGATGAGGGCGTCGGGGAGGCCCTCGCGCTCGGCGCCGATCAGGAGGGTGGCATCGGGGGGTGGACGACGTTGACTACCTATACGGTCGTCAACGTCGACCACGTCGGCGAGCGCGACGCCCGAGCCCGCCACCAGCGCGATGGTTTGGCCCGGGAGGTCGGCCAAATCCGCTCCACCCGCGCGGGCCACCGGAACCGCGAAGATCGCCCCCATGGAGGCGCGCACCGCCTTCGGGCTATACGGATCGGCGGTGCCCGGGCCCACCGCCACGCTCGACGCGCCGAACGCCTCAGCGGAGCGGAGGACGGCGCCGACGTTGCCGGGGTCGCTGACCCCGTGGAGGTAGACGCACAGCGGGCCCAGCGGCGCCGGCGCCCAGCGCTCCTGGTAGACGGCGAGGGTCCGCGTGCCGGAGGCGAGGCCCGAGACGGAGGCCAGCGCTGAGGGCTCGATCTCGACGCCCGGGAGCCCGCTCCCAGCCGCGCAGAAGCGCTCGAGCGCGGGCCAACCCGCGGCGTCGGCGGCGGCGAGGAGATCCTCGCCTTCGGCCACGAAGCGGGCCGAGCGCTCGCGCTCGCGGCGGCGCTGACGGAGCTTTCGGATCTCCTTGAGGCGCTGGTTGTGGTGGCTTGTGATCGTCATGCGCTGGCCTTGAGATGGGGTCGTGAAAACAAAAAGGGCGCCCTCCTGCTGGAGCGGCGCCCGGGCGATGCTGGTGGTCGGTCTGGTCGCTCAGCCGGCCGCCAGCGCCTCGCGGGCGCGGTCGGCAAAGCGTCGGAACGTGTCGGCGTCGCGGACGGCGATGTCCGCGAGGATCTTGCGGTCGAGCTCGACGCCCGCGAGCTGTAGACCGTGCATGAACTGCGAGTAGGACAGGCCGTTAATCCGCGCGGCGGCATTGATGCGCGTGATCCACAGGCGGCGGAAGTCGCGCTTGCGGTTCCGACGATCGCGGTAGCGGTACTGGTCGGCCTTGAGCAAGGCCTCCTTGGCCGCGCGGTAATGCCGGCTGGCATCCCCCCGGAAGCCCTTCGTCATCTCCAGGGTGGCGCGGCGCTTCTTGCGCGCGTGCACGGAGCGCTTGACGCGGGTCATTTCGACTTCGCCCCCAGCAGCTTCTTGACCCGCGGGGCGTCGTGCTTGGAGATCACCGCGGGCTCCGCGAGCCGGCGCTTGCGCTTGGGCGACTTCTTCTCGAGGATGTGGCTCGAGAACGCGCTGCGCCCCAGCACCTTGCCGTTGGCGGTGAGCTTGAAGCGCTTCTTGGCGCCAGAATGGGTTTTCATCTTCGGCATCGGGACGATTAGTAAAGCAGAGCGAGCGCGGGCGCTCGGTTCACGCTCCGGGGCTGCGCTTGTGAATCCCCCCGCTCGACGCGATCATGTCCCCCATGCCCGGACGTGACTCGGAGCAGGCCGACGACGCCCTGCCGCCATCGCTGCGGAGCCTGATGGCCGCGGTGGAGGACCGTCCCGGCGACGTGGGACTGCGCACGCTGCTGGCGGGGATGCTCCTCGAGCACGGGCGCCCCTCCCAGGCGATCGCGCAGTGCTCGGCGGTGCTCGAGCGCGACCCGCGCAATGCCGAGGCGCTGGCGACACTGGCCAGGGCGACGGCGATGCTGACGGAAACCGCGGCTCCCCAGTCCGCCGGCGCCCCGGAGCCGGCGCCGGCGGCCCCCAAATTCGACTGGGACGCCGCCGAATCCGAGCTCGAGGGGATCGTCGAGCCGGCCTTCGTCGGCGAGCCGAGCGAGGTGACCGACGACGGCGTCGAGCACTTCGAGATCCGCCTCGCGGACGTCGGCGGGATGGACGACGTCAAGCGCCGCCTGGAGACGGCGTTCCTGACCCCGATGCGCAACCCCGAGCTGCGGCAGATGTACGGTCGCAGCCTGCCCGGGGGGATGCTCCTGTACGGGCCGCCCGGCTGCGGCAAGACCTTTCTGGCGCGCGCGATCGCGGGCGAGCTCGGCGCCGGCTTTCACGCCATCGAGCTCGCCGACGTGCTCGACATGTGGATGGGCTCGAGCGAACGCAACCTGCACGAGGCCTTCGAGAAGGCCCGACGCAACACCCCCTGCGTGCTCTTCCTCGACGAGATCGACGCGCTCGGCCAGAAGCGCTCCCAGCTCCGCGGCAACGCGGCGATGCGCGGCGCCGTCAATCAGCTCCTCACCGAGATGGACTCGGTCAAGAGCGACAACGACGGCGTGTTCGTGCTCGGCGCCACCAACCACCCCTGGGACGTCGATACCGCGCTGATCCGCCCCGGGCGCTTCGACCGGATGCTCCTCGTCGTCCCGCCCGACCGTGCCGCCCGCGAGGCCATCCTCCGCCACCACCTGCGCCACCGTCCCCTCGAAGGGATCGACGTCGGCAAGCTCGCGCGGCGGACCGAGCACTTCTCGGGTGCCGACCTCGCCCACCTGTGCGACAGCGCCGCCGAGCTCGCGCTCGAGGACTCGGTGCGCTCGGGCCAGGCGCGGCCGATCGGCATGCGCGACTTCGAGCGCGCCCAGCGCGACGTGCATCCCTCGACGGGCGCATGGCTCGAAGACGCGCGGAACGTCGTCCTGTTCGCGAATCCGGGCGGGCGGTTCGACGACCTGCTCGAGTACCTCAAGAAGCGGAAGCTGGCGTGAACCCGGCCCAGCAGGCGCTCGCGAGGGCTCGGAGCCTGGTCGCGATCTCGAGGTGGCACGACGCCATGGGGATCCTCGGCCCCGCGCTCGCCGAGAGCGACACCGCCGCAGAGGCGCATTGCCTCCAGGCCCAGTGCCTGCTCGCGCTGGGGAAGCCACGCGAGGGCGCCGCCGCCGCCAAGCAGGCACTCGCCGTCGAACCGGCCCGCGAGTGGGCGCACCGGCTGCTGGCCATCGCCGAGCTGCGCACGGGGCGCCGGCGCGCCGCCCTGGCCGCGGCGCACGAGGGTGCCCGGCTCGAGCCTTCCTCGGCGCACACCTTGCACACGCTGGTCGTGTGCCAACTCGCGCTGCGTCAACGGGCGGCAGCCGAGGCGAGCGCGCGGGCGGGGCTGGAGGCCAACCCCCAGTCGGCGATGGCGGAGCTCACCGCCGGCATCGTCGCCGAGGCGCGCCGCGACTGGGACGCAGCCGAGCGCCACTACCGCGAGGGCCTGCGGCTCGAACCGCAGCACGCAGATCTCGCGCTGCGACTGGGGAAGCTCCTGCACCGCCGGGGCCGTCGCGACGAGGCAGCAGACGCCTACCTGGCCGCCGCCCGGAGCAACCCGACCGACGCCCGGGCGCGGCACGGACTCAGCCGGCTCGGCCTCCCGGTGGTTGGAGGCGGCGTCGCACTCGTGATCAAGCTCGTGATCCTCAACGGCGCCCTGCGGGTCATCGGGGGTTCGCCGACGCCGCTCCGGGTGGCGCTGGTACTCGGGATCATCCTCACGGTCGCCGGAGCGATCGACTGGACATTTCGCGTTCGCGGTACCCGTGGCCTGCCCGACCACATCAGGGCCGGTCTTCGCTCAGACCACCGGAACTCGGCCCTCAGGTGCGTGCGCCTGGCGGCACTGGCCGCCGTCCCCTTGGGGGTCTGGTCGGCCCTGATCTCGAGCTCAGCCGGCGGCGGGGCGGCCCGTGCCGCGGCCTTCTTCGCCGTCGCGATCACCGGGCTCACGGCAGCGCGCTACTTCTGGGTCGGCCCGCGCCTCGGACCCGAGGCCATCCGCCGCGGTGCCGGCCAGCTCTTCGCTCGCCTGCGCCGGGCCTAGTTCTTCTCGGCGGCGGCCTTGGCGGCAGCCGCCGGGGCCTTCTCGGCGGGCGCCGGCTTCGGGGCGGCGGCGGCCTTCTCGGCTGCTGCTGGTGCCTTCGCGGCGGCGGGCGGCTTCTGGGCCGCGGGTGCCTTCGCGGCGGCGGGCGGCTTTTCGGCTGCTGGTGCCTTCACGGCGGCGGGGGGCGGCTCGGCCGGCGGGGACTCCTCCGCGGGTGCGGACTTCGCAGCGGGCGGGGCCTGCTCGGCGGGCGGGGTCTCCTCCGCGGGTGCGGACTTCGTGGCGGGCGGGGCCTGCTCGGTGGGCGGGGTCTGCTCCGCGGGTGCGGCCTCCGCGGCCGGCGGGGCCTGCTCGGCGTCTGAGGTCTCCGCGGGCGTTACCTCGCCATCCGGCGCCTGGCTGGGCTCGAGCGCCTCGGCCGCCTCAGGCGCGGCGCCGTTGTCGCCCTCGGCGGCGGGCTTGCTGCCCCTCTCCTCGGCGAGCACAGCTTTCGAGGGCGCCAGCAACATGGTCATGTTGCGTCCGTCCTGAAGCGGGTTCTGCTCGATCACGGCGATGTCCGCCAGCTCGCCGGCGAGCCGGTCGAGCAGCGCGGTGCCGCGCTCGGGGTGGGTGACCTCGCGCCCGCGGAACATGATCGTGATCTTGACCTTGTCGTGGCCCCGGAGGAACCGGGTCACGTGGCCCTTCTTGGTGTCGTAATCGTTCTGGGCGATCTTGGGCCGGAACTTGATCTCGCGGATCGTGATCTGCTGCTGGTGCTTACGCGCGGCCTTCTGCTTCTGTGCCTGCTCGTACTTGTACTTCGAGTAGTCAAGTACCCGGCACACGGGCGGACGGGCCTCGGGCGCCACCTCGACGAGGTCGAGATCGCGCTCCTGCGCGTAGCTGAGGGCGTCCGGAGTCTTCACGACGCCGATCTGCTTGCCGTCCTCGCCGACGAGCCTGACCTCGGGCACGCGGATGCGATCGTTGATCCGGGTCGTATCCCGGTCCGGGGGACGCCGGTCGAACCTACGAGGAACCGGCACTATCTGCGGTGGCGACGCTGCGTCAAGCGACGACGGGCCGTATGTGGTGAGGCACTTGGATCAACGCCACCGAGTATAGCGGCGGGCGATCACGCTGAGCGATTTGTTGTCTCAGAGCGAATCCGCTCGATGAACGCCTCGATCGTCACCGATCCCGAATCGCCCCGTCCGTGCTCACGAAGCGCGACCTCGCCGGTCTCGGCCTCGCGGTCGCCGACCACCAGCATGTAGGGGATCTTGCGCAGCTCGGCGTCGCGAATCTTGCGGCCCACCGACTCGATCCGGTCGTCGAGCTCGGCCCGCACTCCGGCCTCCCGCAGCCGGCGGAGGACCTCGGCGGCGAACCCGTTGTGGCGATCGGAGATCGGCAGCACGATCGCCTGCACGGGTGCAAGCCAAACCGGGAACTCGCCCTCGAGATGCTCGATGAGGATGCCGATGAAGCGCTCGTAGGTCCCCATCAGCGCCCGGTGGATCATCACCGGCGTGTGCTCGGCGTTGTCGGCTCCGGTGTAGGTGAGCTCGAAGCGCGCCGGCATGTTGTAGTCGAGCTGAATCGTGCCCATCTGCCAAGAGCGACCGAGCGAATCGGTCATGTGGATATCGATCTTCGGACCGTAGAACGCGCCGTCACCCTCGTTGACGGCGTAGGTGTGGCCCAGACCGTCGAGGGCCTGCCGAAGCGCCCCCTCGGACCGGTCCCACAGCGCATCGTCGCCGATCCGCACCTCCGGCCGGGTCGATAGTTCGAGTCGCACCTCGAGACCGAAGATCTCGTAGGTGGCGAAGGCGAACTCGAGGCAGGCGGCAACCTCTTCCTGGATCTGATCCTCCGTGCAGAAGACGTGGGCGTCGTCCTGGGCGAAGTGACGCACGCGGAGGAGGCCGTGGAGGGTGCCGCTCGGCTCGTTACGGTGCAGCAGCCCGGGCTCGGAGTAGCGGACCGGCAGGTCGCGGTAGGAGTGGCGGGTCATCGAGAAGAGCTGGCAATGGCCGGGGCAGTTCATCGGCTTAATCGCCATCGACCGGCCCTCTGACTCGGTCAGGAACATGTGCTCCCGGTACTTGTCCCAGTGCCCGGAGGTCTTCCACAGCGAGCTGTCGTAGAGCTGGGGGGTCTTGACCTCGGTATAGCCACGGGGCTCCCCCATCTCGCGGCTCAGCTTGACGAGCTCGTTGAATACGCGCGTGCCGTTCGGGAGCCAGAAGGCCATGCCGGGCGCGACCTCCGAGAAGTTGAAGAGGCCGAGCTGGGGCCCGAGCCGACGGTGGTCGTTGGCGCGCGCCCGCTCGAGCCGCTCGAGAAACTCCTCGAGGTCTCGCGCCGAGAAGAAAGCGGTGCCGTAGACGCGCGTGAGCATCGGATTGCGCGAGTCGCCGCGCCAGTACGCCCCTGCCACCGACTGGAGCTTGAAGGACTTGATCCGCTTCGTGCTCGGGGCGTGTGGCCCCCGGCAGAGGTCGGTGAAGGGCCCGTTCGTGTAAAGGGAGACGGCGTCGATGTTCTGGTCTCGGACGAGATCCTCGATCAGCTCGACCTTGTAGTCCTGGCCCTCGGCGCGGAAGCGGTCGAGGGCCTCGGCCACGGTCACGTCCTGGCGTTCGAACGTCTCGTCGGCGTCGATGTGCCGGCGCATCCGGGCCTCGATGCGCTCGAAGTCGGCATCGGAGAGCGAGACGCCGTCGGGGAAGTCGAAGTCGTAGTAGAAGCCATCCTCGATCGGCGGCCCGATCGAGATCTTCACTCCCGGGTAGAGCTCCATCACGGCCGCCGCGAGCACGTGCGCGGCATCGTGGCGAATCAGGGCCAGCGCGTCAGGCCCGCTCTTCGCGGTGATCACCTCGAGCCGGCCGCCCTCGGGCGGAAGCGGACGCGCGAGGTCCCGGACCTCACCGTCCACCGCGACGGCCAGCGCCGCGCGCGCCAGACCGGGCCCGATGGCCGCCGCGGCATCGGCGCCCGTGGCACCGTCAGGGAGGGCAAGAATCGTGCCGTCGGGGAGCTCGTAGTCCATGGCGCGATGGATCCTAGTGCGCCGTTCCGAAAGACCTTTGACGGTCTGCCGAGTGCCTGCGAGAGGCGCTGGTACATTTGACGCTCCCGGACGATTAGCTCAGCTGGGAGAGCGCTGCCTCGACAAGGCAGAGGTCGCTGGTTCGAGCCCAGCATCGTCCACTCCGGTAGCTACAGGGGATTCGTCGCTCGGTTCCCGGGCGCGCCGCCGCGCGCGTGGCACGAAACACCGGAGGAACCTCCGCGATCCGTTCGTCGTCGCATGCTGGAGACACGAGCAGCGCCCCAGAGACGTCGTAGCCGGGGGTCGTGCTGCGAAACCCTTGTATGTCAAGGCTTTCGCAGCCCGGGGGGTGGCGAATCACCGTGAATATCCCCCGCGCAGCGTCCAGCGCGGCGCCCGCCTTGCGCACTCGCCAGAAAAGTGATATCAAATAGATAACACTTTTTCTTATGCGGCATCGCTCCCGAGGAGGGACCATGAACCAGGCCGTCCAGCCATATCACCAGCCCGAGGCGACTCCCGTCGGGCACTCTGGGACTCGCGTCGACATCCATGAGCGACCCGCCTGGGCGATCAGCGGCTGGGCCGGCGTGTTCGTCGTCGCCGTCTGCATCGTCGCCGCCATTCTCCTCGCCAACAGCGCGGTCATCGTCGCGCCGATCGTGGTCGCTGTGGTCATCTTGACCTCGCTGGTCGTCGTGCAACCCGGCGATACCAAGGTCGTGCGCTTCTTCGGCAGCTACGTCGGCACCGTGCGTCACACCGGCCTGTGGTGGATCCTGCCGCTGGCGGACAGGCGGAACCTGAGCATTCGGGTGAGGAACTTCGAGACCAACCATCTCAAGGTCAACGACGCGGACGGCAACCCGGTGGAGATCGCCTGCATCGTGGTCTGGCAGGTGGCCGATACCCCGCAGGCGGTCTACGCCGTGGACGATTACGTCAACTTCGTTCGCGTTCAGGCCGAGTCGGCGTTGCGCCACGTCGCGACCACCCATCCCTACGACGACCCGGGGGGCGAGGGCACGTCGTTACGCGGCTCGACCGACGTCGTCGCCGGCGAGCTCGCCCAGGAGGTGGCCGAGCGGGTGGCCATCGCCGGTGTGGAGATCGTCGAGGTGCGCATCAGCCATCTGGCCTATGCCTCGGAGATCGCCCAAGCCATGCTGCGTCGCCAGCAGGCGAGCGCCGTGGTCGCGGCGCGCTCTCGTATCGTCGAGGGCTCGGTGGGGATGGTCGAGATGGCCCTCGCCCGGCTCAATGAGCGCGGTATCGTCGAGCTCGACGAGGAGCGCAAAGCGGCGATGGTGAGCAACCTCCTAGTCGTGCTCTGCGGCGACCAGCCGGCGTCCCCGGTCGTCAACACCGGGTCGCTCTATACGTGAGCCACGAGCGCAAACAGGTGCTGCTGCGCATCGACCCGATGGTCTACGACGCCCTGGCGAGATGGGCGGCTGACGAGTTCCGCAGCGTCAACGCCCAAGTCGAGATGCTGCTGCGGCAGGCCCTGGGCGACGCGGGCCGGATGCCGCAAGCAGCGGGCCCCCTGCCTCGGCGCGGGCGGCCCCCGACACGGAGCGGCTGACCCCGCGCGCCGCGGTTAGTGATCCTGGCCAGGCCGCGTGCCAGTGCGGCGCTGCGAGACGCCGCGGTCCCGCGCGCCCGTTACCGCGCTCGCGTGGAGCGCCACACGACGTTACCGCTCTTCTCGGCCGTGACGCCGCTTGCTCCAGCCACGATCGCTCCCCCACCGTGCTTGGCCCGAAGCAGAGCATCGTCGGCCGCGCCGAGCATGTGGTCGGCCGTCCATCCGGGCCGCCACTGGGCGATGCCGATCGACGTGTCGAGCCGCCCATCGGTCCCACTTGGCTTCGCGGCGAAGATGCTTAATCGCAGTCGCTCGCCCAGTGCGAGCGCCGCTGCTTCATCGGTATCGGGAAGGATCGCGAGGAAGCCGTCGCCGCCATAGCGGCCGATCGAGTCGCCGGCGCGTACGCCCCGCCCAAGGGCGGCGCCGACTTGGGCGAGCACCCGGTTGCCGTACAGGTGACCGTGGCAATCGTTGACCCGCTTGAAGTTGTCGAGATCGATGAAGCAGCACGACAGCGGACGCCCGTGTCGTTCGGAGCGAGCGACCTCGCGGTCGAGCTCGGCGCGGATCGCCGCGTAGCTCAGGCAGCCGGCCAATCCGTCGCGACGAGCGGTCTCGAGCAGCGCGTCGAGCGTCCCCGTCTCGTGCAGGCACAGCGACGCGAGTCGCGCGTAGCTCTCGATCTGCCACAGGGTCAGCGCCAGGTCGGACGGGCGGGAGGAGAACCCGAGGCACAGCGCGCCGCGCGGACCGCCCGGCGGGCGGATCCCCGCCCCGGCCGCATATGCGATCCGCGCTCCCGATGCGGGGTAGCCCAGGCTGGCGTCGAACGCGGAGTTGATCCGCTCAACGGTGGGCCGGCCCGCGTCGAGCACGCGTCCTACGAAACCCCAACGGGAACGCCGCACGGCAGGCCCACCCCGCGAGGTGCCCCACGCTGAAAGCACGCTAACGAGACGGTCAGCCTCGTTCCAGACGACAAGCAACCCCGTCTCCGCCTTGGCGCTGACCGTCAGGCGACGGGTGAGGAGGGTGAACTCCCCCGCCGCGAGGCGATCGGCCTCCGAGGCGGACCGTTCCCGATCCGCGTGACCGGCACTTGCAAGCGGTGCCACTGACAACTGCGCATTCCCCCGATCCGAGACAGTAAGACGCTGTCGTACGGCCAGCCGTTCCGTCGATTACATGGTAACCCGGGAGCCGGTTTTCTCCGTCAACCAAGCCTCCCGAATCGCGGCTGGTCGAGAACAATACACCCTGCCGCACCATCTCGATCGGTTATTCATGGATGTGGCGATCCGAGCCCTCGGCGACAATAGGGTTTCCCGTCCACGGTACCCGTTGACTCATCAACTATGATCGACAGGATATGGCGACCAAGACCCTTACCGGATTGCAGGGATCTTCGCTCGAGGCATGGAGGAGCTACCTCCAGAGCCAGCGCTCGATCCTGCGCGAGCTGGACGCCGACCTGGTCGCCGCGCACGGCTTGACCGCGCGCGACTACGAAGTCCTCCTGTACCTGGCACAGGCTCCCGACTGCAAGCTTCCCATGTCGGCGCTCGCCGAGAGCACCATGCTCACGCGCTCCGGCGTCACGCGCCTCATCGACGGGCTCGTGACCAGCGGTCTGATCGAGCGCGCCTCCTGCCCGAGCGACGCACGCGTCTCCTATGCCCGCCTGACCGACGCCGGCCTCACCAAGCTCCGCAACGCCGGCCGGACGCACATCGCCGGTATCCGGCGCCTCTTCCTCGAGCATTTCCGCCCCGAGGAGATCGAGCAGCTGGCAGAGCTCCTCGGTCGCCTCCCCGGAGCGCCCAGCGCCGGGACCTGCTCGGTCGATTAGCCACTCCTGGCTTGGCCCCGTCCACGGGTATGAAGATCCTGGCGATCTCGGGCAGCCCTCTCGGGCAAGCCGGCGGTCGTCGCCGAGCACTCTTTACCGCTGCGGGCGGCGGCGTAATCTGAAATGGCGATGGCAATCCACCCCGACACCAACGTGGGAGCCGTCCGGCTTACGGTCGGCGACCTTGCGCGCTCGCGGGATTTCTACGAGCGCGCGATCGGCTTGCGGGCGACCGAGCGCGACGACGGTAGCCTGGCGCTCGGCGTCGACGGCGAGGCGCCCCTGATCGAGCTGACCGCCGACGCCGCGGCGCCTCCGCGCCCGCGGGGCACCACCGGCCTCTTCCACCTGGCCGTGCTCCTGCCCTCGCGCGGCGATCTCGCCGTCGCGCTGCGCCGCCTAGCCGAGGCGCGGGTGGCGCTCGACGGCGCGTCGGACCACCTTGTATCGGAGGCGCTCTACCTTCACGACCCGGACGGCAACGGGATCGAGATCTACCGCGACCGCCCGCGCGGTGACTGGCCCCACGTCAACGGCAGCCTGGAGATGGCGACCCTACCCCTGGACATCGACGGCATCCTCTCCGAGCTCCCCTCGGCGCGCGCCAACGACGCCTTCGTGCCCACGGGGACGCGCATGGGTCATGTCCATCTGCAGGTCTCAGACCTCGACGAGGCCGAGGCCTTCTACTCCGGCGTGCTCGGCTTCGACGTCACCGTCAAGGGCTACGCGGGTGCGCTGTTCGTCTCCGCCGGCGGCTACCACCACCACGTGGGCCTCAACACCTGGAACAGCCTGGGCGCCGGACCCCCGCCCCCAGGAGCGATCGGCCTGCGCTCGTTCGAGGTCGTGCTCCCGGACGCCGAGGAGCTCGACCGGGTGCTCGCGCGCGCGAGCGAGGCGGGGCTCGACCCCGAGCCCTCGGACGGCGCCAGCGTCGTGCGCGACCCGTCGGGTAACGTCGTGCGACTGGTGGCGGGGTAGCCGCGGGGGCGCGAAGCGCCGCCGGCGGCGAACTCGCAAGGGTCCGAGGTCCCCCCGCTAGGCTTCGGAGCCCGGCGACGTGGCGGAGTGGCTACGCAGCGGCCTGCAAAGCCGTCTACACCGGTTCGATTCCGGTCGTCGCCTCTATTTTGCCTGCAAATCTGTGGTTGTCGTTCTCACAGCTCCAGTTTCACAGGAGAGGCTTCACAGTGGCTCCCCAAAACGATGCCCACAAATACAAGGAGTGCTGCGGGCGCGGAGAGCTGCGACCGTGCGGCCGGGCGCCCCGGCTTCAGCGTCACGACCGGCTACGTCGACGACCCGCTGCCCCAGCTCGCCGAGCTGCGCGCGCAAGGCGTTCGCACGGACGCTGAATACGAGAGCGCCAAAGCCAACGCGCTCCGCCAGATATGACTGAGATGGAGTCGTTCTGTCCGCGTTGCGCCTACCCGGTCACCGAGGACTTGCCGTGTCGTAATTGCTGGGAGGGGTCGGCGTCTGCTGATGTCGTGCGTGACCTCATTGCATCGGTCGAGCTTGTCAGCGCGGGGAGGTTCACGCGGCCAGGTCGGTCTGACCCTCCGATGAGCAGCATCCTGGCCACGATCGACGATCCGGCGGCGGCGCCTGCGCTGCGCGAGGCACTCGGCCACGAGCTCGCCGGGGTGCGCGGGGCGGCAGCACGAAGCTTGGGGTTCAGCGGTGATGCTCGCGACGTGCCGAGCTTGGCAGCGCTGCTGAGGGACGACGATCTCGGCGTGCGCAGCCGCGCACGGGGAGCGCTGGCCGAGCTCGGTGGCCAGGCAGCGGCTGATGCGTTGTTCGGCTCGGTTGCCGGCCTTGACAGCGGTGAGCGTTCGGAGGTCCAGGCGGCGCTGGCGTGGTTGGGAGATACCCGCGACCTGGACGCAACCCGGGTCGCGGCGCGTGCCTGGCTTGCCGAGCGGCCTGCGCCCGTGCAGCGGTTGGCCCATGGCGGCTGGGGCGCTGTTTACGGAGTTCTGCGTCTCGGGGATGACGGTGACGCCGAGGCGCTGGTCGAGGCGTTGCTCACGCGGGCGCGCTCGGCCAAGGCGCCGCGCGCGGATTGGCGGGGGCTGCCGCCTGACCTTTACAACGCCCGGAGCGTCGCCTATCAGCTCAATCTCAAGCTGACGGAGACCGGCTTCTCCGAGCTGGCCGAACGCTGTGACCGGACATTGAACCTGCTTTCTGCGCAGGCTCTCGGCGACCAGGCTCGCGCGCCGGTGCTGCCGGTCGAGTGCGAGCCGCTTCTCGGGCGGTCCGTCCCGCGCCTGGCGATGTCGGCCCTGAGCGAAAACCCGGTCATCCAGGACAGCCGCGCCGCAAAGTTCGGCGGCCAGCCCGACTGGCGGCAAGATCCTCTGTGGCCGCTGTCGCCCAGCGGTCACCCGATGGTCTTCCTCGGGCAGCTACCACTGCTCGGTCGCGACGGCAGTCTGGCCTACATCTTCTTCGGCAACGAGGTAGACGAAACCTGGGAACCCTTGCGGTTGGGGAACGCCGTCGTCGTGCAACCGGGCAGCGCCCAGCCCCAGGTGCCCACGGCCCGACTCGCCGCCGGGCCGCAGTTGTTTGAAGCCGTCGAGGAGCCTCACCGCTATCAGCAGGTCGGAAAGATGCGCCGCTACCAGCGCTACATCGTCCTCGAGCCTGGCGCGGACCCGCGCGAATGGACGTGGCCCGAGCTGCCGCCCAACACCTATCCCGCCTACGGTCACCGCGACTGGAACAAGATCGGCGGAACCCCGGCCTACCTGCAGGGACCCGACACGCCGCGCGGGCCCGGATGGCAGTTCGCCTTTCAGTTCAACGCGGCGTGGGCCGGCCACGAATTCGGCGACGTCGCCGAGTGCTACGGATTCATCAACGACGACGGCCGTGGGGCATTCCTATGGCAGTGCCACTAGGCCTGAGTCCAGTCCCCCCGCTCAGCGCCCCGTGGCGGCCGCCGCCGTGGGCGCATCCACCAGGAACGGCGGGTCGGTCGCCGAGCGCTGGGTCTGGGCGTTGATGAGGGCGCCTGGGGGTGCGGGGACGGGACCGGAGAGGAGCGGGTCGGCGGTCTCCTCCATCCAGCGCGACAACCGGGCGCGGAGGTCGGCGAGGATCCCCGCGTATTCAGGGTTGTCGATCAGGTTCCGGCCCTCGCCGGGATTGAAGAAGAGGTCGTGCAGAGCCTCGCGGCTGACCGGGCGCTTGTCCCATCCGCGGGCCAGGTAGGCATCCTTGCTGGGGCCGTCGTCGCAGTTGGGGAGCACCGGGTAGGGGTAATCGTCGAACCTGCGGATGTACTTGTAGCGGTCGGTTCGGATCGCGCGCTGGGGCTCGTAGGCGGCGTGATAGGTGAGCTCGGAGAAGATCTCCGAGCGCAGCCCGGGCTCCTCGGTGCCGGCAGCGAGGGAGACAAGTGAGCGGCCGGCAACCCACGGCGGGGGGTCGATCTCGGCCAGCTCGCAGATGGTGGGGAAAAGGTCGAGCTGGGAGACGAGCTGATCGCGGGCGCGGCCGCCGGTGAACCCCGGCCCGCGGAGGATCAGCATCACGCCGATCCCGCGATCGAGCAGGCTGGCCTTGGCGGTGGGAAAGGCAAGTCCGTGATCGGTTGTGCAGATGACCAGGGTGTTCTCGTCCAGCCCGCTCTCATCCAGTGCGTTGAGGACGGCTCCGACGCCGTGGTCGAGGGACCGGGCGCTGGCCTTGTAGGCGGCGACGTCCTCTCGGATCTCGGGGGTGTCGGGCAGGAAGGGCGGCGGGAGCGAATACACCCGATCGCGCACCGAGCTCGGGGCGAAGAAGCTTCGGTGCGTCTCGAAGAACCCGACCGACATGAAGAACGGCTCGGGGATCCCGCCGTTCAAGGCCTCGATCGCCGCGGGGGCGACGGAGCTGACGCGAGTGTTCTCGATCTTGTGGACCACGTCGTAGCCGAGCACGCCGGGGTCGGCGGAGATGTGCTGCTCGCCGATGAGCTCTGAGTGGTAGCCGGCGGCCATCAGGACCCGCACGAGCTGATGGTCGTAGTCGTAGAGGGAGAAGCCACGGTGGGCCAGCCCCATCATCCCGTTGTTGTGGCAGTACTCGCCGGTCAAGAGCGCCGCGCGGCTGCCCGAGCAGGAGGGCGCCGCGCAGAAGGCGTGGCGGAACATCACCCCCTGGTCGGCGAGCCACTGGATGTTCGGGGTCGGAATCGCGTGGCCGTAGGGCTGGACATACCCGCCGGTGTCGTGCGAGTGAAGGTAGAGGACGTTGCAGGGCACGGGTGCAGAGAGTAGGCGACCTCAGTCGCCGGACGCGCCCCGTCCACCCCGCGCCGCCAGATCACGGTGGTAGGCGGCCACCCAGTCCTCGCTCAGCCCGTCGGCCTGCCGATGCATGGGCTCGGGAGGGCGC
>Ga0302326_10010014_pt1 | contig 20575 bp, 18 predicted proteins | sample Palsa_T0_3_FD_202264 | JGI IMG/M metagenome (GOLD analysis project Ga0302326, IMG submission 202264) | Peat permafrost microbial communities from Stordalen Mire near Abisko, Sweden - Palsa_T0_3 | ecosystem: Environmental > Terrestrial > Soil > Palsa > Peat permafrost | place: Sweden: Abisko...
GGCCCCCGGCCGGGGGGGGTGGGGGGGGCCACCCCGGGGGGGGCCCCCCCCCCCCCGTTATGGTCGCCCCCGACGAGCGATCGCTCCGCCGCCCCGACCCCGACCCCGACCCCGACCCCGACCCCGACCCCGACCCGCCGCACTCACCTCGGCATCGGTGCCATTGCCGCGATCCTCGACTCGATCGTCGCGACCGCCACTGCCGTCGCGTACGACGCCGTCAGCGTGAACTTGCCGTCGCTCCGCTCGACGTATCCCTGATCGACGAAGCTCGAGAACGCGTTCTCGATGAGCGCGCGCGTCACCGCCTCGCGCCGCCGGATCTCGCCGGCGAGGAACATGCGCTCGCCGGTCGTGATCGCGCGCTTGATCACGTCCTTGGCGGGGAGCGCGCCGCGCAAGAGGGCCGTGAGCGTGCGCGCCGCGACGCGGTAGCCTTCGACGCTGCTCTCGATCAGATTGCCGTATAGGGCGAACTGTTCGCGGCCGTCGTCGCCGTTGGGGACGAGGCCCGTCTCGCCGGCCTTGAGCGCGACCCGCGCGATCTCGCCGCTCTCCTCGAGCGAGCGAAGCTCGTCGTCGAAGATGCACTCGAACGGCGCGTCGGCGCGGAACGTGAACTCGAACTTGAAGAGGCGCGAGAGCCAGAGGACGCGATCGCGCACGGCGGCGACGCTCATCGGCGCGCCGGGTGCCGCGCGGAGCGCCGTGGCGATGAGCGCGCGCGACACGAAAAAGTGGATGATCGTGTTCTTCGCGAGGTCGAGCGAGAGGCGCGCGTCGGGGGGGACGACGTAGATCGTGTCTTCTCCCACCCGGTGCGCCTCGACGTGGCCGGCGCGGACGAAGAGGTCGACCGCCTCGGCCAGGGCCGTCGCGCGGATGGCGCCGCCGCCGCCGGGGGCGGCGAGCGTGGGGCTGAAGCGCGCGCCGAAGCGGTGGAGGGTGCGCGCGAGCCGCTCGCACGACGAGAGCAACTCGACGTGCGGCAGGCCGCGGCGATCGTGCGTGAGGAGCGACGCGGCGACGAGCGCTCCCGGCGTCACCGCGGCGACGGCGTTGATCTCGTGCATCACGCGGTAGGCGAGGCGCGTGATGACCGCGCGGCGGCGCGGCGGCGACAGGCGGGTGAGCTCTTCGCTCCGCGCGTTGGCGTCGAGGTCCTTCAGGACGTCGTCCAGGCTGAGCGGCTTTCCGAACTGCACGCTGAGCCGGCCGTAGCGCCCGACCACGAGATCGAGCGACTTCACGAGGCCGCGCACGTCTTCCGTCTTTTTCTCGCCGCCCGAGAGCTCGCGCACGAACGCTTTTTCTTCGACGAAGCGCTCGTACCCGATGCTCACGGGGCAAAACCAGGTGGTGCGCGTGGGCACGTTGAGGGCGGCGTCGACGACGAGCGACAGGAGGCCCAGCTTGGGCGGGAGCAGCTTGCCCGTGCGCGACCGGCCGCCTTCGATGAAGAACTCGAGCGACGATCCGTCTTTGAGCAGGCGCCGCACGTACGCGTCGACGACGGCCGCGTACAGGCGATCGCCCGAGAAGCTGCGCCGGATGAAGAACGCCCCTGCGCGCCGCAACACAGGACCGAGGGGCAAGAAGTTGAGGTTGTCGCCGGCCGCGATGACGGGCATCGGCAGCTTGTTGCGGTAGAGGATCCACGCGAAGACGACGTAGTCCATGTGCGACTTGTGCGAGGGCAGGAAGACGAGCGTCCCTTCTTTCGCCAGCTCGCGCAGCCGCTCGATCCCGGCCAGGTCCACCTCGACGGCCGAGAACATCCGCGACGCCATCTGCAGGACCACCTGGTCGAGCGCGGCGATCGCCGTCATGTCGAGCGCCGCTTCCATCCCTCGCATGATGGCGATCGCGCGGGCCGTCATGACCTGCCGTTCGGCGGTCCCTTCGCCCGCCATGTCGGCGATGACCCTCTGCAGCTTCGGGCTGCGAATCACCTCTTCGCGCAGGCGATCGGACGCTTTGCGCGCGGGACCCACGATGGCCCGGCGCTCGCGCTCGAGGCGCCTCAGGAGCACGTAGGTGAGCCGGCGCACGAGCACGTCGTCGGTGGCGCCGGGGCTCTCGCGCTCGAGAAACTCGGTGAGATCCACCGGGGCGCCCGCGCGCAGCGTCGCGTGGCGCCAGTTGGCCAGAAACTGCGCCGTCGATCGCAGGTTGCCCGGCCACTCGCGCGGCCCGAAGATGGCATCCGTGAGATTGCCGCCGAGGTTGCCGCCGCGGCGCTCGGCGCTCCGCGACCACACGAACACCTGCGGCACGAGCAGGATGCGGCTCGTGCTGCGGCGCTGCACGTCGAAGAGCGCCCGGATCATCGGGTCGCCCTCGATCTTGCCCTTGCGGCCCGCGCTGCCCTCGAGCAGGTGCGCGGGGCGCTTGAGAAAGAGCGCCGCGCTCTCGCCGCTCGACACGGCGCGATCGAGGCCGAGCCCGTCAGCGTGGGGCCCGCGCGGCCGGATCGCGTTGAGCCACCCCCGCCGCAGCGGCTCGAGCACCCAGAGGCCCATCTCGCTCGCGAACTTGATCCGCGGCAGGCCGTGGCGCTTGGTCAGATAGTCGAGCGCGAAGAAGTCGACGAACGAGACGTTGCGAAGGACGTACACGACGGTGCCGCGCGCGTCGGCGTCGCGCACGGCCTTGGCCCACGCCTCGTCCACCTCGATGCTTTCGAAGAATCGCCGGTAAACCCAGGCGAGAAGGGCGTTGGGCTCGTACGATGCGAGCGGTGGATCGGTGCCCTTGTGATTCATGCCCTGTGAAACATCCTCCGGCAAAAGCGGCACGCCCCGCTGCATCACGGGTGGCGCGCGACTATATAGAGCCGCGGGCCGGCTCGAAAGCTTGTGGTGGACGGCACCTCGGCAGTACGCTGCCAGCATGGAAGTGGACTACGGGGCAGCGGAGCGCGCGCAGGGAGGCCGGGTCGTGAAGATACGTCGCACGGGATCGCGTTGCAGAGTCGTCACGGGGCTGCTCATCGGCACGCTCGCGCTCTCGGCAGCGCCCGCGGCCCGGGCGCAGGCGGCCGCGCCAAAGGCGGCCCCCGCCAAGCCGGCCGACCCCGGCAAACCGGACCTCGTCGCCGCGAAGAAGCACTACTCGCAGGGCGACAAGGCGTTCAAGGCGGGCGACTTCGCGGGAGCGCTCACGGAGTTCCAGGCGGCCAACGACATCAAGGCCACCCCGCAGGTCGAGCGCTTCATCGGGCAGTGCGAAGACAACCTGGGCCACTTTCACGCGGCGCTCGACTGGTACGCCAAGTTCCTCGACCACGTGCCCGAGAAGATGGCGACCCAGGGCGACGAGCTCAGGAAGCGCAGCGCCGAGATCAAGGCGATGCCCGGCAAGGTCCACGTCGAGTCCACGCCCGCGGGTGCGAGCGTCGCGCTCGACGACAAGCCGACGCCGTCGCCCACGCCCACGGACCTCGACGTGCCCCCCGGTCCGCACGTCCTCAAGCTCACGGCGCCCGGCCGCACGGCGACGACCCGCACCATCGACGTCGCCTTCGCGTCGTCGCAGACGGTCACGGCCGACCTCGCGGCCGAGGCGCCGCCGCCCCCGCCGCCGCCCGTCGCCGCGGCCGCCGCACCTGCCCCCGTCCCGGCGCCCGCCGCCGAACCCGCGCCGCCGGCCGAGCCGCACAGCAAGGTCCCGGCGTTCATCACCGGCGGCCTCGCGATCGCCGCCGCCGGCGTCGGCACCGTGTTCGGCGTGCTGGCGCTCAACGACCAGAGCAGCTTCAACAAGAACCCGACGACGCAGACCGCCGACAACGGCGACACGCACGCGCTCATCAGCGACATGGCCTTCGGCGTCGCGATCACCTTCGGGGTCACGAGCGCCGTGCTCTTTCTCACCCACGACGAGGCGGCTGCACCGGCCGCTGCGTCGAACACGCCGGCGGCGCCCAGGCCCGTCGCGCGCGAGTCCAGCGGGGTTCAGGTCGCCGCGACACCGATCGTCGGTCCCCACACCGGCGGCGCCGGCTTCGTGGTGCGGTTCTAAGGGGCGCGCATGGAGACCTTCGGCATGAAGACGATGCGGTCGTTGAAGTGGACTCTGGTGGGCGCGGTGGCGGCGTGCGGCGTCTTCGGGGCGCTGCAGGGGTGCGAGCTGATCGTCGACTTCGATCGGAGCAAGATCCCGAGCGACTCGGGCTTCGATGACGACGTGCTCATCTCGGACGGCGGCGAAGATGCTTCCGACGCCGCAACGCCGGGCTCCGATGCCACGACGAGCAGCGGCGGTGACGCGTCCGACGCGACCGTCAGCGCCGCCGACAGCGCGACCGACGCCGGCCCCGCGGGAGACGTCACAGTCGCCGTGGACGGCGCGAGCGACGCCGCGGCCGAAGGGTCGACGGAGACGAACGACGACGCGGAGCCCCCGCCCACCGAGGCCGGCTCGGACGCGACCGCTCCGGTCGAGAGCGGCGTGGCCGACACCGGTGTGGCCGAAACGGGAAGCGCTGCCGAAGCGAGCACCCCCGTCGAAGCGAGCACCCCCACGGAGGCGGGCGTCGATGCCTCGACGTCCGGGACCGACGCGGCCACCGACGCCCCGGCCGACTGATTCTCACGCGCTGACCGCCGCTACGACGCGGCGCGGCCCATCTCTTCGATGGCCGCCGCGACGCCTTCGACGTCGGGTTCCATGACGACCGGGTCGTTGGCGTGGCGTGACGGGACGCCGGCGATGCGGCGCTCGTGGTACGCGAGCTTGAACTCGGTGAACTTGAGGCCGTTGGCCGTGGAGACGACGATGACGCGGTGCCGCGGCTCGACGAGGCCGCGCTCGCGCAGCTTGACGAGGCACGCGAGGGCGACGCCCGTGTGCGGGCACGTGTAGAGGCCCGTGCGGTCGGCCCGGGCGCACGCCTCGGCCAGCTCGTCTTCCGTGGCCTGCTCGACGACGCCGTTCATCGCGCGCAGCGCCGCCATCGCGCGCGGAGCGCTGACGGGGTTGCCGATCTGGATGGCGCTCGCCATCGTCTCGCGGGCCTGGATGGGCTTCACCACGTCGTCGCCGGCGATGTACGCGCGGTACATCGGGTTGGCGCGCTCGGCCTGCGCGATGCAGAGGCGCGGGATCCGCGCCACGAGGCCGAGCTCCATCATCATCTTGAAGCCGGCGTAGAGCGCGGCGGCGTTGCCCAGGTTGCCGCTCGGCAGGATGACCCAGTCGGGCGACTCCCAGTCGAACTGCTGCACCATCTCGAACGACACCGTCTTTTGCCCCTCGATGCGCAGGGGGTTCATCGAGTTGGCAAGGTAGACGAGCTTGCGGCGCGCGAGCTCCTTGACGACGGCCATGCACCCGTCGAAGTCCGTCTCGAGCGCGAAGACGCGCGCGCCGTGCGCCAGCGGCTGGACGAGCTGCGCCGTGGACACGCGCCCGCGCGGCAGGAGCACGGCCACCGGCAGGCCCGCGGCGGCGCCGTAGGCGGCGAGCGATGCGCTGGTGTCGCCCGTGCTGGCGCAGCAGAGCACGCGGGTGGAGAGCGCGCCCTCCTGGATCGCCTGGCGCACGACGCTCACGAGGACCGTCATGCCGAGGTCTTTGAAGCTGCCGGTGTGCGAGTTGCCGCAGAGCTTGATCCACAAGTCGGGCACGCCGATCTCGCGGCCGAGGCGGTCGGCCCAGAAGACGTTGGTCCCGCCCTCGCCCGTCGACACGATGCAATCGTGCGGAACGTTGGGCGCCACCCACTCGGACTTGCCCCACACGCCGGATCCGTAGGGCCACTGCGTGCGCATCCAGCGGTCTTCGAAGAGCTTCATCCAGGACGTCGCGCTACGGTCCTTGAGCGCCGTCATGTCGTGGACGACCTCGAGCAGGCCGTCGCACGTGGGGCAGCGGTAGATCGGCTGGGTGATCGGGTACTCGCCGTCGCAGCCGGCGAAGCACCGAAAGGCGGAGCGGTAGCGGACCATGGGCGCGGAGGTTAGTCCGCATGGTCGACAAACCCTAGCTCCCGCAGCGAAGGACGGAGTAGTTGCCGCCGCCCGCCACGATGGACACGAGCTCGGTACGGCAGCGCCATCCGGCCTTGCAGTCGGTATCGATGAAGCACACGTCGGAGCACTCGCCCGATGGGCTCGAGACCGTGTCGCAGTAGCCGCTCGCGCAGGCGGAACCGCTCGAGCACGCGGCCCCCTGGGCCCCCGGCCCCGGGGCGGGGGGCTCGCACGTCGCCACGATGTCGGTGCTGCCGACCGCCGCCGCCGCGTACGAGCACACTTGATCGATCACGCTGCAGTCCGACGAGGTGCGGCACGCGCTGCACGGCGAGAACCCGCAGGCCGTCGTGCTCGCGTTGCAGAAGCCCGTGCGGTGCGTGTCGAACGAACCGACGCCCGGGAACGTACCCAGGTTGCACGTGGCCCCCGAGGCGCACGCGGTGCTGGCCTGCGCCGTCGAGCAGCAGGTGTCGACGCAGGCGCCGGCGGCGCAGAGACCGGAGCGGCAGTCGCCGTCGCCCGAGCAGCCGGCGCCGCCCAGGAGGATGCCGAGCGTCGCGGACCGCGAGAGCCACGCGGGGTCGACGCAGTAGTTTCCGCCGGCGCCCGTGCCGAAGCACACGGTGGAGGGGTCGCAATCGGCCGACGAGCAGCAGGACTGCGTGCAAAAGCTCGCGCTGCCGGCCTGCGTGTAGAGCTGGGCCGTGACCGTGCTCTCGTCGGCGCAGATGCCGCTCGTGCAGTCGGCGGCTCCGCTGCAGCGGCAGAGCAAGCCGTCGCACGCGACGCCGCCGTCGCCCGCGCCACCTTCGAGCGCCCCGTCGCCGGGCGCGGGCGCCGCGTCGTTCGGCAGGGTCGCGTCGGGGGTGGTGGCGTCGACCGCCCCGTCGGTCGCGTCGGTTGCGTCGAGCATGGCGTCGGCGCCGGTGTCCGGCGTCGTGGCGTCTTCGCCGCCCGAGCTCGAGGTCGTCGCGTCCGCGTCGGCCGCGTCGAGCGGCACGGTGGCGTCGAGCGCGCTCGCGTCGCTGTCCGGGCTCGGAGCGTCGGCCGCGGCGTCGTCGGCGAAGCTCGCGGCTCCGTCGGAGATGGGCGTCTCGGCGTCGGCCGCGACGCACATGAGCGACGTCGTGTCGCAGGTGAGGCCCGGGGCACAACCGGTGCCGATGCACGTGGTGCTCAGCGCGACGCACGTCTTGGTGATCTTCGAGCAGATCGTGTCAGGGGGGCACGTGCCTGCACCCTGGACGCAGTCGAACGGCGGGATCGAGTCGCCCACGGCGAGCTCGCACCCACCCCCGAGCATCCCGGCGAGCCCGAGGAACGCGACGCTCGCCCACCCGAGCGCCCGGGGAGGGACACCCCTCTTGCCCATCCTAGAAGGATCCTTGCACGAAGAGGCCCCCTCCGCCCGCCAGAGGCACGACCGAGACGGTCGGCGACGGGCCTTTGGCGCTCGGCGCGGCCGGCGAGGGGTCATGGTCCTGGCGCGTTCGCGTCAGGTACAGCACGGTCGCCGCGACGCCCGCCGCGACGGCCACCGCGAAGCTCACGTCCGCTCCCACGGCTTCCTCGTGCGCCGTGTGCTCGCGGTTCGTGAGGTCCTGGTACGACCCGTCGACCCCGGTGATGAAGTTCGTCGGGCGGTCGATCAGCGCCTTGATGCCGACGACCACGCCGACGGCAAGCGCCGTGCCGGTGACGCCCGCGGCCGTGATGGTCGCGGCGTCGATGCGCCCGCGCGCCGGTGCGGGCGGCGCGGCCGGAGCTTCGGCGTCGGTCGTGCCGGGGGTGGGCGCGGGCGCGCTGCCCTCGGCCGGCGGGGGCTTGTGATCGATCTCGGCCCGCGCGCCTTCCAGGCGCCGCACGTACGCGTCGGCGCGCTCGCGCTCCTGCGGCGTCAGCGTCATCGTGGTGTAGGCGTGAAACCAGCGGAGCGCATCGTCGATGTCGCCGAGCTTTTCCTCCACGACGCCGAGATTGAAGACGAGATCCTTGGCGGAAGGGTCGAGCGTGTGCGCCGCTTGGAGCTCGGCCAGCGCTTCGCGGTACGCGCCGTGGCTGTAGAGTGCGCGCCCGCTCTCGAAGTGCCGGCGCGCATCGGAGACCGCCGGGGCCTCTGGCTCCTGCGCGAGCGCGGGGCGCGGCCCCGTCGCCGCGCCGAGGGCACCCGCCATCGCTGCGACGACGAGCGCGTGCGGCCGCCTGCGGACCAGCATAGCCGCCGATCATACCGCAGCCCGGAAGGGGCGAAGGCCCCGTGCTACGTCTCTTTCACCCATCATGACTGCCGGGACTCGAGGAGAAGCTCCGAGCCGCGCCAGCGACCCTCTCGCGTCCACGCTCGTCTCGACGCAACCGGCCGGCACCGTGAGCATCGTGGATCAGTGCCGGCGGGCCAAAGCCGCGGCCCGCAAGCTCGCGCCCATGGCCCGCGCCGCGCGCGACGCGGCCCTTTTGGGCATCGCGGCGGGCTTGCGGGAACGGGCCGAGACGTTGCTTCAGGCGAACGCCGAAGACGTCGCGGGCGGCCGCGCACGCGGCACGAATGAAGCGCTGCTGGATCGCCTCGTCCTCGACCCCAAGCGCGTCGAGGAGATGGCGCGCGCGGTCGAAGAGATCGCGGCGCAGGACGATCCGCTGGGTCACATCCTTTCCGAGTGGACGCGGCCCGACGGGCTGCGGATCCGTCGGGTCGCCGTCCCCATCGGCGTCATCGCGATGATCTACGAGGCCCGACCCAACGTGACCGCCGACGCCAGCGCCCTGTGCCTGAAGGCGGGCAACGCGGTCATCCTTCGCGGCGGATCCGAGGCGGCGCGCTCCAACTGGACGATCCTCGGCGTGGTCCAGGACGCCCTGACGAAGGCGGGTCTCCCGCGCGACGCCGTGCAGATGCTCCCGCCGGGCGACCGCGCGGCGATCGCCGAGCTCTTGCACCAGACCGATACGGTCGACCTGGCGATTCCGCGCGGTGGCGACGCGCTCTTGCGCTTCGTCCGCGAGAACGCGCGCGTCCCGGTCATCGCCCACGCGGCGGGTGTGTGCCATCTGTTCGTCGACGCGGGCGCCGACGTGGAGATGGCCACGCGCATCGCCGTGAACGCCAAGCTGCAGCGCCCAGGCACCTGCAACGCCATCGAGTGCCTGCTCGTGGATGCGGGCGACGCCGCGCGACTGCTGCCCCCCATCGCCGCCGCGCTGCTCGAGGGCGGTTGCGAGCTACGAGGCGACGAGCGTACGCGCGCGCTCGTCCCCCGCGCCAACCCCGCGACCGACGACGACTGGGGCCACGAGTATGTCGACCGGATCCTCGCGGTCCGCGTCGTCGACGGGATCGACGGGGCCCTCGACCACGTCGCTCGCTACGGCTCCGGGCACACCGAAGCGATCTGCACGCGCAACCCCGTGCACGCGGAGCGGTGGCGCCACGAGGTCGACGCGGCGTGCGTCGTCGTCAATGCGAGCACGCGGCTGCACGACGGCGGTCAGGTGGGCATGGGCGCCGAGATCGGCACGGCCACGAGCAAGCTGCACTGGCGCGGAACCATGGGCGCCCAGGGCCTGACGACGTTCCAGTGGGTGCTCGACGGCGACGGGCAGCTGAGGACGTAGCGTCCCGCGCGGTCGCCTCGTGTGGCCCTCCCGGGCCGCCTCGTGCTCCTTCCGTGGCCCCTTACGTGGCGGACTGCGTGCGATGCGATACTCTCGGCGGGGCGAGGCCAAAGGTTTGACGACGAAGAGGCGCGACGACGGGGGGAACGGCGAGCGAGGACGCCCGTCGATCCGGAGCTCACACGAGAAAGTGACAGTGTCGGGTGCCTCGCGTGGCCCGCGTGGCCCCCGCGGTCCGCGGCGCGCGAAGGCCCCGACGGCGCGCGGGCGGGGTCCGCTCCTCGCGCACGCGGAGCCCGCGTCGTCGTCGACCCGCGAACGCCCGCGCCCGCGGCCTGTCAAGCGCCCCGCCCGCGCCGCCGAAGCGCCCGTTCCGGGCGCGGTCAGCGTCGCCAGCGACTCGGCGCGCGACACCGCCGCCACCATCGCGATGGCCGCGATCGAGAAAAAGGCGATCGCGCTGGAGATCCTCGATGTGGCCGGCAAGGTCGACTACGCCGACTTCCTCGTCATCATGACCGGGCGCAGCGATCGCCACGCGCAGGCGCTCACGCAGGGCATCGAAGAGGCCCTTCGCAAGAAGGGCGTGCGCCCGACGGCGATCGAGGGCCTTCAGAACGGGCTCTGGGTGCTCATCGACTTTGGCGACGTCGTCGTCCACGTGTTCCAGGACGAAGCGCGCCAGCTCTACGACATCGACGGCCTTTGGCTCGACGCTCGCCGCCTGCCCGTGCCCGAGGGCGCGTCGCGCGCCGAGCTGCCGCAAGACTGAATCACGGCGCCTCGTCCTCCGATTCGGCTCGGGGCGGCGGCGGTGGGCGCACGGTGGGGCGCAGGGATTTGTACACCACCGAGTGGAGCGAGATCGCGGCCTGGCTGGTGAGGATCTCGAGCAGCGAGTGATCGACGGGCTCGAGCTCGGACTTGCGATCCACCAGGCGGAAGATCGCGATGACGCCCGTCACGCAGCCCTCGAGCAAGAGCGGCACGGCGGCCGTGAGCCCGCTGAACCGACGGGACTCTGCGTCTTGCACGACGACGACTTCGCCCGTGTTCATCACGTGCTCCAAGGTGGGCATGGCGTCGATCAGGTGCGGGCTGGTCGCGTCGATGCCGTGCGCCCGCACCAGCGCGAGAGACTGGCGAATATGGTCGATCTCGAAAATGGCGAGCTCGCGCCCGCCGATCATCCCGACCACGATGTCGGCGATGGCCGACAGCACGTTGTCACGCTGAGGGGATGCGGCAAGGATGCGGCTTGCGGCCGTGAGGGCCTGTAGGTTCGTGTTCTGGTCGCGAAGCTCGCGGATCCGCGCGGCGCAGGTGGCATGCTCGGCCTCGAGCTCGACCATGCGACTCTCGACGGCTTGAAGCCGGGACCGGAGGTCTTCCGATGGTTCCATTTCTTCGTCCTCTGACTCACGCCGGTGCAACTCGCGAGCCAGGATGCCGATCGTGTTGCCGCAGCATGTCGGACCGCGATCGCGGCCGCCCGCGTCCAAGAATCGAACGACGAGAGCCGGGTGTAGTTCGATAGGCGAACGAGCGGCCTGTCTTGCGCCCCTCTTGCCAAGCGGCGGGCGGCGGATATGGCTTGAGCGTGGGGGTAGAGGGGTAATCGGATGAAGTCAGGCGAGTACGCGGTCCTCGTCGTGGACGACGACCCGATGGTGGTCTCGTCGTTGAAGGCCTTCGTCGAGATGCGGGGATACAGGTTCGCGAGCGCCGGCGGCGTGTCCGACGCGAAGCGCGCCCTGGCCACCCAGCCCGTCGATCTGGTCCTTCTCGATCTCTATCTGCCCGACGGCGACGGACTGGAGATCCTCGACCGGGCCGTCGAGCTCGAGCCTCGCCCCGTGGTGCTCGCCATGACGGCGCGCGCCGAGATCCACGGGGCGGTGGCGGCCGTGCGCCGCGGCGCCACGGACTACCTGCCAAAGCCGCTCGACTTCGACGATCTCGGCGCGCGCGTCGATCGCGCGCTCGACCATGCCTCGATGCGGCGCAGGCTGACCGTGCTCGAGGAGCAGCAGAAGCAGCGCACGTCCGCGGTCGCGCAGAGCCCGGCGATGAAAGAGGTGCTCGCCCTCGCCGCGCGCGTGGCCGCCACGCCCACATCGTCGGCCCTGCTCATCGGCGAGAGCGGCGTCGGAAAAGAGATCGTCGCGTCGTACATCCACGAGATGAGCGAACGGCGGAGCGGCCCGTTCGTGCGCGTCAACCTGGCGGCGATCCCCGAGAACATGGTCGAGGCGGAGCTCTTCGGTAGCCTTCGCGGAGCCTTCACCGACGCCAAGCGCGATCGCGCGGGCCACTTCGCGAGCGCCGACGGCGGAACCCTGCTGCTCGACGAGGTGTGCGAGTTCAAGACCGAGCTCCAGCCCAAGCTGCTGCGAGCGCTCGAGGAGCGCTGCTTCTTCCCCGTCGGCAGCGACCGCGAACGGCGGATGAACGTGCGCGTACTGGCGGCCACCAACCGCGACCCGGCCGATCAGATCGCGCGCGGCCTTTTGCGCGAGGACCTCTACTACCGACTCTCGACGATCGTCATCCGGATCCCGCCGCTGCGCGAGCGCAAAGAAGACATCCTGCCGCTCGCGACGCACTTTCTCGAGCGGTTCCGCGCGGAGCTCGGGCGGCCGCGGGCATCGTTCACGCCGCCCGCCGCCGCGACGCTGGCCGAGTACAGGTGGCCGGGCAACGTGCGCGAGCTTCGCAACGTGGTGGAGCGCGCGATGATCGTGGCCGAGGCGGATGCCATCGGCAAAAGCGACCTGGGGCTGCCCTCGGATGCGGCTGGCCCCACGCAGGCCGACGGGAGCGACGCGTCGCTCTCGCTCGAAGACGTGGAGAAGCGCCACATCGCACACGTCCTCGCGCGCACCGCGGGATCGAAGACACGCGCGGCGTCGGTGCTGGGGGTGTCGCGGTCCACCTTGTGGGAAAAGCTCAAGCGGTACGGGATCGACTGATCGCATCGTTCGGGCTGCGCGATCGACCTGCGAACGTCCCGGCGCCGGCGCCGTTCCATTTCCGAGCACCTCGCCCGTCATCTCGGGGTGAAAGATCCATCATTTCGCCGTGGCATGGGCCGTGCGTAAGGGCCCCTCGTGAGCGCGACCCAACGAGCCATCGAGGCGGCGCTGCGCGTCCGCGACGCCACCGATCCATTCCTCGTGGGCGAAGGTCCCGCCTTGGCCGACCAGTTGGCCGAGGCGCTGTTCGTCGTCTCGGCCGACGTCGCCCGCCTCCGAAGAACCACCCCCGACCACAGCCCCATCGCCGACGAGCTGCGAGGCATCGACGACGCGCTCTCCGCTTGCATCGGTCTGGCGCGCCGGCTCTCGACGGCCGTCCGGTCGCACGCCGAGCCGGGCAACTACGCCGACGCCGCAGGGGTCGCGCGCGACCTCGCCAGGCACCTCGCCTCGGCCATGCCGGAAGGCACCGCCCTGAATGTCGTCTGCACGGCATCGCCGGCGCTCGTGACGATGCCCTCGTCCGAGCTGCGCCGCGTGCTCGCGGTCCTGGTGCGGCGGGTGTTGGCCGGCCTGGCCGTGCCTGCGGGAGAGTTGACGCTCGAGGTGGTCGAGGACCGGGCGCGCGGGCGGCGACATTCGCCCACCGTCAAGCTGTTCGTCGGTCACGGCACGCTCGAGCCGAGTCAGGCCGCGGCCGCGGCCGACGATGTGCGCGCCCACGTGAATGCGCGCGCGGGCTCGGTTGAACCGTGCGCGCGAAGGGGTGGAGGGGCCGCCGTCGTCGTGTCGCTTCCCTCGGCGTGCTGACGTCGATGCGCGGTACATTGGGTCATCGGGAGCCCTCGCGGGGCCGATGGACCACGAACGAAGAGCCGCCGACGAGCGAATTCGGGATCTCGAGCGCCGCCTCGACGAGGCGACGCGCGCCGCCCGGGCCCTGTCCGATTCGGAGCGGCTCTATCGCGCGCTCTTCGACGGCACGGCGACGGCCGTCACCGTCCGCTCGCTCGAGGACCAGACCTTCCTCTACTGCAATCAGGCTGCGCTGGCGCTCTACCGGGCCACGAGCGTCGATCAGCTCCAACGGTCGCGCGTCACCGATCTCTCGGCCGAGCGTCAGCCCGACGGCACACTCTCGGTCGACGGGCTGCGCGTCCACGTCGCCGCCGCGATCAACAACGGCACCGAGCACTGCGAGTGGCTGGCGAAGCGCCTCGACGGTGCGCTGTTCACCGCCGACATCCGCATCGCGGTCATCACGCTCGAGAGCGGCCGCCGGGTGCTGCAGACGATCGTCGAGGACATCACCGAGCGCAAGGCCGCCGAAGAGGCGCTCGAGCGGCGCGCTCGGCGCGACGAGCTCGTGGGCCAGATCTCGCGGCGCTTTCTCGAGACGGACGTCGAGACGGCGGTCCGCTTCGCCGCCGAGGCCTTGGGCGGCTTCCTCGGGGTCGGCGTGAGCCCGGTCAAAAAGTGGCTCGACGGGGGGGACCCGCAAGACCTGCCGCCCCGCGGCGACGGGGAAGGCCTGGTCAACATCGTGCGCGAGACCGTGGCGCTGGCGCGCGCCCGGGCCGACGCGCAGGAGGCGTTGCGCTCGGAAGAAGAGCGGTATCGCTCGCTCGTCGAGCGCTCGCACGACGCGATCATCACCTTCGACATGGCGGGTCGCATCCTCTTCGCCAGCCCTGCCGCCGAGCAACTCGTCGGACACAAGGCCGATGAGATCGTCGGAAAGGTCGCGTCGGAGTTCGTTCTCCCCGAGGAGCGCGACCGGGCGCTGGAGATGTTCGCCGACGCCCGCACGGGGCGCGCGGCCACCGGGGCGACGTGGACGATCTTGCGCGCCGACGGGAGCACCGTCCGCGTCGAGGCGGCTCGGTCGCCGATCCACGACAAGAACGGCGTGGTCGTCGGGGCGCAGTCGGTCTTCCGCGACATCACCGAGCGGCATCGCGCCCAGCAGATGCGCGAGGCCGTCGCCGTCGAGCTGGAGCGCGCGCGCGAGGACGCCCTCGCCGCGAGCCGCGCCAAGAGCGCGTTCGTCGCCAACATGAGCCACGAGCTTCGCACGCCGCTCAACGGCGTCATCGGCATGGTCGACCTGCTCGGCGGCACCACCCTCGACCCGCGCCAGCGCCGCTACGTCGAGGTCGCCCGCTCCTCGGCGAGCCTGCTGCTCTCGGTCATCAACGACATCCTCGATTTCTCCAAGATCGAGGCCGGCAAGCTCGATCTCGAGCGCATCGAGTTTTCGTTCGCCGACGTGGTGGAAGAGGTGGCGACGCTGATGGAGCTCTCGGCCGAGGACAAGGGCTTGGAGCTCACCTGCCAGACGGAGGCCGAGCTCTTTCCTCCGTTTTACGGTGATCCAGGGCGGATCCGCCAGGTGCTCGTCAACCTGATCAGCAACGCCGTCAAGTTCACCCGCGCCGGTGAGGTCGCGGTCCGCGCCATGCTGGTCGGCGACGCAGCAGGGTTCGCGAACGTTCGCGTCGAGGTTCGCGACACCGGGGTCGGGATCGCCCCGGATGCGCGCGAGAAGCTCTTTCACCCATTCTCGCAGGTCGATGCCTCGACGACGCGCAAGCACGGCGGCACGGGGCTGGGGTTGGCGATCTGCCGCGAGCTCGTGAACCGCATGGGCGGCGAGATCGACGTCGAGAGCGCACCCGGGCGTGGCTCCACGTTCTGGTTCACCCTGCGTCTCGAGCGGGTCGACTTGAGCCCGCCGCGCATCTCCCAGATCGACGCGCGGCTCGCGGGCCTGCGCGTGCTGGCGGTCGACGACAACGCGACGAACCGCGAGGTGCTGCGGGCACAGCTCGTCGCGGCCGGCACGCGATGCGCGGTCGCGAGCTCCGGCCAAGAGGCGCTCGAGCTCCTCGTCCGCGCGGTCGAGGCGGGCGAGGAGTTCGTCCTCGTGGTGCTCGATCAGCACATGCCCGAGATGGACGGGCTCGAGGTGGCGCGGCGGATCAAAGAGGACTCGCGCATCGCCGGGGTGCGGATCGTCATGCTCGGATCGATCGGCCGGCCGCTCGACACGCGCCAGCTTCAGGCCGTGGGCGTCCTCACCTGGGCCACCAAGCCGATCTGGCGCGCCCAGCTCCTGCGCGCGCTCGCGGCCGCGCTCGATGGCACCGCGCTCGCTCCCGGTGCCGCGCGGGAGTCGAACGCGCCCCCGCCGCGCTCGGGCCCCCCCCCGATGCGCGCCCACATCCTTCTGGTGGAGGACACGCCCGTCAGCGCCGAAGTCGTGACGGAGATCCTGCGCTCGGCCGGGTACGAGGTCGACCTCGCGGTCGATGGTCTGCGCGCGGTCGATGCGGCGCGCAACGGCACGTTCGATCTGGTTCTCATGGACTGTCAGCTGCCCGGGATCGACGGCTACGAGGCCACGCGGCGCATCCGCGCTCTCGAGTCGCTCGGCGCGCTGTCGCGGTCGCGGTTCAGGCGCGTCCCGATCCTCGCTCTCACGGCGAGCGCCGCGGTCGAGGACATGGAGCGCGCACGCCTGGCGGGGATGGATGGCCATATCGCCAAGCCGATCGACGCGCGCCGGCTGCTGACGGCGATCGCAGAGCACGACGGGGCGGACGCGCTGGTCGGGCAGGACGCCCACGCCCGGGCTCGGGTGCCGGTCGTCGATCTGGTGCGCGCGCTCGATCGCCTGATGGGCAACCGAGAGCTCCTGGCGCGCCTCGTCGCCCAGTTCCGCGACGAGGCGGAGCGCGCGCGCATCGCCTTCCGCGATGCGGTGGGCCGACGCGACACCGACGCCGTAGGGTACGTGGCCCACCGACTCCGTGGTCAAGCGCTGGCGCTCGACGCTCTGGGGCTCTCCGGGGCGCTCGACGTTCTCGAGAAGGCCCTGCGCACGGGAGACTGGGACACGACAGAAGGGGCGCGACGAGAGATGGAGATTTCGCTCGATGTCGTTCTCGGGGCGCTGGCGGGGACGTGAGCGCCCCCCGGTTCGAGGACTGGTGGATGGATCGCGAAGCCGCCGGCTCCGCGGAGGCCGGTCCCTGCGAGCTGATGGGCGAGCTGTCCAATCGCCTGGTCGGTATCGCCGCCGCTCTCGCACGGGCGCAGCGCCGACTGTCCGCGCAAGACGCGATCCGCGACGAGCTGGGTCGGGTCGACGAGGCGTTCGCGACGCCGATCGCGCTGGCCCGCAAGCTCGGTATCGCGGTGCACGCGTCGCACGACTGCTCGCGCCGTTCGCGCGCCCCCTGGCGATAGCGGCTGGGCGCGTCGCGCCGCGAACGACGCGCTAGACCGGCGCGCGGAACTTGCGGGCCACGATGCGGGTCCCCACGGCGTCCGCGTCGACCGCGACGTCGTCCATCATGCGGCACACGCTCTCCAGGCCCGCGCGCCCCTCGCTCGCGGTCGTTCGGTCGACGATCGCGACCACGATCTGCTCGCGGGGCCCGCGCTCGAGCCGCAACGTCATGTGACTCCCGCCGCCGGATCGCAGGACGTGGGTCGCCAATTCGGCGGCCGCGATGCCGAGCTGCCACTGCGCCTTGACGCCGAACCCGGAGCGATCCGCGAATCCCCGCGCCGCGACGGCGGCGCGCTCGGAGTCGCTCGCGACGCGAATATCGAGCGCCACCGACTGGCCATCGTCCGCGCCGCAGCGCGCTTTCGTGATCGCGGCCATTCCGACGGCGACGGCGCACGCCGCGTCGTCGGTGGCCTTGCCGTACGTGGTGACCACGGCGCGGGCGATGGCTTCTGGCTCCAGGGTGCGCAGTCGATCGAAGGGAAAACGGCTGCTCACGCCGTCGGTGTGAAGGACGAGCATGTCGCCTTCCTCGAATTCGAGCACCTGCGGACGGATCGTCCGGAACGCGCTTCCGAGGACTCCCGCCGGGATGACGACGTGCCTTGTCTCGCCCCGACCGCTCGCGACGAAGACGCCGATGTTGCCGAGGCCGGCCACCTCGACGCTGCGGCCAAGCTCGTCGAAGCGCGCGACGACGGCGACGGCGCCGCGCCCTCGGGCAAGGGCCCGGTGGGCGTTCTCGAGTACGATCGGGAGAGGCCCGTCGCGTGCGTCGCGCACGACCCGCAGAAACGAGCCCGACGCGTCGGCGGCGGGCCTGCCGTGTCCGAGTCCATCGGCGATGGCCACGAGAACGCCGCGCGCCCAGCGGTCGACGAGGCATCCGTCGCCGGCGACGTCTTCGGTGGCCAGCGGACGCACGAACGACGCCGCCGTCACCTGCATCACGACACCAGCTTCGTCGCGACGACCGTCGTGCCCGTCCCGGCGCGTGACTCGATCGCGAGGTCGTCCATCAGGCGCTTGGTTCCCTTGAGCCCCATGCCCATGCCCGTGCGGGAGCGGTATCCGTTGTTCATCACGAGGTTGACGTCGGGGATGCCCGCGCCGGAGTCGACCGCGGCGATCTGGATGCCGCGCTTGGGGACCTCGACGACGCTGACACGCAGTTCGCCGTCGCCGACGTAGAGAAGGATGTTGCGGGCGAGCTCCGAAGCGGCCGTCGCGATCTTGGTCTGATCCAGCAACGAGAAGCTGAGCTTGCGCGCGACTTCGCGCGCAAGGTCGCACGCGTCCACGACGTCGCGCGCGGTGCGGATGCGGACGATGCCCCCGCTGCCGCGGTCGGACGAGCCATTGGCGTGGCCCTCGAAGCCCGCGACGGCGTTGAGCGGGGCGGGTGGGGCGCGCGGTGTGTCGCGCGGCGGGCGCGGACGCGGCGAAGGGGGAGGCTCGCGCCGCTCCGACGGAAGCAGACGCCGGATCCTGCCGACGCACTCGCCGCGGCGAGCCGGATCCACGATGTACATCGGGAGCGTGCGCTCGAGCTCCGCGACGAAGTCGGAGAGCTCGCCTTCCTGGATGCGCTCGCCGGCGACCTCTCCGCGCCGAAGGGTGGACCGCAGCACCGCGCGCGCGATGGCAGGCGGGAAGTAGTCGCCGAGGGCGCCCAGCACGTCTTCCGTAGGGTCAGGCATCGTCGCCTTCCAGCTCTCCCAGGTCGCGCGCTTCTTCTTCGCGCGTGGCGCGAAGAAGCTCGAGGGCGCGTTCGAGGTTGAGGGCCGTATGCACGCCCGGGATCTCGAGGCCCATCTCGACCAAGGTGATCGCCACCGCGGGCCTCAGCCCGGAGACCACCGCGGTCACGCCCATCAGGCGCGCAGAGAGGGCGAGGTCGCGCAGATTGCGCGTCATGAAGCTGTCGAGCGTCTCGACGCCCGACACGTCGACGATGAGCCCTCGCGCGTTGCCGTCCTGGATGCGCCGCGTGACGTCGGCCTGCAGCGCGACCATCACGTCGTCCGCGATCGCCCCCTGGATGGGGACGATGAGATCGTCGTAAAGGCCAATGATCGGGATCCGGGCTTCTTGCATGATCACGCCTCCCGCGTCGGTGAAGGGGGTGCTTCCGTCGCCTTGGCGCGCGCGCGGATGCACCACTTGAGGGCCTCGCGCAGCGAGCGCGCCGTGCGGATCGACCCGAGATCGAGGCCCAGGCCCACGATCGTCTGTGCGACAGCGGGCCGGATGCCGCAGAGGACTCCCTCGACGCCGAGCACGCGCGCCGCCCGGAACAGTTGGATCAGGTGATCGGCCGTCGACGTGTCCACGAGCTCGACGCCCGTCAGGTCGACGATCGCGTAGCGCGCGTGCTCCCTGACGATGCTTCCCAGCAGCCGCTGCATCAACTCGGCGCTGCGCGTGCTGTCGACGGTACCGATGACGGGTACGCAAAGAACCCCGTCCCAGACCTCGATGATCGGCGTCGCGAGCGCCGGGCTCACGGCGCCCTCACGTTCGACGCGATCCAGCGCCTGGGAGGGCGCTCGCTCGCGGCCCGGGCTGCCCGAGACGTCGAGCGTCAAGCAGGCCGCACCCTGGATCGCGCCGTCCGGTCCGCGCAGGGGCGCGTACCAGCTCTCGAGCTCGAGCCCCGGCGCCGCGGTGACGACGCGGGTCGCCTCGCCCGAGAGCGCGCGAACCAGGGCGTTGGCGACGGGCGGGTTGTCGCGGAACATCTCGAGCGCCGAGAGCCCCACCACGTCTTCGGCCCGCATGCCCAGGAGCGACGGGCCTTTGCCCTCGCTCATCGTGTAGTGTCCGTCGGCGTTCACCGCCCAAACCGCGACGGGGGCGCTCTCGAGCAGCTGCCGCAGGACGTCGATCGTGAACTCGGCTCGCGTGGGCGACGTCATGGGGCTCTCCTGGAGGGCTCTGGGTCTCGGGGCATCGGCGATCGTGGAGGCGTGGGCAGCGCGGCGCGGCGCCCGCGCGCCTGATCGGCCTGCTTGCGGGCGAGGCACCAGGAGAGCGCGTCGTGCAGCGTCCGCATCGTGCGCAGGTCGTCGAGGCTCATGCCGAGCGAGACGATCGTCTGCGCGATGAGCGGCTGGGCGCCCGAGAGCACCCCTTCGACGCCGAGCGTCCGCGCCGCCTTGAACATGCGAAGGATGTGGTGCACCGTCGACGTGTCGACCGCGCCGACACCCGTCAGGTCGAGGATCGCGAAACGCGCCTTCTCGCGGACGACGGACTCGAGCAGGTGCTGCATCATCGCGGTCGCGCGGTCGCCGTCGACCGCGCCGATGATCGGCAGGCAGATGACCTCGTCCCAGACCTTGATGATCGGGGCCGCAAGATCCCGGATGGTCTCGCTCTGGCGCTCGATGACGCGGGTGTTCTCGATGAGCTGCACCTGCGACTTCACGCGATCGGTCGCGTCGATCGCCAGGGCGATGACGCCGTCGATCGCGTCGTTCTCGTTGCGCAGCGGCGTGTACCACGTCTCGAAGAAGACACCCGGCTCCGGCTCGGAGACGGCGCGCAGCGTCTCGCCGCCGAGGGCGCGCAGCAGATGTCCGTGTGTCGGCGTGCCGCGGGCGGCGTCCAGCTCGTTGAGCCCGACGCGCTCGCCCGGCTTGCGACCGAGCAGCTCGAGGCCCTTGCCGTCCGACATCGAGCTGACTCCGGTCGCGTCGACCGATGAC